>Ga0214202_1000247_pt1 | contig 23465 bp, 17 predicted proteins | sample TroBogEpilimnion_9_FD_153040 | JGI IMG/M metagenome (GOLD analysis project Ga0214202, IMG submission 153040) | Freshwater microbial communities from Trout Bog Lake, WI - 03JUN2009 epilimnion | ecosystem: Environmental > Aquatic > Freshwater > Lake > Epilimnion/Euphotic zone | place: Trout Bog...
TGGATACGAACCAGAAGAAATTCTAGAGAAGTTGTACAAGTTGACACCTATGGAAGATCAATTTTCCGTTAACGCGGTAGCGCTCGTAAATGGCAAGCCACTTACTTTAGGACTTAAAGAATTGCTCCAGGTCTTCATCGAGCATCGAATTGAGGTGGTCCGACGCCGCTCCGAATTTCGCAAGGCCAAGGCCGAGGGTCGCCTAACCCTTGTCGATGGACTACTAAAAGCGATCGTCGATATAGATAAAGTTATAAAGATCATTCGAGCTTCTGATGACTCTGCTGTCGCAAAAGCAGCGTTAATTAAGGGTTTCAAGCTGTCAGACGAGCAAGCAAACTATATCTTAGATATGCCTCTTCGGCGTCTCACGAAGATGAGCAAGTTAGAACTTGAAACAGAGCAGAAAGAATTGAGCACAATAATCGCTCACTTAAAAAAGCTTCTATCTAGTGAAGAGAATATTAAGGCCCAAGTTTCAGAAGAATTAACGCAAGTGACTAAAAACTTTGCAACTCCCCGTCGCACCAGGATTGGTGCTGCTTAAGCGTCGATCCGATCTCGATCAATCTCTGCATTCGAAATAAATTCTTTGCGGGGAGCAACTTCGTTTCCCATAAGTAATTCAAAGATCTCTTCTGCCGCCTTCGCATCCTTCATGGTTACGCGACGTAAAGTGCGCTTCTCCGGGTCCATGGTGGTTTCGCGCAATTGATCCGCATCCATTTCGCCGAGGCCTTTGTAGCGCTGAACCGGTTCTTTCCAACGCTTGCCAGCAGCAGTTAAATCAGCAAGAATTTTCTTCATCTCATCATCACTGTATGTGTAGTGCAATTCTCCGCGCTTGCCACCGACGACATCAATACGATGAAGAGGCGGAATTGCCGCAAAGACTCGGCCATCTTCAATCAGCGGGCGCATATAACGATAAACCAAGGTTAAGAGAAGGCAGCGAATATGCGCTCCATCAACGTCCGCATCGGACATCAGGATTACTCGGCCATAACGAGCATCATTCAAAGTAAAGGATGCGCCAGAGCCGGCACCAATAACCTGAATAATTGAAGCACACTCATTGTTCTCTAACATCTGTGAGAGCGAAGCCTTTTGAACATTCAAGATTTTTCCGCGGATCGGAAGGATCGCCTGGAACTCAGAATTACGCGCTGCCTTAGTGGTGCCAAGCGCCGAGTCTCCCTCTACGATGAAGAGTTCAGTGCGAGCTGTGTCATCGGAGCGGCAGTCCGATAATTTGGTGGGCAGAGAGCTGCTCTCTAATGCATTCTTGCGGCGCTGAAGATCCTTGTGCGCCCGAGCCGAAATGCGCGTGCGCGATGCGGCAGCCACTTTCTCCAGAATCGAACGACCGGTGGCTTTATCTATCCGCTTACTAGAACTGAAAAAATTCTTGAGTTCCTCTCCAACAACTGCGGCAACGATCTTGGTCGCGGCAGCAGTTCCCAAAACTTCCTTTGTCTGACCCTCAAATTGCGGTTCGGACATACGAACCGTGACTACCGCTGTGAGGCCCTCAAGTACATCATCCTTGATGACATCAACTTCGTTGTTCTTAAGCGTCTTAGAGGCCCGTAGAGCATCGTTGAAGGCCTTAGTAATTGCCCGTTCAAAGCCTGCAGTGTGTGTTCCGCCCTTGGGGGTCGAAATAATATTAACGAAAGAGGCAATAGTGCTATCGAAACCGTTACCCCACTGCATCGCGATATCCACGCCCATGGTCCGACTAACTTCTGTCGGCATCATGTGTCCCTTGTCATCCAAGACAGGAACTGTTTCTAAATAATCACCGTTACCTGAAATTCGAATTACTTCACCAACGGGTTCATCGGGGCGTAAGAACGAACAGAACTCTGAAATTCCACCTTTGTGCAGAAAAGTTTCAGAAGTTTTCGAACGTGCTCGGTTGTCATTAACAATTAATTCGAGTCCGGGTACTAAAAATGAAGTTTGGCGAGCCCTGGCATAAATATCTTCAATAGCAAGTTCGGCTTCCTTGAGGAAAATCTGCTTATCGGCCCACCATTTAACGCGAGTTCCAGTTACTTTTGCTGCGACTTTACCAATGACCCGTAAGCCAGATTTTTCTTCGAAGGGAGCTTTCGGGCCATCACCATCAAATATTCCGGCATTTCCACGCTGGAATGACATCCAATAAATTTTTCCATCGCGGTCAACTTCTACATCCAGACGCGATGAGAGTGCATTTACTACAGATGCACCAACGCCATGAAGCCCACCCGAAGCTGCATACGAACCACCACCAAATTTTCCACCGGCGTGCAATTTAGTCATAACTACTTCTACGCCAGTAAGGCCAGTCTTTGGCTCTTTATCAACCGGAATTCCGCGACCATTGTCATGTACTTCTACTGAACCATCGGCTTCCAAATTAATTTCGATTTTGTTGCAATGCCCTGCAAGTGCTTCATCAACAGAGTTGTCGATGATTTCCCAGAGACAATGCATGAGGCCACGAGAATCAGTTGTGCCGATATACATTCCTGGGCGCTTGCGAACGGCATCAAGACCTTCGAGAACGGCAAGGTCTTTGGCTGTATAGCCATTAGCTGTCGTCGCGGTTTTATCATCGGTTGCCATGAGGCGCAAGGTTATCGGTGAGTTAGACACGAATTGCCCTTTTGGGACCCTAGTCAGCGAGAAATTTCTGTGAAATTCAAGAAAAATCACTTTCAAGGCGCGAGGAATAAAAGAGACATGGTTTACTGTTCCACTAGGAAGAAGAAATAAGGCTAAACCACATAACTAGAAAAGGAGCAGTCGATGACCGAACAAATGATCCTCGAACCTACCCCTCTTAATGCGATCGATCGTTGTGATCGTTGCGGTGCTCAGGCCTATGTCCGCGCCACTTTACTTAACGGTGGAGAATTACTTTTCTGCGGCCACCATGCGAAGGAATACTCTGAAGGTCTGAAATCTGTTGTTGCGACGATTCAGGATGAGACCTCAAAGCTGGTAGAAACTCCAACATCGTCCCTCTAACTGCCTAAAAGTAACTGAAGAGACGCTAAGAAACCTGGAATGCTGCAGTCTCTAAAACGAAGTTGATTGCTTCACTCCAATCCTCATTATTCATGTGATTAGGAGTGATGAGGTGGTAAATTTTTTTGCCGGTGATCTGATCATCATGCTCTAGGAATGACCACTCAGCGAATTTTAAGTGGTGCTTCTCTCAATCGAGATAGTCACGCAAAACTTGTGAACGACTTGGATGACGTAACTTTGACATGGTTTTTGATTCAATCTGGCGAATGCGCTCACGGGTTACGCCGTAAACTTTGCCGATTTCGTCCAAAGTTTTTGGCTGGCCATCTGTCAGCCCAAATCGCATAGCCACTACCCCAGCTTCACGCTCAGACAAAGTGTCGAGTACCGAATGCAATTGCTCTTGGAGCAAGGTGAAGGAGACGGCATCAGCAGGAACGATCGCCTCAGAATCTTCGATCAAATCTCCGAATTCAGAATCGCCTTCTTCGCCGAGTGGTGTGTGCAAGGAAATCGGCTCTCGACCATATTTTTGAACTTCGACAACCTTTTCAGGTGTCATATCCAGCTCTTTGGCCAATTCTTCTGGGGTAGGTTCGCGACCAAGATCCTGAAGCATCTGCCTCTGAACACGAGCAAGCTTGTTAATAACTTCGACCATATGAACCGGAATACGGATCGTACGAGCCTGGTCAGCCATCGCGCGAGTAATAGCCTGGCGAATCCACCAGGTTGCATACGTTGAAAACTTGTATCCCTTTGTGTAGTCAAACTTTTCTACAGCGCGGATCAGGCCAAGGTTTCCTTCTTGAATGAGATCCAAGAAGAGCATTCCACGTCCGGTATAACGTTTTGCCAAAGACACTACTAAGCGAAGGTTAGCCTCCAGCAAGTGATTCTTAGCTCTACGGCCTTGAAGCACTAGCTGTTCATATTCGCGCTTTAGTTTCTTATCAATTTTCTTATCGTGAGCGAGCTTCTCTTCTGCGAAAAGTCCAGCCTCGACTTGCAGTGATAGTTCAACTTCCATCTCGGCATTCAGCAGCGGAACACGGCCAATCAACTTGAGGTAATCCTTAACCGGATCGGCAGTTGCACCGGCAGTCAGGACTGTTTGTGCTGGTGCATCGTCTTCTTCTGAATCTTTGATGGTGAAGGCATTCTCTTCGTTCTGGGATTCCTCCGCTACGTTGACTACGCGGATTTCCGCTTTCTCATCTTCTTCAGCAACGATCTCTTTTACTTCTTCTACAAGCGTTTCTAAATCTTCTAATTCAATTTCTTCAAGCTCGACTTCTTCGCCATCAATCTTTGTGATAACTGTTTTGCCTGGCTTGGCAGGATTCTTCTCGACTACTTCTGCAACCCGTCGTGCTTCCAACTCTGCCTTAGTAGGAAATAGTTTTCTGCCCGCCGCCTTCTTCTCTGCCGCAGCTTGCGCATCCGATTCCTTTTTCAAACGAAGTGCTTCAAGTTCGGCCTTCGTTGGAAAACGACGTGGACCCGTCGAAGGTTTCTTTGCGGCTACTTTTTTAGCAGGAGCTTTTTTAGCAGCAACTTTCTTCGCAGTTGTTTTGGTCGCAGCAACTTTTTTTACAACACTCTTCTTAGGTGCAGCGCTACTTGTCTTTACTGCCTTGTCGCCTTTTTTGGGCGCACGAATTACAGCCACGGAACATCCTTTGGTTTGCCTGGCCTAACTTTGCCGACCAGTCGAATCGTTACACATATTATAATTTGTCCACAGGCTACTTTGCACATCCGAACTGGATTTTGACCACGGCGCGTCAAAGATTCTGATCTTTATCGGATCTTTATCCCGGTTTTACCGTGTTATCGGGTTTGCAGCGCCTCGCGGAGCAATTCACCCATGGTTTCGACCTCAATGAGGAAGCCATCATGGCCAAATGGAGAGATTATTGTCGATAGTGGCCTTGCCGTCGGAGTTAGCTCCACAATCTCCTCCTGAAGTCTGATGGGGAAAAGCCGATCGGTATCAATCGAAACGACCGAGACCGGCACTGTGACCCCTGCTAACGCGGCAGCGACTCCCCCACGACCCCGTCCTACATCATGGCCGTTCATAGCTTCGGTCAACACGATATATGTATTGGCGTCAAAGCGCTTCGCTAGCTTGTTGGCCTGGTGGTCTAGGTAGGACTCAACTGCATATCGACCTGTTTCATCGCCCTGTAATTCGCGACCAAATCGAACATCCATTTCAGATTCTGTTCTATACGTTAGGTGGGCAATCCGACGTGCGATTCCCATACCTTCTGTAGGGCCAACTTCTTGCTCGTAGTAATCCCCGCCATTGAAATATGGATCTTTCTTGATCGCCCGAATCTGAATAGACGCAGCCCCGATCTGATCACCGGTTGCAACCGCGGAAGACCCGATAGTGCAAATTGCTTTAACTCGCTCTGGATGATCGATCGCCCACTCCAAAGAGCGCATGCCACCCAAAGATGGGCCTACTGAAAGTAAATAACTCGTTATTCCGAGGAGATTCGTCAGTTGCAACTCTGCTGCAACCATGTCCCGGATTGTAACGGCTGGAAACCTAGAACCCCAACGTTTTCCATCTGGGGCTAAGGACGATGGACCAGTACTTCCTTGGCAACCGCCAATAACATTTGGACAAATAATAAAATATTTATTCGAGTCTAAAGGCAAGCCTGGGCCAACAATTGAAGGCCACCAGCCAGGTATATCAGACCAACCAGTTAAAGCATGATTAACAAGAATCGCGTTGTCACGATTGTCGTTGAGATCGCCCCATGTTTGATAAGCAATAGTTATATCGGGAAGGACCTCGCCAGATTCCAAGGCAAGGTCCCCGATATTTATGAATTGGCGATCACCGGGATCGTGGCTTTCTAGCCAAGCTCCCGTAACAGGACTATCGCCATCATTCATATACTTTTTTTTACTTCGCCGCAGCAAAGCCTCCTTCAAGGTCAGCTTTAATGTCGATGATGTTTTCAAGTCCTACTGAGAGACGGACCAAACCAGGTGTAACTCCAGCGCTGATTTGCTCTTCTGGGCTCAACTGAGAGTGAGTTGTTGATGCTGGATGAATGACCAAGGAACGCACGTCACCAATATTTGCAACGTGTGAATGTAACTTGAGCCCTTCTACAAACTTCTTGCCAGCTTCAATACCGCCCTTTATTTCGAAGGAGAGGACTGCTCCTGAACCACTCGGAGCATACTTCTTGGCCAATGCATTCCACGGGGATGAAGCCAGGCTTGCATAATTAACTTTTTCGACCTGTGGGTGCGCCTCCAAAAATGCAGCAACAGCCTGAGCATTTTGTACGTGACGCTCAATACGCAATGAAAGAGTTTCAAGGCCGATCGCCAATAGCCATGCGTTGAACGGACTTACAGCTGCGCCTGTATCACGAAGCAAGGTCAAGCGAATTTTGAAGATGTAGGAGAGATTGGCTCCAAAAGCAGAACCCACACCCAGAGCCTGCGCATAAACCAAGCCGTGATAGGAAGGATCTGGCTCGTTAAAACCAGGGAACTTGGTTTTGAACTGGGCGTAATCGAACTTACCCGAATCAACAATCGCACCAACAACAGAATTTCCGTGACCAGACAAGAACTTTGTTGCCGAATGGACTACTACGTCGGCACCGTGTTCGATTGGGCGGATCAAAAATGGTGTTGCAACGGTGTTATCGATAATCAGTGGAACGCCATTCTCGTGGGCGATCTTTGATACCGTCTCGATGTCAAGAATATCGTTCTTAGGATTAGAAATAGATTCGCCAAAGAATGCTTTGGTATTTGGGCGTACCGCCTTGCGCCATGACTCAGGATCATCTGGATTCTCTACGAAAGTTACTTCGATGCCAAATTTCGGCAAGGTGTAGTGGAACAAGTTATAAGTTCCGCCGTAAAGACTTGGTGAAGAAACTATGTGATCGCCAGCTTCCGCAACGTTTAAGACAGCGTATGTGGTTGCAGCAGAACCAGAGGCAAGAAGAAGCGCTGCAACTCCACCTTCTAGAGCCGCGATGCGCTGTTCGACAGCATCTTGTGTTGGGTTCATCAACCGGGTGTAAATATTTCCAAGTTCTGCAAGGCCAAATAGATCAGCCGCATGCTTTGTATCGCGGAAAACATAAGCGGTTGTCTGAAATAGTGGCAAGGCGCGAGCGCCTGTAGTTGGATCTGGTACTTGACCAGCGTGAATCTGACGTGTTTCGAAAGCTGCATTTTCGGATGAAAATGACATGACATACCTCCCAGAAAATAAGGGGGCTTAAATGGATTGGGGAAATATCCCCTGATCATTTTTAACCCACGCTTGCCGATTACCCTTTGTAATCGACCTGGTCTTCACCCGGAGCACCCCACCGTGGTGGAGGGTTGCCGTCCAGTAAGCCGGGGCTAAAACCTGGAACTCGTGACCTAGGTAAATACTAAAGAACTAGCGGGGCAAATGCAAAATCATGACTTCTTATTCCGAAGCGACCGCTGCAGCAAAATCTGCCATTGAGTTAAAAGTCCATTCGATATCCAGCGAGCCGCCCGGGTCCGGGGTTGCGCCCCATCCTGGGACGTCGTGCCGGCGATTAATCCATAAGCTGGCAATTCCCCGGCGCTTGGCCGGAACATGGTCGTGGAACAAACTTTGGGCCACATGAAGTAGTTGCTCTTTCTGTATCCCTAGGCGCTGGATTTCTGCTTCTAGATATTCAAAATTTCGGTCGGCAGGCTTATACGACCCAATATCTTCTGCGGTCAGAATTGATGTGAATTGCACGTCGAGCCTCTTATTAGAACCTGCAAATGATTGGCGATCGACGTTTGAGAGAATGATCAATTTAAATTTTCTCGCAAGGTAAGTCAGGGCTTCATGGCTGTCAGGGAATGCGGGCCAATCGGGTACTGATGCTCCAAAAGAAGTGGCTTGCGCATCGCTCACTGCTGCCCCCAATTCGATCCCTAGGCGTCGCAAACTCTTGGCCAAGATCGAGGGATATTTCTCTGCTGGAAATTCTGCCTCCGCAGCTGCTTCATGTTTTGAATAAGCTGTCAATAGTTCTTCCGCCGACAGGGCTAATCCATTGCTTGCTGCCCATGGAAGTAAAAATTGTGCAATCCCGGTTTCCCAATCAATAAGGGTCCCGTAACAATCAAAGCTCAGAGCTTTAAAATCTTTAAAATCTTTGCGGTTCATTTTTGAGTGACTTCTCGCCACCCAGATGTAATTGGAAGTCGACGATCTTTTCCAAAAGCACGCCGACTTATTTTTGTGCCAGGAGGATATTGACGTCGCTTGTATTCGGCCTTGTCCACCATCTGAATCACACGAGTTGCAAGCACTTCGTCAAAACCTGCTTGCAGCAATCCCTGCATGCCACCGTCGTTTTCGATGTAAATCGTAAGAATGCGATCCAGAAGTTCGTACTCTGGCAATGAATCACTATCTTTCTGATCTGGCCGTAGTTCTGCGCTGGGCTCTTTGGTAATCGAATTTTCGGGAATTGGCGGTATTTCTCCGCGTTCGGCGGCAGCCTTATTTCGCCACCGTGCGATCGCCCAGACTTCAGACTTAAGCAAATCTTTTATGGGTGCAAATCCGCCCACAGCATCTCCATACATCGTCGAATATCCCACGGCTAATTCAGATTTATTGCCAGTGGCCAGTACTAAGTGGCCATCCTGATTTGATAAGCCCATGAGCGTAGTGCCGCGCACGCGGGCCTGGACGTTCTCTTCGGCTATTCCAGTCAGCCCAACGTTATTGAGAAAAGAATCGACCATGGGTTGGATTTCTAGAACTCGGTAATTGAGCCCAATTCGCTTGGCAGAGTCAGCCGCGTCGCTCAACGAATGTTCTGATGAATATCTGCTTGGCATTGCCACGCCAAATACTTGTTTAGCACCGATCGCATCAGCTGCGAGCGCCGCCGTTACTGCAGAATCGATACCCCCTGACAACCCCAAGACCACAGAAGGGAAACCATTCTTCTTCACATAATCGCGCAAGCCGACCACAAGTGCCTGCCAGATCTCGGCTTCCGGACCAAGGCGTTCGGCGGCGCCATGAATGTTCTTGAGATATCCACCGATGCGTTCTTCACTAATAACATAATCAGGATTACTCGTGGCACATTTCGCGTCTACATCAATGACCATCAGTCCATCCGCAAACTGCGGCGCCCGGGCAATCAGATCTCCGGTTGCAGAAACCGCGATGCTATCCCCGTCAAAGACCAAGTCATCTTGCCCGCCGGTCATGTTCACATAAAGAAGTGGGGCATTAATTTCTCTTGCCCTGCGTCGGACCAGCGCCGCTCGAAGATCATCTTTATTGCGTTCGAACGGGCTGCCATTTGGTACGACAACAAGTCCTGGAGTTCGGGCAGCTAATTCCGAGACGGGTCCGTGTTCTCGCCAAATATCCTCGCAGATTGCAAAGCCCACATCTACCCCATGGATCCGAACAATTAAAGATTCGGAGCCGGGAACAAAATTGCGATATTCATCAAATACACCGTAATTAGGTAAGTGGTGTTTGATATATCTTGCAACTACCTGGCCGCGATAAATAATTGCGATGGCATTCTGAGGGCGTTGATTCTCGCTCTCCTCAAGGTAACCAACGACGCTTACTAATTCTCCGTAGTCATATAATTTTTGCGACAATTGTTGCAAAGCCGCCCTAGAGGCCGACCTAAAGGTTGGACGCAAGGCCAAATCCTCAACGGGATATCCTGTCAATATCATTTCGGGCAGAACCAAGATGTGGGCTCCGGCGCTGGCGGCCTTACCCGCGTATTCCAAAATCAATTCGGAATTGCCGGGGAAATCCCCGACCTTGGGATTTATTTGAGCAAGAGCAACCCGCAATTGTCCGATTGGTTGATTGCTCACACCCCCACTCTATCTGCTCACTATTTCACGTAAGGCACAGGCGGAGTAGACTTTGGGCAGCCGCGGACCATTTCTGGCCGCGAGCCCTAAGGGGAAAAATGTCTAACGCTCGTGCCCAACGCACCTCGATATCTGATCTTGCCGCCAAGAAAAAAAGTGGCGAAAAATGGTCAATGATCACCTGCTACGAAGAGATGACTGCAAGAATTTTCGATGAGACTGGGATTCCCGTACTCCTCGTGGGAGATAGTGCTGGCAATAATTTTCTGGGCGAAGAGAACACCATCCCCGTGACCCTCGATGAAATGATCATGCTTTCTCGCGCAGTTGTCCGTGGTTCGAACAAGGCCTTAGTTGTCGCCGACCTTCCGTTTGGTTCTTATGAAAAATCTCCGAAAATAGCTCTAGAAACCGGCATTCGCTTCTTCAAAGAGGCGAAGGTTCAAGCAGTGAAACTCGAGGGTGGCAAAAAAGTAGTACCTCAGGTAAAGAAATTAATTGCCGCTGGCATCCCTGTCATGGGTCACCTTGGCCTCACGCCTCAATCTGTACATGCATTAGGTGGATTTAAAGTGCAGGGACGTGGAACTGATGCGGCGCGGATCATGAAGGATGCCAAAGCTTTAGAGGCAGCCGGTGTCTTTGCACTGGTCGTGGAACTCATCCCAACCGAACTCGCGAAGGCTATTTCCCAAGAACTTTCTATCCCCGTAATCGGGATCGGGGCAGGCAATCAATGTGATGCCCAAGTGATCGTATGGACCGATTTAATGGGGCTCACTCCCCATCCCCCTAAATTTGCTAGGGCATACCGCAACCTCCGCCAGGAGATCTCTCTTGGCCTCAAAGAATGGATGTCTGATGTCGAATCAGGACTGTTCCCATCAGAGGCAGAGACCTTTCACTAGGCTTGCCCAGTGCCCAAGATTTCTATTGATTTTTCGCCGCTGAAGAAAAATCGCGATCTTCGCTACCTATTTATCTCAGGCCTCATCACGCAATTTGGATCCGCACTTACCATGGTGGCGTTGCCCTTCCAGATCAAGATTCTGACTAATTCCTATATCGACGTAGGACTCATGGGCGCCATCGAAATTGCACCTTTAATTATTTTTGCTTTATACGGTGGGGTTCTTGCAGACACTGTTGATCGTAAGAAAATGGTCTGGGGTTGTGAAGCTGTTGCCCTAATTTGTTCAGCGACTTTGTTTGGTAACGCAATGTTGCATCAACCCCATCTCCTACTGCTTTATATCGTCGCCGCTGGGTTTGCAGCCGTCCAAGGACTTCAGGGACCAAGCTTCGCTGCAATTATCCCAAGACTGGTTTCGCACGAGGACTTACCAGCATCGACTTCACTTTTATCGTTGCGATGGCAAGTTAGTTCGATAATCGGACCTGCTGTTGCGGGAGTAATCATTGCGACTGCTGGCGTCAAGGTGGCATTCCTTATCGATGGCATAACCTATATTTTTTCGGTCCTTCTGATGCTTCGAATCAGTCCAGTGCCGCCATCTCCGGATGCAACCCCAGGGTCAATTAGAGCTATGTTCGACGGCATTCACTACGCGGCTTCCCGTAAAGATTTAGTCGGGACGTACATCATTGATCTCACCGCTATGTTCTTTGCGATGCCTAATGCTCTCTTTCCATTTTGGGCCGACCAGATACATGCGCGATGGGCCTTGGGCTTTTTTTATCTGGCCGGAATGGCTGGTTCGATTCTCGTAACAGCCACCAGTGGCTGGATGAAACATTTCACACGTCACGGGAGAGCTATCGCGCTGGCGGCTTTCGGGTGGGGAATTTTTATCTCCTTGGCTGGTTGTACGAACTCCTTGTGGCTCATCTTGCTATTTTTAGGGATCGCAGGGGCATCAGATCAGGTAAGTGCAATGTGTCGAGCTAATTTATGGAATCAGACCATCGATGACGAATATCGAGGTCGCTTAGCGGGGTTGGAGTTACTTTCTTACTCCGTTGGGCCACTTGCGGGACAGTTACGCGCCGGTACTACTGCTGCAATGACTACTTTGCGCACTTCGGTGATCTCCGGAGGGCTCTTATGTATCGGATTTGTAGGTTTTGCCGTTGCAAAACTCCCCGATTTTCGGAATTTTGATTTAAAAACCAACCCATATGCAATCGCCCAGAGAAATAAATCAGAGAGAAATACTTAAGAAAATTCAAAACAGCACAAAAAAATAAAAAAATAATGTTGCGACACGCACTCACTTTTTTATCGAAAATAGTGGCATCTTTGAGTAATTGCTGTCACGATTCTCCTTGAACAGGTTCGGTGACGGATCGAACCATTCTGATAGGAGATGTACATGGCTGCAGCTAAGAAAACTGCTCCAAAGCGTCGCAAGAAGGCAGCTGCTAAGGCAGCTCCAGCTCCAAAGCGTCGTCGCAAGAAGGCAGCTGCTAAGGCAGCTCCAGCAAAGAAGGCAGCTCCAAAGCGCCGCAAGAAGGCAGCAGCTAAGAAGGCTGCTCCTGCTAAGAAGGCTGCTCCAAAGCGCCGCAAGAAGGCAGCTGCTAAAAAGGCAGCTCCAGCAAAGCGCCGTAAAAAGGCTGCTGCTAAGAAGGCAGCTCCAGCAAAGAAAGCCGCTCCAAAGCGCCGCAAGAAGGCTGCTGCGAAGAAGGCTGCTCCTGCTAAGAAGGCTGCTCCAAAGCGCCGTAAAAAGGCTGCTGCGAAGAAGAAATAAATCCCCATTGAAAAATCCCGCCACGAAAGTGGCGGGATTTTTTATTGCCTAAAAATAACTAGCTACTCTTCGGATTCGAACTGTTCGCGCATTTTCATACTGACTCTTTCAAAGATTCGCGCTAAATCTTCTTGATCCTTCGCGGTTAAGTGATCCACAAATCGCGAGCGAATGCTTGAGACATGATCGGGGGCGGCTTTGACTATCGCCTTCCAGCCCTTCTCTGTCATGACTGCAAATTGACCACGCTTATCAACCTTGCATAGTTCTCGGCGAACCCATCCCGCCTTCTCCATGACCTTCATCCGATGCGATAACCGTGACTTAGAAATCATCGCAGATTCGGCAAGTTCGCTCATACGGATCTGACGGTCGGGGGCCTCGCTGAGATGGACCAAAATTTCGTAATCGGACATGGATAAATCATGGGGCGAAAGGTCATTTTCCATCGCCTCCCACATTCGGCGCGAGGCAACAATATAAGCACGCCAAGCCTTAAGCTCCTTGGGCGAAAGCCATTTGGGTTCGGGCTTTTTTGGGGGCATACCTGAATGATACGCACAATCCAAGGTCGTTGAAAGTTGAATTACTTTATTTTTTGCGGTATTTCTGGGGTCTATTAGAGTTGGCTTATGAGTGCAAATAATTTAGTGAGCGGCGTCGAATCGATCCACCAGAATCCGGCGGTCCGGCCGCAAGATGATTTCTTTAAATACGTTAATGGAAAATGGTTAGACGAATCAGAGATCCCAAGTGATCGCTCCTCTGATGGCGCCTTCATGTGGCTCCGAGATAGAAGCGAAAAGCAGGTCCGAGAAATTATCGAAGAGTTATCAAATTCTCCTGCGCCAATCGGGTCTAACGCCCAGAAGATCGGCGATATGTATCGGTCGTTCATGGACGAAGAACGCATCGAAAAATCAGGTATCTCCCCTATCGCGGCTGACCTTGCAAAGACTCAATCCATTACGAACCTCGAAGATTTCTTGGCAGTCATGGGCGACCTGGAATCTCGAGGTAGCGGCGGACTCTTCTATACCTTCGTCAACAATGATGATAAGGATTCCAGTACCTACATCACGTACATGGGTCAATCTGGACTCAGCCTTCCAGACGAGGCTTACTACCGTGAGCCAGAATTCGAAAGTGCCCGCACCGGATTATTGGCGCACATTGCGAAAATGTTTGAATTGGCAGGCATAAGTGACGGCGTAGCACACGCCAGACGAATAATAGATTTGGAGACAGAGATTGCATCTCATCATTGGGATCAAGTCAGAGATCGCGATGCAGAACTGACGTATAACAAAGTCAACTACGCCCAACTACAAGAATTGTCCCATGGTTTTAATTGGCCGCTTTGGGTTGCCGCTTCCAAGACCCCGCAAAAAGTAATTGACCAGGTCATTATTCGCCAGCCATCGTTCTTCACTGGCATCGGCCAGATGCTCCGCAACTTTGATCGGGACTCCTGGAGTTCGTGGCTTACATGGCATCTTCTTTCTGGGAGCGCTTCCTTCTTAAGTTCGGCTTTCGTTAATGAAAGTTTCGCCTTTTATGGCACCGCACTTTCTGGAACTCCCGAATTGCGCGAGCGCTGGAAGCGTGGCGTCGCTTTGATCGAAGGTTCACTCGGTGAAGCAATCGGAGAGATTTATGTGGACCGGCATTTCCCTCCTGCTGCAAAGGTTCGGATGCTCCAGCTAGTACAGAACTTAATCGAGGCTTATCGAGTCGACATCGATACGCTTGCATGGATGTCACCAGAGACCAAGAAGAAAGCCCAAGAGAAGTTAAATAAGTTCACCCCCAAGATTGGGTATCCAGATAAATGGCGTGACTACAGCGCGCTCTCAATTTCCCCAACAGATTTGATTGGAAACCTCAATGCCCTTGCAAAATTCGGCCAGGATTATGAATTTGCCAAGATAGGTGCCCCTATAGACCGCCAGGAATGGCATATGACGCCTCAAACTGTAAATGCCTATTACAACCCTGGGATGAACGAAATAGTCTTCCCAGCGGCGATATTGCAGCCTCCGTTCTTTGATTTACATGCAGATGACGCGGTCAATTATGGTGGAATCGGCGCAGTGATTGGCCATGAAATTGGTCATGGATTTGACGACCAAGGCTCTAAATACGATGGTGACGGAAACCTAGAAAATTGGTGGACCGAGAAAGATCGTGATGAGTTTGAAAAACGTACCGCTGCATTAATTGCCCAGTACGACGCCCTCTACCCGGAAAATACCCCCGATACACACGTCAATGGGGCCCTAACAATTGGCGAAAATATTGGGGATCTGGGCGGAGTGACAATCGCACATAAGGCTTACCAAATATCACTATCTGGCAAGCCAGCACCTGTGATTGACGGCCTAACCGGGGACCAACGCTTTTACATTGGGTATGCCCAAGTCTGGCGGGGCAAAGTTCGTGCCGAAGAGATGCGTCGTCGCATTGCAACTGACCCACACAGCCCAGCGGAATTTCGATGCAATCAGATCCTCAAAAATGTTTCAGAATTCTATGAAGCCTTTGATGTCAAAGAGGGCGATGCGCTTTATTTGCCAGAATCAGAGCGCGTAGAAATCTGGTAATTATTTAGAAGCTAAACGCGCCTCGCGTCGGATCTTCTGTTCAGCTGGATTTGGCACAGGGACCGCAGACAGCAGGCGCTGGGTATAGGGATGTTTAGGGCTTTTGAGAATTTCGTCTCGAGTTCCGGTTTCTACAAGGAGACCATCCTGCATCACCGCGATTCTGTGCGACAAAATATCGACGACCGCCAGATCATGACTAATAAATAAACACGCAAATTTGAGTTGCTCCTGGAGTTCTTGCAGAAGGTCAAGGAAACGGGCTTGCACAGATACGTCAAGGGCCGAAGTTGGCTCATCCGCGATCAAGATATCTGGAGTTAGTGCAAGCGCACGAGCTATTCCCACACGTTGGCGTTGTCCCCCAGATAATTCATGCGGGTAACGGTTTCGATAGCTGCGGGGTAATTCGACCTTAGCTAATAGCTCCTCCACCATCTGGTCGAGTTCTTTACCTTTGGCGATATTGGCTAACAGCAGGGGTTCTCCAATACTTTCACCTATCGGTAACCGTGGATTTAAAGAGCTGGCAGGGTCCTGGAAAACGATTCCAGTGTTGCGGCGAATTTGTCGTAACTCTTTTTGAGAGGCACCGCTAATGTCTCGACCAACAACTTCTAGTTTGCCTTCTTTAATGGGTAGAAGCCCGATGGCAGCTCGTCCAACAGTTGTCTTACCTGAACCTGATTCTCCAACTAGGCCAACAATTTCGCCAGGGAAAATTTCAAGTGAGAAATTCTTTACTGCGACGAAGGCGGGGATACGTCCCCGCTTTGGATATTCTATAGTCACATTGTCGAGCTTAAGGACTGGGGTTGGCTCTACCGCCGCTGGCGCAATGACGCGCATGGGGGTGCTTCCAAGTTTGGGCACAGATCCCAAAAGCTCTTGGGTATACGGATGTTGGGGACTATTAAATATCTGATCCGCACTTCCGTGTTCGACCATCCGACCACTTTGCATTACCAAAATTTCGTCCGCCATATCAGCGACCACTCCCATGTCATGGGTGATCAATAAAATTGCAGAGTTTAGTTTGGTGCGAAGTCCGCGCATCAAATCCAAAATTTCTGCCTGCACAGTCACATCCAGCGCGGTCGTAGGTTCATCCGCGATCAAAAGAGCTGGGTCACATGCCAGTGCCTGAGCGATCATGGCGCGCTGACGCTGTCCACCAGAGAGTTGGTGTGGGTATTTATCAATCGATTTCTCCGGATCGGGAATTTCGACCAAAGTAATTAACTCGATGGCCTTCGACCTGGCCTCTTTAGGACCCATATCAAAGTGGTTACGCAACGTTTCAATTATTTGAAAGCCGATCGTATAAACAGGATTTAAGGCGGTCATCGGCTCTTGGAAAATATAAGCAACTTCATTGCCGCGATATTTCTGTAGTAGCTGCGCTGGCGCCCCCAAGACTTCAACGCCTTTAACTTCAATGCTTCCGGAAGTCCGAGCATTTGAAGCCAGCAGGCTCATTACCCCCATCGCAACAGTCGATTTACCTGATCCAGATTCACCGACAATTGCCAGTGTCTGCCCGGCCTTAACCTCAAAGTTCATATTTATTGCCGCTGGATACCACACGCCATCCACCCAAAATTCAACCGTGAACTGCGTAACTTTAAGTACTGGGGTACTCATTTAGCGGACCGCCTTAAGAAGGTTGATGAGAAGCTGTGACAAGATTGGAAGATGACTAGCCCAGAAATGTTTCGGCCTTACATCAACTACTGGCTGAGTGGAATTGGTGGCGCTATGTCGGGACTCTTTCTCTGGTCTAGCTTCGTTCAAGGCGGAACTGTGACCGAATGGACTGGCATATTCATCGCTATCGTGGCCATCGACTTGATTTACATTTTTTTGCTTCGCCCCAAGATTATTTTCTACGATGAAGGGCTGGTCATTACAAACCCCGTTACCCAATATAGGATCGGTTGGCAGGACGTCGAAGAAATTGAAACTAGATGGGCTTTGACTCTCGAACTCAAAGGTCGCCGTATCAGCGCATGGGCTGCCCCAGGTCCCGGTCGACATCACGCACGTACTGTCCACCCAAGTGAAGTAAAAGGATTGCGTATTGCAGAAACCGGCAGCATCAGGCCCGCGCTCTCTCCTCGAACTGATAGTGGGGTTGCGACTCACCTGGCTCAGCTTCGACTCGATCAATACCGAAGCAAAACCAGCGCCCCTTCTCTGGACTTTGAGGTCACCCACTTCTGGCAAGCACCACTTGTTGGCATTGTTTGCCTCATCGGCGCAGTAATTCTTAATTTCCTTAGCCATTAAATTAACCGTTAAATTCGTCAATTTATCTCACCAGCTTTGGCGGCTGTGGTTAAGTCGTGATTTTTCGAACGCTCTTTTCGAGAAATGCGTCGTCGTTGGCGTGGATCAAAAGCATCCCGCAAGCCATCACCGATGAAGTTCACGCAGAGCGAAATCACGATAATAAATAAACCTGGATACCAAAATAGCCAAGGTCGGGTAGTAAATGAATCTTGATATTGGCTGATTAGAAGTCCCAAAGATACATCCGGAGAAACCACACCAAAGCCCAGATAACTCAAAGCGCTCTCTAGTAAAATCGCACCAGACATAATCAAGGTAATTGATACGATGATTACGCCAACAGCATTTGGCAAAATATGCTTGAAAATAATCCGTCGGTTACTTGCCCCCGCGACACGAGCAGCGTCCACGAATTCACGCTCACGAAGGGTTAAAAATTCGCCTCGCACCAAGCGCGCCAAGCCGGACCAAGTAAATAAGCCTAAAAATACCGCGAGGAAGAGCACGCCTTTATTGCCAAAATGAAAACCAATAACCGAGCCGATAATGATGGTAGGAATGGTGATAATAAAATCATTAAATCTCATGAGCACTGCGTCAATCCAGCCACGGAAATATCCAGAAACTGCACCAATAACGGTGCCAATCAAGCCAGCAACTATGCCAATCACAAACATCACCAAGAGTGATCTCTGTGCACCGCGCATGACTAAAGCAAAATAATCACGCCCGATATCATCTTGACCAAATGGGTGATCACCCAATCCGAAGTTTTTCCCTGGTAGCAAATCCAAAGTCGGGCATCCACCAAGGCCACCAGGACAGCCGTCGCTTCGCAGCGGAGTCATTTCAATGCTGTTGTATTTCCACCATCCCCCATAACCAAAGCCCAAAATCTTGAATCCCAGCGCACTGAAGACAAATATGATGATCGAAAGAAGTACGAAGATAGAAATCATCGCACCGCGGTGGCGTATAAAACGACCACGAACGATCTGGCTTTGACTCAATCCTTCGGTCTCTTTATTAAAAATATCTGAGTCAGCTACTCCCGGAAGGACTTTAGGGGTGCGTTTAAAAAAATTCATCATTTCTTCCCCACAACCCTGATTCGCGGATCTAAAGCGGAATACAACAAATCAGCAGCCAAATTGGCCAGGACCGCTAACGAAGAAGTCACGAAGAAGACACCCATCAAGAGGTTGAGGTCGTAGTTATTGATTGCCGTATTGAAAAGCGTCCCCATCCCCTGCCAGCCAAATACATGCTCAGTAATTATTGCGCCTCCGATAATTGAGGCAAAATCGACCACAATAATTGTGGTCAATGGAATCAATGTATTACGAAATGCGTGTCTCATAATAACGGTGCGCTCCGTCAATCCTTTTGCTCGTGCGGTACGAATGTAATCTTGGTTAAGAACTTCTAGCAAAGTTCCGCGCGAATATCGTACGTATCCGGCAAATGAAATCAATGTTAAAGCAACGGTTGGCAACACCAGGTGAGTCACCGTATCCAAAAAGGTAAACCAAAAATTCCCGGCCGGAAGCAGCGAATTAGATTGGCTGATTGTTGGGATAGGTCGGAAGTGAATAGCATCTGTGTTGATATACGGAACCCAGGTCTTCATCAGTTTATCGATTAAAAACAATATGCCCACCAAGACTGATGTAATTACACTGGTTCGAATCACCGGACCACGATCAATCTTCGCAAAGAAGAGCGCGGTAGATACCGCAACAATAATTGTAAGAAGGAACATAAGAGCAATAGGGGTTGCTCCTGGATGTTTTGAAAATATGTATTCCACAGGAAAGTAGAAGATTAATCCTAGTATCGGCATCGCCTGCGCAGATCGAAGTGCAGCCTTGTTATTAAAACCAGTAGAAGTATATGTAACAGCGAATGCAAAGCCCATCCCGAGCACAAACATCATGAGTGGTCCCAAACCTGGATGAGTAAACCATTTGGTTACACTTAAGAGAGAGAGGAAAACCGCCGTTGAAAAGGCGGCTATGGCGAAGATAATTTGAACTTTCTTACGGTCCCCACTGATAAGTGCGGCCCAGAAAAACCCGGAAATAATGGCGGCCGAAAATATCCAAGCAGGTGAAATTTTTCCATTTGCCAAAAAATTGTTGAAATTGATCGCCAAGTACTCTTTCAATAAGACCGCAACCCAGAAAATAGGGAGTGAGTACATTAAAAATGCCACAAAGGTCATTGCGTAATCGAATCGGCTGTATTGACGGAGGGCAGAAATAATTCCCACAGCAATTCCCATAATTATCGCAACGACCGTTGCCATTGTAATTAATCGAATCGTTGTTGGTATGGCGGAATTCAAATATGTACTGACGGGGTTACCATCTCGGGTAGTTCCCAAAGTGAAGTGACCGGTAAATATTCCACCTATCCCTTTGAGCCACATAAAATATCGTGCGGGTGGTGGAACATTAAGGTGCAAAGTTCTTACTAATGCGGCGATTTGAGCTTTTGCTTTGGGGTCAGTACTTCCTCGAAGCCCTTCAAGTGGATCGCCAGAAATAGCTGCCAAATTGTAGAGCAGGAAACTTGAACCAAAAAGGATCACAAGTAAAATCGCGATGCGACGGCCAATATAGGCAAACATGTGCAGAATCCTTTTCTTGGTTATTTTTTTTTGGTTAATTGCCTAACGCTAATGCTTGATTTCTCAGTTCATTTGATCTCTCAAAGAGAAGTGGTGTTGGAGTTTAACCCAACACCACTTCTGTCAATTACTACCTCGTAAGAGGGGTACTACTTATGCAGTGAAGTGCCAAGTCCAGAAGTTCCAGACCAAGCTTGGTGATAGTGGAGCAGGAATCACGCCAGAAAGTGCCGAGTTGTATGCGGTCACTTCTGGGTTTTGGAAGATACCCAAGAAGAAGGCATCCTTCACGATCTGTGTTTCAGCTATGACCTGTTCACGTTCAACGGTTGAAGCAGGAAGAGTTGCAGATTGAAGCTTTACGCACGCTGCATCTACCACTGCATTGCTATAACCGGTGTAGTTAGAACCTTGGTTTGTCTGGAAGGTTCCGCAACTCTGCGCATCTTGTGGATTTGCAGTCTGATCAAAGATGAAGAAGTGAGCATCATAAGCACTAGATGTCAGCTTTCCACCCCAACCCTTGGTTGCTGGAGCCGTAACTTTGAAACCGGCAGCGGCTTCAGAAGCGATAATCAAAGCCGCTTCAGATGCACGACGCGTATTTCCTGGAGAACCCCAGAGTAAGTTGATGGCAACAGGAGTGTTGCCATTACCTGCCTTTGGATACCACTTCTTCACTAATGCAAGTGCAGCAGCGGAACGAGAGGCTTGGGTGCCTGCGCTGTAGACAGAAGATCCAACCTGGCTCGAAGCGTGATCGTAGTTAGGATTTCCAGGCAGTGCCCATGTAGATCCCAAGACGACGGCATTTGGGTTGATAGGTTGAATCAACTTAGAAACGATATCTTGGCGTGGATAAGCAAGCAAGAAAGCCTTACGTAGATCAGCAGATTTTTGCCCAGCTGACATTGCAAAAGGACCGGTGTATGGAGTTGAGTCATTAGATGCTACGCGTAATTCAATATGCTCGTAAGCAAGTGAGCTAGAAGTCACGACGGTGGCAGTCTTGATAGCCTTGAGCTGTGCCACTGCGTCTGCAGTTGGCTGACCTTGATAGACATCTGCATCACCATTTGCAATAGCTTGCGCAGAAGGTGAACCATCTCCGATTCCCTGCTTGATAACCATGGTTGTGATTCCCGAAAGGGCCGGACCAGAGTTATAAGTTGGGTTTGCAGTCAAGGTGATCTGATTTGTATCAACTGATTTCACCAAATAGGCACCATTATTGACTAGGAGCAATGGATTTGTAGATGAGTCAATAGTTGTTGCCTCATATCCAGTTGTCCAGACTTTGCCCATAGCAATAAATGCATCCTTGTTCTTCGAAGTGAAGTCAGATACAAACTTGGCTGTTGCTGCAGCATCTTCAGCAGCAGTTCCAAGTGTGGTCTTGCCAGCAGCAAGCATCTCCAAAGTATGCACTGGGAATGGACCGCCGATTCCGTTGAGAATCCAATCTGGGATTGCGGTGTCATATTTAACAGTGACGCTCATCTTGTCAGCACTGAGTGTTGGCTCACCAACTACATGCTGATCATAAACTCCACCATACGCACCAGAATCGAATGCAGGGGTGACAGAAGAGTCTGATGGATCTGGAAGGCCAGCTGCTTTAGCAAATTTAGTACTTGCAGTTACGTGAGCAAGTAGAAGATCTGCACCAGTAATTGGCGCACCGTCTGACCAAACTCGACCAGGGGCTATCGTGTACTTGACTTCAAAATCACCGGGCTTTTTTACGGTGTTCTTGTACGTGCCGAGAACTGTGTTTGGGACGATCTTGAGGTTATTGTCATAGTGATAGAAACCCATGCTCGTGAGGTAAGAGACATCGCCGTTGATCACGATGTTGTCAGCAGGATTTCCAATGTTCAGAGAGGTGAAAGTATTACTTTCGATGATGATGGCGGTTGAGCGAGCCGCAGCATGAGCTGGGACTGCAACAAAGCCGATCAACGCGACCGAAACAGCAGAAACTGCTGCTACAAAAGAACGCGTCTTTAGACGTGCATTCATATTTTCTCCTTCATAGATGAACAGGAGGCAAACAATAAACATTGCCGACCTGATCGAGGGGTATCAAGTGACCTTATCCTGCCCTATTTGTCGGGTTTCTATCAATAGACTAGGCCCGTGAACTCCTTTTCGGGTCAAAATTTCGCTTATAAAGAAGGTACCGCCCTCGACGGTGCGTTAGGCCGAACCGGGACTATATCCACCCCGCACGGCATTATTCAGACTCCAGCCTTTATCCCCGTCGGGACCAAGGCGAGCGTGAAAGGCGTGCTGCCTGAATCCATCAAAGGGTTAGGAGCTCAGGCGGTCCTCGCTAATGCCTATCACCTTTACCTGCAGCCGGGTCCCGATGTTGTAGATGAGGCAGGCGGTCTTGGAAAGTTCATGAACTGGTCAGGCCCCACTTTCACCGATAGCGGTGGGTTTCAGGTCCTCTCGCTGGGGGTTGGTTTTAAAAAAGTCATCGCAATGGACACAGAAACTTTTAGATCCGACGAAGTTATTGCGGATAAGAAAGAACGACTAGCTCATGTGGATGACGATGGCGTGACATTCAAATCACACCTTGATGGATCCATGCACCGTTTCACTCCAGAAATATCGATGCAGGTCCAACATCAGCTTGGCGCCGACATTATCTTCGCCTTCGATGAATGCACCACTTTGCACAACACTCGTGGCTATCAAGAGCGGTCACTAGAACGGACTCGGCTATGGGCAAAAAGGTGTCTCCTAGAACATGGCCGGTTGACCAACGAAAGAGTTGAACATCCTTATCAAGCTCTCTTTGGAGTTTTACAAGGCGCACAATACGAAGATCTGCGTCGCAAAGCTGCTAAAGATTTATCTCAATTAAATGAGGGTGGAATCACCTTTGATGGCTTTGGCCTTGGTGGCGCGTTAGACAAAGAGAAGTTGGGAACCATCGTTCGCTGGTTGTGCGAAGAACTCCCCCGCGATAAGCCACGTCATCTCTTGGGAATCGGCGAACCGGATGACCTGTTCGTCGGAGTTGAAAACGGCGCAGATACTTTTGACTGCGTTGCCCCATCGCGCCAGGCACGGACAAGTGCAGTTTTTACCGAAGACGGCCGAGTGAATTTGAGCAATGCAAAGTACCAACGCCAATTTGAACCAATTGACGAGAGCTGTACCTGCTACACCTGCAAGAATTACACCGCCGCATATTTGGGGCATTTGTTTAGGTCTAAAGAGATGGTCGCATCTACGCTTGCAACCATACATAACGAGCATTTCATTGTTGGGCTAGTTGAAAAAATGCGCAGA
>Ga0214202_1000249_pt1 | contig 23249 bp, 31 predicted proteins | sample TroBogEpilimnion_9_FD_153040 | JGI IMG/M metagenome (GOLD analysis project Ga0214202, IMG submission 153040) | Freshwater microbial communities from Trout Bog Lake, WI - 03JUN2009 epilimnion | ecosystem: Environmental > Aquatic > Freshwater > Lake > Epilimnion/Euphotic zone | place: Trout Bog...
GTATACGCTCTTTTGTGTTGCGCGCTGGCAGAACCACTGGTGGGCAGCAGCGCGCCATCGAAGAGCTTGGCCCGCAATTCTTAATTCCGTTTCAAGAAAATCTACTCAATTTAGAGCAAGCATTTAGCGGTTCTACTAATCCTAAAATCTTAGAGATTGGTTTTGGTATGGGGGAGACCACTGCCAGGATTGCTGACTTACGTAAGCAAGATGATTTCTTGGGAATTGAAGTACATCCACCGGGTGTTGGCGCTTTACTAAAGTTGATAGGCGAAGTAGGGCTATCTAATGTGCGCATCATTCGCCATGATGCTGTTGAGGTTCTTGAAAAGATGATTGCTTCCAATGCTTTGGATGGCATTCATATTTACTTTGCTGATCCTTGGCACAAGAAGCGTCATCACAAGCGTCGGCTGATTCAAGCGCCATTTGTAAAGTTGTTAGTATCACGATTAAAGCCAGGCGCCTATTTACATTTGGCAACCGATTGGCATAACTATGCTGAACAAATGTTCTTGGTGCTCAATGCCGAAGAGGCATTAGAAAATACCTCGACAACATTAGTGCGCATTGAAACATTCCTCGCCACGGATGCTGTGAAGGCTGAGGCGCCTGCTTCGAATGAATTCCATCCGACCGTTGAACAGATCAATGCTGAGCATCTGGCTTATGTGGAGAAGCCAGCGTACCGGCCTCTCACGAAGTTTGAAAACCGTGGCCTGAAGTTAGGGCACGGCGTTTGGGATTTGGTTTACAAGAAAAAGTAATAAAGCTAACTGAGAAAACGTTTTCTTACAGACCGACGCAAACGTATTTCAACTCCAGGTACTCATCCATTCCGTAGACGCTACCTTCACGACCTAGGCCAGATTGCTTGACGCCACCAAAGGGAGCTACCTCATTAGAAATAAGACCCGTATTGACACCAACAATGCCGTATTCCAGAGCCTCAGCAGCTTTCCAAATTCTGCCAATATCCCGGCTATAGAAATACGATGCAAGGCCATATTGGCTGCTATTGGCTAGCTTGAGAACTTCTTCATCGCTATCAAATGGGATGATGGGAGCTACCGGTCCAAAGGTTTCTTCATAGGTGATGAGCATGTCATTTGTGACGTTTGCCAGAATAGTAGGCTCATAGAAACTGCCGCCTTGTGCAGCGCGTTTTCCACCAATGACTAGTTTTGCACCTTTAGCAAGCGCATCAGCGACATGCCTCTCCACTTTTTCAAGTGCAGGCATATCAATCAATGGGCCTTGAGAAATACCATTCTCCAGGCCATTACCTACTTTGATGGCTTGCACGGCCTTGGCAAATTTTTCCACAAAGACGTCATATATTTTTTTGTGAACATAAAGACGATTAGCGCAAACACACGTTTGGCCAGAGTTGCGATATTTGGAAATGATGGCACCCGCAACTGCTGCATCAATGTCTGCGTCTTCAAAAACTATGAAGGGGGCATGACCGCCAAGTTCTAGAGCTAGCTTTTTAACGGTGGGGGCGCTTTGCGCCATTAAGATGCGACCAACTTCGGTTGATCCGGTAAAGGAAATATGGCGAACGGTAGAGGATTCACACAATGCTTTACCAATAGTAATCGAGTGATCGGCATCAGCCGTCAGAATATTTATCACGCCATTTGGAATGCCCGCCCGAATCGCTAGCTCAGCGAGTGCAAGCGCTGACAGCGGGGTTTGCTCAGCTGGCTTAATCACGATAGTGCAGCCTGCTGCCATAGCTGGCGCAATTTTGCGAGTGATCATGGCGTTCGGAAAATTCCAAGGCGTAATGGCGGCACATACTCCAATAGGTTGCTTCAAAACCATGATGCGTTTATCACCCCAAGTGCTTGTAGGGATATCACCAGAGATGCGCTTGGCCTCTTCGGCAAACCATTCAATAAAGGAGGCACCGTAAGCAATTTCGCCAGTGGATTCAGCGAGGGGCTTGCCCTGCTCCAAGGTCATCAAGATTGCCAGATCGGCAGTGTTCTGAATAATCAGATCAAACCACTTGCGCATGATGCCTGCACGTTCTTTGCCGGTTTTGCTACGCCATCCTGTTAATGCTTGTGCGGCCGCATCGATTGCCAATTGAGCATCGCCAGCATTGAGATTGCTAACTTCGGCGATGATTTCTTCGGTGGCGGGATTGTTCACGGGGAAAGTTTTACCGCTGGCTGCCTTAAGCCATTGACCGTTGATGAATGCCTCTTCTCTAAAAAGGCTTGGGTCTTTTAATAATTTGCGAATATCAATTTTTTGCATGGCACTAGTCTCATCAAGATTTTTATAGGATTGGGTCAGTTAGCCTGAGTTTCGGCGCTACGTAGGGACTGCGCAAGCAGGTCTAGAACACCGTTGACGTATTTATGACCATCGGTACCACCAAAGGTTTTGGCAAGCTCTACAGCCTCGTTAATGGCCACCTTGTAGGGCACGGATAAGTCGATAGCCAACTCATAGGTGCCGATCAGAAGCGCAGCATGCTCTACAGGAGAGAGTTCATTGCTTGGGCGATCTAGCGCGGGGGTTATTAAGCTATCGAGCTCATCTGCACGCTCCACTACGCCTTCAAAGATTCCTTGGAATAAGTCGAGTTTGCAGCGTGCAAAGGCAGGGTCTTCCGCTAATTGCTTTGCAATCTGGGCTGCATTGGGTAGACTGCCTGCGCGGCGCATGACTAACCACTGGTAGACACCTTGGAGGGCGTACTCGCGGGCACGACGACGTGGCGTTAGCGCTCGCTTTGGGGCGGTGCTTTTGCCTGATGATTTATCGGCGTTTGGAGTAGTGGCGTTTTTGGTCATTAACTTCTTCTTTGGATTTACTGTGATGAGTTTGGGTTAATCTCAATATCGAGATCAGGAATAAGTGCCAAGGCTAGATTAGCCATCTCAATAACTGCGCGTGCGCAGTCAGCACCTTTAACTTCAACACGGACATTGGCTTGTTCATCGGTATCGCAGGTCAGGACACCATTAGCAATCGGTAGGCCAGCATCAAGGGAGACACGTGTAATGCCAGCAGCGGATTCATTGGAGACTAATTCAAAGTGGTAGGTCTCGCCACGGATCACGGCACCCAGCGCCACCAAGCCATCGAACTCACCAGTCTGAGCTAATTTTTGCAAAGCAAAGGGGATTTCCAATGCGCCAGGAACAGTTACTAGGCGAATGTCTTCTTGGGCTACACCTAATGCGATCAACTCTTTAATACAGGCATTACTGAGCGCAACACAATGCGCTTCATTAAATCGGGCCTGGACAATGCCAATCCGAAAGTCTTGTCCTGTGAGGTCAATCTCTAAAACACCGACGCCTGAATTACTGTTGAAGTTGCTAGCTTGATTGCTCATGATGATTTTTTAGATAAGGTTTGATTACTTGGGTGATGTGAAAGGTTGATAGCCTGTCACTTCTAATTTGTATCCCGATAGGCTCGGGGTAGGGGCAGGGTTTGCCAATAAGCGCATTTTGCCAACCCCAAGGTCTTTCAGAATTTGCGCACCAATGCCGTAGCTACGGAAATCCGTTTTACGAGCCAGCGGCTTTGCTGCTTGCTGGTCTATGCCATTAAGCTTTTGAAATTGCGCCAACCAATCCACGTCACCGGGCGCGGCAACGCCAGAAGCATTTAATAGAACTGCCACGCCAGCTGGCGAGGCAGCAATTTCTTGCAAGGCTTGGGCGAGAGGCCAAGAGTGGGTGCTGCTTTTAGCCTCTAGAAAGTCTAAGACTGTGAGGGGTTCATGAACCCGTACGAGTGTTTCTTGATTCTCAGACGGCTTACCCTTAACCAGTGCAATATGAATGCAAGAGCTGGGAGTATCTCGATAGATGATTCCCTGAAAATTACCCCAAGGAGTAGCGAACTCTCTTTCGCCTTCGCGAATCACAATACTTTCGTGTTGGCTGCGATATTGGATCAGGTCAGCAATACTGCCAATCTTTAATTGATGTTCTTTTGCAAACTCTAGCAAGTCCGGCAAACGTGCCATCGTGCCATCGTCCTTCATGATTTCACAAATGACGGAAGTGGGCGAGCAACCAGCAAGCGCAGCTAAATCACAACCCGCCTCAGTATGGCCGGAGCGAATGAGTACACCGCCTGGTTGTGCCATCAATGGAAAGATGTGACCAGGTTGCACCAGGTCATTGGGTTTTGCTTTTGCCGCTACCGCCACTGAAATCGTGTGGGCACGGTCGGCAGCAGAAATGCCAGTAGTGACTCCGCTAGCTGCTTCGATCGAGACGGTGAAATTGGTGCCCATAGAGGTGCCGTTATCGCGCACCATCAGGGGTAAATTGATTTGCTGGCAACGTTCACGAGTCAGCGTTAGGCAAATGAGACCACGACCATGTTTTGCCATGAAATTAATCGCCTCGGGACTGACGTGATCGGCAGCAATCACGAGGTCACCTTCGTTTTCACGATCTTCTTCGTCAACCAAGATCACCATCCTGCCGGCGCGAAGCTCGGCAATGATTTCTTGGGTAGGGGCAAGTTTATTTGGCATAGCCCCCTATTTTAAGCTGAGGAGCTCTGTGTAGGGATCTGACGGGGCAATATGCGCACTTTCTGATAGTGGAGCTCGCCATAGAGCGTATTCAGCCTAGGCGGTTGATAGGAAGATGTGGGATGCCCCATTTTTTGCCCTCCTCAAATGATCATGGTTTTGTGCTGCTCGAAGCCTTAGTGGCTATGAGCTTGATAGCAGGGCTTGGGATTACTGCCTTTGAGGCTTATCAAGGCTTAGTGCTGCGTTATGGCAAGGCTCAAGAGGAACGTAGGCAACTCAGACTGGAGTTAGATCAACATGAAATTCAAATGCTAGAAAAAGGGGGTATCGGTGAACTTGCTCGAATGCCTCGTAGGGATGGCGCTTTGCCTCATGCTCGTCGGTCCACTACTAAAGGTCAGCGGTGAAATGTTGGTAAAACAGGTTCAGCTTGAGCAATCTCAACTGGCCGCCGCCCAAGCGAATCGTGCGCTTGAACTCATTGGCCGCGCCATTCGCATGGCTGGGTACATCAATGTGAGAACTTCAGATGCCAAGAAATCAAAAAATTCAAAACAAGACCGATTGGACATTCAGAAGGGGGTTGGGTTAAATCGGTCTGACACGATTTTTATTAAACATGAAATCTCTGATGGAATCGATTTTGACTGCATTGGCAATACCCTAACAAAAGATCGCACTAAAAATCATTTAGCGCATCAGGGATTTTTTCTTGAGCGTCAGGCTGGAGTGCCGAAGGCGGCTCGAATCAATGGTGGCTCTTTAATGTGCCAGTCCTTAGATCGACAAGGCCGCCTACAGAATACTACTTTAATGAATGGCGTTCATTACTTAGCGATTGAAGGAGTGGCACCAAGCCCTCAAAAATTATTTAAGGTGACCATTCAAATGGATCTAGGTAAATCCACTTCAGAATTTACCCGTACTTTCGCCAGACGTAATTTCTATTGATTATTGCCTGGGTCTTATCCCTATTACTCCTCATGGCTTCACTGGTCGGCTATCTGCAGCGCATGACTGCGCTTGAAATCATTGCGACTCAAACAATCAAAACGACTCAAGCGGAATTTATTGCAGCAGAAAAGAAGCTGCTGGAATGTGAACGAAAAATTTCACATGTGGCAACGCTACCTTCGGATTCCTGTGTTGTGCAATCTATTGGCAAGCAGATCTGGAAGGTGTCTACAGTAGGTCTCGTTACGCTCGAGTCAGTGATCCATCTAGATGATGCCTCTGGTAGTGCAACCCGCTTAAGCTGGCGTCAGGCGTTTAAAGAATGAATGCCAAAGAATATGGCGGAAGTTTGCTGGAGTTGATGGTGGTGATTTTGATTGTGGCGATATTGGCCACAATCACGATGCCCATGCTGCAGCATCAGATTGCCAATCGAGAAATTGAAACGCTTGCGCGACGTTTTATTTCCCATGCGCATTTTGCTCGTGATCAGGCTTTACACATTGGAAGTGCTATTTACATCGCCCCACGATTTCAGAATGATTGGAATAGTGGATGGCAGGTAAAGAGTGGCTGCAGTAAAAAGCCTTGCGCAGAGAAGATTTGGTTGATGCAGGAAAATATTTCCCCTATCTTTTTCAAGCTTGGAGGAAAGCAATTTAGCGGACCCAATTCTGATCAACGTGGGATTCTGTTTAATGCGGCCGGTGCAGCCAAGACTGCGCAAGGTGGATTTGTGGCAAATCGCCTGGTTTTAGGGCATTTAAAAGATCAGGGGCTCGAGCGGCATGTCATTTTGGGCAGCGGTGGCCGCTGGAGAATCTGCGACCCTCATCAGGATGCTAAATCCTGTAAATAATCTTTGATTTGGCCGTTTTATTTGTTTAGTTGCGCCAATCGGTTTTAATACTGGTATGTATACCGCTTTAGACCACGAATTCATGAGCCAGGCTCTAGCAGAGGCTGCTAAATCACTGTATTTATCCAATCCCAATCCACGGGTTGGGTGCGTGGTGGTGAAGGGCGGCAAAGTGATTGGGAAAGGCCATACCCAGAAGGTTGGTGGCGCCCACGCCGAAGTGCAGGCTTTGGCTGATGTTCGTGCTAATGGTTTTGATCCAGAGGGATCAATCGTATATGTCACTTTAGAGCCATGCAGTCACACTGGGAGAACGCCACCTTGTGTTGATGCGCTCATTGCCGCCAAACCCGCTTTAGTGATTGTGGCCATGTCAGATCCCAATCCGCTCGTAGCGGGAAATGGTTTGGAATTATTAAGGGCTGCAGGTATTAAAGTGCGCTGCGGCCTATTGCAGGCTGAGGCCGAGGCTCTGAATCGTGGTTTTATTTCTCGGATGACTCGAGGTTTGCCTTGGGTGCGTCTCAAAATTGCAGCAAGCTTGGATGGCAAGACTGCTTTGCCTGACGGTACTAGTCAGTGGATCACGGGACCTCTTGCGCGCGCAGATGGACATCACTGGCGCGCTCAAGCCTGCGCCATTCTTACGGGAGTGGGCACTGTAAAAGAAGATAACCCAACGCTGAATGTGCGCGATGTCGATACTGAGCGACAGCCTTGGCGAATCATCGTAGATTCAAAACTGGAGACACCAGTTGCTTCCAAAGTTTTTGAAAACCTCAATCAATCGGGCGTCATCCTGGTTTGTGGAAAACTCGATACCCCAGTAAAAGAGCAATCTGCAAAAGCATTTGAAGCACGCGGCATTGAGGTGATCCCTTTGCCGAATGCTAATGGCAAAGTGGACCTGCCAAAGCTCTTTACTTATCTAGCGCAAGAACGCGAGATGAATGAAATTCATGTTGAAGCTGGCTTTAAATTAAATGGTTCTCTGCTTCGAGAAAACTGCGTAGACGAATTACTGCTGTATTACGCACCCTTCTTGATGGGTGAGGGTATTGGTATGGCAAACATCCCCCCCTTGACTGCGCTTGAACAAAGGCAGGATTGGCAAATTTTGGATCAGGCAATGTTTGGGCCAGATATGCGTTTGCGCTTGGCTAAACCAGCAAACCAGCTTAAGGAATAAAATCTCCCCATGTTTACTGGAATCATTACTGCTGTTGGCAACATTAAGAGTGCTACTCCTGCAGGCGATGGCTTGCAGTTGCAGATTGAAGTCCCCACTAATTATTTAGATGATGTTGCTCTAGGCGACAGCATTGCGATTCAAGGCGCCTGTATGACGGCAACCAAGATTGAGGGCAATACCTTCAGCTTGGATATTTCACGAGAGTCTTTGAATAAAACCGTTGGCTTGGATACCGTGGGCCCAGTCAACTTAGAAAAGGCCATGCGCTTAAATGATCGCCTTGGCGGTCATTTGGTAAGTGGGCACGTGGATGGCATGGGCAAGGTTGCACACTTCGCTGCCGTAGCTCAAGATGCCTATGGTTCTTGGCTTCTCAGAATTGAAGCCCCGAGAGAACTCGCTGCTTTTCTGGCTTACAAGGGCTCGATCGTAGTCAATGGCGCTTCACTCACAGTGAATAAAACTGAAGATCTAGCGAACGTTTGTGTCGTTGATATCAATATCATCCCGCACACCTTACAAAACACCACCTTGGGTAATTTAAAACAAGGTGATCCAGTCAATCTTGAAGTCGATTTAATTGCGCGCTACGTTGCTAGGATGATGAGTCAGGCATAAATCTCTTGGTCTACAGATAGCTTTTTAACCCTTCTTGCATTAGTCCCATTTTGGGACTATAATCAGATGATGAGGGTAATTGCTAAAAAATACTTGGTGCAGTTTTGGTTGCTTCATCGAGATGCAGAACAGCCACTAAGGGCATGGTATGACGAGGTAGTCAGCACTAAATGGTCTTCACCTCAAGAAATCAAAAATCAATACAGAAATGCAAGTTTTATCAGTAACAATAGGGTAGTTTTTAATATAAAGGGAAATGATTACCGCTTAATTGTTGCGGTTGCTTATCGTCTCGGGGTGTTCTACATAAAATTTATTGGAACCCATACTGAGTACGATAACGTTAATGCAAAGACGGTAGAAATGGGGGGTACATGAAAGCATTAAAGCCTATACGTAACGATAATGAATATGAAGCTGCGCTCGCAGAGGCCTCCTATTTTATCGATCATGAGCCCGCTCCTAAAAGCAAAAAAGCAGATCGTTTCGAAGTATTACTAATGTTGATAGAGTCTTATGAAGCTAAGCATTATCCAATCGATCTTCCGGATCCGATTGAGGCAATTAAGTTTAGGATGGATCAAGCTGGTTTGAGGCCCAAAGATTTACAGCCCATGATCGGTGGGTTAAATCGAGTTTATGAAATTTTGAATCGAAAGCGTCCGTTAACCTTAAAAATGATTTGGAAGTTGCATTCAATGCTCGGTATACCAGCTGAAAGCCTCATTCAGCAGTCAGATGAACTTCACATAGCTTGATTGTTTAAGTCTAGTTTCGATATCTAGTTGGATCAGCCACGCCAGCAGACTTAAAGCCTACTTGTCTGAGTCGGCAAGATTCGCATTCTCCACAAGCTTCACCCAAATCATTGGCTTGATAGCAAGAAACGGTTTGGGAATAATCCACCCCAAGTGTTGCGCCAAGTTGAATGATCTCTGACTTACTCATACCAATAATAGGTGCATGTACCCGAAAGAGATTGTCATTGTTTATCGCCTCTACGCCAGCCTTGGTTGCTAAGTTCGCCATTCTTTCAAATGACTCCACATATTCTGGACGGCAGTCAGGATAACCAGAGTAATCCACCGCATTGGCACCATAAAAAATATCTAAGCCACCAAGTGACTCTGCCCAGCCCAAGGCTAGGGACAACAGAATGGTATTACGAGCCGGCACATAGGTAATCGGGATCTCATGATCTTTGCCTGGAGTAATGGGTACCGCAATCGAAGAGTCTGTCAGGGCTGAGCCGCCAAAGCGGGTAAGGTCTAAGTTAACAACCTCATGGCGTACGACACCCATCTTTTTGCCAATGTGTTTTGCTGCAGCCAATTCTGAAGAATGTCTTTGGCCGTAACCAACTGAAAGCGCATAAGGTGCGTAACCTAGATCTTTGGCAAGTGCCAGAATGGTGGTGGAGTCTAAGCCGCCCGAAAAGAGAATGACAGCAGGCACGTTGGGTTTGCGTGGCGCAATATTTTCAAATGCTGCTGTCAATGTAGACATGGAGATTACTTTGTTGCTGGCAAAAGCTGCTGAGCATCCTTTGCAGCTTCTGTATCAGGGTATTTTGCAATGATGTCACTAAAAGTCTTTTTAGCAGCCGCTTTGTTACCACTTTCTAATTGAGAATTTCCCAATGTCACCATTGCTGCAGGAATGCGTGGATGGTTAGGATATTTCTTAATCAGAGTTTGCAGTTGACTAATGGCACCAGCGTAATTTTTGTTTGCATATTTGCTATTAGCTCCCCAGTAGAGGGCAAGAGGCAAGTAAGGGCTTTGTGAATACTTTCCAGCAAAAGCGCTGAAGCTTTCATCGGCCTTCTTCAGATTACCGGCTTGAAACGCTTTTAAGGCGTCGTCATAGGCTTTTTTCTCGCCAGGTTGAACTGTGCCGCTAACACCCTCAATCGTAATCGTACGAGGCTCAAAATTACCGAGGCGCGTATCCAGATCCTGGTAGTAAGTCTTCTGGCTATTGTTAATGTCTTCGCCTTGTTTTTCGAGGGATTCGACTTTGCCACGCAACTCAGCATTATCGGCTTTGAGTTTTTCGATTTGATTCTGAAGCTCTAGTTGTGTGGTTGCTAAAGACTTGCGCAAATCCAAAATCGCTTTGCGCGCCTCATCATCAGAGAAGAGCGCCCAAGCACTGCTAGAGGCAGTTAAGCAAACGAGAGTGGCACTTAAACAAAACGCTCCTGAGAGCGTTTGTTTAAAAGAGTGTTGAAGTTTGCTCATTTAGTTTGTGATGTAAACGATGTCAGCGCGACGGTTCTCAGCCCAAGCTGCTTCGTTATCGCCTTCAGCTTTTGGCTTTTCTTTGCCGAAACTGACTGCTTCCATTTGATCATCTGACACACCCATCAAGTTCAATGACTTGCGAACCGCATCTGAACGACGTTGACCCAAGGCCAAGTTGTATTCAGCAGTGCCGCGTTCATCGGTATTACCTTGAATGATGACTTTTTGTTTTGGGTTGGCTTTCAAATAGCTCGCATGAGCAGACAAAGTCTTTTGATACTTAGTCTGTACGGTGTATTCATTGAAGTCAAAGTAAACACTTCGCTCATATAAAGGACTCTTAGGATCATTCCATGGTTGTGAAGCGAAGTTGCCACCACTACCACCACTGCCGCTATCGCCATTGACATCATCGAGCTTGACGCTTGAACAAGCAGCCAAGATTAGTGCGGTTGCGCCTAAAAGTGCCAAGCTTGCGGCACGGCGTGCGATAGAAATCTTCATGATCTTTCCTTTTTCCTACAAAACTGTGTAACTAAATGAGCTAATACCCAATATTATGCCCCCAAGAACACTGTATTAGCCTATTTCAGCTGGTTCATCGATAAACTTAATCCATAAACGGACCCCAGGACGGCTGACGTACATCAGACCCTGGAATGCTCAGTACCTGTTTGGAGTTTCCATCAACCGAGACCGCAGCCAGTACGCGCTTGCCATTGACTTTGGTGGAATAGAGGACATAACGACCATTGGCCGCAAAAGAGGGGGACTCATCGCTTGAGCCATCAGTGAGAGCTTGAGAGTCTCCGGTAGCCAAATTGAGGATGTAGAGTCTAAAAGCTCCACCAATATTGGCAATGTAAGCCAAATATTTTCCATCTGGTGAAATGCGTGGGGAGGTTACAAAACCTTGTTTGTAGGTAATGCGTTTGGCACCCTCTGCTTGTTCACCATCAGCACTCATGCGATAGATCTGAGGATTACCGCCGCGATCGCTCGTGAAATAAATATAGCGGCCATCAGGCGAGTATTGAGGTTCGGTATCAATGGTGCTGCCACGGGTTAAGCGGTGCAAACCAGTGCCGTCAGCATTGATGCCATAGATTTGGGTATTGCCATCGCGCGATAAAGAGATGGCCAGTTTTCGACCATCTGGAGTCCATGCTGGGGCGCTGTTATTGCCTTTTTGGTTTGATAGTGCAATGCGGCGACCAGTTGCTAACTCATGAACATAGATCACAGGTTTACGATCTTCAAAAGAAACGTACGCTACCTTCTTGCCGTCTGGCGACCATGATGGCGAGATGATGGGTTCAGAGCTGTTCATCGCATTGCGAATGTTTTGTCCATCCGCATCGGAGATCACTAAGCGATAACGCTTGCCTTCTTTAATGACATAGGACAGTCGGGTGGAGAACACACCACGCTCGCCCAGTAATTTAAAGATGATGTCATCCGCAATTTTGTGAGCGACTGCACGCAAATTATCTGCACTGGAATTGAGATTTAAACCACCGAGACCTTCGCTCTTACGAATATCAAACAATTTGTAATGAATCTCAAACTGCGCTCCACCAGTTTGCACTACAGAGCCGACTACCAAGGCATCTGCACCGCGTGCTGCCCAGGATTTGTAGTTTGGTGTACCTTCATCACTTTCACTCGCATTGCCATTCTCAGTATTTTTGAAGTAACCACTACGGGCTAAATCTTGGCGAATGATTTCAGTAACGCTAGTAGGAAGCTTATTTTCATCTTTAAAGCGCATGACTGCGATGGGATAAAGAGATTGACCTACGCCAGTGATTTCAATGTTCATTTGCGCTAGCGCTGAGCTCACAAAGCCAAAGCTAGCAAGGCAGCTAAAAATCAATACCAATAAGCTGCGTGAAAATAATATCTTGGCAAATTGCAACATGCTTTAGTCCTTGGGTTTAAAGGTCAGTTTTACTTCGCGTTGTGGAATTTTTCCATTGTCATCTTTTGGCAAACTTTCAGCGCGAGTGAGTGCTAGCAGTACTGCGCGATCCCAACCGGCGTTGCCGCTTGAACTCAGAATGCTGGTACTCAAAATTGCGCCATCGGGTGCTAGGTCAACTTTAACCACCGTAGCTGGATTACCACTAATAGATTCAGGATTAAAGACAATCAGTGGTTTGACTTTTTTTACAACTTTATCTGTCCAGCCGGGAGGCGCATTGCCTCCGCCACCAACACCACTGCCAGTTGTGCCGCCACTGCCACCTTCAGCACCAGCTGCGGCACGCAGGCGCGCCAACTGATCTGCGCGAACTTTTTCTGCCGCGGCATTGGCTTTCACTTCTGCAGGAGAAGGTGCTTTTGGAGCTTCTGCTTTTTTAGGGGCTTCTTTGGGTGGCGGGGCCTTCGCTGGTGGAACGGGTTTAGGTACCTCTTTCACCACTTCTTTTTTCGGAGGCTCTTTTTCAACTTTCTTTTTCTTGACTGCAATATCCGCAGCCTCTTCTTTAACTTCAGTCTTGAGTTCTGGCTCTTTTGGCGTTTCTACTTGTTGGCTTGCATCCCATAGCTCAACTTCAACACCCGAAGGCGTGCTGTTATTCCAGCTAATGCCAATCATTAAAAATGCGAGTAGGCCAAGATGCGCTGCGAGCGAATAGGTAAAAGCACGTTTATTGCTTGCTTTACTTTTTCGAGTGTTTCGCAAGAATGGCATTTGCCGGAGTTGCGCGCTAGTCATGAAATGATGTTAGCTACCAATGTGTTTATTGACTCTTTACCGCTAGACCAACTCGCTTGACACCATTCTCTTTGAGCTTTGACATCACTTCCATGACTACTTCATATTTAATGGATTTATCAGCGGCGACAACAACAGGTTGCTCAGCAGATTTTTCTGCTTGCGTGCGAGCAAATGCACCAAGCTCAAATCTATTCAAAGTTTGTACAGGCTCACCATCTTTACGCACAATGACATTCTCATTCGCATCAATAGTTAAGAAAACGGGTGGCAAGGATTGGACTTTTGCACCACCAACCGTTGGTAGGTTGACGACGCCAGGATTGACCATGGGGGCGGTGACCATAAAGATCACCAGTAAAACCAACATCACATCAATGTAAGGAACCACATTAATGTCGGACATCACGCGACGTTTATTGGACCTTCTAAGGGATGAACCTGCCATGTTTATCTACCCGTACCTTGGCGTTGCAAGATATTGGTGAATTCTTCTATGAACGTTTCAAAACGAATCGAGAGGCGATCTACATCAGTAGCGTTGCGGTTGTAGGCGACTACTGCAGGAATCGCTGCAAATAGGCCAATCGCAGTTGCTACAAGCGCTTCTGCAATGCCTGGGGCTACCGCTGACAAAGTGGCGTTTTGGACATTGGCTAGGCCGCGGAAGGCGTGCATGATGCCCCAGACGGTGCCAAAGAGGCCGATATACGGGGAAACTGAACCCACTGAGGCTAAGAAGGGCAGATTGGCCTCTAGGATGTCCATTTCGCGCTGGTAAGTCGCTTTCATGGCGCGGCGGGCAGCATCGATTTCACGTAATTTCATGAATTCCTGCATACCGGCTTCAAAAATATGCTCTAAAACGGCGCTGCTGCTCTTATTCCGTAAGGATGCTTCGAGCAGGGTATTTAAATCTCCGCCAGACCAAAAGTCGCGCTCAAAGCGCTCGGTGTCATTGCGCACGCCCCTTAGGACAGCCCCTTTTTTGAAAATAATGGTCCAAGAGGCGATCGACATGCCGAGTAATAACAACATTACTAGCTGGACTAATAGGCTCGCATTGAGGACTAGGGAGAGAAAGGAGAGGTCTTGAGTAGGGTTCATGAGGGATTTTGTATGATGTAGGTTGATTTTACTTAAGCAATCCAACTTATTCAGGATTATCACCATGTTTGACCGTCAAAACACTTTAGCCAAAACCGACCCAGCGCTCTGGGCAGCCATTCAGAATGAAAATAAGCGCCAAGAAGACCATATTGAACTCATTGCTTCTGAAAACTACACCTCCCCAGCGGTAATGGAGGCTCAAGGCTCTCAGTTAACCAATAAGTATGCAGAAGGCTATCCAGGTAAGCGTTATTACGGTGGTTGTGAATTCGTGGATGTGGCTGAGCAATTGGCGATTGATCGCGTTAAAGCCCTTTTTGGCGCTGAAGCTGCAAACGTTCAGCCGCATTGCGGCGCTTCTGCTAACCAAGCAGTTTTCTTGGCCTTCTTAAAACCAGGCGATACCTTTATGGGGATGAGCTTGGCTGAAGGCGGTCACTTAACGCACGGTATGGCATTGAATATGAGTGGCAAGTGGTTTAACCCAATAGCTTATGGCTTAGACAAAAATGAAGCAATCGATTACGAGCAGATGGAACGTTTAGCTCGTGAACACAAACCAAAACTCATCATTGCTGGCGCATCTGCATATTCGTTGAAGATTGATTTTGAACGTATCGGCAAATTAGCCAAAGAAGTTGGGGCGATTTTTATGGTGGACATGGCTCACTATGCCGGTCTCGTAGCCGCAGGCGTGTATCCAAATCCAGTGCCACATGCTGACATCGTGACTTCAACAACTCACAAGAGTTTGCGCGGTCCACGTGGCGGCATCATCTTGATGAAGGCAGAGCATGAGAAAGCCATTAACTCTGCCGTGTTCCCAGGCTTACAAGGTGGTCCATTGATGCATGTGATTGCAGCTAAAGCAGTTGCATTTAAAGAGGCGCAAGAGCCAGGCTTTAAGGATTACCAAAAACAAGTAGTGGCTAATGCCAAAGCGCTTGCAGAAACTTTGATTGAACGTGGTTTACGGATTGTTTCTGGTGGTACAGATTCACATGTGATGTTGGTGGATTTGCGTGCCAAGAAAATGACTGGTAAAGAAGCAGAGCGTGTCTTGGGCGAGGCGCATATCACTTGCAATAAGAATGGTATTCCCAATGATCCTGAGAAGCCAATGGTGACCAGTGGTATTCGTTTGGGCTCACCTGCAATGACCACCCGCGGTTTTAAAGAAGCTGAGGCACGTCAGGTTGGTCACTTTATTGCAGATGTATTGGATAACCCAACTGATGCCGATAATATTGCTAAGGTGCGCGCACAAGTTTCTGAGCTCACTAAACGCTTCCCGGTTTATGGCTGACTCAAAAGCCAAAATCAATCCCTAAAAAAGAAAGCCATCATTGCGCTGCCCATTCTGTCATAACGACGATACCCAGGTTCTAGACACCAGGGTATCGGATGAGGGCGATACGATTCGCCGCCGCCGCCGTTGTGCAGGTTGCGATAAGCGTTTTACAACTTACGAACGGGCGGAACTGGCTTTACCATCGATTGTTAAAAAGAATGGTAGCCGGGTTGAGTACAGTCATGAAAAATTGGCTAGCTCAATTAAATTAGCTTTGCGTAAACGCCCTGTTTCTGCAGCATCAGTTGATGAGTCGATTGGGCGCATTGAGGAAAAGCTATTGAGTCTTGGTGAAAAAGAAATTCCTAGTGAGCGTGTAGGAGAGCTAGTCATGCGAGAACTCAAGCGTTTAGATAAAGTTGCTTACATTCGTTTTGCTTCTGTCTATCGAAGCTTTGAAGACATTGAGTCTTTTGAGAGTGCGCTCAAAGAGTTGAAGTAAACCCCTCCAGTAAGTCCCATTGGTTACTCATAAAACCTATTTCAGGAATGAGGTTTTATGAGATATACTGTAACCAATTGGTTACAATTGAGGTATGTATGAAATCAGAAAAACAGCGGAATTTGAGGCTTGGTTTAATGGTATTGGGGACTCCTATACCCAAAAGCGTTTGCTTGCCAGGTTGAGAAAACTGACTTTAGGAAATTTTGGAGATATCAGTCCAATTGCTGATGGATTATGGGAAATGCGAGAGCATTTTGGTGCTGGCTGGAGAATGTATTTTGTTCGATACGGGAAAGTTGTAGTTGTCATGTTGGGTGGCGGTTCAAAGGCAACCCAAAAAGCTGACATTAAGGAAGTTAAAAAACTACTTCAAAAACTGGAGAGTTAAATGAAAAATGCACAGAAACTAAAAGTTCGTGATTTACCCCAATTTGATGTCGTGGATTATTTAAAGACGGATAAAGACATTGCCGAATATCTCACTGCGGTTTTAGAGGATGGCGATCCTAGTTTGTTTGTTGCGGCAATTGGAGATATAGCAAGAGCCAAGGGCATGATGGACGTCTCAAAAAAAAGTGGTGTTACACGCGAAGCTTTGTATCGTGCCTTAAAAATAGGTGCGCAACCACGTTTTGAGACTGTAGCGAAAGTGATCCATGCATTAGGCATGAGATTAACTGTCCATGTCTAATAGAAAAAAGCCTGCAAACGCAGGCTTTTTTATTGTGCTATTGGTTGGTTATGCCAATACTGCAAAAATCGAAGCGGTGATGTTGTCAACACTACCTGTGCCATTGACTTTGCGGTAAGCAGGCGCCTTTACTTTGTCGCTAAGGCTGCTTTGTACTGCCCAGTTTGAATAGTATTCAACTAGCGGACGGGTTTGATCGTTGTATACCTGAAGGCGCTTGCGGACAGTTTCTTCTTTGTCGTCATCGCGCTGAATCAACGCCTCACCAGTCACATCATCTTTACCTTCTACTTTTGGTGGATTGAATTTGACGTGATAAGTACGGCCTGAAGCGGGGTGAACACGACGGCCGCTCATGCGATCGATGATGGCATCAAACGGTACATCGATTTCCAAAACGTAATCAATTGGCACTCCAGCATCTTTCATCGCTTGCGCTTGCGGAATCGTTCTGGGGAAGCCATCAAACAGATAGCCTTTACTGCAATCTGGCTGCGTGAGGCGATCTTTGACTAAACCAATGATGATGTCATCGGAGACTAGACCACCGGCATCCATAATTTTTTTAGCAGCGATCCCAAGATCTGTGCCAGCTTTAACAGCCGCGCGCAGCATATCGCCAGTAGAGATTTGTGGAATGCTAAATTTTTCGCAAATGAACTGGGCTTGAGTACCTTTGCCAGCACCTGGTGCACCGAGCAGAATTAACCGCATTGTTTTCCCCTTAGAAGACTTTTGATTGTCCTGTATTTTTACTGCCTAGCTGCTGATGTATTCCTAGGATTATCCCCGAGTACCAAAACAAGGCTTAAATGGGCTTTTAAGGCTTCCAGCTTGAACGAATACGCTCAAGGTCCTCTTGGGTATCCACACCTGCTGGCGGTGCTTCTGATGCCACGTGGACCTGAATACGGTAGCCATTCCAGAGGGCGCGTAACTGTTCTAGGGACTCAGCTTGTTCTGGGGGTGCTGGCTCTAAACGCGTATAGGCTTGTAAAAAGTCTGCCCTGTAGGCATAAATGCCAAGGTGACGTAAATGTTCGGTAGTTGCCGCAGATGAGGCATCTCTGATAATAGGAATGCCAGCTCTGGAGAAGTACATTGCTTCGCCGGCGCGATTGAGTACGACTTTCACGACATTGGGATTGGCAACCTCCGCTGGGTCTGCGATCACCACTGCAACTGTTGCGATAGCGCACGCAGGATGATCTGCCAAAGCTTGGGCTACTTGATTAATGAGTGCCGCTGGAATTAAAGGTTCATCACCCTGCACATTGACGACTATGGCGTTATCAGGCAATTTGAGTTGTTGGGCGATTTCAGCAATGCGGTCTGTTCCGGTGGGATGGTCATCGCGAGTCAACAGGCACTCAATCCGATGTTCATCACAGACTGCTTGAATTTCTGGTGCATCCGTAGCGACGATCACGCTGTGGGCGGCGGATTGCATGGCTCGCTCAGCAACGCGTACAACCATGGGTTTGCCATGAATATCAGCTAACGGTTTGCGAGGTAGGCGAGTAGATCCAAGGCGCGCAGGAATAACCACCAGAAATTCAGGGGCCTTTGATGAGTTGCTCATGTGAAGGGTTGCTTAAGAGAGTTCGTCTGCTTCGAGACTGCGAGCTTCATCCACCAGCATTACGGGAATGTCATTGCGAATCGGGTAAGCAAGGCGATCTGCTTTGCAAATCAGTTCTTGTTTTGCAGAATCCAAATGTACTGGGCTCTTACATAAAGGGCAAACCAAAATTTCGAGTAAGCGCTTGTCCATGGGGTGTCCTTGCCTTTGATATCTTTTATAAGGTGTATTGGTTTGGGTCTGGTCTTTGCAATATCGATTGCATCCATTCAGAGAGACTATCTGGGATGTTGACTGACATCGGTACAACCCAAATGCGCCCATCTGTAATACCAGCACATTTTACGGCATCCTTTTCCGTAATCAGGATGCATTTAGCATCAATCTTGCTAAAAAACGTATCGGTATAAGTACTGTGATCAGGTAGACCAATGCATTTGGCTACAACACCCTGTTTTTGTAATGCATCAAAAAAGCGTTGGGGATTGCCAAGCGCTGCAACAGCAGTCATTTTCTTAGGTAAATATTGCTCAGCAAAACTTTCAAGAGATTGTCGATTGCTTGAATCATTCAATTGATATGCCAAACCCAATTGTGGGGTCAAGGTGAAGGCGCGCCGCCCTTGAAAATATTCATCAACTGGCACTGATTTTGGTGATGGGTTTGCTGTCATCAATGTTGCATCACGATCACGTCTTGCAGGTTCACGTAAGGGTCCAGCTGGCAATAAAAAACGATTGCCTTCACCGCGTCCATCGCGCACCACAAACTCAATATCTCTCCCACCTTCTCTGGCCGGCCAACGTGGTAAACCAGCGTGCTGTAAGCCATCATCGCTGATGATCACATTGATTTCGGGATGGTGCTTTAAGAGTGCTGCAATCGTTTCTTTACGTTTGGGATAAACCCAGATTGGAAATTGATTGCCCGTACGCTGCGCAATGAGTACAGGCTCATCTCCAACAATACTCGGATCAGAATCGCTGGTTACAGAAGTTGGCATGTTGCTTGCTTGTGCCCCATAGCCGCGAGAAATGATTCCAGGCTTCCAACCGAGTTCTTTTAACTTTTGGGCTAGCGCAATCACGATAGGCGTTTTGCCAGTGCCACCAACGCGGATATTGCCAACAATGATGACTGGCACTGCAATCGGTTTCGCATTAAAGATACGTAGATCAGAAATCAGCTTGCGCACGCGCAATACCAAGCCATAAGCCCATGAGAGCGGCAACAGCAATAGGCTAGTTGGCCCGCGCCTCTCCCAAAAATTTGGCGCTTTGCGAAAGTAGTTAGAAAAAGACATCGTCAATTTACTTTTTAGATTGACTGCTAAAAACAATATTGGAGAGGTTCGCGTCGCGCGCTGCTTCTAAGGCGCTCATCACTGCTTGATGTGGGGCTCTTGCATCGGCATCAATATTGACTTGAATACTTTGAGTGCTCTTTTGAGTAAATTGACTCAGCGAGTTACTGAGTTGACTGCGATCTGTCACTTTACCGTTTACAGCAAAGCGTCCATCGCGACTCACGGCAATATGAATTTGCTTAATGTCATTTTGACTTTCTACGCCACTAGCGGTCGGCAATGTGATTGCCAATTCTTGATAGCGTGTGAAAGTAGTGGAGATCATTAAAAAAATGAGCACCACTAGAAGTACATCAATAAATGGAATGAGATTAATTTCAGGTTCAATATGAGTGCTATTGGCGCTTGTGGCTCCCAGCGTGAAGCCGCCTTGCTTGCTTTGGTGTGCGCTAAGCCAACTCATGAGTTGCTTTGATATAACTTCTTAAAAATCTGTCTGGTGAATTCTTCGCACTCGCGTTGACGTTGATTGGCCATTGACCGTAATCCGCGCCATGCTGCTAATGCTGGAATTGCAATCAATAAACCAAATGCTGTGTTGTAGAGTGCCACTGAAATGCCGTGGGCAAGTTGCTGCGGGCTACCAGCGCCACCAGCAATCGCACCTTGACTGCCAAAGATTTCAATCATGCCCACGACTGTGCCAAAAAGACCTAGTAGGGGGGCAACCGTAGCGATCGTTGCTAAAGCACCAAGGTATCGGTCTAGCTTTAAGAAGGTACTTTGAGCGACCGCCTGAATTTCTTCTAGAGCAAGATCTGCATTATTGCCTGCAGCCTTCTCTAATAATGCACAGGCCAATAGCGATGCCGCTGGGGAGCTTTGGGCTAATTGGGCGATCTGAACGTCGGCAATAGACTTTTGAGTAGAGAGTTGATTTGCCAGGCTAAAGGCAGCCTCTAAGGTTTTTTTTGGGAGGATGTTGACTTGGCGTAGATACCAGGCCCGTTCAATAGTAATGGCTAGGCCGAGGATCGAGATAATGAGGAGGGGCCAAATAGGCCAGCCGGCAGACAGTAAGATGGAGTACATAAGCTCAGTACTTTAGCTGAATTGGGAAGTGGTTTTAGGAAAGCTAGCCTGTGGATAACTCTGTGCAAAACTTTTTTCAAAGCAGTCTGTAAGTCCTTGATTGATGGTGAGATTGGGGAAAATACGTAGGAAATACCTGTCATGGGTATTAATATAACTTGATATAAATCAATGAGATGCAAATGTTCTGTTGGATTTATGAGACGTTTTGGGTCAGCATTTACTTACTTAAGACGGTCAACCTTAGGGCTCATGGGCTTCTGTGGATATTTATCTACCTTTGAGCCTTATGCCTGTGTAATAAAAGAGAAAAAATGTCGGAGATATCAAGAGAAATCCTCAGTGTTAGTGATCTAAACCGCGCCATTGCGAGCTCTTTGGAGGAGCGCTTTGATACCGTTTGGGTTAGCGGGGAGATTTCCAATTTCAAAGCGTATGACAGTGGGCACTGGTATTTCTCCCTCAAAGATGAAGAAGGGCAGATCCGCTGCGTGATGTTCCGTGGACGCAATGGCCAAGTCGGATTTTTGCCTCAATCAGGTGATTTAGTCGAGCTAGCAGCTAATCTGGGTTTTTATGTTCCGCGGGGAGATATTCAGCTCACAGTGCAAAGCATGCGCCGCGCGGGCATGGGCGGACTCTACGAAGCCTTTTTGAAGCTCAAAGCCAAATTGGCTAAAGAAGGTCTATTTGATGCAGAGCGTAAGCGCGATATTCCTACGCATCCTCGGGCGATTGGTATTGTCACTTCACCTCAAGCTGCTGCATTAAAGGATGTCCTTAGCACGCTGGCTAGAAGAGCGCCTCATATACCAATTGTGATTTACCCAACTCTGGTTCAAGGCCCTGATGCACCTGCTGGAATTATTGCTGCATTACAAGCTGCCGCAAATGAGGTCGAACAGGGTAAGACAGAAGTCGATGTGATTTTGTTGGTAAGGGGTGGTGGCAGCATTGAAGACCTTTGGGCATTCAATGACGAGAAGTTAGCTTATGCGATTGCACACTCACCTATTCCAGTAGTCAGTGGTGTGGGTCATGAGGCTGATGTGACGATCGCTGATTTTGTTGCCGACCTGCGCGCACCAACACCAACAGGCGCTGCAGAAATGGCAGCACCAAGAAGAGATCAAATGTTGCAAGAGTTAGATGCCATTGCGCAGGCCTTACTGCAACGGGTTTCTCAAAGGGTTGAACGCGAAGCACAGACCTTAGATCAGCTGGCATTACGATTGAGCCATGCACTGCCTAACCCAGATCGCATGCGCGAGCAAATTGGCAATTGGCAACAGCGCCTCAATCAAGCATGGATGGTCAGAGTTGAAAATTGGAGGCGGAATCAAAGTCACTACCAATCCCAGTTAGAGATGCTCAATCCCCAACGCACTTTAGAGCGTGGCTACTCAGTTATCTTGACTCAAGATGAAACTCTACAAGCGGTGCGCAACCCTAGGGATCTCAAAGTAAATGCAAGCTATCAAGTACGTTTAGCCGAGGGACAAGTGGAGATCGAGATCTCAAGGGTGGGTAATTCAACCCTGAAGTAGATGAAGCTTGATTGCACCTTTAGGCGCGCTCGAAAAATACTCCAGCTGGTACTTTAAAGCGCTTTGCTAAAGAATTGATTTGTCTCACATTCAGTTGGCGGGCGCCAGATAATATCTGGGATACAACGCTTTGATTGCCCACTTCTGGCAAGTCCGATTGCTTAAGTTGATGTTGTTCCATTAAATAAGCTAAGAGAGCCTCAGGTTTTGCGTCTGGAACTGGAAAGTGCTCATGTTCATAGCTGCGAATAAGTTCACTGGCAAGCTCGAATAGATCCAATAAAGGATGCCTCTTTGCAGGCCCAATGACATCTGAGAGCATGTCTGTTAACTGCACCATTTTTTTATATTGCTTTTCGCTATGGATGGGACTGAGATTCACGGTTTTGGAAAGGCTCTCCCAAGCTAGCTGCAGGTCATTTAGATTCATTTTTTCCACCCGTCTTTATCATATTGTTTGTGCGTCAAGACAGCCTTGATATAACAAAGCTGCCTATCAAACTGAAGGTAAGCTACTAGACGATATTTATTCCCGCAAATATTAAAAACATACAAATCACCCACTTTGTCAGTCGAGCCCATCACTTGCTTGATGTCTGCGAAACTTTTAAAGCATCCAAATTCCATGAGTTTTCTCCACGACTGCAGTGCCTCAAATGAATCCTTATGAGAGGCGCCAAACTCAAGTAGGCGACGGTTGGTGATGACTCTCATTGTATTATTATATTGCAAATTGCAATATTTGGGTAGAAGCAAGATAACCCTTGAAAGGGGGCGGATTAAGTTGTCCTAGAGAATATTTGGCTCTATTTGTAGCTCAACACCAAAGCGCTCTTTAACTTTTTTCTGAATGGTGTTTGCAAGCTCCAAAATATCGTTTGCCCTTGCGCCACCATGATTAACAATCACCAAGGCTTGTTTTTCATAGACACCAGCAGGTCCAGCGCGATAGCCTTTAAATCCACATTGATCAATCAGCCAGCCAGCAGCCAGTTTTCGAGTGCCATTG
>Ga0214202_1000255_pt1 | contig 22768 bp, 21 predicted proteins | sample TroBogEpilimnion_9_FD_153040 | JGI IMG/M metagenome (GOLD analysis project Ga0214202, IMG submission 153040) | Freshwater microbial communities from Trout Bog Lake, WI - 03JUN2009 epilimnion | ecosystem: Environmental > Aquatic > Freshwater > Lake > Epilimnion/Euphotic zone | place: Trout Bog...
CTCTACAGGGGATGTCATGAGCGAAGAGGTTGATCTGGGTCGACGTCGTCTGCTGACGACGGCGACGGCACTTACCGGCGCCGTGGGCGTCGTGTTCACGGCCACACCGTTTCTCGCGAGCTGGAAGCCCAGCGCGCGTGCCAAAGCGATGGGCGCTCCGATTGAAATCGACTTGAGCAAGCTTGAGCCGGGTTCGATGCTGAGGGTCGAATGGCGCGGCAAGCCCGTTTGGGTTGTGCGCCGCACGCCGGAGATGCTCAAGCAGTTGGATTTGGCAACGCCATTCCTGCTGGACCCGAATTCCGACGGTTCGGTGCAGCCGGCGTACGCCAAGAACGAGGCGCGAGCCAAAAATCCGGAGTACTTCGTTGTGCTCGGCGTGTGCACGCATTTGGGCTGCTCGCCGTTGCCGAAGTTTGAGGCTGCCGATGTCACGGTCTCCGCCGACTGGCCGGGTGGATTCTATTGCCCATGCCACGGTTCGAAGTTCGACCTGTCCGGTCGAGTGTTCAAGGGCGTTCCTGCCCCGGCCAATCTGACCGTGCCGCCGTATACGTTCCTGACCGACACGAAAGTGATGGTCGGCAGCGATACCTCGCCGTCCGCCTGACGCGCGGCAAAGTCGAAGGAGCCTCTCAATGGGTAACGACAATCACGCGAAAACCCCAGCCCCTGGGCTGTGGGGATGGATCAACGCGCGTTTTCCGCTCGACACGATGCTCAAGGAGCACGTGACCGAGTACTACGCGCCGAAGAACTTCAATTACTGGTACGTGTTCGGCGTTCTGTCGCTGGTCGTGCTGGTCATTCAGTTGGTGTCCGGCATCTTCCTGACCATGAACTACAAGCCCGCGGCCGCAGATGCGTTCGCGTCGGTTGAGTACATCATGCGGGATGTGGAGTGGGGCTGGCTGATCCGCTACATGCACTCGACGGGTGCTTCGGCGTTCTTTATCGTTGTGTATCTGCACATGTTCCGCGCGCTGATGTACGGGTCCTATCGTGCACCGCGTGAGCTGCTGTGGATTTTCGGCATGCTCATCTACCTCTGCCTAATGGCGGAAGCGTTCATGGGCTACCTGCTGCCGTGGGGCAACATGTCCTATTGGGGTGCGCAGGTGATCGTGTCGCTGTTCGGAACGATTCCGGTGATCGGAGATTCGTTGTCGGAGTGGATCAAGGGTGACTACTTCATCTCTGACATCACGCTGAACCGCTTCTTCGCTCTGCACGTCATTGCGATCCCGTTGATTCTGGTCTTCCTCGTGGTGGCGCACATCCTGGCGCTGCACGAAGTCGGCTCGAACAACCCGGACGGCGTGGAAATCAAAAAGCACAAGGATGCTCAGGGTCGTCCGCTGGATGGCGTTGCGTTCCACCCGTATATGACGGTGAAAGACCTGTGGGGCATCTCGGTGTTCCTGCTCGTCTACTGCGGCATCATTTTCTTCGCGCCGACTTTTGGTGGACTCTTCTTGGAATCGCCGAATTTCGATCCGGCGAATCCGATGCAGACTCCGCCGCACATCGCGCCGGTGTGGTACTTCACGCCGTTCTACGCGATGCTCCGCGCGGTTCCGTCCTTCGCCGGTACGCAGGTGTGGGGCGTGCTGGTCATGTTCGGCGCGATCGCGCTCCTGTTCTTCCTGCCGTGGCTGGATAAGTCGCCGGTCAAGTCGATACGCTACAAGGGCCCGCTGACGAAGATTGCGCTGGCGCTCTTCGCGATCTCGTTCGTGGTGTTGGCGTACTGTGGTATGAAGCCGCCATCGCCGACGCTCCTGCTCGCGAGCCGCGTTTTCACGATCGTGTACTTCGCGTTCTTCCTGCTGATGCCGTGGTACTCGCGCATCGATGCCGTGAAGTCTGTGCCGGAGAGGGTCACCTACCATGCTCATTAAGAAGCTCGCACCGGCGCTTGCCGCACTCGCGCTCGCGCTACCTGTCCTCGCGCATGCCCACGAGGGACCGTCTCTGCCGGCCGCCGGCAATGACATTCGGAACGAAGCCTCGTTGCAGCGTGGCGCTCGTAACTTCATGAACTACTGCTCGGGTTGTCATTCAGCGAAGTACATTCGCTACAACCGCATGGCCGCCGACCTGCATATCGGTGAGGCTGAACTGAAGCAGAACCTCATGTTCACGTCCGAAAAGCCGGCGGACCCGATCATTAGTTCGATGCCTGCCGCGGATGCAAAGAAGTGGTTCGGCGTGGTTCCTCCGGATTTGTCGTTGATTGCGCGTTCGCGCGGCACGGCCTATCTCTCGGCATTCCTGCACAGCTTCTATCGTGACCCATCGCGCCCGACCGGCGTGAACAACGTGATGTTGCCGGGAACGGCGATGCCTCACGTGCTGAGTACGCTTCAGGGCGTTCAGACGGCGGTATTCAAAACCGAAGACGGTAAGTCGGAATTTGAGAAGTTTGAGCTGACCGATAAGGGTTCGCTCACCCCGGCTCAATACGATGAATTTGTGCGCGATACGGTGAATTTCCTTGAGTACGTGGGTGAGCCTGTTCAGACCTCGCGGCAGGATCTCGGCATTTGGGTGATGCTGTTCCTGCTTCTCTTCGGAACGTTCTCGTACATGCTGTACAAGGAATACTGGCGCGACGTGCACTGAGCACGTCGACGGTAGTGCTTTGACAGACGTACCCGCACTGTCGTCACGACGCCCGTACTTGCTACGGGCGATGCACGAGTGGCTGACAGACAACATGCAAACCCCCCACGTCGTCGTTGATGCCGGCGTGGCGGGGGTTCAAGTGCCTCGCCAATATGTTCACGACGGAAAAATCGTCTTGAACGTGAGCTACGACGCCACGTCGGGTCTCTTGATCAAAAATGATTGGGTCACCTTTGGTGCGCGCTTCGGCGGTGTTGCGCATGAAGTGCGGTTGCCCCTCCGATCGGTATTAGGTATCTACTCTCGGGAGAGCGGCCAGGGCATGGTGTTCTCTGACGACGATATGGCGGCTTCCGATGACGATACGCCGCCGCCGACCTCGCCGAGTCCGCAGCCCCCGCCGGCGTCCGGTGGTGATGAGCCGCGCCGAGCGCGGTTGACGGTCGTTAAGTAAGTTCGTGTCGGCTCACTCTGCCGCTGCGGAACGCAATAAGGGCCCAATCCTCGAGGTCCTTGCTCCGCTGGTTCGCCCGGGGCACCACGTACTCGAGATCGCCTCTGGGACCGGCCAGCATGTCCTGCACTTTGCTGCCGCGCTACCGGATGTGGAATTCCAGCCCACCGAGCGCGATTCAACAGGACTGGCAGAGTTGGTGGTCGCTATGCTGACCGCTCCCGCAACCAACGTCCGGCCGCCCCTGGTCTTGGATGTAGAGGCCGAGTGGCCGCGATTACCGGCATTTGATGCGATCGTCTGCATCAACATGATCCATATTGCGCCGTGGTCGGCTACGGACGCTCTATTTGCCGGGGCGGCGCGCGTGCTGAGCGCGACGGGGCCGGGGCGCGTACTGCTCTACGGGCCCTATCGCGAGATGGGGGGGCATACCGCGGAGTCGAACGCCACGTTTGATGCGTGGTTACGACAGCGTGACGCCCGTTCCGGCGTTCGCGATTTGGAAGCGGTCACCGCAGTTGCTGAACGCAACGGATTCCGACGGGATCTGTTGGTTCGTATGCCGGCGAATAATCTGTGCGTGGGTTTCGTCCGCGACGGACTGGCCTCAACGATCGATTGATTTGGCGACGCCATCGGCGCCGAAGGCAGCCCACATAAGGGTGCGCCGCAGTCGTCCATTAGGGCCCATGGTCAACGCACCGGACAAGCCCTTCAGCCCATCCACCTCCTCGTCAGCGCGCAATCGCTCGCTCACAACACAGGCGTCATAGCCCAGTGCAAACAGGCGACCCGTATGTCTCGCGTCGCCCGGCCAGAGGTTCGCCACCGAGTCACGCAGTTTCGCGATAGGGGCGTCATCGGACAGTAACCAGGGGACATCGACGAATAGTACGCCCTCGAGATCCTGGTTCGACGCCGCATGGGGATCATGAATGTCGGATGTGGCGTAGAGCGGAAGGTCCCCAGCGTAATGGAACTTTAACTGCGGTCGGAGAAGGCGACCGTGGACCGGCTGCCCGGCGAAAAAAATGAATTCAAGATCGTCACGTCGTCGTGGCGTGAAAACCAGCGGGCTACCGACCAGTGAAGCGACCGCGTGGTAGCGCTTTTGGCTCTCCTCAAACCCGAGTAATGGGACGAGAATGTCGGAGAAATCGGTGGTGTCGTTGGGGTAGGTTTCGGTGGATACCACTCGTCCACCCCCGGCCGTAAACGCAGCGATAAATGCCTGGCGAACCCGTTGGCCCCAGTCACCCGACGGCACCAGCACGGCACCAATCTTCTGGCCCTCTTGCAGAGCGCGCGCGGCGATCTGACGGGCCTCATCCTCCGGAGCGAGCGCGAACTGGTAGAACCGCTTCGGGATGCCATCCGCCTCGGGCAGATGATTCAGTGCGAGTACTGGAACGTGGCCGTCCACCAAGGCGCGAATGGCCGCAACACTTTCCCGTCCCAACGGGCCAACCACAAAAGTGGCCCCGTCATCGACGGCCCGCTTGAACGCAGCGGCAATGTCGGTGCCGGTGTCGTAAATCCGAATCGGCGGCCGATTTGCCGCAGGGCGATCGTAATACGCCGCCATGAACCCGTCGCGAATGATCTCGCCGGCGTCCGCAAGACGACCACTCAATGGGAGCAGTAAGGCGATTTGAGTCGCGGATTTCGAAGTTGGATGATCCGACATAACCGATCTAACCGTTGCAGAATGCCAAGGATACCGTGTCGCCCGAGGGCTCGCTGCACGTTGCAAGCGCGTCGGGTAGAGCGCAGGATCCTGCTCTTCGCGCCACGGGCGTGTTGGGTGATTGCCGTGCCAGGAACGCTATACATCGTCGCAACGCCGATCGGAAATTTGGGTGACATCACTGAGCGCGCCCGGCAGGTGCTCGGTCGAGTCGCCGTCGTTGCGGCCGAAGACACTCGGCATACCGGGCAATTGCTCGCGCAATACGGGCTATCCGTTTCGCTTATCGCGCTGCACGAACACAACGAAGCGGATCGCGCCGATCAGATTGTCGCTCGACTCGTGGCGGGGGATGACGTCGCGCTCGTCTCCGATGCGGGCACACCGCTCGTCAGCGATCCCGGCTATCGGCTGGTGTCCGCGGCCGCCGACGCGGGCATTCAGATCGTGCCCCTACCGGGACCGTGCGCAGCTATTGCAGCGCTCTCCGTCGCCGGACTGCCGACGGATCGCTTTGCATTTGAAGGTTTCTTGCCCCACAAAGCTGCTGCGCGTCGGTCCCGGTTGGCGGAATTAGCGCTCGAATCGAGAACGATGGTGTTTTATGAGTCACCCCACCGCATCAAAGAGACGTTGAGCGATCTCGCCGCGGCATTCGGCGACAGTCGTGCTGTCGTGATGGCTCGGGAGCTCACGAAACTCCACGAAACGGTTTACCGCGCGAGCCTCGCGGGCCTTCTCTTACTGGCGCAAACGGACGCCAATATTGCGCGTGGGGAATGCGTTCTGATCGTCGCGGGTCATGAGGCGGCACCCGCCGACGAGGACATCGCCCGCTACGACGGCGCATTGATGCGCCTTCTGGACCATGCGCCGGCCGCTGTGATCACGGATTCGGTGGCCGAAATAACCGGTCTGCGCCGGAACGCGGTCTATGAACGCGTCCTCATGCTTCGAAAACAGAGAGACGAACTGACTTGAGCTTCTGGCCCCACAGGCCTATCGTGCGCGTGGGAGTTGGCTAGGCAGTCGCTCGAGCCGTAAGGCGCGGGAGGAAAGTCCGGGCTCCATAGGGTAGAGCGCCAGGTAACGCCTGGGGGGCGAGAGCCCACGGAAAGTGCAACAGAGAATAAACCGCCGAAGTGGTGACTCCGGTCACTGCTGGTAAGGGTGAAACGGTGCGGTAAGAGCGCACCGCGGGCCTGGTAACAGGAACGGCACGGCAAACCCCGCTCGGAGCAAGGCCAAATAGGGGAACTAGTGGACGGCTTGCCGATCCACGGCGCACGACCCGTGCGTGTTCCCGGGTAGGCTGCTTGAGGTGTCCGGCGACGGGCATCCCAGAGGAATGACTGTCCACGACAGAACCCGGCTTATCGGCCGACTCCCACCTTTTTTGGCCCCCAAGGGGCCCGCCAACCCCCCCCCTCTCATCGGGGGGTGGCGATCGCCGGTGAATCAATCACAGTCTTGCCCGCGACACCTCACTTTCAGTCGCAGAAATATCCTGTAACCTACTGATTTTCGCACCTTTCGAAAGATGCGAACGGGCCGCCTCGGGCGCCGGTAAGTAATTGTCGTTCAAGGAAAAATTTCCCTCTATTGACGTTGACCTGAAGCGGCGCGCGTCCTATAGTCCTCCTAGGTGGGAAAAAGTGGGAAGGAATGGGGCTTAGTCCCATAAAGCACGTGTTCCGAGGCGCAACTCAACTCTCTTTGGATGCTAAAGGCCGGATGGTGATGCCCACCCGGTACCGCGAGCGTTTGCAGGAGCGTTGTGGCGGCCATCTGATTGGGACCGTCGACAAAGACCACTGTCTCTTGCTGTACCCCCTGCCGGATTGGGAAGAGATCGAGCGGAAGCTCATGCGGTTGCCATCGCTGAATGCGCATGCGCGTCGGTTGCAGCGCCTGATGGTCGGTTATGCGACTGAGCTCGATCTCGATGGTCAAGGTCGACTGCTGTTGCCGGGTGAATTGCGCAGTTTCGCGTCGCTGACGCGAGACGCCGTCCTACTGGGCCAAGGCAATCGTTTTGAACTCTGGGATGAGGCGCGGTGGACCGAGAAGCGCGATGCCTGGCTGGAGGATGATTCAACGCCCTCCGACCTGCCCGCTGATCTCGAGTCACTGTCGCTTTAGCCGTGTCGACGCCGGCACATCGGCCGGTACTGTTCGACGAGGTCCTTGAGGGTCTCGCTGTGCAGTCGACCGGTGTGTATGTCGATGGGACCTATGGACGGGGTGGGCATGCGCGGGGCGTGCTGGAACGGTTGGGGGCGCGGGGCTCGCTGGTCGTATTCGATCGAGACCCGGAAGCGATTGCGTGTGCGCGGCGAGATTGGGCGCATGACGCGCGAGTGCGGATCTGTCACGCGTCCTTCGATCGACTGGCGGACTTCGTGGAGCCTGCGACGGCTAGCGGTGTGTTGTTCGACTTGGGTGTGTCGTCGCCCCAGCTCGATGATGCGGCGCGTGGGTTTAGTTTCTTGCGGGATGGGCCTCTCGATATGCGGATGGACCCTTCATCCGGAGCGAGTGCGGCGGATTGGATTGCGGTGGCGAGTGAGTCGGAGATTTCTCGGGTGATCGCAGAATACGGTGAAGATCGTTTCGCTCGCAGAATTGCGCGCTCGATCGTCGACGCGCGCGCGGCTGCGCGCATCGAAACGACAGGCCGCCTCGCCGAGATCGTCGCATCCGCTATCCCTGCGCGGTTCCGTGAGCATGGGAAACATCCGGCCACTCGCGCATTTCAGGCTTTTCGAATTCACGTCAATTGCGAACTCGAGCTCTTGGAGCTCGGTCTACAAAAAGCACTGTCGGTGCTTGCGGTGGGTGGTCGGCTCGTCGTCATCAGCTTCCACTCGTTGGAAGATCGGATCGTGAAGCGCTTCATGCGTCAGGAATCCGATGGAGATCCGATGTGGCGGGGTATGCCGAATATCCCCGAAGCGGCTCGTCCTCGACTGGCGTTGGTGGGCAAAGCCATCCGAGCCTCAGAGGTCGAGCTCTCTGAAAATGTGCGCGCTCGTAGTGCGGTGCTGCGGATCGCCGAAAAGGTGCGCGCATGATCTCCAAGAATCTCAAGCTCATGGCGGCTCTGCTGTGGTTGGGTGTTTTGGCGACTGCGGCTGGCGTCGTCTACGTGAGCTACAGCGGTCGCATGCAGTTTGCAGAACTCGACAAGCTGATTGCCGAGCGCGACCGTTTGAACATCGAGTGGGGTCGTCTCCAGCTGGAGCAGAGTACCTACACAACGCCCGGATTCGTCGAGCAAGTGGCGTTGAATCGGCTGCACATGGCAGCGCCTGTTCCCTCTGAAGTAAAGCTGATCGAGAAATGAAGTATCAGCGCACCGAAGCCTATAGCAGCGCGCGTCAGTTCAGGACGCGCGGATACGTTGTCGCGGCTCTGTTTGCGGCGATCGCGGCTGCGCTGATCGCTCGCGATTTCTACCTGCAATTGGTGGATGACCGGTATCTGCAGCGCAAAGGGCAGAATGCCACGACGCGCATTGTGCCCGTCGTTGCGCGCCGCGGGACGATCTACGATCGCAACGGCGAGCCGCTTGCGGTCAGTGAGCCGGTCGACACCTTAGTGCTTGATGTCGCGGAAATGCACAAAGCGGGCTTTGATGACTCGCTGCCTGTATTGGCGCAGGCCCTGCACCTCGATCCGAATGTACTCGAAAGCCGTGTGACTGCGTCACTCGAGAACCATCACCTAGTTCTCAAGCCGCGTATGGATCCGGATGATGCCGCGCGAGTGACTGCGCTGCGATTCCCAGGTCTCATCACGGAGCGCGCGTACAAGCGCTATTACCCCGCAGGGGAGGTCACCGGTCACCTTCTCGGCATGACCGACTTCAATGACAAGGGTCAAGAAGGTCTCGAGTTTGGATTTGAATCCATTCTCGCCGGAGAAGATGGGCTGAAGCGCGTTGTGACGGATGGTAAGGGACGAGTGGTTGCCGAGGCGGAAAGCCGGCATACCATGCGCCCCGGTCAGGATCTGTATACCAGCATTGATCTACGTATCCAGTATCTCGCGTATCGAGAGCTTAAGGCGGCCGTACAGGAATTCGGCGCAAAAGCCGGATCGGTGATTGTCGTCGATGCGCGTACCGGGGAAGTGCTCGCCGAAGCAGTCCAACCGATGTTCAATCCAAACGATCGCGAGCATGGCGGTCATAACTATCGCAACATTGCGATGCTCGACACGATGGAGCCGGGGTCGACGTTTAAGTCGTTTTGGGTGGCCGCTGGCCTTGAGACCGGAAAACTCAAGACAGACACGATCATCGATACCGGGCCGGGATATTTCAAAGTCGCAGATAAGCTCCTCAAAGACGAGCATCCGATCGGCAAAGCGACGCTGGCGCTCGCATTAGCGAAGTCCTCCAACGTGGCGCTGGCGCACATCGGCCTGATGTTGAATCGTGAGAGTGTCTATACGCTGCTGAGTAATCTTGGCTTCGGCAAAGTGTCCGATACGCAGTATCCGGCGGAAGCTGGCGGTCGTCTCCCGCACTTCAGTCGCTGGAAAGACATAGACGTGGCAACAATGGCGCACGGGTATAGCGTGTCGGTCACGCCGTTCCAGTTAGTATCCGCCTACACGACGATTGCTGCGGGCGGCGTCCGTCGTCCGCTGACCTTCCGTCGCCTAGACGGCGCACCGCCGGCGGGTACTCAGGTCATGAGTCTACGAACGGCGCGCGATCTCACGCATATGCTGGAAAGTGTGGTCACGGAAGGCACGGCCAAAAAGGCGCAAGTGCGTGGCTACACGATCGCGGGCAAAACAGGAACCGTGTTTAAAGTCGTTAACGGGGCCTATACGTCGAAGAACCGTGCGCTATTCGCGGGCATGGTTCCCGCGTCAGACCCCCGTCTGGTCACGTTGGTTGTCATTGATGAGCCCATGACTCGCCTGCATCAAGGCGGTGATGTGGCTGCTCCGGTTTTCTCGAACATCATGACCGGCGCGTTGCGCTTACTGTCGGTGCGGCCGGATGAAGAGTCGCGCATTTCGACTCAATTAGTTCAATTAGAGGATGCGCAGTGAGCGCACCTCGCTCCAATATCATTAATCTCGCGAGCGCCTTGCAGGGAATCGCGTCGTGCGCGCCTTTGAGTGTCACTCATCTGCGCCTTGACAGTCGTTCGGTTGAGCCCGGCGATGCGTTCGTCGCGGTCGCCGGTCGTTCATCGCATGGACTGCGTCACGTGAGCTCTGCGTTGGCGCGCGGCGCAGTCGCGATTTTGCATGACCCGTCAGAAGGCCCCATTGAAAATATGGGCGAGCATGCTTGCGCGGTGCCGGTCGCTGCACTGGCGGCTCGGTTGGGCGAAATTGCCGATCGTGCGTACGGTTCCCCCTCCAAGCAGCTAGAAGTCGTTGGCATCACGGGTACGAACGGCAAGACGACGTGCGCTTGGTTATACGCCCTGTGCCGCGACCCGAATGCGGCCTATCTCGGCACCTTAGGCGCGGGTCGCCCGCCGCACGTTGACGCGACGACCCATACGACAGCCGACGTGTTTTCGGTTCATCGCTACCTGGCGGGTTTTGTCGCAGCCGGCGCAAGACACGTTGGGATGGAAGTGTCGTCGCATGCGCTGGATCAGGACCGTATTGCTGGTGTGACGATTGCGGCGGCGGCATTTACGAATTTGACCCGTGATCATTTGGATTACCACGGCACGATGGAAGCATATGGCGAGGCTAAAGAGCGCCTCTTCATCGGCCGAGAATTGCGTCATGCCATCATCAATGTCGACGATGGTTTCGGGGCGCGCTTAGCGTCGCGGCTCTCGGACACGGTCCAGGTATGGGCAGTCAGCGCTGAAGGCAAGAAGCCGACGCAAGGGAACTACGTTTCAGCAACGCGTATTGAAACGACACCGAATGGCTTGCGCATCGACGGCGAGAGTCATTTGGGCCCATTTGAATTGTCAACGCGCTTGGTGGGTCGTTTCAACGCTGAGAACGCCTTGATTGTGTTGGCTTTGCTGCTGGCTTCCGGCGTTTCATTGAGCGATGCCACGACGCGATTGGGTGCGGTGGCAGCACCTCCGGGGCGTATGGAGACCTTCTCCGTTCCAAACGGGCCGCTAGTCGTGGTCGACTATGCGCACACTCCGGATGCCTTGGAAAAGGCCCTGTCGGCATTGCGTGCGCACGTCCGTGGCGAGTTGTACTGTGTTTTTGGGTGTGGTGGCGATCGTGATGGTGGCAAACGGCCGCTCATGGGGCAAATTGCCGGTGCGCACGCCGACCACATCGTCGTGACCGACGACAATCCGCGTACAGAGGATCCCGATCAGATTGTCGCGATGATCTTGGCCGGTATTTCGAAAAGTCTACCGGTGCTGGTGGAGCGTGATCGCGCAGTTGCTATACGGTCTACGGTCGCGCGTGCAAAAGCGGGTGATGTCGTTCTAGTGGCCGGTAAGGGCCACGAGGATTATCAGATCTACGGATCTGCTTCTAATTACTTCAGTGACCGAGCCATTGCGTCTGAATTGACGGGAGTCGCGGCATGAACCGTACACTCTCGGAATTCGCCGCTGCGATGCAGGGCTCGCTCGAGGGTGCTGATCGCTCGTTTGCCGCGGTATCTATCGATTCGCGCAGTTGCGCCGCCGGCGACCTCTTTATTGCGTTGAAAGGAGATCGCTTCGACGGGCACGACTACGTGACCGCGGCGATCGAAAAAGGCGCTGTGGCGGTCGTTGTTGAGCGCCTGTGTGCGGTGGAAGTACCCCAGATTCTGGTCAAGGACACGTTGATTGCGCTACAGGCCGCGGGTGCGGCGTGGCGACGAAATTTCAGCATCCCCGTCGTCGGGGTTGCCGGGAGTAACGGTAAGACCACGACAAAGGGGATGATTGCGGCGGTGCTTGCGTCGTTAGGGCCTTGCCACGCAACCAAGGGGACTCTTAACAATCACATTGGGGTTCCATTAACGTTGCTTGCGCTGGAGGCTCACCACGCCACGGCCGTGATTGAGATCGGTGCAAACCATCCCGGTGAAGTCTCTGCTCTGGTGGCCATAGCGGCGCCAACGATTGGCGTCGTGACCAATGCCGGGGAAGAGCACCTTGAGGGATTCGGTAGCCTTGAAGGTGCGGCGCGCGCAGAAGGCGAACTCTTTGCTGGGCTCGACCGGGCCGCTACCGCAGTCATTAATGGCGATGATCACTTTGCCGCCCTGTGGCGCCAGATGAATAGCGCAGAAGCGGTTGTGGAATTCGGCGTCCAGTCGGGTGCCGCCGTGACGATTCGCGGGGAAATTGACACGAGCGGTGACGCCGGAGAACTGCAGAGCTTCGAACTGGTATGCCCGACGGGGTCTGCCCGCGTGTCGTTGGGTCTAGTCGGGCGCCACAACGTTCAAAATGCACTGGCTGCCGCTGCCGTGGCAAGCCGCTTGGGCTGTACGGCGGCACAGATTGCCGTCGGACTCTCGCAGGTCAGGCCGGTGCGGGGCCGGCTGGAAGTCAAGCGAGCGGCTAACGGTGCCTGCGTCATTGATGACACCTATAACGCTAACCCCGCGAGCCTGGATGTCGCGCTAGACGCCTTGGCGAGTGTGTCCGGGCGGCGGTGGCTCGTGCTCGGCAATATGGCCGAACTCGGCGACGCATCGGTCGATGCGCATCATAAGGCGGGCGCCGCGGCGCGAAAAATCGGCGTCGAAAAACTGTTTACGGTCGGCGATCTGGCTGCTGACGCCGCTACGGCCTTTGGCGCAGGCGCCGAATCATTCGAGACCGTTGAGATGCTCTCGGCTCACCTTGCACAACACTGCAACGGCGCTATCACCCTCCTTGTGAAGGGCTCACGCGTCAATCGGCTTGAGCGTCTTGTCGATGCACTGGTTACTCAACCCAGTCTAGAGGTTTGACGGAAGTGCTATATCGTCTCGCCGAAATGCTGTCCCAACAACACACGATGTTTCGTGTGTTCTCGTATCTTACTTTGCGCGCCATCTTGGCGGCGCTGACGGCGTTGCTCATCGCATTGGTGGTCGGACCTTGGATGATCCGGCGCCTGACCGAGCGACAAATTGGTCAAAATGTACGTGATTTCGGCCCTCAGTCGCATCTAAAGAAGCAGGGCACACCAACGATGGGTGGCGCACTGATTCTCGTGGCGATGATCGGATCCACGCTCCTTTGGTCTGACTTAAGCAACCGTTACATCTGGATCGTGGTTGCGGTTACCGCGGCTTTCGGTCTGATTGGTTTCTACGATGACTACCTAAAATTGGTGGTTGGGAATTCGAAAGGTCTTGCCGCGCGGTGGAAGTACCTTGCGCAGTCTGTTGCGGGAATTGCGGCGGCGATTGCTCTACTCGCCGTCTCTAATTCGCCTGTCGCGACCGATTTGCATCTTCCTCTCTTTAAAGATGTTGCGATTCCCCTAGGATCGGTTGGATTTGTTGCCTTAACGTACTTCGTGATTGTCGGTACGAGTAATGCAGTCAACTTAACCGATGGACTTGATGGGTTGGCGATCATGCCGTCTGTGATGGTGGCTGGCGCTCTGGGTGTTTTCGCTTATGCGGCTGGCAATGCGATATTCGCGAATTACTTGCTGATCCCCCACGTTGCGGGCGTCGGTGAAATGTTGATCTTTACCTCAACGCTGGTGGGGGCGGGTCTCGGCTTTTTGTGGTTCAACACCTACCCCGCTCAGGTCTTTATGGGCGACGTCGGTGCTCTGGCATTGGGCGCCGCTCTGGGCACAACAGCCGTTATAGTCCGCCAGGAAATCATTTTGTTTGTGATGGGCGGTGTCTTCGTTCTCGAAACGGTCTCCGTCATCCTCCAGGTCGCCTCGTTCAAGCTGACCGGGAAGCGCATTTTCCGCATGGCGCCGATACACCATCACTTCGAATTGAAGGGTTGGGCGGAGCCCAAAGTAATTGTCCGTTTTTGGATTATCACCGTAGTGTTGGTTTTGGCGGGTCTCGCGACCTTGAAGGTACGCTGATGACCAACCGTCGCAATCTCGTGCTCGGCCTCGGCAAAACCGGTGTATCGGTGGTGCGGTGGTTGCTCTCGCGCGGGGAGGACGTGACGGTCAATGATTCTCGTGACACGCCGCCGGGTGGCGAGGAGATTCGCGAGTTCGGCGCGACGGTGCAAACGAGATTTGGGCACTTCGACCATGAGTTGCTTGCTGATGTCGATCGAATCATCGTGTCGCCCGGTATATCGTCCCGCGAGACGATCGTTAAGGAAGCAAATGATCGGGGTATCCCGGTTGTGGGCGATATCGAGGTGTTTGCAGAGGCTCACACCGCTCCCGTCTTGGCTGTAACCGGCACGAACGGGAAGAGCACCGTGACCACGCTGCTTGCCGAGATGATTCAGAGCAGCGGACGTACCGCGTACGCCGGCGGCAATCTAGGCGATCCAGCGCTCGACTTATTGTCTCGACCCATTCCCGATTTTTACGTCTTAGAACTGTCCAGCTACCAACTGGAAAACACCAGCAAACTGAAACTCGAGGCCGCTGTTGTTCTGAACGTGACCGCTGATCACATGGATCGGTATGACAGCCTGGCGGACTATGCCGCCGCGAAGGCGCGTATTTTCAAGAACTCACGTGTCGCCGTCCTCAATGCCGACGATGCCATTGTGAACAGCATGGATGTCGGCCAAGCCCGCTCCGTTCAATTCGGGATTACATCTCCTCGTATCGAGTACACGATTGATCGCGATTGGATCGTCGTCGCGGACGAGCGTCTGATGCCTCTGGCGGATCTCGGCATTCCCGGCATGCACAACGCGTCGAACGCACTCGCCGCGCTTGCGATGGGTGATTCGATCGGACTTCCGCGCGAATCGATGGTGCGGACGTTGCGGGATTTCTCAGGTTTGCCGCATCGGATGCAGCTTGTTTCCGAATGGCACGGCGTGAATTTCGTCGATGATTCGAAAGGAACGAACGTCGGCGCCACAGTCGCTGCGATCGCTGGGCTGTCGAAGCCAGTGGTTTTGATTGCAGGTGGTGACGGAAAGGGGCAGGACTTTTCCCCTTTGAGCGACGCATTTGCCGGGCGCGTTCGGTATGCCGTGTTGCTGGGTCGTGACCGTGAAGCCATTGCAGCGGCCGTTGCTGCCGTTTGTCCGACGGAATATGCGGCGGACATGGATAGCGCGGTCCTAGCGGCTGCGAAGGTCGCGCAGCCCGGTGATGTTGTGCTTCTCTCGCCCGCATGCGCCAGCCTTGATATGTATCGAAATTACGCGGAGCGCGGTATGGCCTTCGCCACGGCTGCACGGAGGTTGTCGGCATGAGTGCGCCAGCGTCCACAGTAGTGCCGGGCAGCGCGCCTGCGCGACTGCAAAAGAATCGCATTCAGATCGATCCGCTGATTACGATTCTCACAGGGATTCTTCTTCTGCTGGGTGTCGTCATGGTGGGCTCAGCCTCCGTGGCGCTGGCAGCGAAGGAAGGTGACCCGTTCTCATTTCTCGAAAAGCAGTTGGTATTCGGATTTGCAGGAGTTTTGGTTGCCGCTTGGGTGGTGCGTGTGCCCACGGAAAAGTGGCAGAAGAATGCTTACCTTCTGTTGGGGCTTTCGCTGGCGTTACTGCTGCTCGTGCTCATTCCGGGCATCGGCGCTAAAGTGAATGGCAGCCGCCGTTGGCTGCACTTGTTCGGAGCGAACTTTCAGGCCTCCGAGGCATCTCGTGTACTGATTTTCATTTATCTCTGCAGCTATCTCGTGCGTCGCGAAGAAGAGATTCGCACCACGTTATTTGGGATAGTGAAGCCGCTGGCGATGCTCGGTGCTGCCTGTCTGTTGCTATTGGCGGAGCCAGATCTCGGTGCCGGCATCGTCATCATGTTGACGGGATTAACGATGCTCTTCCTAGCCGGCGCGCAACTGCGTTTCCTTGCTGGCATCGCGGTCGCAGTCTCGGTACCCGTTGCGGTCGTCGTTTGGCTTACTCCGTGGCGCCTAGCGCGCACGATCATCTTCCTGAACCCGTGGAAAGATCCAGAGGGCATGGGATATCAGTTAACCCAAGCGCTGATGGCAATTGGCCGCGGCGAATGGTTTGGAGTGGGTCTTGGCGGGTCAGTTCAGAAGTTATTGTGGTTGCCTGAGGCACATACGGACTTCGTCTTCTCGGTCTACGCAGAAGAACTAGGGTTCTTCGCTGTTGCAGGCCTGATCCTCATTTTTCTCGCCCTGTCGTACCGAGCCCTTGTCATCGCGCGCGATGCGGCGGATGCGGGTCTCAAATTTCAGTCGTATTTGGCGGCGTCTTTCGGTGTTTGGATTGCGCTGCAGGCATTTATCAATGTGGCGGTGAATTTGGGCGCATTGCCGACCAAAGGCCTTACGCTGCCCTTGCTGTCGTACGGTCGATCCAGCCTGCTGGTCACATTGGCGTGGGTCGGCATCGTCCTGCGCGTCCATCACGAGACGCAGAGCTCTCGCACCGTGGCCATTCGAGGCCCAGCACGATGACTACTGTGCTGATCATGGCCGGTGGTACGGGCGGGCACGTCTTCCCGGCGCTTGCCGTGGCGCGAGTGCTTGAACGCAGCGGCTGCCGTTTAGCGTGGCTGGGTACCCGTAAGGGAATCGAAGCACGCTTAGTCCCGGATGCGGGCATTCCAATGGAATGGGTGCACGTCAGTGGGTTGCGTGGCAAAGGTTTTGCGAGCTGGCTCGGTGCGCCGTTCCGCCTCGCCCGCGCCTTGGGAGAATCATTGGCGGTGATGCGCCGCGTTCGCCCGGACGTGGTGTTAGGGCTTGGTGGATTTGTGGCCGGTCCGGGCGGGCTTGCTGCGCGGCTCATGGGTATTCCTTTAGTGATTCATGAGCAGAACGCGGTGGCCGGATTTACCAACCGCGTATTGTCCCGTCTTGCGACCGTCGTGGCAGAAGCGTTTCCCGGCGCGTTCCCTCAGCGGGTTGGCGCGCTGTCCGTTGGCAATCCGGTGCGTCGGGAAATAGCGGCGATCGGAGTCGAGCGCGCCGAACCCCACTCGCCGCCGCGCCTATTGGTTTTTGGTGGGAGCCAGGGCGCGCTCATTTTGAATCGTATCGTGCCGAAGGCTCTCGCTGAACTGTCTCCGGCGCAGCGCCCGATCGTCAGACATCAGACCGGTCGCGGTCGATTGGACGCCGTTCGCGCAGCCTACGCAGCACTGGGCATTGACGCCGACGTCTGCGAATTTATCGATGATATGGCCGCAGCGTACGCTTGGGCTGATTTTGCAATCACTCGCAGCGGTGCGTTGACTGTTGCCGAGTTAGCCGCGGCGGGGCTGCCCGCGATTTTGGTACCGTTTCCGTCGGCAGTGGACGATCATCAGACGGTCAACGCCCGATATTTGTCTGAACGCAACGCCGCGGTGCTGCTCCCCGAGTCGGAGCTGACGCCGGTCCGCTTGAAGGCGATTCTGGAGTCGTTCGTATCCGAGGGTGGCAGCGCACTGGCCCAGATGAGTCGCGCAGCGTTGAGCGCTGCCAAGGTCGGAACCGACGAGGTTCTCGCGGACGTATGCCTGAAGCAAGCCGCAAGGAGTGCGTCATGAATACACAATTCCGACGTATTCAGCGCATCCATTTTATCGGCATCGGTGGCAGTGGCATGGGAGGCATCGCCGAGGTGCTCTTGAACCTTGGCTACGCCGTTCAGGGCTCGGATCTGCGTGCTAATGCAGTGACGGATCGGTTGGCCGGTCTGGGCGCCAAGATATTCTTCGGGCATTCGTCAGAGAATGTCGTCGGCGCGAACGTGGTCGTCGTGTCGAGTGCGGTGTCGGGCGAAAATCCAGAAGTGATCGCAGCGCACGCTGCCCGAGTTCCGGTAGTTCAGCGCGCTGAAATGCTGGCAGAACTGATGCGGTTCCGCAGTGGAATTGCGATCGCCGGGTCACACGGCAAAACTACGACGACAAGTCTGGTTGCCAGTATTTTGGCTGAAGGTGGCGAAGATCCGACGTTCGTCATTGGCGGGCGCCTCAAGAGCGCTGATGCCAACGCCCGCTTAGGGTCCGGAACCTATCTGGTCGCGGAAGCGGATGAAAGCGACGCATCTTTCCTGCACTTACAGCCGATGATGGCGGTGGTCACCAATATCGATAACGATCATCTGGTGACGCACGGTGGTGATTTCGCAAAACTGAAGCAGAGTTTCGTCGATTTCCTGCATAACTTGCCCTTCTACGGATTGGCGGTTCTGTGTGTAGATGATCCAGAGCTCGCGTCCGTCATGCCTTCGATCGCCCGTCCGATCGTGACCTATGGCACTGCAGAGACGGCCGACTATCGCGCTGTGGCGATTGACCGAGCCGGCCCGCAAACGCGGCTGACCGTGCTGCGCCCCGAACATCACGGCTCGTTGGCGGTCACGCTCGCAGTGCCGGGTCACCATAATGTACTGAATGCGCTAGCGGCCATTGCGATTGCGACGGAGGTGGGGATCGACGACGCCTCCATTCAACGTGCGCTTGCGAATTTTGAGGGTATCGATCGCCGTCTGCAGGTCATTGCCGAGCCCGACTTGCCCTCTGGTCGTATCACGATCATTGACGACTATGGGCATCATCCGACGGAAGTAGCGGCAACCCTGGAGGCGATCCGTCAGGGTTGGCCGGGCCGCCGTATCGTGCTGGCGTTCCAGCCGCACCGGTACACTCGAACACGGGATCTTTTGGACGATTTCGCCGACGTCTTGTCGCGGGCCGATGTATTGCTCGTCACCGAAGTCTATGCGGCGGGTGAATTGCCGATCCGCGATGCCGATGGCCGAGCCATCTGCCGCGCCATCCGGACGAGAGGTCGTTTGGAGCCGGTCTTTGTTGCCAAAGTGGAATCGCTCGGTGAGGCGCTCTACGGCCTGCTTCAGGACGGCGATGTTGTGGTCACCATGGGTGCTGGGCATATCGGTGCCGTAGCCCAAGACCTGCCGACACGACTGTCGGCCATGGCGGCGACATGACGCGCCTGAATGAAATCATTCCGAGCCAGTTTTGGCCGGCGGTCCGCTTCGACGAGCCCTTGTCTCGGCATACCTCTTGGCATGTCGGTGGGCCAGCAGACGCCTATTACACGCCGCGGTCGCGAGACGAACTCGCGCAATTTCTATCGGTCTTACCGCACGAGATCCCCGTACATTGGCTCGGACTGGGCAGCAATGTGTTGGTGCGAGACGGCGGCGTTCGGGGTGTGGTGATTTCTTTGCACCTCGGTCTGAACCAACTGGAGCGGGTCTCTGAAACGCGTATCCACGCGGACGCCGGTGTGCCGTGTGCGCGAATCGCGCGGCAGTGCGCGCGATGGCTGTTAGGCGCGGCTGAGTTTTTCGCCGGCATCCCAGGCACTGTTGGCGGTGCGCTGGCGATGAATGCGGGCGCATGGGGCGGTGAGATATGGCCCCATGTGGTTGAAGTGGATGTCGTCGATCGCGCAGGTCGCATGGCGACTCGCCCCTCTGGCGACTACGAATACGGCTATCGGCATGTCAAAGCGCCGAGTCCGAGCGAATGGTTCATTGCAGCGCGATTGGAGTTCCGCGTCGACTCCGATGCGAATCAGGACCGCATCCGTGATCTCCTCGAGGCGCGTCGCGCAAAGCAACCGATTGGGGCCTGGAGTTGTGGCTCCACCTTTACCAATCCGCCCGGGGATCACGCGGCCCGATTGATCGAAATCTCCGGTCTCAAGGGTCTGCGAGTCGGCGGAGCGGTCGTGTCCGAGAAGCATGCGAACTTCCTGATCAACGACGGTGAGGCGACCGCGCAAGATATTGAAAATCTCATCGAACGCGTTCGAACTGACGTTCTGACTCGTCAAGGCGTCCGCCTTGAAACTGAAGTTCGAATCATCGGAGAGTCACTATGAACGTTCAGCTGCCTCCGTGCAGCGTGACGAATCCCGCTGAATTTGGGAGCGTCGCCGTCTTATTCGGAGGGGATTCCTCGGAGCGCGAGGTCTCATTGAACTCTGGCCGGAATGTGCTGGAGGCGCTTCAGAAAAAGGGCGTTCAGGCTTTCGGCGTAGACGGCGTCGAGGCACTCATCGAATGCGTTCGGAACGGAACCGTCGATCGTGTGTTCAACATCATGCACGGCGCGAAGGGTGAAAATGGTGTCGTGCAGGGGCTCTTGGAGGCTCTGGCCGTTCCCTATACCGGCTCAGGCGTATTGGGGGCTGCACTCACGCTCGACAAAATTCGTACGAAACAGGTTTGGCTGTCCCTCAGTCTACCCACGCCGCGGTATGAGCGAATCGCCGTGGGCGCCGACATCGGTGCTGCCGCCGCGCGCATTGGCTACCCGCTGATCGTCAAGCCGTCTTTGGAAGGATCAAGCGTCGGGGTGACACGCGTGTTTCGCCCGGAAGATCTCGAGCCGGCCATTGCGTTGGCGAATCGGTATGGTCGCGAATTGCTCATGGAGCAACTCATTGAGGGCGGCGAATACACCGTCGGAATACTCGGTTCCGTCGCTTTGCCGTCCATTCGAATCGTTCCGCCGGGCGAATATTACGACTATCACGCCAAATATATTTCGGACGACACACAGTACGTGTGCCCCGGCTTGGACGGGCAGGCTGAGGCCGATATTCGCTCATTGGCGCTGAAAGCGTTCCAAGCGTCCGGCGCCACCGGTTGGGGGCGCGTAGACGTGATGCGCGATCGTGATGGCGGCAATTGGCTGCTCGAAGTGAATACGACGCCTGGAATGACGAGTCATTCGCTCGTGCCTAAAGCCGCGAACGCAGCAGGAGTTGATTTTGCGGCACTCGTATGGCGCATTCTCGAAACCTCGATGGTTGGAGGGGCACGATGATCCGCAAATGGATCAAAGGATTCCGTAAGCCTCGCGCCCGTAATCGGGCCCGCGTCGATCGCGCAGATCGTGCGCTGCCGAGTATTGATGTTGCATTCTGGTTGCCACGCGCAGCAGGCGCGATCGTCGCTGTCGTCGGTGTAGTCGGGATCACGATGGCGCTGGATCGCCCTGTCCGCCAGATTGACGCTGTCGGTGTCTTCCGGCGGGTCTCGCTGCTGGATGTTGAGCGGGTCGTGCGCGGCAAGCTGCGTGGCGGCTTTGTTCGAGCGAACATCAGTGATGTGCAATCGGCGGTGGAAGGTCTTCCTTGGGTCGATCACGCGCGTATACAGCGTCGCTGGCCAGACGCGCTGATGATCCAAATCACTGAGCAGGAAGCCGTGGCGCGCTGGGGAGATTCGGGGCTCGTGAACGCCCGAGGCGAACTTTTTGTGCGTGATGAGCGCCACGTTCCGATGGAGCTGCCGCACCTTGAGGGTCCGGACGGTACGGAACATCGCGTCGCCGACCTATTTTTTCAAGTCCGGACGCAGCTTGAGGCCGTTTCACTGCCGGTCGGTGGCGTGCGTCTGGACGATCGTGGGGCATGGGAAGTTGAACTCGCCAATGGCGTCACCATTCGCCTAGGCCGCCGAGAAGTTCAGGAGCGCATGGATCGCTTTTTGAAAGCAGGCGCCGGCTTGGTGAGTTCACGCTCTGCCGAAATTTCTTATATCGACATGCGCTATTCCAATGGTTTTTCCATTGGCTGGCGCAACTCGCAATCTCGGACAGGCTGAAGAATGAGCAAGCGTACAGATCGCAATATTATCGTTGGGCTCGATATCGGCACGTCGAAGGTCGTCGCGTTGGTCGGTGAGCTGAAAGAGACGAATGCCATAGAAGTTATTGGCATCGGATCGGCGCCATCGCGGGGTCTTAAGCATGGCGTTGTCGTTAACATTGACCTGACTGTTCAATCCATCCAGCGCGCAGTGGAACAAGCCGAGCTCATGGCCGGTGTCGATATTCATGCGGTATATACCGGCATTGCCGGCAGCCACGTGCGCAGCCTGAATTCGCATGGCATCGTCGCGATTAAAGATAAAGAAGTGACGAGCGGTGATATCACGCGTGTCATGGATGCCGCGCAGGCCGTGGCCTTGCCAGCAGACCAGCGCATTGTTCACGTCATCCCGCAAGAGTACGTGATCGACAACCAAGATGGGATTCGCGATCCCATCGGTATGTCAGGCGTGCGTCTGGAAGCGCGCGTTCACATTGTGACGGGCGCTGAAAGTGCTGCACAGAACATTGAGAAGTGTGTTCAGCGCTGCGGGCTTGTGGTCGAAGATATGGTGCTCGAGCAGTGGGCTTCGAGCTTTGCTGTGCTGACAGACGATGAAAAAGATCTCGGAGTCTGCTTGGTAGACATTGGCGGCGGCACCACGGATATCGCGGTGTTCTCCGGCGGGGCCTTGCGTCATACCGCCGTTATTCCGATCGCCGGCGATCAGGTGACGAACGACATTGCGGTATCGATGCGTACGCCAACGCAGAATGCGGAAGACATCAAAATTCGCTACGCGTGTGCGGTGTCGCAGTTGCATCACTCGGAAGACACGATCGAAGTCCCGAGCGTCGGAGATCGTCCGCCGCGTCGACTCGCCCGTCAGACGTTAGCCGAGATTGTCGAGCCGCGTTACGCCGAACTGTTTGGTCTCATCGCCGATGAATTGCGGCGTTCTGGGTTTGAAGCGGCCATCGCGGCGGGCATCGTCCTGACCGGCGGCAGTGCCCGCATGGAAGGCGCTGTCGATTTGGCGGAAGAAGTCTTCCACGTACCGGTGCGCCTTGGCATTCCGCAGGGCGTGCAGGGGCTCGGTGACGTCGTGAAAAACCCCATGAACGCGACAGGCGTTGGCCTGTTGCTGTTTGCACGTGACAAGTATCTCGAAAGTGGCGGCAGTCGTGGCCTGAACGGCATGAAAGCCGACATCGGATCAATTTTCGAAAAGATTAAGGAATGGCTGCACAGCTATTTCTGAAATGAGTCTGTCAATTAACTTTGTTTTGAGTTCAACGTCCAAGGAGACGCAACCATGTTTGAGCTAATGGATGCTTACAATCAGAGCGCGGTGATCAAAGTTCTGGGCGTCGGTGGCGCCGGTTGC
>Ga0214202_1000257_pt1 | contig 22597 bp, 19 predicted proteins | sample TroBogEpilimnion_9_FD_153040 | JGI IMG/M metagenome (GOLD analysis project Ga0214202, IMG submission 153040) | Freshwater microbial communities from Trout Bog Lake, WI - 03JUN2009 epilimnion | ecosystem: Environmental > Aquatic > Freshwater > Lake > Epilimnion/Euphotic zone | place: Trout Bog...
TCCACTAGAACCCAGACGAGAAGTATCTCAGATATCTAAGGCAAGAAGATCGTTAATACTCTCTCGACGAGTAATCAAACGGGCTTTTCCAGCCTTTACTGCGACTACAGCAGGGCGCGGAATGTGGTTGTAATTGCTCGCCATTGAGCGGCCATAGGCACCAGTTGCTGGAACTGCGAGGAGGTCTCCGGGGGCAATATCACCAGGAAGCTCAATCTGGCGGATGACAATGTCGCCGCTCTCGCAGTGCTTTCCCACGATTCGAGAATTTACGGGGGGTGATTCCGACAATCTATTTGCAAGTAGTGCCGTGTACTCAGCGCCATAGAGTGATGGGCGAATGTTGTCGCTCATTCCGCCATCAATGGCGATGTAGCGACGACTCTCTCCGCCATCGAGTTCAACGCTCTTCGTCGTTCCTACTGCATAGATGGTCGTGGTGGTTGGCCCAACGATATGTCGCCCTGGCTCAATCGAAATTGTAGGAATAGTTAATGCGTGCTTTTCACATTCACGTTTTACAACAGCAGAGATAGAAGCCAAGACTTCATCCGGATCGAGGCCGCTCTCACCAGGTAGGTATGCAATTCCATATCCACCACCAAGATCTAACTCTGGAAGTTGGTCATCGAAGTGATCGCGATATTTCGCCAGGAGTTCGATAAGTCGTGCCGCAGCGACTTCGAATCCTTCTGCGATAAAGATTTGGGATCCAATGTGCGAATGGAATCCAGCTAGTCGCAATGAAGAATGAGCACTGGTCTCTTCAACTGCCTTCCACGCAGAACCACTTGCAATGGAGAAACCAAACTTCTGATCTTCATGTGCAGTCGAGATAAATTCATGGGTATGCGCTTCAACTCCTGCTGTTAAACGGAGATAGACCTTTTGAATCTTTCCAAGCTCGGCCGCGATACGAGCAACGCGCTCAATTTCGAAGAATGAATCCATTACGATGGTTCCAACACCGTATTCAATCGCCTCGCGAATTTCACTTTCAGATTTATTGTTTCCATGCAATTCAATACTTGAGGATGGGAAATTCACAGCGCGGGCAACTTCTAACTCGCCACTACTACAGACATCGAGCCCAATACCTACCTGGTTGATCCACCGCGCAACCTCCTTGTTGAGGAATGACTTTCCGGCGTAGTAGACAGTTCCAGCATGGTTGCCGAAGTGGCGAATCAAAGCATCTCGCCAAGCGGCAGCCCGTTGATGAAAATCATCTTCATCGATGACAAAGAGCGGGGTACCAAATTCGTTAGCCAAATTTCGTGCCGTAACACCGGCAATCGCGAGCTCGCCCTCGAAGGTCGAGTTACTTGAATATGGTTGCGATAGTTTCATTTACATCTTCTCCGGTGCGCTGACTCCAAGTAAGGCTAATGAATTAGCGATCACTTGTGCAGTTGCTTGACAGAGTGTGGCGCGGGCAGAGTGGAGATCAGAAATCGCTTCATCTCCCAATGGAAGGACTCGACAATCTGCGTAGAAACGGTGATAGACCCCGGCGAGCTCCTCTAGGTAGCGGGCGACTCGGTGCGGTTCGCGAAGTTCAGCTGCGGTTGCGACTATGCGTGGGAATTCGCCAAGGGCACCAATGAGCTCGCGCTCGCGTTCGCTCTCCAAAAGTTCTGGATGAATCTGATTGACGCCAAAAGTGATGCCAAGCTCTGCAGCATTACGAAGAACTCCACAAATGCGGGCATGGGCATACTGGACGTAATAGACCGGGTTCTCATTTGTACGACTGCGCAAGACATCGACATCCATCACCATCGGTGTATCAACCGGGTAGCGGATCAAGGTGTAGCGAGCAGCATCGACTCCAACTTTTTCAATGAGCTCTTCGAGAGTAATGATTGTTCCTGCGCGCTTGGAGAGTTTGAGTTCTTCGCCATTTTCCAGAATCTTGACGAGCTGGCCGATCAAGATATCAATATTTTTTTGAGGATCGTCACCTGCGCAAGAGGCAAGCGCTTTTAAGCGGTGGACATAGCCATGGTGATCAGCGCCCAACATATAGATCAAAACATCAAAGCCACGTTCGCGCTTGGAAATGTAATAGGCAGAATCAGATGCAAAATAGGCAAAGGATCCATCGGATTTGATCATGACGCGATCTTTATCATCACCAAAGTCAGTCGTGCGAAGCCAGATTGCGCCTTCATGTTCAAAGACATGGCCCTTGCTCTTCAGAGTCTCAAGGCAATGATTAAAGAAATTATTTTCGTACAGTGATTTCTCTGAGAACCAGATATCAAAGTGGGTATTCATATTTGCTAAAACGCGTTGTTGATCAGCAAGTTGAAGTGCATATCCGGAATCGCGGAAAGCATGGATGGATTCTTCTTCTGGCAAAGATGTGAATTCAGGATTAGCACTTACGATCTCTTGTGCGAGATCCTCAATATAGGCACCGTGATAACCATCCTCAGGGCGAGGCTGCCCGAGTGCTGCACTTCGAATTGATGCACCAAAGAGATCCATCTGTACGCCACGGTCGTTGACATAAAACTCACGAGTGACATCTGCACCCGCTGCACTCAATACTCTTCCAAGCGCATCGCCCACAGCTGCCCAACGAGTGTGGCCAAGATGTAAAGGCCCAGTTGGATTAGCAGAGACGAACTCTAAATTTACCTTTGTACCTGTTAGTGATTTTCCTTTACCGAATCGAACTCCATCAGAGAGAATCTGTTGAATTACCCCACCTTGGCTCGCCTTCGCCAATGTCAGATTCAAAAAGCCTGGTCCAGCGATATCAACTGCCGAAAGATTGGTGGAGATCTCCGAGTCAGCAAGTAGTGCGGCTTGAAGAGCCTGCGCAATCTCGCGCGGTGGTTTCCCCGCAGATTTAGCGAGCGCAAGCGCAATCGACGTCGCATAGTCACCATGGTCACGGTTCTTTGGGCGTTCGAGGGTGAGTTCTTTAGGAAGTGTGAGGTCCGCTGGGAGCTCGCCACGCTCGGCAAGTCTGGCGAGCGCACGAAGAATGCCCGCTTCTAATAACTCCTGGATGCTCACCAGGAGAAGGTTACCCGTTTACGGAGGCCCTTTGGATGAGGTAGAGGTCAGCGCAAAGCTTCGTGAATAACGAGTTTCGCATATAAATCTTCGAGTGTTGTACGTGCATCAAGTTGCTCGTAGATGCGCATTGGAACGCCATCGGCATGGAAATACTGGCCATGATCATCAATTCCAGGCTTAGGAGCGAGCCGATACATGCTCGACGATGGATCGGCCTCAAAAGTGGAGTGCAGGGCGGTCAAGGTAACGAGCGCTGAATCTCCCAATATATATGTCTCGCCAAAGGCAAACCCTAATTTCTCAGTAGCTACTGGAACTGCCGCTAATAATTCGTAGAGGTAATCCCCGAGCGTTCCAGCCATTCCCATTCTGATGAAAAGTTCGGCACGGCCTACATTGAATTGGCGATAGACATTTCGAGGGATCTGCCAAAGGTTGAGATTGGAATCGCTAAAGACAACTTGAGCTGCAATCAGATCTTCATGCAAGTTGTATTCATACTGCGGAGCACCCGGAGGTGGAAGCGCATCACCATCATGTTCTGGGCCACCGATCCAGACAACTGTGACTTTCTCAGCGATGCGTGGTTCCAGCAACCAAGCGCTCGCAATTGCAGTGAGGCTTCCACCGCAGGTAATAAAGAGAGGTAGATCAGATTTACTGTTCATCGCTTCGTTCACAATAAAGCGTGCGGCTTCAGTATCGTGTGGAGTTTTTCTATCGACGAGTGGACCAGTTGAACCTTGGTAGATATCGATATTCCTCTGTCGTGGCATCCGCTCCAATAAATCTTTGATTGCATCTACACCTGCTGCGACTGAATCATCAAAAATATTCCAGGAGTCCCCTGCTCTCAGATGGCTACTGATAACGCCACGGAGATCTACTGATGGGGAGAGAAGATGATGAGCAAGTTGGATGAGGCCATCTGGGTCTCCGGCAAAATCGTTATCTGAGATCAGGCGCATGCGAGGCTTGATTGTGTAGCTACCCCAGTGCTCACTTTTCATATATTCCCCCTTTGGAGCCAGTTTGTGATTTTTGGCCAACTATTAGCCAGCCGATCGCCAACCTTTATCAAATCGTTATCGAATCAGGCGTTAGAGCGGCCTGAACCGTCTGGATATTGGCTGCGCTAGCGATTACGATCCTATCGTTCTCATTCGCGTACCTAGGCCATCTTCCTTGGCCGCGGGAATGGGACCTTTCGAAAGGTAACTCTCTTATGAAGAAAACCGCAAAGGTTGCTGTAATGGCTGTTGCTGCACTCGCAGCAATGACATTGACAGGTACTTCTGCATCACACGCTGCTGCAAGCAAGCGTGCATGCGTAATCCTTCCAGATGCTGATTCAGGCACACGCTGGGAGTCAGGCGATCGTCCTGCATTGAACGCAATCCTTACAGCAGCTGGATTCACAACTGATATCCAGAATGCACAGAAGGACACAGCTCGTTATGCAACAATCGCAGATCAGCAGCTCGCAAAGGGTTGCGGCGTAATGCTTCTCGTTGACCACCAGGGTGCTGGCATAGCTGTAGCTGCAAAGGCTAAGGCTCAGGGTATTCCGGTCATCGCTTACGATCGCCCAATCGCTGGAGCTTCTTACTACGTTTCATTCGACAACACCGTTGTTGGTGCTCTCGAAGGTCAGACTGTTATCGACGGCCTCAAGGCTGCTGGTAAGAATGTAAAGACTGCAAGCATCGTCTACGGTTCAGGTGACCCAACCGATGGAAACGCAGCAATGTTCCTTAATGGTGCTCTTGCAGTTCTTAAGGCTGCTGGCGCAAAGGCTGCATTCACAATGAAGGGCACATGGGATGGCCCAACTGCTGGAACAGAGTTCGAGCAGGCATTCACAGCTCTTAAGGGCAAGGTTGACGCAGTATTGTCTCCAAACGACAACAATGCAGCAGCAATCATTGCAATCCTTGATAAGAACAACGTAAAGGCTGCAGTATCTGGTCAGGATGCATCAGTTGCTGGTCTCCAGAACGTTCTTCTTGGCAAGCAGACAGCTACTGTCTACAAGCCATTCAAGGTCGAAGCTAAGGCTGCAGCTGATTTGGCTGTAAAGATTCTTAAGGGAATCAAGCCAGCTGTATCAAAGAAGTTGGCTGATGGAACACCATTCCTCGCATCAACTCCTATCTTGATCAAGGCAGCAACAGTGAAGACTGTTGTAGCAGCTGGAGATGCAAAGGCATCTGACATCTGCACAGCTGCAGTTGCAGCTGCTTGCACAGCTAACGGCGTTAAGTAATCACTCTGATGGGGCTTTTGCCTCATTCAATGATTAACTAAAGGTCGGAGCGGACCTAGAGCCTCAGGGTTCTAGGTCCGCTCTCTTTTTTGATCCACCGAAACCATCACCTTTAAACTCCCCCGTATTTTCAAGTAGTATTCCGATCATGTTCGGCAGTAACTCCTACCAGCCCAATAAGCGAACCACTGAAAAGAGATAGATAGTGACTCCTCAGGTCCCAGTAGTTGAACTCACAGGAATTAGAAAAAGTTTTGGTCCTGTAGAAGTTCTCAAAGGAATTGATTTCTCTGCATATGCAGGCCAAGTAACTGCGCTCGTTGGCGATAACGGAGCTGGTAAGTCGACTCTCATTAAGGGCCTTGCAGGTGTGCAGCCATTTGACGAGGGTCTCATTCGTTTTGCAGGAACCCAGGTTGAATTGAATTCACCGTTGCAAGCATCCGGCTATGGCATCGAAGTTGTGTATCAAGATCTCGCTCTCTGCGAAAACCTCGACATTGTTCAAAATATGTTCCTCGGTAAAGAAGAGTTGAAGATGGGCACTCTCAATGAGCCGGCGATGGAACTTCAAGCTACCCAAGCACTTACACGCCTTTCTGTCCGAACTGTTAAGTCGGTCCGCCAGAAAGTTTCTTCTCTCTCTGGAGGTCAGCGCCAAACTGTTGCGATCGCTCGCTCAGTACTTCGTGAAGCGAAGTTAGTTATTCTTGATGAGCCAACTGCAGCACTCGGCGTTGCTCAGACCGAGCAGGTACTTAACCTGGTTCAGCGTCTTGCTCAACAAGGTGTAGCTGTCATCATCATTAGCCACAACATCAGCGATGTCTTTAAAGTCGCAGATCAAATCTCAGTGATGTATCTCGGCCAAATGGTCGCTCACCTCAATACCAAGTCAACAAATTATGATGAAGTCATCGCCTATATCACTGGCACCAAGACACAGGAAGGCGTGAAGTAATCATGTCAGAAAAAGTAGCGTCTACAGAGAAGGTCACCTCACTAGCTAGTGGCCATGAAGGAACTCTCGGCGACCAGGTACGCGGTTACTTCGCTCGCGTTAAGGGCGGAGAGATGGGCTCCCTTCCTGCAGTCTTTGGAATCATTATCCTTACGCTTGCATTTGAGAGCCTCAGCCCGTTCTTCATTACAAAGTTAAACTTTGCCAACCTCTTTGTTCAGGCCGCAGAGCTCACCATGCTCTCCTCTGCCCTTGTTTTCGTTATCTTGCTCGCTGAAATCGATCTTGCTGCCGGCGTAACTGCTGGTGTAGCGATGGCTGCATTTATCGATCTCGTGAAGACCCAAGGCTGGCCTTGGATTCCGGCTCTTATCGTTGCATTCTTAGTTGGTATTGCAATTGGTTCAGTAATCGGATTCTTGGTTGCGAAAATTGGTGTTCCATCATTTGTCGTATCGCTCGCCTTCTTCCTCGGCTTCCAAGGAATGCAGTTAGTTCTCCTCGGTGAAGGTGGCGTCTATCGCGTAGAAGTCCCCGCGATCTTGGCGATTATGAATAAGAACCTGCCTGCTGCAGGCGGTTGGATTCTCCTCTTTGTATCAGCAGCGGCCTCCCTTGTGTTAAGCATCTGGGATCGCCGTCGTCGAGCAACGACAGGTCTCGTCAACAAGCCATTCTCAATCATTATCATCCGCCTTGTAGCAATCCTGGTCCTCGGCTCATTTAGCGTCTATTACTTGAACCTCAACCGCAGCCAGGGAGTCATCCCAATTAAGGGTGTACCTATCGTTCTTCCGATCACTATTGTGGTTCTTGCTATTGGAACATTTGTTCTTGATCGCACTCGCTTTGGTCGCCACCTCTACGCTGTTGGTGGAAATCCGGAAGCAGCTCGACGTGCAGGCATCAAGGTCGTCAAGATTCGCATTCTCGCGTTCATTATCTGTTCATTCCTCGCAGTGATCTCTGGCGTATTCCACGCCAGCCGTATCGGCAGCGTCGATGGCTCTGCGGGACACACCATCGTTCTTTCAGGTGTTGCAGCAGCAGTTGTTGGCGGCGTTAGCCTCTTTGGTGGCCGCGGCCGACTCGCACAAGCAGCTATTGGAGCAATTGTTATCTCGATGATCGATAACGGTCTTGGTCTTCTTCAAATGCCGGCTGGTATCAGCTACTTGGTGCAGGGTGGCGTTCTCCTCGCTGCAGCGACCATCGATGCGCTCTCTCGCCGACGTAACGGCGTTGTCTCCCGTAGCTAAGGAACGATATCTAACTTAGGAAGGCGTAATCCCGTCATGAAGTTCACCGATGGATTTTGGTTAGTTCGTGACGGGTATTCCATGCGACATGCAACACATGTCCAACGCGCAGAACTTCTCAACGAGAATGGTGCGATTTCAGCACTTATCGCGCCTCGTGTCGTTGAAAATCGCGGCGCAACACTCAATATTGGAACTCTCGATCTCAGATTAGATTCTCCACTTGACGATGTTGTTCGAGTGCGAGTTGCACATCATCGCGGTGGCAAGCCTGCTCTTACTTATGCAATTACCGAACACTCGCCAAAGGTCACGCTCGAAGAGAGTGAAGGCTCGGTATCGCTCACAACGGGCAGAGTGCGAGCACGATTAAGTACCTCAACTTCGTGGAAGTTATCTTTTGAAGCTGAAGGCAAGGTATTTGCTGAGCAGGGAGCTAAGGGGCTATCTATCGTTGATGCTCCTGAAGGTAAGCGTTATCTCTCCTCGCAAATCTCATTAAAGGTCGGCGAAAATGTTTATGGCCTAGGCGAACGCTTCACATCATTTATTAAAAATGGCCAGACCGTCGATATCTGGAATGCTGATGGTGGGACGAGTAGTGAACAGGCTTATAAAAACATTCCTTTCTATCTGACTAATGAGGGCTACGGAGTCTTCGTGAACCACACCGGTTTAGTCTCCTTTGAAGTCGCAAGTGAGGCTGTTGAGAAGGTTCAATTCAGTGCCGAAACGGAAGATATTGAATATTTCATTATCTATGGACCAACGCCAAAAGAGATCCTTGAGAAATACACGGCGCTCACTGGTCGGGCTCCGGTGCTTCCAGAGTGGAGCTTTGGCTTATGGCTCAGCACCTCCTTTGTTACTAATTACGATGAGAGCACCGTCTCGCAATTTATCGATGAAATGTCGGCACAGAAGATTCCACTCTCAGTCTTTCACTTCGACTGCTTCTGGATGCGCGAATATCAGTGGTGCGATTTCCAATGGGATCCACGCACCTTCCCAGATCCTGAAGGAATGCTCGCTCGCCTCAAAGCGAAGGGGCTGCGTATAAGTCTCTGGATTAATCCGTATATCGGCCAAGCCTCTCCCCTCTTTGATGAAGCTCGCGATGCGGGTTATCTCTTGAAGCGTGCCGATGGTTCGGTCTGGCAATGGGATCTCTGGCAGGCCGGCAATTCAATTGTAGATTTCACCAATCCGGCTGCTCGCGAATGGTTTAAGAGCAAGCTGCGACCACTTCTTAAAATGGGCGTTGACTGCTTTAAGACTGATTTTGGAGAGCGAATCCCTACTGATGTCATCTACTGTGATGGCTCAAACCCTGAGCAGATGCATAATCTCTATACCCAGATTTACAACGAGACGGTGTGGGAAGTTCTCCGAGAAGTAAAGGGCGATGAAGCGATCGTCTTTGCTCGAAGCGCAGCACCTGGCGGACAGAAGATGCCCGTGCACTGGGGTGGCGACAACACTTCCACCTTCGAATCGATGGCAGAGAGCCTTCGCGGTGGCTTGAGTCTCTCACTGAGTGGTTTTGGATATTGGAGCCATGACATCGGAGGCTTTGAAGGCACTCCAAATCCAGCGGTCTTTAAGCGATGGATTGCTTTTGGATTATTGAGCTCTCACTCACGACTCCATGGCAATGAATCTGTTCGCGTCCCTTGGAGTATTGATGACGAGTCGGTATCTGTCACGAGAAAATTTGCGACCCTCAAATCCGAGTTACTTCCATACATCATGAAGGTTGCTGCTGAAGAAGTTCACGGACGCGGAACGCCACTCATGCGCCCAATGCTCGTTGAGTTCCCAGAAGATCGAACAACCTGGTTCTTAGACCAGCAATATATGTTCGGACCTGATCTCTTGGTTGCCCCAGTCTTTACTGAAAGTGGCGAAGTTGAGTTCTATCTACCTGATGGAAAATGGACCAACTACTTCACACGTGAAGTTATCAATGGTGGAAGGTGGCTGAAAGAGAGCCACGGATTTGATTCTCTACCCCTATATATTCGGGAAGATTCCAAGTACCTTACTCATTGAAGATTGAGCTCTTAGTACTGGTGCGGAAGGTGGGACTTGAACCCACACGCCGAAGCACAGGTTCCTAAGACCTGCGTGTCTGCCATTTCACCACTCCCGCCGGGATCAGTGACTCTAGGTTAGAGCAAAATCTCCTGCCAGCAAAACTGTGTGACTGAGATGAAGGAAAGGCTGATACATCAATGAGTGAGCAGACTTCTATTGAAGTTAATCGCCCCTGGTTAGATACAACGAAGGATCGCCAGACTCGACTCAACCTGCTGATGGCGGAGATGACTCTTGAGGAGAAGGTTGGGCAGCTGGGAAGTATCTGGCTCGAATTCAATGCACCTCGTGAAGAAGATAGTGAAGAAGATCATCCAGTCGATAACGTTCCAGTCTTTGCTGAAGTAGCCCAGCCATTACCGTGGGAAGAAGCAACGAAACATGGATTGGGTCAATTCACACGGGTATTTGGAACCCTCCCTATCGCTGCCGCTGATGGTGCAAGAAAATTAATTGGCCTACAAACCCGGCTCATCTCAGAGACCCGTCTTGGTATTCCAGCAGTTGCACATGAAGAATGTTTGACGGGTTTCACAACTATGGGAGCAACCTCATTCCCAACTCCCCTAGGAATGGCTGCGACTTTTGATCCATCAAAGATTGAAGCCGCAACACGAATCATTGGCCGTGATATGAAATCTCTCGGCATACATCAAGGTCTCTCCCCTGTGCTCGATGTTGTCCGTGACTATCGCTGGGGTCGCGTGGAAGAAACATTTGGCGAAGATCCATACCTTGCCGGAATCTGTGCGACAGCCTATGTAAAGGGACTTGAAGCTGAAGGCATCGTCTCTACCCTTAAGCACTTCTTTGGCCACTCTGCTTCAAAGGCGGCGCGTAACCATGCCCCAGTCTCCATGGGATGGCGTGAGCTTTATGACTTTATGTTGCCACCATTTGAAATGGCTATCGCAGAAGGAAAGGCTCGATCGGTAATGAATTCTTATACCGATATCGATGGCCTACCAGCCGCAGCGGACCCAAAGATCTTTACCGAGATACTTCGCGACCAGCTCCAATTTACCGGAACTGTTGTCTCCGATTATTGGGCAATCAGCTTCCTAGAAATCATGCATCTCGTTGCTGGTGATCGCGGTGAGGCAGGTGCACTCGCCCTGATCGCCGGTATTGATGTTGAACTACCTGCAACTCGTTGTTATGGCGATGGTCTGATTGAACTCGTGCGAACCGGGAAACTTTCTGAAGAGTACGTCGATCGGGCGTTGATTCGTGTACTTGATCAAAAGTTCGAACTTGGACTTCTCGATGCAGATTGGACGCCCTCAAAACACGTCACTGCAGATCTTGAAACCGTGAATCTTGATACCGCTGAAAATCGCAAAGTCGCCCTTGAGGCGGCACGGGCAGGTGTAATTCTTCTCGAGAATAATGCGGGAATCTTGCCTATCGATCCGGCTAAGAAGCAGTTCTCAAAGGTGGCAATCGTTGGTCCTTGTGGGGATGATGGCGCGGCCTTCTTGGGTTGCTACTCCTTCTCCAACCACGTGATGGCTATGACTCCTGGACTTGGCTTAGGTATTGAAGTTCCGTCAATTTATGCCGCAATCTCTCAGGCGATGCCTGATGCTGATGTCGCTACCTATGCAGCCGTCCCTGTTAAAGAGAAGAATGAAACAGGAATCGCTGAGGCGCGTGCCGCAGTTGATGGTGCAGATCTTGCGATCGTTGTAGTTGGCGATAGAGCCGGTCTCTTTGGCCGCGGTACATCGGGAGAAGGTAACGATGTCGCTGATTTGAAACTCCCAGGGTCCCAGGCAGAGATGCTCGAACAATGTCTGCAATCCAAGACGCCGGTCATTGTTATCTCAGTTTCCGGAAGGCCTTACGCCCTTGAGAATGTTTCTGGCCGGGCTGCAGCTATTGTGCAAGCCTTCATGCCAGGTGAAGAAGGCGGGACTGCAATTGCAGAAGTGATTACCGGTGTTACAAACCCTTCTGGTCGCTTACCGGTTGAAATCCCATCAACCCCAACCGGCCAACCATCCACCTACCTTCACCCTCGATATGGCCAACCTGGACTTGGTATGAGCCCGGTTGATTCAATTCCGCTCTTCACCTTTGGACATGGATTGAGTTATACCTCCTTCGAATACTCCGCCTTTGCACTCTCCACAACGGAGATTGCGACGGATGGAAAGTTTGAGGCTTCAGTAACGGTAAAGAATGTCGGGAACCGTGCAGGCTCAGAAGTCGTTCAGCTCTATTTCACAGATCCTGTTGCTCAAGTCGCTCGTCCCATCATTCAATTGCTGGGCTTTGAGAAGATTCACCTTGCCGCTGGCGAGAGCAAGAAGGTCACTTTCCATGTTCACTCAGATCGTTTTGCCTACCACGGCGCAGATGTGACTCGCATTGTTGATCCCGGTGTCATGAAGATCCATGTAGGCGCTTCATCGACTGATTTAAAGGATACAAAGCTGCTGACCATCACTGGATCTATCCGTGAAGTAACTGCCCAGCGTAAGTTAATTACCGAAGTCACTGTTGCATGAACCGGTTCGTAAGTAGTATCTACCTAACCCATCAAAGGAGCGCACATGTCGTTTAATCCAACCCCGGCCGATAAATTCACCTTTGGCCTCTGGACTGTGGGCTGGCAAGCTGCTGATCCATTCGGATCTGCAACACGTGCACCCCTTGATCCGGTACGCACTGTCAATGAGTTAGCAAAGCGTGGCGCATATGGTGTCACCTTCCATGATGATGACCTCATCCCATTTGGCTCAAACGATGCCGATCGCAACGCACAGATTCATCGCTTCAAGAAGGCTCTCGCCGACACTGGAATGAAAGTTCCTATGGCGACGACAAACCTCTTCTCACATCCAGTCTTCAAGGATGGCGCGCTCACTTCAAACGATCGCGATATTCGCCGTTATGCAATTCGCAAGGTGATGCGCAATATCGATCTTGCTGTCGATCTTGGAGCAGAGATCTATGTCTGCTGGGGAGGCCGCGAAGGTACTGAAACTGATGCCGGTAAGGATCCAATCACTGCTCTTGAACGCTACCGTGAAGGTTTCAACATCCTCGGCCAGTACGTCATTGATCAGGGTTACAATCTTAAATTTGCTATCGAGCCTAAGCCGAATGAACCACGTGGCGATATCTATCTCCCAACAATCGGCCATGCGATGGCATTTATCCAGACACTCGACCACCCAGAGATGGTTGGACTCAATCCTGAAGTTGGACACGAGCAGATGGCTGGGCTGAACTTCGTCCATGGAATCGCGCAAGCGCTCTTCCAAGGCAAGCTCTTCCATATCGATCTCAATGGTCAGCATGGTCCTAAATTCGACCAGGACCTCGTCTTCGGACATGGTGACCTTAAGAGCGCCTTCTTCTTGGTAGATCTCCTCGAGCGCAATAACTACTCAGGACCGAAGCACTTCGATTACAAGCCATATCGCAATGAAGATGATGCCGGAGTATGGCAATCTGCAACGAACAATATGCGCACCTACCTCGCACTGCGTGAGCGGGCAAAGTCATTCCGCGCAGATCCACGCGTCATCGACGCTATGAAGAACGCCCGAGTCGATCAACTCGCTGTGCCAACAATGGCCGCTGGTGAGACCTGGCGCGACCTTGGAGATCCAAGCTTCGATGTTGAGAGCGCAGCAGTTCGCGGCTCAGGCTATGAACTTCTCGATCAACTCGCCATCGAACACTTGATGGGCTTTACCGCCTAATACCTTCTATCGATTGCTGAAGACCAAGTTACTTACTTGCAGCGGCCTTGATTGATGAGGCTGCTGCATCGTATGTTGCCTTAGCGTTAGCAACTGTTGTTCGGAATGCAGACCAGATCTGCGTCAAACTATTCTTGAAATCTGAGTTCGCCAAAATCTTCACATTTTTATCTTGTGGAGAGGCCGCAATAGCTTGATCGCGAATACTTCGCGCATCTGCAACAGCTTTATTGGCGCCATCAAGTGCGCTCTTAATCGCAGCCTTATAGGTGGCAAGTGCCCCTTGGAGGGCGCTCTTTTGTTCAGCTGTAAGTCTATGTTGCTTTGAAGCACTATGAGATGGTGCCGTTAAAGGTGATTGTGAAGGCGCCGGTGTTCCATCTGCTGCAAATGAAATGGAGGCAGGAAGAACGGAAATAAGGATCGAGGCGGCAGAAACCGCGAATGCGCTCTTTCTCATCTGGCTCTTCATAATCTAAGTATCTCACAAGCGCTCTTCTCAGCAGACTATGAGACTGGCCTCATCTACGCGCGTTACAGTGAGATATGGCAAAGAGAGGTGACTCTGGCGGCTTAGCTCGTCCTGCCCTCTCGCCCCTATCCAGCACCCTTCCAAAAATTCTCCTCGCACTTTCGGTGATCGCGCTTCTTCTGCCGACGATCTTTCTTCGCGGTGCCAAAGCGAATCCGCCGAGCGTGACTACTCTCTCCACAAAAAAATATCTCTCAGGAACGCTCGTCGATTTACGAGTTTCCAGTCCTGAAGTTGATTATCCAATGCGCGATATTTTTACCTGGACTCCTCCCCTTGGTAGCCAAGACCCCAGTTCACTTCCCGTTGTCTATTTTCTCCACGGTTGGCCCGGGTCTCCATCATCAATGATCGCAAGCGTGACGCCACAACTCGTCAAAGCTTTTCAATCAGGCTCCCAGCCATTCATCGCCGCCTTTCCCGATGGAAATGCCAAGACTCATTTCGACTCTGAATGGGCAGATAGCAGTGATGGTAAAGCGATGGTGGAAACGTGGCTCACGACAAATGCCATCACAGCAGTAGAAGGCTCACGCATTCGCACCAGAAGTGAACGAGCAATAGTTGGATTCTCTATGGGCGGTTATGGAGCATCGATCATTGCACTTCACCACCCAGATCTCTTTAGCCAGGTATCAACGTTCGCGGGATATTTTCTCGTCGATGATCTCACTGGTGCCTTTAAAGGAAGCGCGAAGTTAAATTTTCAGAACCCAAGTAATTTCATGAGCGCTGCGAAACAATTGAGGTGGTATCTCGCAGAGGCGAAGGATGACTTCACTCAACCGATTCATGGCGAGATGGCTCGTTGGAGCAAGAAGCTCGCAGCGCTAAAAATTCCGGTGACGACGCATTCGCCAACGGGAGGACATTCATTCATCTTTGTGGGTAACGAATCCCTACTACTCACCACATGGCTGAGGTGGCCGCCATTACCAACCCCATCCGCCACCCCTGCTGCTTCAAGTACTCCAACCTCTGCTCCCACCTCGCCAGAGGCGCAACCCACTCCTCCCACCCCCTAACCCGCTCTTAAGATCCGACTTCCTCAAGGGTCGCGGCCTCCCATAGAATCGCACTATTGCCCAACACAGTGGGGCGCAGTCGAGGATTAGCGAACGGATTTCACATGGCACGCAAAGGTTTTCTCTCGTGGGTTGGCTTTAGTGGCGAAAGCGCGCCAACTACAAGTGCACCAGGTGATGTTCCAACGACCGGTGCATTAGAGCGCATTCGTGAATTAGAGAGCCAGTTAGCAGATCTCCGCTCTCGCAAAGATATAACCTCGCTGACTCGCGAAGAGTTTGAAATCCTCGCAACTGAGACCGCGATGAATTTAGTCAAGACCGCCCAGGGCCGCGAGAAGAGCGCATCCGCTCATGCTGCAAAGATCTTGTCTGAGAGCTCACGCATTGCTCAGGAAGCGACCGCCTCTGCAGAAGCAAAGGCTAAGACCATTCTGGCAACGGCAGAATCCCGTGGTCGCAAATATTTAGAAGCTGCACAATCTGAAAGCCAGGAAATGAAGAATCAGGCTGAACTTCGCGCAAAGTCAATTGCCGATGCAGCTTCGCGAGAAGTTGCAGCGCTCAAGAGCCAGACTCACAGTGATATTGAATCCATGCTCGCCACCAAGAAGCGTGAGGCCGCCGCAATCACTTCGAGCGCGAAACATGAGGCTGATGAGCTGGTAGCTGAGGCAACGGCAAGCGTTGCTGATTATCGTAATTGGTTGATCTCGGCCGTCTCTGAATCTGAGAGACTCTACAAAATTCAAACTCAATCTCTCTCAGCTGCACAACAAGCAATTGAACAATCTCGTCAACGTCTCTCCCACGCATTTGAGAAGCTCGCTTCACTCACCAATGAGGTTGAAGAGAATCTCGATGAGAACAGTGCGCCACTTGTAAAGGAGTTCACACGCGCTCGCGCCAAAGAGAATTCGCCAGCAAATGAAAGTTCACCAGTGGCAAAGAAGACCGTAAAGAAGGCACCTGCTAAAAAGGCTGCCACGAAGAAGCCTGTCGCTAAGAAGAGTTCTGCAAAGAAGGCACCTGCTAAAAAGGCGGCCAAGAAGAGCGTGGCAAAGAAGAGCACTAGAAAGTAAATGCCGCCCGCAAAGAAGGTAGTGCCCCAACGTCATATCAAACCGATTGACGGCCTGCGGGCGCTCGCAGTCTTTGCTGTTCTGCTCTATCACCTTGGAGTTAATTGGATTCCAGGAGGTTTCCTTGGGGTCGATCTCTTCTTCGTCATCAGTGGCTATGTCATTACCCGGCTCATCCTCGACTCAATCGCCCAATCGAGCGCGCTCGATCTACGTGTCTTCTTCTATGCCCGTATGCGCAGGCTCTATCCGGCACTGCTCTTTATGATGGTCGGCTCAACATTTATTATCGCTGCCTTCGCGCCAGAGGCGATTCATCAATTTCTCGCTGATCTTCCCTATGTTCTTACTGGCACGAATAACTGGCACCTTGTCGCCATCCATCGAAATTACTTTGAAACAGTTGGCCGTCCCCCGCTTCTTCAACATACCTGGTCGCTCGGAGTTGAATTTCAGTTTTACGTTATCTGGCCGCTTATTCTCATCGCAGCGCTGAAATACGTTGGTAAGAAAAATCTCGCCAAGGTTGCACTCTTCATTGCAGCAACTTCTGGCGCTGCGCTCTTTATCTTCTCCCTTGCAGTCGATGCGAGTTCCTCGAGTAATAAAATCAGCCATATCTACTTCGGTACTGACACTCACAGTATTGGACTCTTCTTAGGTTCAGCTCTTGCTGTTAGTTGGGTTCCTCAAAACCTCTCCCCCGTCATTTCACAGAGAGCTCAAGATTTTGTTGATGGAATTGGTGTACTCGGTCTGATTGGACTGCTCAGCGCATTTCTCTTTATCGATGAGAGCAATCCAACGCTCTACCGGATCGCCTTTCCAGTTGTCGGTGCTTTGGGATGTGCACTCATCATCTCGCTCGTCCATCCAGCCTCTCGTTTTGCACCACTTCTCAGCGCCCGGTGGTTGCTCTGGATAGGTGAACGCTCCTATGGCATCTACCTCTGGCACTGGGTTATCTTTCAAGTCACGAGACCAAGTATCGATCTCGCTGGCGCACAGTGGGCTATTAATGCTGCGCGAATTTTGATCGTCCTGGCACTCGCCGATATCTCTCTACGCTGGATTGAGATTCCTATTCGCAGAGGTGAGCTCACTAATTACTTACGAGGTCTTAAATATCGAACTCCCCGTGTTCGAAAGCGCGCCAGGGCAACGATTACTATCTCAATTCTCACAGTACTTCTTGCAACATCTGGTGCTTCCTGGGCAGCGATCTATCGAAATCGTTTAGGCGTGAACTCTCATACGAATCATGAGACAACTGCACTTGCCACCCCAGCTCCGTCGACACCGGGAGTCCCAGGTCTATGGGTAACCGGAGATTCAGTCATTCTCGGAATCCACGAAAAGCTCGCCACCCATTTCCCTATCGCACTCATCAACGCCAGAGTTGGACGCCAGATTGATGAACTCATCGATGTGGTCAAGCAAGATCAGTCGCAGGTAGCACACAGCATCACCATTCTTGATCTGGGAAATAACAACCACCTGACAGAGGATTCTGTGAAGAATTTGCTCGATCTCCTGAAGAGCCAACCGAAGGTGATCCTGGTGAATACCGCAGTACCTCGTTCATGGGCTGCCGATAACGATGCAATTATTAGTCGCATCGCCGCCCTGTATCCGAATGTTGAATTGGTCGATTGGGCAACAATCTCTCAAGGTCATCCAGAATTCTTTGCACCTGACGGCGTCCACCTTGTCGATGCCGGTAGCAGTGTTTATGTCGCCGCCATTCTCGACCACCTGCCAAAGGATTTACCGACCCAGCACTAAAAGTGTAGAAATAAAAAAGCCCCATCTCAAGAACGAAAGTTCCGAGAAGGGGCTTTAAGAGATTTTAGATATTAAGCGTATTGCCCTGGAAGTCCGAAGACCTTACCTGCAACTACCTTGCCATCTGAATAGATAGATGAAACTCGGAATGAAGACCATCCGTCAGTAGCACCCTTGGTGATATCCAATGAGAGCTGTGATGATGGAACGGTTGAGATGAGCTTCCATGCTCCACCATTTGAGGCGATTTCAATATTGAAGTTGGTCAAACCAGTTGAACCAGCATCTGCCTTCCAGAAGATAGTCGCTCCGGTTGATGTGTAGTGAGCAACGATTCCAACTGGGGCTGGGTGTGCGCTATCTGCAGCGCCTGCAGCAGTACTCATTGAAGGAGTTGCTGATGCTGAAGTTTCGGCACTTGCGGATGTTGAAGCACTTGCAGAGGCTGCTGGTGATGCAGTTGCTGCTGGCGTGCTTGTTGAGTTTGAGTGATTACGTGAGATCACAGCAAGTGCTAAGAGTGCGACACCAGCGATAACAGTGATGACGACTCGTGATGATGAGCGATTTGCTGGAGTTGATGTAGAGGCGCTTGACGCAGGAGCAGACTTAGCAGGTGCCTCGACCTTTGCAGCAGGTGTTGAGGAGATAGCAGTAACGCTTCTACCGTTGGTACCTGGAACTGGTGGAATAACGATGGTATCCGCAGCAGCTTTCTTTGCAGGTGCCTTCTTCGCAACCTTCTTTGCTACTTTCTTAGCGGCAGCCTTCTTGGCAGGTGCCTTCTTCGCAACTTTCTTCGCAACCTTCTTTGCTGCGCTCTTCTTTGCAGCAGCCTTCTTAGCGGGCGCCTTCTTGGCGACCTTCTTAGCCGTCTTCTTTACTGCCACGGTATGACTCCTTAATAAATCCCAGTATTTGGTGGTTTAAGGGTACTAGAGAAGGGCGATCAAAAGAGGTGCTATCTGGCGCATGGCGCGCCCGCGATGGCTGAGTTGATCCTTCAGCTCCGCCGAGATCTCTGCAGATGTGAGTGTGAGTCCCTCTGGAATAAAGATTGGGTCGTAGCCAAAGCCACCTTCGCCCCGTGGCTCACCGATGAGAGAGCCCTTCATCTCGCCCTCTTCGATCACATCTCGCCCACCTTCGGGGTGGCCAGTTGGAAAGGAGAGCGCAATGACGCATTTAAAGGAGGCAGATCGGTCAATCTCTCCTGTGAGTTCTAGTTCACGGAGTTGGGCGAGAACCTTTTCAGTATTGGCCCGATCATCTCCATGTTTTCCTGCCCATCGAGCGGAATAAACACCTGGGTCACCATTGAGCGCCGTCACGAAGAGGCCACTGTCATCAGCTAATGCAGGGAGCCCAGAGAACTGTGCAATCTGACGAGATTTCAACAGTGCATTCTCGGTCAGTGTCGAACCTGTCTCTTCGACATCTGGCATCTCTGGAAAATCTGCAAGGCCAAGTACCTGAATATCTGAGGCATAGTCAGTAAGCAATCTTTCAAGCTCTGCGATCTTGCCCTTGTTCCGAGTAGCTAAGACGATTTTTTTAGACTTATTAGACATGGCACTTCCCTGCTTTCAAAGATTGATTATTGCGCGAGGGCAGCGGCTTGAAGAGCGGTCAGCTCCTTGCAACCAGCGACTCCAAGATCGAGAAGTTGATTCAGTAATGTGCGGTTAAAAGGCACACCCTCAGCAGTTCCCTGTACCTCAACAAAATTTCCATCACCGGTACAAACGATATTCATATCGGTATCGGCATCGACATCCTCAACGTAGCAAAGGTCGAGCATTGGTACGCCTTTGATAATGCCGACACTTACTGCGGCGACCGACTGTCGAAGCGGTTGACGATCAGGAAGGATGTGTCCTTGGCTCTTTGCCCACGTAAATGCATCTGCAAGTGCAACATATGCACCGGTGATTGCCGCGGTTCGGGTTCCGCCATCAGCTTGGAGAACATCGCAATCGATGACGATGGTGTTCTCGCCAAGGGCATGAGTATCTACTACTGCACGAAGTGAACGCCCAACAAGGCGTGAGATCTCTTGTGTTCGACCACCAAGTTTTCCTTTGACGCTCTCTCGATCAGAGCGGGTGTGAGTTGCACGTGGAAGCATCGCATACTCACTTGTGACCCAACCAGTTCCCTTTCCCGTTAACCAGCGTGGAACTCCAGGTGTGAAAGAAGCGACACAGAGAACGCGGGTATTTCCGAACTCAACAAGTACAGAGCCTTCTGCATTCTTTAACCAATTTCGTTGAAACGAGATCGGGCGAAGTTGATCAGCGGTACGACCATCAGAACGTTTTGACACTGTGACTCTCTTCTACGTTGGGGGGTTTTAAAGGTGACTTTCAACTGCAGTAACTTCAGGTCCAAGGAATCTGCGTGCCAATTGTGAAAATGCCTTCGCATCTCCGGTAGAGATGAAGCGATAGGTAGGAGCTCCACCATCGTTGAGAAGGTCGTGTTCGACCAAGGTGCGATAAAGATCTTTTGCCGTCTCTTCTGCACTAGAGACCAAGGTGACGTAATCGCCCATCACATAGGAGATAACACCGGTGAGAAGTGGGTAGTGGGTACATCCCAAGACCAAGGTATCGACGCCTTCATCGAGGAGTGGGCGAAGGTACTCTTGCGCGACCTGCGTGATTGCTCCTCCTGAAGTCTCGCCGCGTTCCACAAAATCAACGAATTTCGGACAGGCGATGGCTGTAATCTCTAATTGCGGGGCCGCGGTAAAGGCGTCGAGATATGCACCAGAATCAATCGTCGCTTGGGTACCAATGACACCAATCTTTCCAGAGCGAGTTGCAGAGACTGCGCGACGTGCTGCTGGCTGAATGACTTCAATGACCGGAATTTCATAACGTTCGCGGGCATCGCGCAACATAGCGGCGCTTGCGGTATTGCATGCGATAACAAGGGCCTTTGCGCCAGCTTCAACAAGTTGGTCTAAACATTCGAGTGCAAAGCTACGGACTTCAGCGAGCGGCCGTGGGCCGTAGGGACCGCGAGCGCTATCTCCGAGATAGAGAATGGATTCGTGTGGCAGTTGATCGATAATTGCGCGGGCAACTGTTAGGCCGCCGACACCAGAATCAAAGATTCCGATGGGAGCGCTATTCATAGCCCTAGTTTAGAGCAAGTTGAGAAGGTTCTCCTGCAGCCATCCAAGCCAGTAATAGACGGCGTAAAGTGATTTTTGCGGATCTTCATCTGGAAGCGATTCAAAATGCTCAAAGCTCTCTTCTGTTATCTCTAGTCGAACGCTCAACGCTAATCGGAGATCATTGAGCGCCATCAACCAGGTATCGGCAGCAAGATCTTCAACAGTGCCCGCTTTGTCCTCATCGACCAAGATCGAGAGATGGGCGCGAACTTCTCGGAGCACTCGTTGCTTGCTCGAACGAATCGTGGATTCAGTAAATCGCCGAAAGTCGCTTGCTGCTTCTGGATCTGCGTAGGCATTTGGAAGAAGACGCATGAGGACTGGATCATCTGGCGCGACGACCTCGTGCTGCATCGACATAAGTTGGGCAAAGGGGTCGTTCTGATCGTAATGGTGGAAGAAGTCGCCCTCACCTAAGAGTTCAAGAAGTTGCTCGACCAAATTAATCAGTATGTGAGCTTCATCCAGAGTGAGATCGAGTGAAAAGGTATCTCCGGTGCGCTCAAAGTTCGACATTAAATCTTGTCATCTCTCTGCAAAGTAGCCCAGAGGCCATGTTCATGGAGAAGCTGGACATTTCGCTCCATCTCTTCCCGACTGCCACTTGCAACTACTGCCCGGCCTTCATTATGAACTTGCATCATTAACTCATTTGCTCGTTCCTTCGAGAAGCCAAAGAGCTTCTGGAAGACAAAAACGACGTAACTCATCAAATTAACGGGATCGTCCCAGACGATACAGATCCATGGGCGATCAAGAAGTTCATGGAGCGCTGCATCGATATCGGTGAGAGTGCTGACTCCCCCTTGTGTCGAATTCTCTGATTCCTGGCTCATCGCACAAGAACTGTAACAAAATCTGTTTGAGTTGTAACGAATTGGCTATCGCTGTCGGAGATAACTCTGAAGGAATTAGTGCCCGGTTGGGCTACCGATAGGGAGAATGAGAACGATCCAGTTGAATCGGTTACTGCGCTCAATTGACCTTCAACACCGCGAGCACTTCCGGCATCAAGATGTACCAGTACTCCTGCAGCCCGTGGTTGCACGGTTCCATTCACGGTATAGGTAATTCCGCGTTTCATCGATGCTGGTGGGTTCCACGAAATAACTCGGGAAGCACCCACAGAAAATCCGGGTGAAAGCGCTGCTAATCGATCCCACGAACCATCTGCTTTGACGCGCAATTGCGTTCCTTCAGCGACGATCAATGGAATCGAGAGAGATCCATCAGCTGCAGTATTCGCCGAGTAGATCTTCGTCCAATCTGTATTCGCAGTCTTCATCTCTACCTGCGTCAAAATTCCGGCGAAGGGAGTTGTATCTTTCTTCGTGAGCAGCGCAGTTAATGTGATCCAATCGCCGACATGCACCGAAGATGCAGTGCTCGTGAGGTTTGCAAGAACCGGATCTGGCGCGATCGAAGTCGCAACCTGACGAATTGCGATGACAGCGGTCGGGTCTTCCATCCCAAAGGTCCACTCGGCAATTCCACCGAGGTGATACTTGGCAACGAGCGCCGCCCGCAATGAAAAACCCTGCGCATCTTGGTACCAGACAGTGCGAGTTGCCGTGCACGTAGTAAGGCTGCCATCTGCAGTGGTCCCGTTGTAAACCTTTTGATACGTAAAAGTACTCTCGCCATATTTATCGATATA
>Ga0214202_1000262_pt1 | contig 22485 bp, 18 predicted proteins | sample TroBogEpilimnion_9_FD_153040 | JGI IMG/M metagenome (GOLD analysis project Ga0214202, IMG submission 153040) | Freshwater microbial communities from Trout Bog Lake, WI - 03JUN2009 epilimnion | ecosystem: Environmental > Aquatic > Freshwater > Lake > Epilimnion/Euphotic zone | place: Trout Bog...
CGCCGGTGCGCCACCCGCCGTGAAGAACGACGAAAGCAACAGCGTGAACGCGAACGGCAGGATCCAGAAGCTATAGTTGTTCATGCGAGGCAGCGCCATATCGGGTGCGCCGACCTGCAGAGGAATCATCCAGTTTGCCAAACCGACCCAAGCGGGCATCACCGCGCCGAAAATCATGATCAGCGCGTGGTTGGTGACCAGTGAGTTGTAGAACCCCGGATCAAACCACTGCATGCCGGGCTTGAACAGCTCAAGGCGGATGCCGAGGGCCATCGCGCCCCCGAGGAAGAACATTACAAGAGCGAACAACATGTACATCGTGCCGATGTCTTTGTGGTTCGTCGCGAACAGCCAGCGGCCGATGCCAGCCGGCTTGTGATCGTGATCGTGGTGATCGTGCGTATCAGCGTGTGCCATGGTCATGAAACTCCCAGCAATCCGATCAGAGCGTCGCCGCAGCAGGCGCGGTCGTGTTAGCAGCCGTCGTCGCAGCCGATGCCGTGCCAGCGGCCGCGGCCTTCGCGGCGTCCTGCTGTGCAGCAAGCCACTTGGCGTAGTCTTCCTTGGAGACCACGTCGACGACGATCGGCATGAAGCCGTGGTCGCGGCCACACAATTCCGTGCATTGCCCGGTGTAGTGACCGATCTTGTCGGCCTTGAACCATGCTTCGTTGATGAAGCCTGGGATCGCATCCTTCTTGACGGCGAAATCCGGCATCCACCACGAGTGGATGACGTCGTTACCCGTCAGGAGCAGGCGCACCTTGGTGTCCACCGGCACAACGACCGGATGATCCACCTCGAGGAGGTAATCCTTCACCGTATTCGGGTCAATGCCCGACTTCAGCTGACGCGCTTCGTTGGACGTCGACGAGAGTGTCGAGAAGAAATTCACACCGAGAGCGAGGTACTCGTATCCCCACTTCCACTGGTAGCCGGTGACCTTGATGGAAATTTCCGCGTTGCGCGTGTCTTCCATTCGCACCAGCGTTTTCGCCGCCGGGACGGCCAGCGAGATGAGGATGAACACTGGGATGACGGTCCAGATGATCTCGACCTTCGTCGAGTGCAGCATCGTCTGATCTGCCACCGCGCCTTTCGACTTACGGAAGGAGACGATCGAGTAAACCATCACGCCGAACACCGCAACAGCGATGGCGACGCACACCCAGAACACCGTCATGTGCAGGCCATGCACTTCGCGGGCTACGTCCGTAACACCGGCTGGCATGTTGTAGCTGCTGTCGTAGGCGAACGCGGGCAACGCGGCGAGGAGTCCCCCGAGCGCGCTCAACACTTTTCGGTTCAACATCGAAGCCCCTTACGCTGTCGTCTGAATCTAGAAAGTACACAGCGGTTCGCGCGAAACCATCCCGCGCCTAACCGGTCCCCTAACGCGGACATTCCCCATAAGGCGTTGTCCGTTTGCCCCGCCCTTTCTCGCGAGAAAGAGCCGAGCGCACCAACTCCTCCAAACAGACTCGCCCTGTAGGCGTCTGCCGGATATCACCCCGTGGGGCCGCGCAGTGTAACCTCCGGCCGTTGCCGGGAAAACACCAATTCCGCGCTATCGTGATTTATAAGGGATAACCGAGCCCCTGTTTCCTCACGCTTTCTCGGCACGGGCGCCGGTTTGGCGCGTGCCGACCGTTCACCGCCGCCGGCCAGCCCTGGCGATTCCGCGCCAACGGAAGCGCTCACCACCGTCTCGGAATGGCCGATTCGCGCCTATCGACGATGCGTTCGCCGACCTTGACGCGGTGGGTGGGAGCGCCGCTCGCGGTATCGACGGTTCAGCGCACATCAGTCCGTGCGCCCACCGAACCGCGCCTCGGATTACTGACCCGCGGACGCTGGCCGCTACCGTAGGCTCCGCCAGTCGCGACCGGCGTCCCGACACTCTCCAATCCCTCGCGGTAGACAGTCTATCGGGCGGCGCAAACCCTTTCAATGACAATGGGTTGCAACGCACCGACTAACGTCGTTTCAGGCGCCCCAAGGGTATGACCACTTCGGAAGGAACGCCTCGCTGATGACCGTCGTCCGGATCCGGTGCCCACGCTTGTCCGTAGACCAACTCACACGCGACCGGCACTCGGCCGTCTGCGTCCCGCCCCGCCCCAAACGCCGCCGCCGCCGCCGCCCATCGCTTGGCGCCCGTCAAAGACGTCCGGCACTCCGTGGGGAGGCGTGCGCCCGCAGAGCGGAGGTCCCGACACACGTCTTGCAGCGTGTTGTACGTAATGGTGAGGCGATCCGCATCCAACACCGGCGCCACAAACCCCGCCCGAGAAAGGCAGTCTCCCACATCATGAAAGTCCATAAAATCAACAATATGGGGCGTATCGTCGACACGTAAAAATGCGCTGCGGAGCACCTCCATGGTCCCCGCACCGACGGTGCTGAAGACGAAATAGCCGCGGGGCCGCAGGACGCGGCGGACTTCACGGAAGAGGGCTTCGGGTTCGGTTAAGTACGGTAGCAGCAGGTTGGCAAAGACCAGATCGATACTGGCATCCGGCAACGGTAGCGCCGTGGCATCCGCCGTGAGGCAATCAAAGCGCCGCCACCAACCGCGCCGTCGTTCCGCTTGTTCCAGCATGTCGGCGGAGGTGTCCACCAGAGTCACCGCGGCCTTGCGGTAGAGATCCGCCAAAGCCCGGGCACCGAGGCCAACGCCACCACCAAGGTCCAATACCCGCACAGGCGCGAGTTGCACCGCCTCAAGGCGACGCAACAACTCGTCGCGCGCCCGAGTATGGAGAAAAGCATCTTGGGCAAATGTGGGAGCGGCACGCCGAAAGCGGCGCTCTTGCGCGTGCGAACGGCTTGGGACTCTGCTCATCGGGCCAAAAACTCCGTAATCCGTTCTTCCACCAGCACCCGGTGCGATAGAAAGGGGGCATGCGCCGCCCTAGGCACCATCAGCAACTGTGCGCCGGGTATCAGTCCGGCCAGCGTCTTTGCGCCCTCGGGCGGCGTCAGACGATCGTGCTCACCGGCAATGACCAACGTGGGCGCGCGGATGGCCGTGGCGCTGGCGCGCAAATCCGTCGTGCGCAGGATATCGAGATATGCCGCGAGCGCTGCTGGATTAGCCGCGCCGTGGGAGTCCACCTGCTGACGTAAAACCCTTAGCGCTTCCAATGGGTTAGCATCACCGCGCACTTCGAGATTCAGAAACTCGAGCACCGTGGCTCGCCAATCCTTGCGCAGCCGCTCACCCAAACCCGTCAACAGCGTCGGGTCTGCGGCATGCGGGTAGTCCCGCCGCTTGGCCCCCACGGCGCCCGTCGCGATGAGGACGAGGTGGCTGACGCGCTCGGGAAACAGGAGCGCGAGGCGCTGCGCGACAAGTCCGCCGAGAGACCATCCCACCACAGCGCAACGTTCGGGCAGGTGCGCGGCGACCACACGACTCAACCCTTCTAAATCGTGCGTGCTCTTAGACCACGCCGAGTGGCCGTGGCCCGGTAGGTCGACGACGTGGACGCGATGGTGCGATGCCAGCGCGCTCGCCAAGGAGGCAAAGACGCCCCCGTGCAGTCCCCAGCCGTGCAGCAGGGCGACGTCCGGCCCTTCGCCCGACGATTCGCGATGTAACGACACCGCCGTCAGCCTTGCGTCTGCAATGAGGCCTGATGCACCACCGGCTCCAGCAGGCCGCCTGTGGGCCCGTGAATGCCAGCGGCGTTGGCTTCATCCGTATCGATATGCATCTCGAGCGCAGCACCATCGCTCACGCGGATTCGAACATCGCCAAACGTCAACGAACGTCCGGCTTCTGAGGCTATATGGACGTCAACATCCGCACCGTCGGTCACGCCATAACGATCGGCGTCTGCGGGCGTCATGTGTATATGCCGCAGCGCACAAATCACGCCGCACACTAAGGTCACCGCTCCTGCGGGCCCCTCCAGCCGTAGACCTGGGGTGCCCACGAGATCACCCGACTCACGAACCGGTGCATCCACCCCGAGCCGAAACTCGTCCGTTCGAGACAACTCGACTTGATCCGCGCTGCGCTCTGGACCCACCACCCGCACGTTTTCGATGCGTCCCGTCGGCCCAACCAGCGTCACGGTCTCGACCGCCGCGAACTGCCCGGGCTGGGAGATGGGGTGCGCCACCGTCAAGACATGGCCGGGGCCAAACAGCGCTTCCACGGAGGATCTCGTCAGATGGACATGACGAGCGGACACGGCCACCGGTATCGGTGCGGTCGCCCTCGGGCGATGGGCACTCATCAAGGTCCGAACAGCGCCCGCAATCGCCGCTTCTTCATCGGTCGCGACGACCAGAACGTGACAGCGCGCCGCCTCGCTTGAAATATTAACGACCGGTCGTTCTGCTGTTGCGCGCCCGTCACGATTGCGATCATCGTCGACCGTAACGCCAATGAAATCAAGGCGCTCAACGATGCGACGCCGCATCGCCGCACTGTTTTGACCGACGCCTCCGGTGAAGACGATTGCGTCCAGCCCACCCATCGCCGCCGCGTACGCTCCAATATATTTCCGAACGCGGTACGCATAGATCTGCAGCGCCATCTGGCAGCTGTCATCCCCCGCCAGGGCGCGCTCTTCGACGACGCGCAGATCCGCACTCCCGGTCAATCCCAGCAACCCCGATGCTCGGTTCAGTAACTGATCCACTTGGTCTGCGCTGTAGCCCTCGCGTAACAACGTCAGAAGGAGTCCGGGGTCGACATCGCCCGAGCGAGTCGCCATGACCAGCCCCTCCAGAGGGGTAAGGCCCATACTGGTATCGACGCTACGGCCGTACTCCACGGCGGTGATGCTAGCGCCGGCGCCCAGATGCGCGCTGATCATGCGCAGATCGCGGCGGTCCGCGCCCAGGTGAGTGGCGGCGAGAGACGTGACGTAGTCATGGCTCGTGCCATGAAACCCGAAGCGGCGCAGACCGAGTGTCTGGCGAACGGTCGCGTCGATGGCGTACTCCCGCGCACGGCGCGGCAGCGTGGCATGGAACGCCGTATCAAAAACGGCGACGTGAGGTACCGCCGGCAAGCGCTCGCGGGCGGCGCGTAACGCCGCCACGGCCGGTGGATTATGCAGCGGCGCATACCGCGATAGCGCCTCTATCGCCTGCAGCGCGTCATCGTCGATCCAAAGTGGTGCGCGATAGCGGTCCCCGCCGTGGACGATCCGGTGCCCCACCGCAATGACGCCGGCCAACGCGGCGCCATGTCGCTCCAACGCCACCAAGGCAATGCGGACGGCAGCGCCCAAATCAGGCGCGTCAACCGGGTGTCGCGCACCGTCAACAGACAGTGTCGGCGCCACGCCCACGCCGTCGACAGAAAGGCTATCCACCCGCCCGCCATCCGGACCAATGGTGGCGATTTTGACGGACGAACTGCCGCAGTTCACAACGAGGATTACGGAATGCATACGCGATGCTAGCATCGCGGCCCCGCCGTCTCCATGACGCACCGCCTCGCCGAGCCGCCACCCGTGCAGACCGATCCCATTCTCGCCCATCTCAATGACGCCCAAGCCGCCGCTGTCTCGGCACCCGCGAAGCCGGTCCTGGTGTTGGCTGGTGCTGGCAGCGGCAAGACCCGCGTGCTGGTACACCGCATTGCCTGGCTCATCTCCCGCGAGAACGTCTCACCGCACTCTATTCTCGCGGTCACGTTCACGAACAAAGCGGCCGCCGAGATGCGTGGCCGCATCGAGAGTTTGCTCCATCTGGCTGGCGGAGCGCTCTGGATCGGCACCTTCCACGGTCTGGCACATCGGTTGCTGCGCTTGCATTGGCGGGAAGCAGGCTTGCCGCAGACGTTTCAGATCCTCGATTCGGACGACCAACTGCGCTTGGTCAAGAAGGTCGTCAAAGCCCTGGAACTGGATGACACCCGCTGGGTGCCGAAGGATCTGCAGTACTTCATCAACGCGCAGAAGGACGAGGGGCGCCGCCCGAAAGCGCTCGGTGACGACGGTGATCCGACGCGCCGCACGATGATCAAGGTCTACAGCGCCTACGAAGAGGCGTGCAAGAAAAACGGTGTCATCGACTTTGCCGAATTGTTGCTGCGCAGTTTCGAGATACTGCGCGACTTTCCGCCGCTGCTTGAGCATTACCAGAAGCGTTTCCGACACGTCCTGGTGGATGAGTTTCAGGACACCAACGCGATCCAATATCAATGGGTTCAGTTACTTGCGGGACGGGATAGCATGCCATTCGTCGTCGGTGACGACGATCAATCCATCTACGGTTGGCGTGGCGCTCGGGTAGAGAACATTCAGCGCTATCAGCGCGACTATCCGGGTACCACCGTCTTTCGGCTCGAGCAGAACTACCGCTCCACCGCAACCATTCTGAATGCCGCCAATGCGCTGATTGCCCATAACAGCGGGCGCATGGGAAAGACGCTTTGGACGGATGGCGACCGCGGCGAACCGATCCGCGTCTACGCGGCGTTCAACGAACGGGATGAAGCCGCCTTCGTGGTCGAGCGTATCCACGAATGGCGGCGACTCGGCGGTCGACTGCAAGACTGTGCGATTTTGTATCGATCCAATGCCCAATCCCGCGCGTTGGAAGAAGCATTTATTCAGACCGTGCCGAAGATTCCGTACAAGATCTACGGCGGACAACGCTTCTTCGAGCGCGCCGAAATTAAGGACGCCTTGGCCTACCTGCGTCTGCTATCGAACCGGAATGACGACGGCTCGTTCGAACGCGTGGTCAATTTGCCGACGCGCGGCATCGGCGCTAAAAGTCTCGACATGGTCCGTGAAATCGCTCGCGCCCATGCGGTATCGATGTGGGACGCGTCGACGGCTGCCATCAAGGGTGGCTCGCTCGGCCCGAGAGGCGGCGCCGCCTTACTCGAATTCCTCACGCTGATTGAGCGGATCGCGCGCGAGACCGCAGGATTGCCGCTGCATGAGATCGTCGATAAGGTGATTTCTGCATCTGGCCTCATCGATCACTTCCGCAAAGAGAAGGGTGAACGTGGTGAAGGCCGGATCGAAAACTTAGAGGAGTTGGTGTCCGCTGCGCGCGGCTATCAGCCGGAGGAAGTCGAGGAAGGCATGAGCGAGCTGGACGCTTTTCTCGCGCATGCCGTCTTGGAAAGTGGTGAAGGCCAGGCCGGCGAGTGGGAAGACTGCGTTCAAATGATGACGCTACACACGGCCAAGGGTCTCGAATTTCCACTGGTGTTTATGGCGGGCCTAGAGGACGGGCTATTCCCCCATCAGCGCTCAATCAACGACATTGGTGGATTAGAAGAGGAACGGCGCCTGGCCTATGTCGGCGTGACCCGAGCCATGCGCCGTCTGTACGTGACCTACGCCGAGCAGCGCAGGCTGCATGGCGTCGACCAGTTCGGGACCCCGTCACGGTTTATCGCCGAGATCCCGCCTGAGTTAATGGAAGAGATCCGTCCACGCGTCCAGGTCAGCCGGCCCGTGAGTTCGGCGAGTTCGGGCGGCGGCGGCTGGGGCGTTAGGGATACGTACGGCAACGGCAGCGGCCAGTGGTCGTCAGGCGAGCGTCGCGGCAGCGCGAGCAACCCGGCGTTTGGGCGCGCCTCGGCCGGATCGCCGCCGCCACGTCAGTCGCCTGCCATGGTAGAACCCGACAACGGCACCGGCTTGAAGCTTGGGCAGCGCGTGCGCCATGCCCGCTTCGGCGACGGCGTGGTCCTTCGGATTGAGGGGAGCGATCAACAAGCTCAGATCGAGGTGAATTTTGAGCGCGCCGGCCGTAAGGTGCTCATGGCCGCCTACGCCAAGCTCTCCCCGATTTGAGGCCCGACCGTTCGATTCCTGAAGCCTGCTAGAATGATGTCCTCCAGTCCACCCGCGTGATCACTTGAAAATCATCATCCTGGGCGCAGGTCAGGTCGGCCGGACGGCCGCCTACCATCTGTCGCGCGAAGAGGCGAACGAGGTCACGGTCGTCGACTCCGACGAAGGTGTGTTGCAGCAATTGCAGGACCGACTCGACGTACGCACGGTGAGTGGGAACGCGGCGAGTCCTTCGGTACTCGCTGCAGCAGGGTGCGCGGATGCGGACCTACTCGTGGCACTGACCTCCAGCGATGAGGTCAATATGGTGGCCTGCCAAGTGGCGTGGACACTGTTCAAGACCCCCACGAAGATCGCTCGCATCCGCGCTGCCTCTTATGCCTCCCACCCGCAATTGTTCGGGGAGCTCACCGGCTTCGCCGTCGACACGTGGCTCAGCCCTGAGCAACTGGTGACGGAGTATGTGGAGCGACTCATCGAGCACCCGGGCGCGTTGCAAGTCGTCGATTTCGCCGACGGCCGCGTTCGACTGGTTGGTGTGCGCGCCGTTGAAGGCGGCTTGTTGGTGGGACAGCCGCTCTCTAACCTGCCGAAGCACATTCCTGGCGTCGAAACGCGGGTTGCTGCGATGTACCGACGCGGGCGCAGCATCCGTCCGGACGGCGAAACATTGATCGAGTCCGGCGACGAAGTGTTCTTTCTCGCCGCCCGCGAAGACATCCGTACGGTCATGAGCGAGTTGCGCAAGCTGGAGGCCCGCGTACGACGGATCGTGATCGCCGGCGCGGGGCATATCGGCATCCGACTCGCGCAAGCGCTCGAAGGTCGCTTGCAGGTCAAACTGATTGAGCGTGATAAGCAGCGCGCTCGCCGTGCGGCGGAGACGCTGCGCGAAGCGATCGTCTTGAACGGCGACGCCGCAGATGAAGAACTCCTGATCGAAGAGAATGTCGATAGCGCGGACGTCTTTGTGGCCGTGACGAACGCCGAGGAGGCCAACATTCTCTCGGCCATGCTCGCGAAGCGACTGGGGTGCCGTAAGGTGATGGCACTCATCAATCGCCCGGCCTATGCCGAATTGATGGAGAGCGATCGCGTGGATATCGCGCTCTCGCCGCAAACGATCACCATCGGCTCTCTGTTAGCCCATGTGCGGCGTGGCGATGTGGTCAAGGTCCATTCTCTGCGCCGCGGCGCGGCGGAAGCCATCGAAGCGATTGCCCATGGGGATAGTGAAACGTCCCAAGTCGTTGGCCGTCCCGTTGAGGCGGTCAATCTGCCCGACGGCACCACGATCGGTGCGATCGTACGCGGCGATGACGTCATCATGGCTCACCACGACACCGTTATCGAAGAGGGTGACCACGTGATCATGTTCCTGACCGACCGACGTCACGTTGAGGCGGTCGAGAAGCTGTTTCAGGTCGGCGTCTCCTTTCTCTGAGGTTCGCCGTGCACCTGAGTCTCGTGCAACGCATATTAGGGCTCGTGATCGCCGCATTCGGTATCACGATGCTGCCCCCGGTCGTCGTGGATATCGTTTACGGCGGAACCACGGCGGGCCTGTTCTTGGCGGTCGGTGCCGCCTTAGTCGCAATCGGCACGGCGTTATGGTTTCCCGTGCGTCGAGTGAACCGGGATTTGCGTCTGCGCGACGGCTTTCTGATCGTCGCACTCTTCTGGGCCTTATTAGGACTGGGCGGCGCGCTGCCGTTCGTGTTCAGCGCATCCTCCCCCCTCAGTTTCACGGACGCGGTATTCGAGTCGGTCGCCGGTGTCACCACGACCAACGCGAGCGTGATGCGTGGCCTGGAACACGTGCCGCACGCGATCCTGTGGTACCGGCAACAACTGCAGTGGTTGGGCGGGATTGGCGTCATCGTCTTGGCGGTTGCTCTGTTTCCGATACTCGGTATCGGTGGAATGCAACTCTACAAAGGGGACACGCCGGGCTCGGTGAAGGACGAGAAGTTAACGCCTCGCATCACGGAAACCGCGAAGACGCTGTCCAGCATTTATCTGCTGATGACGGTTGTCTGTGCGATCGCCTATGCGTCGGCCGGTATGTCAGCCTTCGATGCGATCGGTCACGCCTTTTCGACCGTATCCACCGGTGGGTTCTCAACGCACGATGAGGGCTTCGCGTATTTCCAGTCTGCGTCTATTGATGCGGTTGCCGTCGTTTTCATGTTTCTGGGTGGCGTCAATTTCGCGCTGCACTTTCTCGCTTGGAAGCGGCGGGACTCAAGCGTCTATTTGTCTGACCCCCAATTTCGAGGCTACCTACTGCTCAGCGGCATACTGGTCGCCATCATCAGCATTTCGCTCTACCAGAATGGCGTCTACACCAGCCCCATGGAGGCGCTGAGGCACGGCGCGTTTGCGGCGATTTCCATGCAGTCCACGACCGGGTTTGCGGGCACATCGTTTGCGCATTGGCCTGGCATGCTGCCGGTGTTGCTCATGTTGGTCACCTTCGTCGGTGGATCGGCCGGCTCCACCGGTGGCGGCATGAAAGTGATCCGTTGGCAGTTAGTGTTGAAGCAGGCTCAGCGCGAGTTGATGCGCCTCGTGCACCCCAACGCGGCAGTCGCCGTAAAGTTCGGTGACAAAGCGGTTGCCGGCCGGGTTCTGGCCGCCATTACCGGGTTTTTTGCTATGTATCTCGTGTTATTTGGCGTCTTAATGTTGCTGATGATGGCGGCCGGCACCGACCAAGTGACAGCGTGGTCGGCGATTGCCTCGTGCATCAATAACGCCGGGCCCGCGCTCGGCGCCGTCGCATCCACCTACGCGCACTTGCCGGACCCGGCCAAGTGGGTCGCGATTTGCGCCATGCTCGTGGGACGGTTGGAAGTGTTCACCATCGCCGTGCTGTTCATGCCGGCGTTTTGGCGACACTAGCCGATCGTTAGGTCTCGATCGTTACCGGAATGCCGGCAATACGCGCCTTCCATTCGCGGGGTCCAGTCTCATGCAACGACTCCCCGGTGGCGTCAACGGCTACGGTAACGGGCATGTCTTTAACGTCAAATTCGTAGACCGCCTCCATGCCTAACTCCGGGAAGGCCACAACTCGGCTGGCGCGGATCGCCTTGGAAACCAGATAGGCCGCACCACCGACCGCGATGAGATACGCGCTCCTGTGCCGCTTAATCGCATCGATCGCCTCCGGGCCCCGATCCGCTTTGCCCACCATCGCCAACAGACCGCCTTTCTCCAGCATCGTTTCGGTGAAACGGTCCATACGGTTTGCCGTGGTCGGGCCGGCAGGGCCCACCACTTCGTCACGCACCGGATCCACCGGACCGACGTAGTAGATCACCCGGTCCTTAAACGAAAGGCCGTCTGGCAGCGGCTGCCCCGCGTCCAATAGCGCGCAGATACGCTTATGCGCCGCATCGCGCCCCGTCAAAAACTTACCCGTCAACAGCAGGCGTTCGCCGGGGCGCCAGGCCGCCACCTCGTCGCGAGTCAGCGTGTCCAGATCCACTCGGCGCGTGTTCGCGTCCGGTGCCCAACCCACCTGCGGCCATTCATCCAGACTGGGCGGTGTCAGGAGCGCCGGCCCAGATCCATCGAGGTGGAAGTGGACGTGACGGGTGGCGGCACAGTTGGGAATGACCGCCACCGGCAAGGAGGCGGCATGGGTCGGGTAATCCCGAACTTTGACATCCAAGACGGTGGTCAAGCCACCCAGCCCCTGCGCACCAATACCCAGCGCGTTGACCCGATCAAAGATCTCCAAACGCAGTTCCTCCGCGCGTGAGCGGGGCCCTCGTGCCTTGAGTTCCTGTATATCGATCGGATCCATCAGGGACTCCTTGGCCATCAGGAGTGCTTTTTCGGCGGTGCCGCCGATGCCGATACCCAGCATGCCCGGAGGGCACCAGCCGGCACCCATTTCCGGCACACGGTCGAGGACCCAATCCGCGACGTTGTCGGACGGATTCAACATCTCGAACATGGACTTGTTCTCGCTACCGCCACCCTTCGCCGCGATGGCCACCTCCACTTCGGCACCCGGCACCAAGTCGATGTGAACGACGGCCGGAGTGTTATCGCGGGTGTTCGAACGCTTGCCGGCCGGGTCTGCCACGATCGACGCGCGGAGGCGATTTTCGGGCAATCCATAGGCGAGGCGGACGCCTTCGTTAACCATTTCCTCGACCGTGAGGGTCGTGTCCCAACGAACGTTCATCCCGACTTTCACGAACGCGACCACAATACCGGTGTCCTGACAGAGGGGGCGGTGGCCTTCTGCGCTCATTCGAGAGTTGGTCAGTATTTGAGCGATCGCGTCGCGCGCGGCGGGGCCTTGTTCAAGCTCGTACGCCCGCCCCATCGCTCCAATAAAATCCGGAGAATGGTAGTAGCTGATGTATTGCAGGGCGTCGGCAACGCTCTGAATGAAATCGTCTTCGCGGATGACAGCCATGGGAATCCCCGGGTATGAGCGGCGCTGAGCCTAGCGCGACGGTCGATTTTATCAGGTGGGAGGCCGATTGCGGCGCTGCAACAAGATCTCCACTTTATCCCGATGGCTTCGGGATAACTTCAGTTGCTGGCCACCGGCTAACGTCAGGAAGTATTCGCCGTTGGAATGAGGGCGGAGTTTTCTGACCTGGGTCAGGTTGACGATCGCTGACCGGTGGATCCGCTGGAACAGTTCGGGGTCCAGTTCGGACTCCAGTTGCTTCATCGTGGCGCGCAGCACGTGGGTTTCGCCCGCTGCATGGATACACATGTAGTCGCCTGCGGCATCGATCCAGTCGATTTGGGCGCACGGAACCCGAATGACCTCCCGGCCCGTCCGAATGGTCAAAAAATCGGGGTAGCGGCGCGTCGATCCGGCCACGCGCGCCAAGAGATCCTCGGGGTCCAACTCGCCCGCCCCGCCAACCTCGGCGAGCAGCGACAGCAGCCGCTCATGACGCCCCACCGTATCGCGTTCTCGCACCGCCTGCCGGACGCGTTCGAGCGTTCGACCGAGTCGATCGTCATCGACCGGCTTGAGCAGGTAGTCGAGTGCCCGCGCCTCGAACGCCTCGACAGCATAGCGGTCATAGGCCGTCACAAAAACGATCAGCGGCAACTGGTCGAGCGGCATACGGGCGGCCACGTCGAGACCGCTCATGCTCGGCATTTGGATGTCGAGAAAGACAACATCCGGCTCTAATTCAGCGATACGTTCCAGAGCATCGCGCCCGTTTTCGCACTCACCGACGACTTCAAAATCCGCTGCGGCCGCCAAACGAAGCTCGAGGCCGCGCCGCGCAAGGCGCTCGTCGTCGACCAATAGCGCACGGATCATCACGCGGCGATCTCGGCCGGCAGCACGATAGTCACGCTGCAGCCTTGCGGTAAGTTTCGGCCGACGAAACGAGCATGTCCGCCATACAGCACATGGAGGCGATCCTGCGTATTGCGCAAGCCCACACCCGTACTGGCCTCAGGCATTTTTCCATCCGGCAAACCCGGGCCGTCGTCAGCGACTTCGAGCACCAGATCTTCGCCCTGCAACTCGGCACGGATGGTCAGCGTACCGCCCGACTCCCGAGCGGCTATCGCGTGCTTGAGGGCATTTTCGACGATCGGCTGCAGTAAAAAGGACGGGACCAGCGCCTGGCGCGTCGGCTCGGCGATGTCGCGAATCACCGTGAGCCGTGACCCGAATCGCAGTTGTTCGATATCCAGGTACAAGCTCAACGCCTCGAGCTCCTGCCGTAGCGTCACGCGCTTCATGGGATCCTGATCGAGACTATGGCGGAGGAACCCGGAGAGCCGCGTCACCGCCAAATTAGCGCGCTGGGTGTCGTGGTCGAGGACCAAGGTAGAGATGGCGTTCAATGTGTTGAACAAAAAGTGGGGGTTCAGTTGATAGCGCAGCATTTTGAGCTGCGCCTCGCGCGCGAGCCCCTCTGCCCGCGCCGTCGCGAGCCGTTCGCGCTGCACGGCCTCATAGAAATAGATCCCGTAGTAGAGCGCGCTCCACAACAACAGTAGATAGGTGGATATGAGTGCGCCCGCGAAGAACTGACCGATGCCATGGGCGGCGATGCGCTCGTCCAAGAAGACCGTGACGGCCTGATTGATACACAGTCGCCAGAGTAAGGCCGCAGCATAAATGGCAGTCAGCGAGACCGGGACGACCAACGCCATCCCGCGCTCTCGAACGCGGCGAAACAGGTACCGCAACCCGGAGGACAACACGAGCCCCGTGCTCGCAGCAATGGTGAGTACCGTCAGAAAGCCCGGCAGCTTATGCGGTCCGAGCATGTCGGGGTAAAACAGCGCCGCCACGAATTGCGCCACGAAGTAGGCGCTCCACCCGAGGAGTTGCAGACCCCAAAAAGCGGCCTCGCGATGGGCAGACATGCGTTCCAGAAATCGCGTTGCGGAGTGATCGCAGTTCATCGTTACAAATTAGACGAGGCGGCCGCGCTTGACCATCGGTTCATCGCGCGCCACGCTCCGCTAATCGACACGAATCGGCGACATCATCGCAAAACCGATCAAATCCACTTTCTGGTTTCTTTCTGCCTTTTATAAATACTTAATTTCCACTTAAGTTTATTTATAGCCCTATTTTCGAAACTTTATAGCGATTCATACGCATGAAAATAGATAAAAAGATCGAAAAAGCTTTTTATGGCGCAAATTTGGATCCGGTGGGTTATTCGAACTTTTTTAACGACTATTAATCAGAATAAGTGCAAATGATTGGTCTAATACAGCGCGTTTCATCGTCTAGAGTGGAAATAGAAAGCCAAGTCGCCGGTCAGATTGATCGCGGATTGCTCGTTCTGCTCGGCGTGCAGCGAAACGACGGCCAGCGCGAGGCCGACCGATTACTGGAGAAATTGCTGACCTATCGGGTCTTCGAGGATGCCGACCAACGCATGAACCTCAGTCTGTTGGACGTCGGGGGTGATTTGCTCGTCGTGTCGCAATTCACCTTGGCGGCAAACACGCAAAAAGGAACTCGCCCAGGATTCAGCACGGCTGCACCGCCGGCGGACGGGGAGCGCTGGTACGACTACTTCGTCAGCGAAGCCCGCCGTCGGGTAGACCGAGTTGAAACAGGCCGCTTTGGAGCCCATATGTCGGTGCATCTGGTGAACGAAGGGCCGGTGACCTTTTGGTTGGAGGTCACGCCAGAGCGGATTGTCTGACCGAGACATCCCCCCTTTTGGGGTATCATCATCGGTGCTCGCATTTAAGAAGCGATCGTTTTCGGGAGAATGTCGATGGGCTCGATCGGTTTTCGCGAACTGTTGGTCATCCTGGTTATCGCTCTGCTCATTTTCGGGGGCAAGAAGCTGCGGACGATTGGCTCAGACCTCGGCGCCGCCGTGCACGACTTTAAGAAGGCGATGGACAAGGGCGAGAAGGAAGCGGAGCAGCAACCGCAACCGCCCCTGCGCCAAGTGATTGGTCAGGATGCTGAGTTTAAGGATGCTCAGGCGTCCAAGCCCGAGCAGAAGACGCACTCCTGACGGTTCGACCGTTAGGGGACACCGCTTATGTTTGACGTTGGGTTCAGCGAGATCCTGCTGATTTTGGTGATTGCGCTGGTCGTTCTCGGCCCAGACAAACTCCCCAAACTCGCGGCCGATATCGGCCGTTGGGTGGGTCGAGCGCGGTCCATGGCGCGACAGTTGAGCGCTCAACTCGAACAGGAAGTCCGTCTCGACGAAATGGCGAGGGCGCAACAACGGGCGGCTGCCGAATCGGCCGCCGCGCCGGCTGCGCCTGCCCCTCCGCCCGCGCCAGCACCCGCCGTGACCCCCGTTCCAACGGAATCCAACGCCTCGGCCGCTGCAGCGACCGATTCGACGTCAGCCGCCGCTCCGATCGCTCCGGCAGCGCCCGTGGCACCCGTAGTGCCTGTACATTCGGCGAGCGATGCCAAGCCCTGATACGCCGGAATCCATGGCCGAAGGCACCCTGATCTCGCATTTGCTTGAGCTCAGGACTCGGCTACTGCGGTCTGTTATTGCGGTGCTCATCGTCACCATCCCGGCGATGGTGTACGCCAACGATCTGTTCAGCTTCGTGGCACGGCCGTTGATGAAGGTATTGCCGAAAGGCTCGGCCATGATCTCGACGAGTGTGATGGCGCCACTCACAACGCCATTTAAGCTCGCTTTTTACGTTGCTCTGATCTCGGCCATGCCCTACGTGTTGTACCAAGCGTGGGCCTTTATAGCGCCTGGCTTGTACCGCCATGAAAAGCGGTTTGCGATGCCGCTACTCGTCTCGAGCATTGCGCTGTTCTACGCCGGCATCACGTTCTGCTATTACATCGTCTTCCCGATCATGTTTGCGTTCTTCACGGCCACGACCCCACCGGGCGTGCAGATGATGACCGACATGACCCAATACCTCGATTTTGTATTGGTGCTGTTTCTGGCGTTCGGTGTGGCCTTCGAGATCCCTGTAGCCATCGTGCTCTTGGTTATCACCGGACTGGTGAAGATCGAAACCCTGACCCGCAACCGGGGCTACGTCTTAATCGGCGTTTTTGTCCAGGCCGCTGTCATCACTCCGCCGGATGTCCTGTCGCAAACGGTGATGGCGCTGCCCATGTACGCGCTGTATGAAATCGGCATTATTTTGGCGCGCGTCCTGTCCAAGCGTCGCGAGGCGGATCGCGCTCGGCGCGAAGCCGAGGAACAGAACGGCGAGTAACACCCCGCGGGCGTTGCCATAAACGCACGTCGTCGTTCAGACTGAACGGACGGGGGATCACTCCCCGGGGGGAGCCTCGATGACCGACACGACCGCAGCGACTTTCTACGGCCATCCGCGTGGCCTCGCCACGCTCTTCTTCACCGAATTTTTCGAGCGCTTCAGTTATTACGGCATGCGAGCGCTGCTCGTGCTGTTCCTGACCGCCGCCGTGGCGAAAGGCGGTCTCGGTGTGGATGACGCGACGGCCGGATCAATTTACGGGATCTACGCGGGCGCCGTTTACTTGTTTGCGCTGCCGGGCGGCTGGATCGCGGACCGCCTGATCGGTACGCGAAAAAGCATCTGGTACGGCGGCATCTTGATCGCTGCCGGCAATGGTCTTTTAGCGCTGCCCTCGACCATGTTCGTCTTTTTATGCGGTCTTCTCGTCATTGCTCTCGGTACTGGCTTGCTTAAGCCGAACATCAGCGCATTGGTGGGCGAACTGTACGAAGGTAAGCCCGGCGCCTACCGGGATGCGGGCTTCTCCATCTTCTACATGGGGATCAACCTCGGCGGCATGATTGCCCCGCTCGTCTCCGGGACCGTCGGCGAAATGTTCAATTTCCGCTATGGCTTCCTCACCGCCGCCGTCGCAATGCTGGTGGGGCTTTTCCAATTCCGCGCAACGGGCCGTCACCTGGGGAACGCCGGCCTGGCGCCCAAGTCCACGGACTCGGTGGAACGCGCACGCGGCTTTCGCTGGATCGCGTTCGGCGGATTGGTCCTTCTGGCAGGCGTGGCCGGTGCCGGGTTCGGTCTCTATACGGTAAGCGCGCCGGTCGTTGCCGACGCTTTTGGCCGGCTGCTGTATGGCATCGCCATTGCGTACTTCGGCTACATTCTTCTATTCGGCGGTCTGGATGGCGTCGAGAAGCGGCGGGTCGGCGTCATGATCGTGCTGTTCCTCTGTTCCGCGCTGTTCTGGGCCGGCTTCGAGCAAGCCGGCACGACTTTCAATCTGTTCGCCCGCGACCTGACCGATCGTTCGTTCCTCGGCAGCTACTTCGACAGTGGTGAGCATCCGGCCACGTGGTATCAGTCGTTTAATTCGGTCTGCATCATCGCCCTTTCGCCCTTTTTTGCCTGGCTTTGGCTCGCGCTCGGGCGCCGTAATCTGGACCCGTCAGCACCGGTCAAATTCGGCCTCGGCCTCATCATGCTGGGCGCAGGATTTGCCGTGTTGTTTTTCGCGGCCAATCTCATTTTGGCTAGCGGGGGCAAAGTCGGCCCGCAATGGCTGCTGTTGACCTATTTGTTGCACACCACGGGCGAGCTCTGCCTCAGCCCGGTGGGGCTGTCGAACTTCACCAAACTGGCGCCGACGCGCTACGTGTCGCAGCTCATGGGCATGTGGTTTCTCGGAACGGCCATCGGCAACCTGGCGGCCGGACAGATGGGTGGACACATCGGCAGTGACGTGCACACCATGCCGACCGAATTCCTACACATGACCATGTACGGGGTCGGTTGTGGGCTTCTGATGTTGCTGTTCGGTCCGCTATTGCGGCGCTGGATGGGCAACGTCCAGTAAGGCCTCAATCGTCCCCCCTGACCGACGAGGGGATGCGATGAACGAAGCTCCGCAGTTGACGCTGCGTGCCGTCCTGTTATCGATGGCACTGACGGTGGTGCTGGCAGCGGCCAACGCCTATCTCGGACTGTTCGCGGGACTCACCGTCGCGACGGCCATTCCGGCGGCAGTCGTATCCATGGTGGTCTTGCGCATGCTCGGACGGAGCAGCGTCCTCGAAAACAATATCGTGGCAACCGGCGCTTCCGCCGGATCATCGATAGCGGCCGGCACGGTCTTCACCATGCCGGCGCTGGTCATCCTGGGACATTGGGCCCGATTCGACTACGGCTGGGTGTTTGCCATCATCGGTCTGGGTGGCTTGCTCGGCGTCCTATTCTCGGTCCCGTTGCGACGCACGCTGATCATCGCGGAAGACTTGCAGTTCCCCGAAGGCGTCGCCACGGCCGAATTACTCAAGGCGGGCAGCGAAGGCGCGGGCAGCGCTCGATCGTTGGGACTGGCTGCAGCGGCGGGCGCTCTGTTCAAGTTACTCATGTCGGGCTTGCGCTTGGTGCCGGAGACGTTTTCGCTGTCCGGCTATCTCGGCAGTAGCCGACTGATCGGTTACGTCGGCCTGAATTTATCGCCAGCACTCTTGGGCGTTGGCTACATCGTCGGCGTCAATGTCGGTACGGTGACCGTGGCCGGTGGCTTGCTCGCGTGGTGGCTGTTCATCCCCATCTACCATGCTCTCTTTGCGGCGCAAGACGTTGTGCTCGCTGCAAAAATTTCGGGCGTTGATGCCGAAACCGCCGCCGGTCTCATCTGGACCAGCAAAGTCCGTTACATCGGCGTGGGGGCGATGCTGGTGGGTGGCTTGTGGGCACTGTGGTCGTTGCGGCATTCGTTGCTCTCTGGCGTGCGCAGCGGTCTGGCCGTTGCAACGGACGGCCGCGGCGTCGACGACCGCGAGCGTGATTTGCCGATGTCCTTCATTCTCGTGGGTATCGTGTTGTTCGTACTGCCGCTGTTCGCGCTGTACAGCGTTGTGGTCAACAGTTACGGCATTGCGGCAGCGATGGCGGTCATCATGGTAGTGGCCGGCTTCGTATTTTCGTCCGTCAGCGGCTACATGGCCGGCCTCGTCGGTTCGTCAAACAATCCCGTGTCGGGCATCACCATCTCGACCATCTTATTTGCGTCGCTCGTGTTGCTCGCGTTCATGGGCCCGGGCAATGCCATCGGCCCGGTCGCTGCGATTCTGATCGGGGCCGTGACGTGCAGTGCCGCCGCGGTGGCCGGCGATAATTTGCAAGACCTCAAGGCCGGTCGTCTGCTCGGCGCATCGCCGTGGCGCCAACAGGTGATGCTGGCGCTGGGCGCCGTAGCCGGCGCGGCGATCATGGCACCGGTCCTCAATTTGCTGCTCGAAGCCTACGGGATCGGCACGCCGGCCCATGCCGGTGTCAAAGCGCTCAGCGCCCCGCAAGCCACGCTCATGGCCGCGGTCGCGAAGGGTATTTTCCAAGGTGGACTGCCGTGGGCCATGATCGAACTCGGTGTGGCGTTAGGTGTCGGCGTGATAGTGCTCGATCAGTGGCTCGCTCGCCGAGGATCGTCGTTCCGGACTCCGGTATTGGCCGTCGCCGTCGGCGTGTACCTACCCCTAGAGCTGACCACGCCGATCTTCCTCGGCGGTGTACTGGCGGCTCTGGCCGCCCGTTGGCATCGCGCGAACGGCGGCTCAGGCGAGGAATCCGATCGACGTGATGGGCTGCTTTACGCATCGGGCCTTATTGCGGGCGAAGCGATTGTGGGCGTGCTCATCGCCATCCCCATTGTCGCGACCGGTCGAGTAGACGTGTTGTCGGTGCCGCTCAACATCCCCTACGCGCAGTGGTTCGGGCTAGCCATCCTGGCACTCATCGGCCGCTGGCTCTACCGGGCCGCCATTCAGCGGACGGCCTAAGCCCTGTCACCTGTGCCGGGTCAGCCCGGCACAGGTTGAACGTGGCATCCTTATTTGGTGACGCCGCACTCTGTCATGACTGAAAGACACCCAGAGGCGAGACTGATCTCGCTCTCGTTTGCAGCCGTCTACCTCATTTGGGGCACGAGTTTCGCCGTCACCAAGGTGATGGTGCTCTCGACACCCCCGTTTCTGGCGGGGGCTCTGCGTTTTCTGTTCGCCGGCACCGTGCTGTTTGCGGTCACCCGATGGCGCGCTCTGGCGTTGCCGCGTGACATCGGCGAATGGCGACATGTCGCCGTCATGGCGGTCCTGCAAGTGGCCGGTTCGGCCGGACTGAACATCGTCGCGGCACAGCACATCGCCTCCAATCAGGCCGCGTTATTGAACGCGTCCGGCTCCCTTTGGATTCCGCTGCTCGGCGCACTCGGCCCCCGAGGAGATGCCATCAGTCGGCGGGTCGGTGTCGGCCTTGCCATTGGCTTTATGGGCGTGGCGCTCCTGCTCTGGCCTCGCGACGGTTACGCGTTGGACACGCTGCCCTGGCAGGGTGTCGTAATCGTCGCTTGCCTGAATTGGTCCATTGGAACGATCTACTACCGGCGCAACCCGGTAGCAACACCCATGCCGGTCATTCTGGCATTGGCCATGCTCTGCGGCGCACTGATGCTCGGTAGTGTTGGCCTACTGGCGGGTGAGTGGCCTCGCCTTACCTTCCACATCAGTAGCGTGCTCGCCATTAGTTACTTGGCGCTACTGAACTCCTGTCTCGCCTATTCCGCTTACGTCTTTCTGATGCGCAGAACGACGCCGGCCCGACTGGCCACCTATGGGTACGTCAATCCAGCCATCGCGGCGATGACCGGATGGGTACTCCTCGGTGAGCAACTGTCCGCACTGCAGTTGATCGGCATGGCGGTGATTTTGGCGGCCGTCGTGGCCGTGACGCTACCGGAGCGGCATTCACGGTGAGCGTCAGCGGCGCGCGAGCGAGCCGCCGATCCATGACACGACACTGACGATCAATGCCGTTCCGAACGCCGAACCGAAGCCCGCCACCTGCATCCCGGGCATCAACCATGCGACCAAACCGACCATCAACCCATTGATGATGAGTAAGAAGAAACCGAGTGACAGTACGGTCAGCGGCAGCGTCAAGACGATGAGTATCGGGCGCACGACCGCATTCATTAGACCGAGCGTCAGTCCGGCGATCAGCAGCGTCGACGCATCGGTGAAGTGTAGGCCGGCGACAAAAAAGGTCGCGACCCACAATCCGATCGCCGCAAACGCGCCGCGCATCAGCAATCCATTCATGGCGCTTCCTCATCCTCCGCCGACGTGGGCGAATAGCGTACTCCCCGATGATAGATGAGGCGAACATCCGCGAGGTGGTCAATGCTGCGCAACACATCACCGCGCACCGCCACGATATCCGCAATCTTGCCGGGCACGATGCTCCCAATGTCCGCATCGCGGCCGAGTACAAAAGCCGCATCGAGCGTTGCTGCCCGTAGCGCCTCTGTCGGGCTGTAGCCCGCCTCAGTGACCAAAGCCTCCGCTTCTTGCCAGGTCGCACGCGACGGTATGTGCCCCGGTTCACCAGCCAAGGATCCCACAACAAAACGCACGCCGGCCGCGCGCGCGGCGCGAATGCGCGCGGCCTGCGCTTGATAACGCAGCGTGGGTGTCTCCAGATCGATCGGATGGGCATTGATATCCGCAAGGGAGCGCTGCAACTCTTCGGCAATGATCGGCGGTAACCCGGCTTTCCAGTGTTGCTCGCCGAGGGGGGCAGCATTGCTGCGTAGCCATTCGTGATTGGTCAAGACGGAGGCGCCCAACGCCCAGTAGACCGGGCGGCCTCCCGCCGCTCGACTGGTCAGCGCCGCCACCGCATCGGTCGGCAGCGCGTCACGGAAATCCGAGCCTAGCCCTATGAGTCCATAGGCACCCGCCTGAGCGCTCGGCGCGATGTCCGCATCGGTCTGCACCCAAGCAAACCAGCGCAAACCGGCGTCCTCTGCGGCGTAGTGCAGCGTCGAGAGCTCGCCAGGACTATAGTCCGCCGCGTCATCGAGGATGAGAACGTCTGCGCCTTGGGCGGCCAGTTTTTGCACGGCTTGCCGTAATTCCGTTGCCGTGTGGGCGATCAGTTCGTGCGCGCGGCCATGGCCGTTTCGGCCGATGTGGGCGCCGCTCAATAAGAGACTGGGACCGGGCGCTTTCCCCGAGTCGATCCGGTGCCGCAGCGGCTTCGTGCGCTCCAGCGGAGTCCCGATATCGCGCGCCGTGGTCACCCCGGCGGACAGCAACGCCCGAGCGGCGACCGGCAAGACAACTTTGTCCGTCAACGGCTCATACGCCTCATGCCATCGACTTCGGCTGCCGTGACCCAACTGGTCCAGATGGACGGCGATATCAATCAGTCCCGGCAACACGGTCAGTCCAGCGGTTGACACGACAGCGGCATCGGCGGG
>Ga0214202_1000271_pt1 | contig 22045 bp, 15 predicted proteins | sample TroBogEpilimnion_9_FD_153040 | JGI IMG/M metagenome (GOLD analysis project Ga0214202, IMG submission 153040) | Freshwater microbial communities from Trout Bog Lake, WI - 03JUN2009 epilimnion | ecosystem: Environmental > Aquatic > Freshwater > Lake > Epilimnion/Euphotic zone | place: Trout Bog...
TTTCGTGCCCGCTATACAGGGTGAGTTGGGCATTGCGCCTCGCCACGCCCCGCTGCTCACCATGCTGAAGCCCGGTGAAATCCGCGTCCAGACTGTCGAGGGCGAGGAGCTGAGCTTCTACGTCGGCGGCGGCGCTTTGGAGATTCAACCGCAGCGCGTCACCGTGTTAGCGGATACCGCCATTCGTGCGCATGACTTGGATGAGGCTCAGGCTTTGGCGGCCAAGCAACGTGCCGAAGAAGCGATGAAGGGCACGATCGACGACATGAGTCTCGCCGAAGCGCAGGCCGAATTGCTTCGCGCTGCGGCTCAGCTCAAGATGCTTGAGAAGGTTCGTAAGCTCCGCAAGTGAGCGCTCGGTCATTGCCACGACCGAGACAGACAAAGCCCCGCTCCAAGCGGGGCTTTGTTTTTCGGGCCGCCTTTACGCCGTATGCACCCGGATGACCTGAATCAGGCTCTTGCCCGTGCGCTCGGCGGCGCGTCGAGCGGCCGCCACCCCGTGTTCATCCACAGACCCTCGTGTTCATTGCTGCAGAAGATGCGTCGATCAAGCCTCTGCGGCGCTGACCACGGACGGCTCCGCCGGGTCGACGCGCGTGCGTCTCCCCGGCGGACCGCGGTACCGTGTTACGGCACCGTCGCGCCGTCGCCCAAATACCGCGCCAACCACGCCGCCACTTCGCCGTACCACAGCCGACTGTCTTCGCCCTTGGTAATCCAGTGATTTGCGTCGGGGAAGACCAGTAATCGACTCGGTACCTCTAGGCGCTTGAGCGCTGTCCACATCTCCAACGTGTTGTTGAGCGGTACCCGAAAATCGTGTTCGCCTACCGACAACAGGATCGGAGTTGCGAAATCCGCGGCGTGCGCGATCGGGCTTTGCGTGCGCCAGGCCGGGTCGCCCGCCCAAGGCGGAGAGCCCATCATTACTTCCCGATGGTACGCGCCATCGCTCGTTCCCCATTGCATCTCGAGATCCGCCAACCCCGCGTGGCTGACGAGACAGCGATAGCGCCGCGTCGAGCCTTCGAGCCAGTTCGCCAAATGACCACCGTAACTGGCCCCCGCCGCGCACTGGCGCGAGGGATCGATAAAGGGATATCGCCGAATGGCTTCATCGGCCGCCGCATTCACTTCATCTGCGGGACCGGCCAATGGATCCCGCTCAATGGCCTGCGCGAACTGCTCGCCGTACCCGGTCGAACCCGAGTAGTCGGTCAGCAGCACGACGTAGCCGCCCGCCGCCAACAGGTGATAATTCCAGCGCAAGCCGAAGCTATCGCGCCATGCGCTGTGAGGCCCCCCGTGGAGCAAGACGAGCAGTGGATAGCGGCGCGTCGGATCAAACCCCGGCGGCTTGACGAGCAAACTGTGGATGGCGCGGCCGTGATTGTCGGTGAACGTGAACTCATCGACCGGCAGCCAGTCGATGGCATTGGTGCGCCCCGCATTGAATTGGGTGAGCGGTGTGGCGCCTTTCGAGGGATCCAGCCGAACGATTTCGCCCGGCGCGACCGCGCTTTCGTGCCGTGCCAGCAGGACCGTCTGCCCGCCACGCGAGGCAACCGACAGGTTCGTGTACACGCCTGAGGGGGATGCGACCGCAAGATGCGCCGGGCCCTTCGGCGGCGCCACGTAGAGGTGCTCATGTCCCGCGTCTTCCGCGAGAAAATAGACCGAGCCGTCCCCGCCGACACCCCAACTCGATACGCTGCGATCCACAGCGTCCGTAAGGTCTTCCGGCGTCCCAACCGTGCCGTTGCGGTATGCGAATCGGCTGATGCGGGTCGCGTCGTACACGTGGCCGCTCGCACGGGCGTGCTCTGCATAAAGGCGATCGCCCGTGGGCCCAAACTGGGGATGTTGGTACGAGTCCGGTGCTTGCGTGAGCGCGCGTGGCTCACCGCCGGTGACCGGCACCGACCACAATTGGAGGCTCGTGAACGCACGGGCCGACCGGTCTCGATCAGTGCCCGCGACGAACACGAGCGACTGACCGTCCGGCGCCCAGGTGGGGTCGAGCGACACGCCATCGTCCTCCGCTCGCCCGGTAAAACCCGGGGCGGCCGCGAGCGCGGAACCGGCCAGCAGGTCATGGGACGGTGCGCCGGCGTGGGCGGCCTGCACGTAGAGGTGAGCGCGTCGCTCGTCCAACCAGTGGTCCCAACTGCGAATGGGGAAGCTCTCATACGCGCGCACGGTGGATTTTCGTTCCTCGTGCTCGCGGTTCAATCGGCGGTTGTCCGCATCGTCCCGGGCGCCGGGCCAAACATCAGCGACATACGCTATCTGGCTGCCATCGGGGGAGAACTTCGCCGAACGAGCGCCCAACGGGGCGTCAGTGAGGCGCTCGGACTCGCCGCCCTGCACCAGATCAAGCAGATAAATTTGCTCCGCGCTGTCGGTGTCGCGCTTGGCGCTGAAGACGATCCGATGGCTGTCGGCGCTAAAACTGACGCTCGATTCCGCGCCCTTGGTGTGGGTGATCCGGCGCGGGCTCACTGAGCCGTCAACGGTAATCAGCCACAAGTCCGACACCTGCTCCTTGGCGTCGTACGCCGGCTCCGTGACCGAGACCACGGCGATCCGTCCGTCGGGCGAGAGTACCGGTGCGCCCACCCGCCGCATCAGCCACACGTCCTCGTGGGTAATGGGATGGCGGACCGGTGTCGCGGGGGCGACCGGGCTGGCGATACTGACGGTGGCACTCAACAGCGCGGCGGAAACGGCGGTCCAAGTCGACATGGGGCGAACCCTCTTATTTCGTAAACCCGACGATACCCGATCCGTATGGGGGACCGCCTGTGCGAAAATGCGCCCATCATCGCGCCGAGGGTGTCATGCCGCTGAGTCTCGTGATTTTGGCTGCCGGTCAAGGCAAGCGTATGCACAGTGACCTCCCCAAGGTGTTGCAGCCCTTGGCGGGGCGATCGCTGCTCGGACATGTTCTTGCGGCCGCCCGCGCCCTCCAACCGGACGGCATCCACGTCGTGTACGGCCACGGCGGGGACCAGGTGCGCGCCGCGTTCCCGGATGCGGACCTACAGTGGGCCTTACAGGCCGAGCAGTTGGGTACGGGTCACGCGGTGGCGCAAGCCATGCCACCCATCCCCGACGACCATCAAGTGCTGGTGCTGTATGGCGACGTCCCGCTGATCAATACCGATACCCTCCGGCAACTGATCGACGTCGCCGGGCCCGAGGGTTTCGCGCTGCTCTCCGTGCAACTCGACGATGCCACCGGTTACGGGCGCGTGCTGCGCGATAACGCCGGCAACGTCTATCGCATCGTCGAGGAGAAGGATGCGAATCGAAAGGAAAAGACCGTCCGTGAGGCGAATACCGGCGTGCTCGTGACTCAGTCGGCGCGATTGAAAGCCTGGCTGTCGAATCTGAAGAATGACAACGCACAGGGGGAGTACTACCTCACCGACGTCATCACCTTGGCCGTCCGGGATGGCATCAAAGTGCACGCGATCCCAGCCCCCACGGTCCCGGAAGTCTTGGGCGTCAACGATCGCGTGCAGTTGGCCGAATTGGAGGCCGCCTATCGCGCGATGGCGGCGCGTCGACTCCTGCTGGCCGGCGTCACGCTCGCGGATCCGTTGCGCATCGATGTGCGCGGCGAGGTGACCGCGGGCCGTGACGTGCGCCTCGACGTCAACGTTGTGCTCGAAGGCTCTGTCGTGCTGGGTGACCGGGTTACGGTGGGCGCGGGCGCGGTGCTGCGCAATGTCGTGATTGGTTCGGACACCCTCATCCATCCCTACAGCGTTCTCGATGGCGCGACCGTGGACGCCGGCTGCGTGATCGGGCCGTATGCCCGGTTACGGCCCGGCAGTCGTCTGCTCGCGGGCGCCCACGTCGGCAACTTCGTGGAACTGAAAAGCGCCACACTCGGCCGCGGCAGCAAAGCGAATCACCTGACCTACCTCGGCGATGCCGAGATCGGCGATCGCGTGAACGTCGGCGCCGGGACGATCACCTGTAACTACGACGGCCAAAACAAATGGCCGACGATGATTGAAGACGATGCGTTTATCGGGTCGGGCTCCATGCTCGTGGCGCCGGTCACCGTCGGCGCCGGTGCGACGATCGGTGCAGGCTCGACCATCACCAAGTCGGTACCGGCCGGTGGGCTCACCTTGGAGCGCGGACGCCAGCAGACGTACCTCGCCTGGCGACGCCCCCAGAAAGCGACGCCGACCGAACGGGCGCAGACGATCGCCCGCACCCAACTCAAGGACGAGACGCCCACCGCCGAATAACGCGTCGGTCGGGGACTTAAGGAGAACGCTATGTGTGGAATCGTAGGCGCGATCGCCGATAGGGACATCCTGCCGGTACTGATCGAAGGGTTATCACGGCTGGAATACCGAGGCTACGATTCGGCAGGTGTCGCGGTGATCGATGCCGGTGGGCATCTGCGCCGCTTGCGCGCCGTGGGCAAGGTCGCCCGCCTGCGCGAGTCGCTCGAGAGCGAGCCCACCTCCGGCTGCATCGGGGTTGCCCACACGCGCTGGGCGACGCACGGTGTCCCGAGCGAGCGCAATGCGCATCCGCACATCTCCCGTGACGGCATCGCGCTGGTCCACAACGGCATCATCGAAAATCACGAAGCGCTGCGCGCCGAGTTAATGGCCGCAGGCTATGTGTTTGAGTCGGAAACCGACACCGAGGTGGTGGCGCATCGGATTCATTTTCACGTCGACCGAGGGGCCACGTTGGAGTCGGCGATGGCGCTGACCGTCCGCGAGCTGCATGGCGCATACGCACTGGTTGTGTTGGGTGAACAGGATCCCGGCACGTTGCACGTCGCCCGTGCCGGCTGCCCGGTCGTGATTGGGCGCGGCGCCGACGGCAATTACGTGGCCTCGGACGTCTCCGCCTTGTTGCCGGTCACACGCCAATTTCAGTTTCTGGAGGAGGGCGATGTCGCCACTCTTCGTCGCGACACCGTGGTGATCCGCGATGCAGCCGGGCACGTCGTTGACCGCCCCATAAAACTGTCTGAACTCTCGGCCGACGCCGTCGAAAAGGGCGACTACGCGCACTACATGCTCAAGGAAATTCACGAGCAGCCGCGCGCGATCGCCCAGACATTGGAAGAACGTATTGCCGGTGGCCGATTGCTAGAAGCCGCGTTCGGGCCGCTGGCCACTGAGGTTCTGAGGCAGGCTCAGGCGGTACAAATCGTCGCCTGCGGCACCAGTTGGCACGCCGGCTGCGTCGCGCGCTACCTGATTGAGCAGATTTGCCGCTTACCCTGCTGGGTCGATATCGCCAGCGAGTTTCGCTATCGAAACCCGGTCGTCCCGGCCAACACGCTATTCGTGTCGATTTCGCAGTCGGGAGAAACCGCCGATACCTTGGCCGCGTTGCGCCAGGCGAAGACCTCGGGATACTTGTCGACGCTCGCGATCTGCAACGTGCCCGAATCTTCCTTGGTGCGTGAGTCTGAACTGGTCATGCTCACGCGCGCGGGCCCTGAGATTGGTGTTGCTTCCACCAAAGCGTTCACCACCCAGTTGGCTGCACTCGGCATGCTCGTGATCGCGCTCGGCAAACTGCACGGACTGTCGCGCGAACGCGAGCGGGAGCTGGTCACGTCGCTTCTGGAAACGCCGCGATTGGTGGAGGAAACGCTGGCGCTCGACGGCCAGGTGAAGCAATTGGCCGCGAAATTTGTGCAGAAGCATCACGCGCTATTCCTTGGACGCGGCGCACTGTATCCCGTGGCGATGGAGGGCGCGCTAAAGCTTAAGGAGATCTCTTACATCCATGCTGAAGCGTATGCCGCCGGCGAATTGAAGCATGGCCCCTTGGCACTCATTGATGCCGACATGCCCGTCATTGCGGTTGCCCCGAACAACGACTTGCTCGAAAAATTGAAATCAAATCTGCAGGAAGTCCGCGCGCGCGGCGGTGAGTTGTATGTGTTCGCCGACCCGGATGCCGGCCTCGTCGACAGCGATGGCGTACACGTGATGACCATGCCCAAACACGTCACGGAATTTCAGTCGCCCATGGTCTACACCATACCGTTGCAGTTACTGGCGTACCACGTGGCCACCATGCGTGGCACGGACGTCGACCAGCCGCGCAATCTCGCGAAGTCGGTGACTGTCGAGTAATGCCGCAGCCTAGCAGCGAGCCGATGCCTTCCGCATTGCCGCTGTCCGCGATGTGGCGCGGTGAGCGCGGGTAGCGCCCACGGCACTTGTGCCTGACGGCGTGTGCGGTCGCACGGACACAGGTCTCTCGATCGGTGGGATACACGGGGTCGAGAGAGGGGATGGCGCGAATGCTGAAAGTTCCCGACCTTCAGTAAGTAGCTTCCGAACGAATACCCCGGAAACCGCCATGAACGAACCGCACAGCATCATCGTTCCGAAAAGGCACTTTCGACAGTACACGTGACGCATTTTGACTGGTATTCGGTCAGAGCTGAACGAACGGACCGGGGCCTGACCATCCGTACTTTCCTCGCAAGCTCTCGCTTACGCATGAATCGCTCAACACGCCGCCGCTCACGCGTTCAAACACAACCGTCCTCCTAAGGATTATTCACGACTCCCTCCCCAAACGCGTCGGCGCATGGTTGCACCGCCAAAAAGGGATTCCGTTGCAGCGCGTCGGTTGTTGCTGCCACTGGGGAGATCGACATGAATTTGTTTCGTTATCACGCCAAGGCGTCATCACGGCTGGCTCTGTTCGTGTGCACGCTGGTCGTCGTTTCACTATTTGCCGGCTGTACCGGCGGAAAGGACGGCGTGACCGGCGCTACCGGCGCCACAGGAGCGACCGGCTCCACGGGACCTTCGGCACCCTCGGGGCCCATCGTGGCGCTCGACATTTCAACGGCGACGACGCTGACCTCGGCGATTACAGCGGTCACCGCAGGCAATTGGCCCACCGTCACATTTAAGTTGGTGGACCAATCCGGCAATCCCATCAAAGGCCTCACCGCGGGATCGGTGCGGTTTGCAATCGCTCAATTGCAACCGCAAGCCGACGGCTCGACACAATGGCGAAATTATCTGACGTCGGTGAGTAAGGCCGGGTCGGTGGGCTGGGGTACACACGATGCCGTTCAGCCTACGACTGAAACCGCGACTGCGGGCACCTTCACCGACAACGGTGATGGCTCATACACCTACCGGTTCAGCCAGTCGCTCGACGCGCTCGCCACAGTCGCGCAGGCGGCCTACAGTGTGGCGGGTCGTATACCGACCGGCATTACCATTGCCTATGACGGCGCCCAGACGCATCGCGTCGGTATCGAATTGCGGGCCGCAACAGGCGTTACGCTGCCTGCGGTCACCAACAACGCGGTGTACGACTACATCCCGTCCAGCGGATCAACGACGCTGTCATCGGTACGCCGCATTGTCTCCGACAAAGAGTGTGATGCCTGCCATGCGAAGCTCGCCATGCACGGCGGCCCGCGCATTGACGTCGAATACTGCGTGCTCTGCCACAACGGCGGTAACGCCGATCCCGGTTCGGGCAATGTGCTCGACCTGCGCATCTTGGCCCACAAGCTCCATTCGGGGGCGTCGCTCCCGAGCGTGAAGGCGGATCCCAACCACGGTTTAATTCCAACAGCGGGTGTGGGCTTTGTGGTGTTCGGCTACGGGGGCTCAGTCAACAACTTCAACACCGTCGTCTGGCCGCAAGACACGCGTAACTGCACGACGTGCCACAACACCGCAGACCCTAACACTCCCCAGGCATCCAACTACCTGAACGCATCCGCGACCGCCTGCGGCGCCTGCCACGACAACATCGACTTTACGACGACGAGTGTCGTGAAGCACACGGGCGTCACAGGCCCTATCAGTGACAGCACGTGCATGAACGCCGGCTGCCACTCGGCGACGGCGCCAGGGACTGCGGCTGTCGGTGGCGGCAACGTCGACATTGTGACGGCCCACACGATCAATGTTCAGACCCAGATGACGCGCTTCAAAGTCAATGTTGCGCGCGTCATTGCCTTGAAGTCTGACAAGGTGACTGTTGAGCCGGCGTGCGCATCCAAACTGGCCGCCGCGAGCGCGGGTGCCACGGTAGTCTGCACCGTGCCGCCCGGTGACTACATCCAGATCGGCGTGACCGTGACCGACCCGACCCACAACAATACGGCATACGACCTGTCGCAGCTGCCGTTCAGTACCTTCGGATCCACGATTTCAGCACGGGCGGCATGGACGACGCTGAACTACACCAACCCCGGCGCGGTCGTCGGCAGCGGTAACCCGCAAGCGCAGTCGGTGAGTCTGCTCGCTAAGATCGGTACCGCATCCAACGGACCGGCCCCCGCAACCACAGCCACCAATACCGCCACCTCGGTGATCCCATCGGTTCCGGCGGTGGCTTATGGAAACGGCGGTGCCGATAAGACGATGTTGATCGCGCAATTTCCGTACCCGCTGCCCTTGACGACCGAACGGACGTTGAAAGGCGGCTCCGGCGGCATCAGCGCTCAAGCGTCATTCAACATTCTCAATGTGGCGGATGTCGGTACGACGCCGGCCGCAGTCAGCGGTTCGAACCCATCGGTTCTCGCCCTGTCAGTACCTGTGCAGGCGGCCGATCCGGTGTACTTCCCGATCACGGACGCGTCGGCGGTCGCGCGACGTCAGGTTGTGGATTACAACAACTGCCTCCGTTGCCATAAGAAGTTGGTGCTGCACGGCAGCCGCGTGAACCAGGTGCAGTTGTGCGTCATGTGCCACAACCCCGCACAGGCGCCGCGTCAGCAGGCCACCGGTGCCGCAGCCGGATCGTCGGGCTCGGAGCCGGTCGACTTTAAGTTCTTCATCCACGGCATCCACTCCGCGCAGTACAAGGCCGGCGTCGTCGATGAAACCGGCGTGCTCTTCCCCGGCCAATTGACCAACTGCCTCGGTTGCCACAAGACGGACACCTACTATCCGGTGGACCCCGCTGCGGTGTTCTCGACCACGATCGATCCGGGTCAGACCTATAGCACGACCCGCTATCAAGGTTACGACGACCCGACTAAGCACTACGCGATTACGGCGAACGCGGCGGCGTGCGGTTCGTGCCACACGACGCCTACTGCGCAGCAGCATATGAAGCAGCAAGGCGCGGTAATCATGGCGGATCTGATCGATAACTCTGCGGCGCCCGCGGCGAACCAAGGCATCTTGGGTCTGGGCTTCGGTGTGGCCAACAACATCCTGCCCAGCGCTCCGCACATCAAAGCGATGGATGGTTCGACGTTACCGCAGTATCAGACAGAGAGTTGTCTGATCTGTCACGGCAAGGGCGCGACAGCGGACGTCGCCGTCGCTCACGGCACCGCGTCCTACAAGTACAACTAATTGCGTCGCAAAGAGGCCCGGCGGTGTTCGCCGGGCCGAGACGGAACGAACGAGGAGCGAACCATGTTCGCGAAGCACAGCAGTAATCGACGGAATCGCCTTGCAGCCTTGATGGCTGTGGCCGCGTTAGCGGTGGGCGCCTGTTCTGGCGGGGGCAGCGGCGCGACTGGGGCACAAGGCGCCACCGGCGCGAGTGGCTCGCAAGGTGCGGGAGGATCCATCCTGACCCAAACCATCGGCTCCGCGCAGACCGTGACGGGGGCGATCACTGGCGTCGCCATGACCGGGAGTGCGCTGACCGTCTACTTTCGTTTAGTCGACCAAAAAGGCGAACCGCTGCGGGGACTACAGGCGTCACAGATCAGCTTTCAGGCGTCGAAATTGGTGCCCGGCCAGAATGGCGCCTCGAGCGCCTGGCAGGCCTATATCAACACGCTATCAAGCCCCGGCACGGGTCCGTGGTGGGGGACCCAGACGACACGCCAGCCGACGACGGAAACGGCCACCGCCGCCGGCGCCGTCTTCACCGACAACGGTGATGGCACCTATGCCTACACGTTTTCCAAAGGCCTAGACGCCTACACCGGCGCCGATGTCGGTGGTAGCGCCATCCCCTTTGAACCGACACTCACCCACCGCGTCGGCTTTGAGATTCGTGGTACCGGCGCGAATGCGTCCAACAACAACACGAACAATCCAACCTACACGTGGCTCCCCGCGACGGGTGCGACGGTTAACCTGCTCACCCGCGACATCGTGGGCGACAAAGAGTGCGATGCCTGTCACGGCAAGTTCGCCATGCACGGCGGCGCGCGGGTGGACGTCAGTTACTGCGTCCTCTGCCACAACCCGGGCAACACAGACGCGCAGTCCGGCAATACGCTGGATTTCAAAGTAATGGTGCACAAGATCCATTCGGGTGCGAGCTTGCCATCCGTCGTGGCCGCGGGGTCCACCGCACCCGCACCGGGTGTCGGTTACTCCATTTGGGGCTATGGGAATACGCTGTATAACTTCAATACGGTCGTGTGGCCCCAGGACACGCGCAATTGCCAAACCTGCCATAACGCCGCCGACCCGGCGACGCCTGACGCGAACAACTTCCAGTCCGTTCCGAACGCGGCCGCGTGTGGCGCGTGCCATGACACCGTGAACTTCGCGACGGGCGCGAACCACGGACCTACCCAACAACCGGTTACCGACGCGGATTGCGTGACGTGCCATGGACCCAATGCAACGGCCAATGCTGGCGCGTGGCAGGTCCTACCGGAGCATGTCGTCCCAGTCTTGCAGCAAGAGCAGCATTTCCGAGTGACCGTCGTAAAAGTGGAGGCGGTGAAAGATGCCGCCGGTACGATTCCCGGGGCCACCGCCTGTGTTGCGCCCGCGACGGCGTGCAAAGTGTTACCCGGCGAATACCCCAAAATCACGATCAAGATCGATGATCCGACGACGGGCAATCTGTGGAAGCTGACCGATGCGCCCTTCGCGACCCAATATTTCGCGACAGGCGCGACGGCTGCGACCGCGGCTCGTGTTCGCGCACGTATCGGGTACTCCACGCTCAACTACACGAACCCCGGCTCGAGTACCGTCACCCAAGCGGCGATGGCTGACTTTCTGGTCGCGACCAAACAAGCGAACGGCACGTATACCCTCGCGCCGGCGCCGATGAATGCCGACGGGTCCTACACTGCCGTCGCCGCCACACCGATTCCGGCGAACTATACGGCCGTGGTCACCGGCGGCTCCGGCGGTGTCTCCAGCGAAGCCCGTGCCATCGGCAACGTCGCCCCGGCCAATGCGCCGGTACAAAACGGCACGATCGCGATCAAGGCAGCGGATCCGCTCTACTTCCCGATCAGCGACACCACCCCCGTGGCCCGCCGCGAGGTCGTGGCGACGGCGAACTGCCTGCGTTGCCACAAGTCACTCGAATTGCATGGCGGCGCCCGTGCGAACAACGTTCGGCTCTGCATCATGTGCCATAACCCGGCACAAGCCCCGCGGGAGTCGTACACCGACGCCAGCGGCGTCAAGCACACCGACGTCTCTGAGCCGGTCGACTTCAAATTCTTCATCCACAGTCTGCACTCGGACAACTATAAGTTTGGCGTGGCGGACTTCTCGCAGTTGGGCTTCCCCGGCGTTCTCAACAACTGCCTTGCGTGCCATAACACCGACACGTATTACCCCGTCGATCCGACAAAGGTCTACGCGACCTCGATCGATGCGGGCAGCACACCGTCCGATCCCACGACCCACATCGCCATCACCGCGAACGCCGCGGCCTGTGGGGCCTGCCACACGGGCGTGTCCGAGCAGACTCACATGAAGCAGAACGGCGCTGTCGTGATCGCCGATCAGTTCCCCGCGGGCTTGCAATACCAAGCGCCAAACGTGTTGTCGCCCGCCGCGAAATACATCAAAGGACCCACGGGCGCAACGCTTCCGCAATACCAAACGGAGACCTGCACGCTGTGTCACGGCAAAGGCACGACAGCCGATGTCGCGGTCGTCCATCAAACTGCTTCGTTCAAGTACAACTGAAGGGCCTGACCATGAGATACGGCTCATCCAAACGTCATGGGATCGGCACGATGCCGACGGCATCTGGTTCGCGCTCGCGGACGATCCATTGGACAGCGGCTCTCGCTGCGCTGGTGTGGATCGCGGTCACGGCGACGAGTGCGGCCTCGCCGTCGGGGGCGTATACGGAGAAAGGTGCGGACACCTGTCTCGACTGCCATGAAGAGGCCGCCGTGACCGGCATCTTCCAAACGGCTCATGGACGTCCCACCGACGCGCGCGCGCCATTCGGTCACGGGCAACTGCAGTGCGAAGCCTGCCACGGCCCCGGTGATGCGCACGCCAACGGCAAGGGCAAGTCGCGACCACCGGTCATCCGATTCGGCAAGAAGTCCGACACCCCGAAGACGACGCAGAACGAGCAATGCCTCACCTGTCATACGAAGAATGCCGCGCATTGGGGGGGCAACGCACACGCAGGCAACCAGGTGGCTTGCGCGGATTGCCACACGCTGCATCAACCCAAGGACGCCGTGCGGGATGTCCGTACGCAGACGCTGGTGTGCACCAGTTGCCATCAAGCCCGAGCCGCCGATGCGTTGAAGCCATCGCATCATCCGCTTGCCGAGGGAAAAATGGGCTGCACAGGCTGTCATTCACCACACGGTTCTGCCGCACCGTCGGCACTGAAGGGCAGTACCGTCACCGAGACCTGTACCCAGTGCCACGCTGAGAAGCGCGGGCCCTTCCTGTGGGAGCACGAACCGGTTGCCGAGGACTGCACCAACTGCCACGACCCGCACGGATCGACGCAGGGGGCGCTGCTGAAGACTCGTCCGCCGTTCCTGTGCCAACAATGCCATGACGTACAAGGGCATCCGTCAGTGGCCTATGGACCCGACGGGTTGTCCGGCGGCAGCGGCGTGCAGCGCGGCGTCTTCCTCCAGGCAGGCAGCTGCCTTAATTGCCACTCGAAAGTGCACGGTTCGAACCATCCCTCCGGTTCGAAGCTGATGCGTTGAGCGGGGTATTCTTATGTCACCGCGTACGTTCATCAAACTCTCCGTGGCCGCAGCGCTCGCTGCCGCTGCAGCCAGCGCCTTGGCCGACGCGCCCTCGGCGCCTGATGTCGCGAACTGGAAATGTGAATTGTGCCCCTTCGATAAGGGTACCGATGGCTCGTTCACACTGGGTGCCGCCGAGGCCTCGGGCGCGAACGCCAGTTATGGCCATTACTACAACGGCATGGACCACCAAGGCGCCTATGCCGAATTTGATGCCGAGGGAAATGTCGTCGGCGAGAAGGGCCAACACGTGGAATACGCCGTTGACGACCTCGCCTTGTCGACGCGCCGCGGGTACATGCGAGTAGGAACGTACGGCCTCTACGACCTCACCCTGCGCTACGACGGTATACCGTCCTCGTCGCAAGACACGACGGTGACACCGTATTCGGGAGGCGTGAACCAAAGCCTACCCAGCGCCTGGATCCCTGCGGGGACGCCCGCTGGCATGAGCGCACTGACCGGCGCGCTGCACACGGCCAGCGTCGGCACGGAGCGGCGGACCTATGGGGTCGACGGTCGATTGAGGGGCTCGCACGGGGTAACGTATTTCGCCCGTTTTGAGCGACAGGAGAAAACAGGCAGCGAAATTGTCGGCGCTGGCTTTCTCACCCAGTCGGTGCAATTGATTGCGCCATTAACCTATACGACCGATACGGTCGAAGCCGGAATCGATTGGGCCGATGACCATCGTTCGGTGAAGGCGACGTTCTCGGATTCTAAATTCCACGACTCGGATGCGCTGTTCGGATTTCAGGATCCGTATCTGACGTTGTCTGGGACGACGACCTTTGGCGCAGTCTCGCGCCCCCCGGATACGGATGCCCGCCAGTGGAGTGTGACCGGAGCGTCGCAGCTGCCGTTGCACTCCAGCGTCTCCGTCGCGATGTCCCAATCGCAATTGACCAACGACGCCGCACTGGTTCCCGCCATAGCGGGCGGCGCGGTGCCCACAACCGGTTACGACGGCAGAGTGGTGCTGACGCACATGGCGGTTACCGCGAGTTCGCATCCCTGGGCCAACTGGAGTGCACGGGGACGCGTGTCTTACGATGAACGTCGCGATGACAGCACGACGGCCGTATGGCAGCAGTACCTCACTGATCTCGTACCCGGCGCGACCGTGCAAAACCCGCACTACGGATTTGAACGGGCTTTCGCGGACGGTTCCCTGGATTGGCAACTCTTTAGACAGTTGTCGCTCGGCATTGCGGGCGAACGTCGCGATGTGAATCGTACCGATTCGGTGGTCGCCAATACGGCGGATGGCCGATCGTATGGCCGAGCCCGTTGGTCGCCCGGTCACGGCATTGAGTTGACCGTCAAAGGTGGCTTTGCGCATCGTGAAGCCAGTGGCGTCGATGTGTCGAAAGTGCTGACGGGTCAAGATCCTCGGGTCAGCATCTACAACGTCGCCAATCGTGACCGGGACTTTGGGGAACTCAATGCGACATGGTCGGGTCAGCGGTTCACGCTATCGGCCCAAGCGTCATCCGCAAACGATCGCTATGGTCGTTCGGTATTAGGCCTGTTGGAAGGACGGGAGCGGCGTGCGGCCGGTACACTGACGTGGACACCGTCCGAGACCTTGTCCACGTACGTGGACGGGGGTTATCAACGGCGCACATCGACACAAGCCTCCGCGTATTCAACGGCATCGCCGCTGTGGTTTGCCGATATCAGCGATCGCTACACCCATGCCGGTGCCGGTGGTCGTTGGGTCTTAGGGCCTTGGGACTATTCGCTCGATTACACCCACGCCCGAGCGTATGGCAATACTGCGGTTGGCGCGTTCGGCGGATTAGCTGCGTTTCCCGAAGAGCAGACGTCCTTAGAGAGTTATCGGTTCACCATCAATTATGCGAAGTCCGATGCGCTGACCCTCAAGGTGCGTTGGGCGTATCAGAATTACTTCGCAGCGGATTGGGCCAATGACGGCGTGACCCCGACGTCGCTGACCAATCTGCTGGCTGTCGGTGCGGTATCGCCGCAGCACAACGTCAACGTGGTGGGCGTCTCCTTCACCTACCGGTACGGGAAGCGCGCAGGCAACGAATGACGGTGGTGTCAGCGTAGCGCGTCCACGACGCTGCCGAAAAACGCCTCGTCGGGGATGACGTGGGAGTCCGACGGCTTGGATCGCGCGGCCAGTACCACGATGGCAACCCGTCGGCGGGGGTGCACGTAGAGTCGTTGCCCAAAGATGCCCATGCCCATAAACGCGCCGGCGTGACGCGGGTCATCGGCGGGTGGTAGCCACCATTGATAGCCGTAACGCGAGCCATCCCGGGCAGGCTGTGTGGCTTCAAAAAACCAGTCAGCCGGGACCAGCGGTTCACCGTCCAGTCGCCCGTCATCGAGTACGAACTGGGTGAATCGCCCGTAATCGCGCAACGTGGCGGCAAGTCCGCTACCGCCCATACCCATGCCGCCGACAGACTCGAGCCACCACGTCGCATCCGATTCCATGCCGAGCGGTATCCAGAGGCGTTCCGTCAGGTAATCCGCGAGTCGTTTTCCGGTCACCGCTTCCAGTACGGCACCGACAAGAAAGGTTTCGCCTGTGCTGTAGTTGAATGCCGCATCAACGGCGGCGCGGCGCGGTAATGTCGCCATGAGCGCGAGCAGGGCGCCGTGCTCGCCCGCCAGCTGCGCGTCCAGAAAGCGGCGACGGTCGGAGCGCGGATTGGTGTAGGTCTCGTCCCAAGCCACTCCGGTACGCATCGCCAGCAGTGAACGCAGCGGCACGTCCGCGTAAGCGCTCCCCGACAGGGCCGGTAACACGTCGCCGAGCGGCACCTCTAACGATCGCAGATAGCCATCGCGCAGTGCGCAGCCCACGAGTGTCGAACAGACCGATTTGGCGAGTGAGAACGACGCATGGCGTTGCGACGGCGTGAGGCCCAGTTCGTAGTCCTCACGCACGATGTGTCCGTGATGGAGGATCAACAGTCCGGTGACTCGGTTGACGGCGAGGTAATCGACGAGATCGTATGTTCGACCCGCATGCTCAATGCGGACGGTGCGCAGTGGTGAACCCATCGGTAAGGGCCGGGCGACAGCGCCTCGGTGGGCGATCGCGGTCGGAAACCACGTCTCGGACGACGTCATGGCCGAGGCGACGGCGCCGGGTGTGAGCTCGCCGCCGTAGAGCGCGCGTACCAGCGCGGAGGAAGAGGGCGTTATCATGAGGTCGAATGCTAGCGCACGGCGCTGTCGGTCGCTGTGGCATGCTGCCGACAGCCAAGGATGAGTTATGACCGACCCCCATCAGCGATTCGACGCCGCTTTTTTCAAACGGTACTACGGCGATCCCGAGACGCGGGTCGCCGACGAGGGCGATGCAGAGCGCTTGGCTGGCCTCATCGGGGGAGTCGTCAATTACCTCGAGCTTCCGGTACGCCGTATTTTGGATGCGGGTTGTGGGATTGGTCTGCTACGGGAGCCGTTATTGCGGCAGTTTCCGCTCGCACGCTACGAGGGCCTCGAAGTCAGCGAGTTTCTCTGCGAGCGCTTTGGCTGGATTCGGGGCTCCGTGGCCGATCATGTGGCCAAAACCCCGTACGACCTCGTCGTGTGCCACGACGTGCTGCAGTACCTCGACGACCGATCTGCCGGGCGCGCCATTGCGAATCTGAGTCGGTTGAGCCGGGGTGCGGTCTACCTGAGTGTGTTGACGCAAGCGGACTGGCGGCATGCCGCCGATCAATCGCGCACCGACGATTCCGTACACCAACGCTCGGGCGAGTGGTACCGCCGCCGACTCAAGCGCGTGTTTCGACACATCGGAGCCGGGGTCCATTTTCGGCGCGACCTGAACCCCATCCTCTGGGAACTCGAAACCCCGTGGACGTAATGCTCCGAATTGCTTTTGACGCCTCGGGTCAGGCTACAATCGGCGAGTGCCCATAATGCACTTTCATCCCAGTTACAGAGTTCCCAGGGGGATATCCATGCTTCTCACGACCAGCCGTAAGGCGCGCCTCTTTGTTCTGACTGCTGCTGCGGTTGCCGTAGGCAGCCTGGCCGGTTGCGGCGGTGGCGACGATGCCTCCAAGCTCATGCACACCATGGTTAAGGTCGATTCGATCACGCAGCAGGGTTCCTGCGAAGACGTGAACGTCAAGGTCAGCCCGGTACAGATCCTGCCGGATGCGCCGAAGATGTCGAACTCGAAGGAATTCATCACCCCGGTCACGCTGACCAAGGGCGCCGATGGCGTGTCGTGCTCGGGTACGGCGGCGTCGATCCCGATGGCGCCGGGTAAGTGGAAGTTCACGGCGATGCTGCCGTCGGGCGTGGCGACTTGCGAACACGACGTTCCGGCGACCGGCGAGTCGAACCTGAGCTTCAAAGACGGCGAAAGCGCCTGCCAGTAAGCCAGGGTGTCAGCTCGGTCGGTCAGACTCAGCGCAGTCTGACCGATCGTGCTAATTTAGGCGTCATGTCCAAAGGCGCCCGAACGCGAGCCTCGATTCTGCAGTCTGCCGTGGAAATGGCCTGCCTGCAGGGTCTCGGTGGGCTCAACCTCCAGCCTCTTGCCGACCGCGTCGGTATGACCAAGAGCGGGCTGTACGCCCATTTCGGCTCCAAAGAAGCCTTGCAATTGGCAACCCTAGAGTCCGCCAGCGAGCGTTTTCTCGAAACCGTAGTGGCGCCCTCCAAGACCGCACCGCCGGGTCTGCCGCGACTGGACGATCTCTACGAACGCTGGTTGGCATGGCCTGCCAATGCCGGGCTCCCCGGCCAATGCCCGTTCTTTGCGGCAGCTGACGAATTCGACGACAGCGAAGGGCCGGTTCGGGACCGCTTAGAACGGACGTTCCGGGAGTTCCGTCAGGTCTGTGAGGAACTGATCGCCTCGGCCGTTCGTCACGGACATCTGCCGGCCGGGACGGACCCGGTACAATGGTTCTACGAGATGATGGCATTGCGACAGGCCCACCAATGGGCTGCGGGGTTCATGCGCGATCCGCGGGCGCTGGAACGCTCCCGGACCGGCTTTGATCGCCTGGTGGGACGCGGTCGCAGTGCGGCGCTCCAGAGTCTTCGCTCGTAAACCGTTTTTAGAGTGCCGAGAGTGCCGTGACCCGTTGCCGTTGGATCGTACTGTGGTGTTGCGTGAGTGGCTGGCTAGCCGCGTGCGGTGAGCGCAGCGCGTCACGACCGCATACGGCGTCCACCGACTGGAATCGTCCGGGACCGGTGTCGTTGCCGTTGCGAATTGGGCCGGATCTGGTCGTCAAGAACGTCCGCTTTGGCATTCTGAAAACCACGCTGTCCGGCGATGAGCACTTCGTGGCGGCCGACGTACTGCCGGCGGAAGACGGTATCAATTACGGTTGGATCGCCGAGATCGAGACCACACGGTCCGCTGTACGCTGGCAAGAACGGTTGACGCTACCGGCGCCGGCGGACGATTGGGGCGATGTCGAAGACGACGACGGGGTCCTGATCTCCAAGGATGGCCGCACGGCGCTGTCGACGGGCGACGACTTGGTGGAAAAGGGCGAGATGCGTCACGTGAACTGGCTGCTGGGCACCGGTGACCCGCCCGGCCGTTACATCATGGATGTCGCGATCGAAGGGCATCCTGTCGCTCACTTCGAATTTCGTCTCGACCATCCTGTTCACGAAAAACCCATGCTCGTGCGCTATCCTCGGCACATGGGTGCGATGCCGGCCCTGCGTGTGGCACGAACCGACGAGGGGACGATATGGAGATGAAACGGGTGAGCGCGGGTGAATTGCGCGGCATCGGCTACGATGAGTCGAACCGGCTTCTACGCGTCGAGGTGGGTTCACGCCTGATGGAATACTCCGGAGTCTCGTCCGAAGTCTGGCGGCGTCTGTCGACCGCCGGATCGATGTGGAGTTACTACCGCGACAACATCGAGGAAAACTATCCCGAGCGGATCGTGCGTTGAGTGCCTTGACGAAGAAGACATTCACCGTGCGGCGGTTGCTGCCCGTCGTGCTGTCCGCGTTTATCGTGGCCCTGGCGCTCAGATTTCTGCAGCACGGGGGTATGCGGCAACTCAACGTGGCCGACGTGCTCCGTGCGCTGCATGACATTCCGCTCGGCGGAGCGATCGCCGGCGCGTTCTTAGTGGTTGTACTCTACGGATCGCTGGCGCTGTGTGAAGCAATCATTGCCGGGGTGGTCGCCGGTCCTGTGAGCCCGCGGCGGGCGGCGATGGGCGGCTTTTTGGCCTCATCCATTGGGCACGTGCTGGGTTTGGGCGCGGTGTCCGGGGGCGCCATCCGCTATCGGATCTATTCCGCGGTAGGCATGCGGCCGCTGGATATCGGCAAGATGATTCTACTCGCGGCGATCCCGTACCCCGCCGGGCTCGGTATCCTGCTGTCGCTCTCGTTGTTGGTACAGGCCGATGCGGCGGCCCCACTGCTGCATACGAGCGCCGCATTAGCGCGGGGTATTGGCGTCGCGTTAGTGGCGCTGCACTTGGGGTATTTGACGCTCGTTTTGCGCCACCGTGGCCCCTTGCACGTCGGGAAGTACCAAATCCCACTACCGCCACCGCGGCTCACCGCGGTGCAGTATGCCGTCGGCATCATTGAGGTGACCTGCGGCGCCAGCATCCTCTATTTCTTGTTGCCCGCTGGTGCCAATCTGCCGTTCACGGTCTACATGGGCGTGTACGTGATCAGCATTCTGGCCGGACTGGCGTCGGGTCTGCCGGCAGGTCTCGGCGTCTTTGATGTGGCGATGGTCGCCCTGTTACCCAATTTGCAGCCGGCTCAGGTGGCGGCGGTCGTGATCGTTTACCGCGGATTGCTGGAGGCCGGTCCTTTCTTGATCGCGCTCGTGCTGTTTGCGACCTACGAGATCTGGTGGCGCCTGCCGCCCCAGCGGGCGCGTGCGGCGGCCGTCGAGGCGGAAGAGGCGGCACTCGACTGAGTTACTCGGCGGGTACGGGGCTCACGTTGACGATGATCGAGCCACTTGCAGAGGCGCCGGGCAGCGCCGACGTGGTGGGGTCGCGGGGCGTGTACACGACCAGGTAACGCTCCGGACCACCGTCTGGGATTTCCACGGTCAAACGATAGGCCGGTACGGTCGTCAGGCCCAGTTCCGGCAAATCAAAGTGCCATGCGGCGCCGTCTGACGCGCGCGTCACAATAAAGTTATCTGACAGTAGCGCCATCGCCGGATAAAACACCCGCGATTGTGCCGGGTGGGTTGGCGGTTCGAGCGGCGCGATGATGTCGACGAGGTAGGCCCCGTGGGTGTCGGGCAGTCGAAACGCCGCGTAGGCGCTGTCGCCACTGCGGAAAACAAAGTGGGGGCTATTTGAGTCGATCCGGACACGAACGCTGCCCTCAGTGGGCAGCGGGCTGTAGGTAAACAGCTCTGGATCCGTCATGAGCGTGCCCGCTAGCGTGCGCGGGCTGATCCACGCGAGCGCCACGACACCCAATGCACACAGTCGGTGAATGCTGATCATGCCATCAGGCTACCATGATCGAATGAACGATCAGACGACCGCCGAGCGCCCGAATCACCCGACGCCTCGCTATCTCCCGCCACAGACCCCGGAATGCCCGACACGGGTCGCCTCAGCGCATGGAGACCGTCTCGATCCGTGGTACTGGTTGCGCGACGATAGTCGCTCCGATCCGGTCGTTCTGGCACATCTGGCGCGGGAAAACGCAGCCTGTGAGCGTTGGTTTGAGCCGCTCAACCCTCTGATGGCTCAACTCAAAATCGAATTGGCGAGTCGGGTGCCCCCCGAGCAGTCGGGGCTACCGGTATTCGAACACGGCTGGTGGTATCAAGCTCGCTATCGCGAGGGCGCCGAGCATCCCCTTCACGTCCGTTGGCGAGATTCGGGTCCCGAAGAGGTCTTACTCGACGCGGCAGTGGCCGCGGCTGGGAGTGCTGCGTACACCCTCGGCGCGCTGGACGTCTCGCCCGATGGGCGATGGCTCGCGTTGACCGAGGATCCGCTGGGTCGCCACCAGTATGCGCTGCGCATCATTGATCGCACGACGGGTCGGCAGATGCCCGAAGAGCGACTCGGCTTGGATGCCGATTTGGCCTTCATGAACGATGGCTCGGTGCTCTATATCCGCCAGGATCCCGTTACCCTGCTGGGTCATCAGGTGTGGCGACACGTGCCCGGTACCCACTCCTCGGCCGATCAGCGCTTGTATACGGAGAGCGATGACGCATACACGCTCTCACTGAGCCGCAGTCGCAGTGGCGACTACATCTACTTGCACCTCGACAGCACGTCCACCAGCGAGGTGCAGTATGTGCGTACTGACAGTCCCGAACCGGCGTTTCAGGTGGTGATCCCGCGCCGGGCGGGCCATGAGTATGACGTTGAGGATATGGGCGATCGATGGTTGCTCCGAACGAATGAGGCAGCCCCCGACTTTCGCATCGTCTGCGCGCCCATGACGACGCTTGCCGACCGCTCGACGTGGCAGACGATCGTGCCGGCGACGGCGGGCGTCGTGGTCACGGACATGACGGTGTTTCACACCCATATTGCCGTGGCCGAGCGCGTGCAGGGCATCGGCCGCGTTCGTCTCCTGGACCGCAGTGGCGGCCCTGACCGGTTACTCACAGCGCCCCACCCCGCGGCGACGCTTTGGCTGGACGTCAATCGAGACGATAGAGCCCCCTTTCTGCGTTACGCGTGGGGCTCGTTAGCGCACCCCACGACGCGAATGGCGTTGGACTGGGCGACCGGCGAGACCCCGGTACTGCGGGTGGATCCGGTGCAAGGCGGGTATCAGCCCGAGCGCTATCGCGTCCAGCGGCGCTGGATCACGGCGCGGGACGGCGTCAACGTGCCGGTGTCCGTACTGGCGCATGTGGATACGCCGTGTGATGGCACGGCACCCCTTCTGCTGACGGGCTATGGGGCTTACGGCTATGCGATGCCGGCTGTCTTTGACGCGACCCTGCTGCCACTGGTCGATCGCGGCTTTGTCTACGCCATCGCTCACGTTCGTGGCGGCGATGACTTGGGGCGTGCTTGGTACGATGCAGGTCGGTTGGCAGACAAGCACCACACCTTCGACGATTTTGTCGATGTGCGCCGCGCGCTGGTCGCCGCCGGCGAC
>Ga0214202_1000276_pt1 | contig 21930 bp, 22 predicted proteins | sample TroBogEpilimnion_9_FD_153040 | JGI IMG/M metagenome (GOLD analysis project Ga0214202, IMG submission 153040) | Freshwater microbial communities from Trout Bog Lake, WI - 03JUN2009 epilimnion | ecosystem: Environmental > Aquatic > Freshwater > Lake > Epilimnion/Euphotic zone | place: Trout Bog...
GGCCGACGCCGTGCTCAAGCCAGCCGTCGGATTGTAGGTCCCCGCGGCACACGGGGTCTTGATCTCGCCGGTGCACCACGAGCCCGCAGAGCACGTGCCCACGACCAGCGTGACATTATTGATGTCATTGTAGCTCTGCAGCGTCGCATTCGACGGCAGCGCCCCTTGAAAGCTCGACTGGCTCACCGACGACGCCACCCCGTCGATTTGCGCCACCACATCCACCGAGGCCCCTTCTGCAATTCTAGTAGTTAGCTGCACGAGCACAAGGACGAAAACTGTTGTTGTTGTTGTTCTTCGACAAGGCATTCTTCTTTTTCTGCTCCATGCTCCCATAGTACACACATAAATACACTACGGCAAACGGACGGCGATACATTTTTATGATGTTTTTTATTTATTTTAATGTGAATATTAATAATATATTATTATGAGACTCTATTAAAAAAAGAAAAGGAGTGGTATAAAACCTGCATCTGCGCATACCTACATCGTTATATCTCCATGCCACAAAAAGTGTACCTCGACGACCCCGAAGATGAGCTCGCTTCTGCCCAGGACCTCTTTCATTTCGAGACGGTGCACACCCTGAGCTACCCCGTGCTTTTCGCCAAAACAGGGGAAAATAAGATTCCGTACGCCCTTGCGGATGCGCTCTCGATTGTGCGAAACCGATTGGGCGGACCGCTGACCCGCGCCCCTCTGGCCATGGAGGACATGGATGCCATCGAGGTGGTCGTCAAGGGCGCAGCGCCCCCGGATTGGCTGTATGAGCAAAGCTACAAGACGACGCTGAATCGGCTCCTCGTTTATAACTGCGAGTCTGGGTCGTGCTGGCGGGTGAGGAGCCTGATTGCCGCCAAGGCCTCTGTCGAGACGCTGCATCCCGAAAACCTGAAGCTGCCCCTTCAGATTGCCATGGCGAGGGAGGATTTGTCCATCTTCTATGCGCTCCTGGGCTCTGGAGCGGATTTGACCAAGAAGAATGGGTTTGGACACACGGCCTTTTGCATCGCGGTGGAGAAGGGCGACATTGAGCTCGTGAGGCGCATCCACCACATTGTTGGGGGCAACCCCCTCAGGCATGACGCGGAGCGGGCCCTCGAGGCGGCCATTGGCAATGGCAACATCGACATGGTGGCGGTGCTGATTGAGGAGTTGAAGCTCAAGCTCCCTCACAAGACGCCCCTGATGAGGATCGCCATCGAGCAGGACAATTTGGAAATGGTGCAGTATCTGGTGCAGAGGGGCAAGGCCGACGTGCGGCTGAGGAGCAAGGGCGACGGCAGAAACGCCATTGTCGTCGCCGCCGCCTATGGCCACGTGGACATCGTTCGCTTTTTGTGCACCGAGTGCGACGCCTATGACCCGGACGCCCTGTTTGCCGCCGCGCAGCACGATAGGGCGGGGGCGCTGCTGTACCTCTTGTCGTTTCTTGGCGCGAGGGGGGAGCCCGACGCTTGCAACCTCAGGAAGGATGACCTGTCGCTGATGGCCCACGCCCTGCGCAACGGCGCCTATGGAGTCATGCACGCGCTGGCGCGCTTGGAGCGCGTCGATACCACGGACGCGCTCTTCTACGCCGTGGAGCAAAACCGTCATGAGCTCGTGCGCATCCTGATGCCGGGGGCTAAGCGCGTCGAGGACAATTATGGGCCCATGCAGGACACGCTGCTGACGTGGGCCATCGAAAACGGAAGCCACGACTGCATTGCCGTCATTGTCAAGCTCAAGTCGCATCTCCTCCTCCGCAAGCGCCCGTCCGACGATAAGACGCCAAAGATTTTGGCCCACGAGACCTTGGACCCCGAGTGCATCCGAAAACTCGAGTACGCGTCAAGGAAGACGTCCTTCCCCACATCCAAGCTCCGGAAGCACGCAGCGCACCTGTTTGCGCAGGCTGCCTCTTCCTCCTCCTCGGTGTATTGAATCGTAATTTTTTTTTGGCTAGGCTAAGGAGAAGAAGAAGGAGGAGAGAGAGAGAGAGGCGTGTGCCTTGTTTATCATATAAATCAAAATGCATATACTTTGGTGGACACATATTGCTGTGAGAAGATGCCTCTGAACATCATTATCATGATCATGCTCTATTTAGCCCTAGCGCATCCAATCAACGCAGCATGCTCCCCTGTCCACAACAAGAAAAAAGGGGGGGTTTGCTCAGAGATCTTTATGTGTTACGTGGAGCATCTGTGGTTGATAAACGGCCGCTTCTACGCGGATGGCGCCCAGGAGACCATAGACGTGGGCCACAATATCCCGACCACAATCCATTCACTGCGCGATGCCCCACAGCCCGTGGTGGCGATGGAATCATGGAAGGGCATGCTGTCGGTGATATACCATCGGCAGTATCCAAAGTGCTATGCCCATCTGTTGAGGGACAACCTTTCGCACGACCTCTACGCGTTTCGTCGCTTCCATCAGGATACGTGGGATCTCGAGACGGTGAGGCAAAACATGCGCCTGCTCTATCTCGACGGCGAGGCTACAACACACCCGGGGTACAGGATCCACTCGTCGTTCCCCCCATGGGAGAAGAGGGCCAGCGACCTGCCCAACATGTACTTTGAGCGCGCCGTGGTGGGCGATGGAGGATTTTTTCCCCCGTGCGAGAAGGCGGGTAGGCACTACTTCTCCCCAAACGACTGGCTCAACTATGGCCGGTTCATCGCGCACGCCATGCTGGGCCCACAGTTACCCAAGCAGGACCCGAGTCTCGTGTGGCTGGTGAACCGGAACCGCGACGAGCCGCGCCAGATGTCGGGCGCAGAAAAGCTCAGCATTCAGCTCAACTCCATGGGGTTCAAGGTAATTACCACCCGGCCGTCTGAGTTCAAGGACTGGAGTGATCAGATCAGGCTGGCGAGACAAGCGTCCGTCATCATAGGCCCGCATGGATCCAATCTTGCCAACATCATCCTGAGCAACGCGACAGGCGTGCTCGAGTTTCTGTCCCGCGAGCTGCTCTCCAACTGGTATGCACAGCAGAGCCAATTGCAGGGCGTGCGTTGGTTTTCCTTCCCTACGAGCTATGACCTCGTGCAAGGCCACCCGGCAGCAGAGGGGTCCGACGTCGCCCCTCTACTTAGGCGGGTGCTATCAGGCAGCGTTCCAAAATGCCACATCCATGGAGGAGGAGGCTTTCAAATGTGCCACTAGCGTTTTCTTTTATTGAAAACACAAACGGCAGCAAAGCCAAACAAAATGCAGCAGGGCTACATGTTGGAGAGGCACTGGTGATCCGACGCCTTGTAGAAATCCATGAAGGGGAGGCTCCACCCGTTAAAGAAGTAGTCCTGAATCTCAGCCATCCTCTTCCGGAGGCAGCTATCGCACTTGAGCACAAACGCCTTCACCCTTCCCAAGTAGCGGACGCACACCTGTCCGCGGCTCCGGGCCTCAGAAAATCGCGCGAGGGCAAACATTCGCAGTAGTGCCTACCTGATTCTTGTTCTCATTGAGCTCCTGAAACGACTCCACATCCAGCTTGTGGCTGATCCTCTTGACCAGGGCCCGACGGAAAAAGGGATCGATGCACTCCATGACAACCCTCTTCTTCTTCTGCATGTACTTGTACGCCTTGTCCAAGCGAATCACCTTCTTCAGGCTGGGGAGCCAAAAGAACACCATGTCCACGCGCTGCACGCTCGAAGCTCCATGAAAGTCGAGTGCCGCGCCTGAATACACCTTGCGCTCATTGGACCCCGTGCTCACCGTAATGAAAAACACCTGCTTCTGAATCAGATAGTCCAAGAGCTTCTTGCTGTCGCTCACCTTGTCCCTCAGGCTGATGCCATACCTGTGGAACAGCACCTTGCTCGAAATCATATAGTGATGCATGCACGTGAAGCACACGCGGAGCCCCAGGTTCCACATGATAAACACCTTCTTCTGGTGCCCCGACGTGCAGTGGCACATGCTGCACCACGGCGCAAACTTGAGCACGCACAGCTTCCTCACAAAGCGATTGAACGCATCCCTGTGCTCCACAGGCACGCCCCAGTCCTTCCACGCATCCAGCGGCAAAAAACCAGGATCAAACGAGCCCAGCCGGGGATTCAGCTGCCTGCACGCCAGCGGATTCCACAGCCAGTACTGCTCAAAGAAGATGCGCATGAGATCGTGGTTGTTCCTGCCGCCAAGCCTCTTCTTCAAAATGCCGCCACTCCCCTCTCAAAAAAAAAATGATGCGCAAGATACCAAATCGAAGCGTACAAGCTCCTCGACACCATCCCCAACACTATCAGGGGCCGAATCGAGTCCAAGTGCTTGATGATCCCAGGCCAGGCCACATCGCCCAGCATCATCACCCACTGATTGCAGACAGGGTCCCTCTTCTTGCGCTTCCTCCTCTTCCTGTGCCTCTCCTCCACATTGTCCCTCTTTTCCTCCTCTTCCTCTTCCATGGCCTACTGACGTGTGCCCACTGCAAGGCTTACTAAATAAAGCCCTCTTTGTGGCCCTTCCCAAAAAAAAAAAACGCTTCGTAATTATAAAAAACGCTTCGCGAAGGGTCGTCTGGCTGCATAAAAGGCTTCGTCTCAGAGCATCCGCCAAAAGCATATGCCATCTTCCTCCTCCATCCCCTCTTCTCCGGAGCACGACTATTTGAAAGAGAACGAAGAGTGAGCCCTTCTTCTCCTTTCTTTTTCTTTTTCCTTGCTTTGTTTTTTTTTAACTTGTTGTTGTTGTCCACACATCATTCAGAGAGCGAAGGCGCAAAACGGCAGAGGCGCTTGTGCACAAGGGAGTCTCGCCACTGATAGCGGACAAGGCCGCGGATACTCTGCGCCAAATGAAGCGCGACGATGCTGAGGAGGAGAATGCGAAGGAAAGCGACGTCAATGCTGTGAAGACGGCGCTCGAGTTGATTTTGCGCATCGAGGACAAGGCGCACATCCTCGACAACCCTGACTTCGACTGGTGATTATTTTTCATGAGTGGTGGTGTTAGTGGAAGCAGTAGTAGTAGTAGTAGTGGAAGTAGCAGTGGAAGTAGTAGTAGTAGTAGTAGTGGAAGTAGTAGTAGAAGAAGAAGTAGTAGTAGTGGAAGCGGTAGAAAAATGCTGTATATGAGCAGGCGGCACGTCGGGCGCGTCTGCGGCATCCTCAAGGAGCTCATTGCGACGTACGAGAAGACGAAGGAGGAGGAGCTGATCCGCGCCCAGCTGTCCAAGATTCAATCCGAGGAGGCCAAGCTGCAGCATGCGCTCAAGGAGCTCGAGGCCAAGAAGAAGAGTCTGCTCCTCGCAGGCCAGGAGGGCAGGAAGCGCAGCACGCCCATGTCGCCCGCCTTGTCGTCTGCCTCGTCGGCCGGCAGCAAGAAGCCAAAGAGTAATGACGCCAAGGACTACTCGAGGATCGGGCAGCCGATTCTCAATGACGAGGATGAGGAGCAGCAGACGGCGCTGGGATGCCTCCTCTCGAAGGAGATGCCTCTGTCCTTTGAGGAGTTCACCCGCCTCAACAATGAGGACGCGGCACGCCACGTCAAGGCCTCCTCGTACAACGAGAAGACGCAGATCAATCTCAAGAGGCTCAGGAGCGATGGGCTCGAGCTGAGCGCCTTCAAGGAGGCCCTCCGCGCCAAGTGCATCAAGTACGGCAGGATCACAAACTTGTCCAAGTTTTCCAAGAGGGCGGCCGTCAAGGAGATCGCCGCCAAGAAGGGGCTGGACGCGCGGAAGCTCTGGAAGATCTACAACACCACGTGGGACCTCTTGACCGGAATCAGCCTGATCCGCGTGAGGGTCATGAAGGAGAAGCCGGGCAAGAAGGTGGTTGAGGAGGAGGGCGACGACGACATTGACGATTACGACGACGACGACGACGAGATCCTCCCCCCGGCCGAAGAGGACTACGACATGGTCGAGGAGGACGAGGAGGATGCGTGAAGCGGCGATTTTTGAAAAATAAACACGCGGCCTTGGTGTTTTTGAATGACTACTAGTTGTGTTTAGCCCGCTATCATTTGAGGTACTGACAATTTTTAAGGATATGTGAGATGGTATTATTTCCCACTGAATCATCTGATATGCTAAACTTTTCTTTGGCTCATATGTTCTGTTTTTGTGCTTCCTTTTCTGAACAGTTCAACCCTCTCATGTCACAATAATAATATCATACAGCTAAAAAAGTCAGACATGATATATATGAGAGAGTACGCATTGCCTAGACATTCTAAAAACAAGACAAAGGCAATTTATTTGGCCTCCTCAGTCAGCAGCCTTCTGCTGCTGCAGCTCATCCGCTACAGCGTCATAGAAGACGCGGTGGACGGTATAATCGATTGTGACGACCTTGGACAACAAGAAGACGACGGGCTGCATCTTGAAAAAGAGCAGGTTGTAGAAGAGCAGATGCTTGTGGGGGCCCTCCTTCTTTGGCAAATCATAAATCTCACAGCACAAAAACTCCACGAGGCTCCTCAGGATCGACGTGTCGCCTCGCATGCCAGCATAGATGGCCTTGCCCTCGTCACAGAGGGGCACAGTCTCCAGCCGAAGGCCAAGGAGGTTCCGTTCCAAGTGGTTGACGTGCTGCAGCATCACCTCCCGCCGATTCTCGCATCCGTACTTGGAAAAGGCCTTATTCTCCGCCGCCAGGCACCGCATGTACTCTCCAAACCGCAGCAGCGTCCTTCGGATATGCGCCAAGTACAGGGCATCCCTGGCGAGCGTCTCGGGCACCTCCTCCCCGTCGGTTTCCGGCAGCAGAAGCCAGGTCAACACCGCCTTGCAATGCACAGCCTTTGTGGACTCACCACCATAACTCGACCACGCGGCGGAAAACCACTCCTTGGCCCTCTTCAGGTCCTTGACGAGGAGCGTCTTCTTAAACAAGGCCGACTCAAAGAGCAGACCGTGCTGCTTCGCAAACGGCAGCCAGTGCGCCGTGAGGTGGGCATTGACCCGCTTCGAAATCAGCGCATACACCTTGTTGTGAAAGTACTCGAGCATCCGCGCCACCTCCCCGCACTTGTCGCGGCACTCCTCTGGTGGCTCCACATAGTCGTCCTGCATGATGTCGGGGTCCACCGCCTGAAAGACCATGCTCCGCACCTCATTGAAAAGGTTTCGGATATCCTTCCAGGTCGACCTCCCGCCCTCGTCGTCGTCCATCATCATGGTCTTGCGGCTCTCAATCAGGGTCTGAAACACAGCCACCGCCTCCTCCTTATTCGGCATGTTTCCGCATCCGACCCTGAAAATATTCGACAGCACGCGCATCCTGCACAGGATGCACTGCATGCACTCGTCGTCGTCCCCCTCGCCATACAGCCTCACATGCTCGCACAGGCAGCGCCAAAAGGCCCTCGTCATCACCTGCTTGATCCGGGTCGCCTTCGGGCCGTGGTTGGGATTCAGGTCGTGCTCCGCGTCAAAGCGAAATTCATCGCCGCACACCAAAATGTGGTGGATCGTCTGGCTCCGGTCATACAGCACCTTGAGATTCTCCACGGATGGAATCCCGGCCTGCTCCTTGAAAAACGACTTGAGACGCTTTTCCAGCAGCGGCGCGCTCTCCAGCTGCGCGCAAATCAGCGCCTTGATGTCGCTATAGTCGTTCAAGGTCCGCCTCTCCTCCTCCTCAAACTCCGCCAGGGCCCATCGCAGACTTTCATGCAGGCTCTCCACCCTCTTCCGCCCTTGGTGGGCTCGGAGCGCCTCCATCGCCTTCATCCGCTCGTAAAACTCGTGCACCCGCCCCTCCTCCAGCACACCGCCACGTAACGCCTCCACCACGCCCATCGCGTCCTTCACCAGCTCCCTCGTCGACTTGTACAGCACACTGAAGATCTGCTTGTAGTGCGCAGAGATCTTGAACGCCTCCAACAGCGCGCGATAATTGACGACCGAGGGCGCCGCGAGCTGCGCCAGCGGCTCAAACGCCGTCGTGAAGAACTCCGGCTTGCGCACCTCGTCCAGGCTGCAGCTGTATGTGTGTGTGAGTGTGTGCTCATCCGATCACGAGAAAGAGAGGCGGTACCTCCGAAAAAGAGCCTCCAGCACGTCCATCTTCTTCACTGCTCCTGCTGCTGCGGCAGCGGCTGCTGTATTAAATTACTTTTTTTTTATTATTATTTTTATCATAAAATTACAACAATAACAACAAAAAAAAACAGAAGATAAAAGCACCCAAAGGTTACTCAGAGGAAGAAGCAAAAATGAGCGAAGAGCAGCCCTCTCTCTTTCCATTCGAAGAGCTGCATGACAAGCTGAAGGACGACGAGCGCGACATCCTTCAAAAGATGCACTGCTGGGTCCTCGCCTACGATCGCGTCCGCAATATGTGCTGCCTTCCGAAACCGAAGGGCTCTGCCTTGGAGCTCTGGCTCCTCATTGACAGGTTTCAGAAGCTCTCCGTCAAGAATCGCGACAATCAGCACTTTTATGACGACGTGAATCGCTGCTATGAGGAGGTTTGTTCTGTGTGTCTCGTCATCGTATGTCTCGTCATCACATTTGTTTTTTTTTGGAGCAGGATCTAAAGGCCCTTCTCCTTCCTCTACCTTCCGCTGAAGAGATGGAGGCGGCCAAGAAGGAACTCAAGGGTACTGCAGGCGCCGCCAGGGGGCAAAGGGGAACGTGCAAGTTCAGCAAGGCCACGCAGGATGACATTTGCTCGGTGTATACCATGTCGATTTCGGCGGCGTCGGTGGATGTGCTGTGCAGGAACCCCCTCGACATGTCGCAGCACGTGTGGAACGACCTCAAGCGGAAGCTCGCCGCCGAGTAGCTCAGACTCGCCGCGGAGTCTGGCAAAAGAGGCCCACTTTGGCCGCCAAGGCCGGCGAGGCGTGTCGAAAATAAAAGTCGTCCATCCTACTCGCGCGGGTGTACTGATCCCGAAGCGTCATGGGCCTATCGTCGGGTCGCGCGTGGTAGGCGGGATTCTCTAGCGTGTTGAGGAGCATGAAGCGCTTGCCCATGTACTCCTCGGGGTCGGAATCGATGAGATTTTCAGGGTGCGGGCCAAAGTGGAGCGCCAGCCATCCGCCTATGAAGGCGTGTCTCGAAAAGAGGCGCGCTGGTTCGTGGGCCATCAGCTCCGCGACGTTCCCAAAGCCGTTTCGTAGGTAGAAGGCGCGCAGCCGCTCCTGCGTCCCATCCGCCTTGATTTCCAGCTCGAGGAAGATGTAGCGATTGGGCAGCGCCGCCCTCAGCAGGCGCATGAAACGCCCCCCGACGGAAAACCGGCTGTCCGCCGCCAAATGCGCCAGATACGACGCGCAGACGAGCTCGGTGCGATCCGGCATCAGCTTGATGGGATCGAAGCCCCTTCGTATCGCGAGCTCGCGTTCGAGGTAGCCTTCGTACTCCATGAGCCATTCCCACCAATCCTTGATGCCCCCCCCTCCTCCATGCTGCGCGTGAATGAGATCCGTCACGTCCTGCCGCTGGACCTCGTCGCGGTGCGCGTGGGCGTGCATGAGCGCAAAGGGCTCGCGCAGCCTCTCCCTGCCGCTGCTCGCGATGGCGTGCCACGTCTCCTCCTGCAGTGCCTTAGCCTCCTTCGTTTGATCTTTCCATTCGTCAAAGTGTCTGGGCATCGCGTCGTACAGCAAGACGAAGGCGAGCGGCGTCCCGGGCTCCAGATGCACCATCGTCTTGTTGTTCTTTTTTTGCGGCATGTCCATCGCCTCTGTATTGACCATGACGACAAAGCACTTGATCCCGTCGTAGAAGCACTGACGCCTGTCCTCCGTGGCCCACCAGCCGCGAATGATCTTGTCTTTGCCAGGCAGCCTGATGTCCCTAGACGTCTCCTCGCTCACCCCCTCCTCCTTGAACCGCCTATACAGATCCAAGAGGGCGCCTATCTTGCCCTCCCCATACGCCTCCACCCACTCATTCGAGAGCATCAGCCTAAAGCTGCCATCCTTTTTTGCCAACAATGATAAACTGTGGCTTAACGCATGCATCATCATCACGCCTCTTTCGTTGTTTTTCGCCCGTTTAGAGGAGGCATCCTCCTTTTCTTTGGAGGGGGCAGCTACTACTCTCTTCTGCTGCCGCTGCTGCTGCTTCTTCTCTTCTTTTTTTGTATTTTGCATAATATCTTCAACGCGCAATGATTTACTTGTTTTTAAATAAACACGCGCGGCGCAACAGACCACACGAATCTAGAGGCTTCATTTTTTCAAAAAAAAAACCACCAACTGCATGGCCAGAACTCAAAACGCCAAAAACCACATCTGTCGATCAAAGTGGTTCTTGCCGCAAAGGCAAGTGGCCGGCTTGTAGTGCCCGAGACACGAGGTGCACGCCAGCATGTTGCTGCAGCAAGCCTTCCAGGGCAGCACCGAAAAGCAGTCGAAGCGCTTAAAGCACACCGCGCACTCCTCCTCCTTAAACGCCTCGGCTCGCGCCATCACCCTCACCTCATAGCCAACCTCCTCCATCGTCATCCTTGCCTTTGCCTTTGCCATGAGCACCATCAGCCTCCTCACCCTCGACTGCAGGCGCATGGCGCCCGCCGCCATCGCCGCCGCCTCCTTCTTCATCTCCGCCTTCCTCTTCTTCCTGCTATACTTCTTTTTCTTCCTATCCTCCTCCTCCTCATGCTTCTCCTCCTTCTCCGGCTCGGCGCAAGCCTCCTCCATCTTCTCCTTCTCCTTCTGCAGAAGAAGCCTCCTCCTCTCCAACTTCTCGCGCATCTTCTCCTGAACCGAGGACCTCCTTTTGCCTTGCGCCTCCTCCACAAGCTCCCGTGCCAGGCACAGAGTGTGCCACAGCAGATTCGAAATGTCAATCACCTCCTCCCCGAAAACGAGCAGCCTGTCGCACTTGTTGAACGTATCCACGAAAAAGCAGTGCACGTGCTCCCTGAACGCCTCCAGCTCGCCCTTCATCTCCAGCCCCTCCTCGATAAACTCAAACCACGCCACTTCGGAGGGAATGCGCAGCAGCTCCACCACGGCCCGCCACAGCTCCTTCTTTCGGCGGCACTCCGCCACAATGCTCTCCATCAGCTCCTGCATGTGCACCATCGTCTCGCCATCCATGGGGACCAGGCTGCTCAGCCTCTTCTGCTTCTTCACCTTGGTCTTCACCTCCAAAAAGGTCTTGTCCACGAGCGCATCCAGCGTGCACCGGTGCTCGAAAAGCGCCTTCCTTCCCTGGCTCACATACAGCGCATTGATTTGCTCCTCCAGGGGCATCCGGATCGAAAGCATCGTGTGGATGCGGCGCCTCAGCGCGTCATCCTCCTCCTCCAGCGAAGAATCCACCGGCAGCGACGTCCCCCGCCCCACATGCGCCACCAGCGACACCGTGGAGCACGTCTCGGTCACGTCAAACATGCGAATGTGGTCATACACGCACGGGCACACAAAGGGGCAGTAGCGGCACACGCGGTGCCCCCGATACTCCAGCTCCTCCGAATACCAGCACACCTCCTGCTTCACCACGTCGTGGATGAGCCACACCACATTGCCGCTCTCCGCGTTCGTGCACTTGAGCTCGTACCTACTATTCTCCTCCGAAACGTATATTGGCGTGCACGTCGAGGCATTGAGCTGGTCCGTCGCGGCAAACACCATCGAGTCCACCTCCGGCGAAAACTTCTCAACAAAGCACACGCGATGATGATCCCCGATAGACTCGTGCGACATGCAGGCGTTAAACGTCTCGGAAGAGAGGATGCCAAGGTTGCCCAGGTCGATCAGCTTCACCAGCGTCTGGGAGAGAACCTCTTCTTCCTCTTCTCCTCTTCCTGTCGAAGAACCTCTCTTTTTGGGAGAGGTCATTCTCTTTTCAGGTGTCCACGTATGATGATGGCTGCGCTATATACTGTATTTTAAAAATCTAAAATCATAAAATATTTTAAAAAACTCTTCATTTTTTTTATGTGGTTCTATATTTGGCTGTTTCCGGGGACTTCCACACACACACACAGAAAAGCATATGCCCAAAAAAAGCAAACAGGAGTGGAAGCTCTACTCCGCGAAGGGGAAAAAGTACCTTGGGTTCAGGTCGAATTCGAGCTGGGAGTCTGGCCTCTTTCGGATGAGCAACCTCGCGGAGGCCCCCCTGGAGGTGACGTGGCCTCAGGATGTCGAAGGCATCCCGTCCTTTCTGTGGAACAAGACGTGCAGGTACAAGACGTCGGAGCACGCCTACCAAGCCCTCTTCTCGAAGGACGCGCTCAGCGCGAGGAAGTTTGAACGCGGCGGCATCGTGAATATGAAGATGTTCAAGCAGTGGCCCACGAAGTTCGACGACAAGGACGGCTGTACGCCCATCGAGGTTCCTCTTTCTAAACTCTCTTCTTTTTTTATATTTTTGGCGAACAAACGCTGATGGCGGCGCAGGTGGAGGACGTTTATGAGGCCAAGAAGAAGCAGTGGCGTATGAAGGGCCCTGGCATTGTCGCCAAGTTTATTGTATCGGACCCTAGGAGGGCGAGGGCGTTTGGCATTAAGATTGTGGAGAGCAGCAGCATTACTACTACTAGTGCCCTTCTGCCGTTTGAGGCCCAGCTCCAAATATGGCGCCCGATCCTCTTGGCCAAGTTTGAGCAGAATCGCGACGCCTATGACGTGCTCATGTCGACGGTCCCGTACCACCTCGTCGAGCAGGCTCGCTTCCCGAGGAAGAGCAACTTTTGGAACGCGCATCTCTGCCAGAAGACGGAGGAGGAGGTGGTGATCACGGGCGAAAATATGTTTGGGCGCCTCCTCGAGCACGTCCGCGACGAGCTGTACACCAAGTCGTTCCTCCTCCACCATACACATGCTAATTTGCCGCCAGTATGCGGCGAATCGACTGCGCCCTGACGTAGATATCATGGATGTCTTTTTTGAGCATCCAAAAGACGGCGTAGGCTGGCGCGAGGAACGAAACGTCGATCATGGCGACCCTTTCGATGTTGTCAATGAATTTTTGTGTCGGATTGTTACTCTCGTTCGCTGCATCTTGAGAGAAGAGCCATAGACTCTGCGTCAAAGTGTAGACGAGGGTGGCGCTCGCCTGCGCAGCGACGGATGCAACAAAAAGCCCTAGGTTTGTCATAATAGTTTCTTGGAGGGCGCGTTGCTTATATATATGCGAAAAACGCGCAGTTGCCTACGCTGAAAAATATGCCTCCTTACCCAAAGGAAAAACTCAAAGAATGCATCCGAAGATGCGATACCCGCAATGCGGATGATTTCAAAGCGACGTTGAGAGAGATTAGGACGCTAGTGGATAAAAACGATTTGGATTTGTCTTCCGAGACCTTAAAATGGAGCCCTCCTTCTTCTCCTCATGCTAAAAGAGGAGGAGAACCTCCTCCTCCACACCACAAGAATACTTCCAACGTGTTCATCTTCACCTTGCTCACGATCCTGAACAGCCGCTGCATGCTCCAAGACAAGAATAGCGAGACTACTGTTTTTAATTGCTGGCTCGAGCTGCTGAACATGATTTTCAAACACTATGCAGAAATACCTCCCAAAAAAGTCATAGCCAACGGGGCACCATTCAGCATATACGGCATACGCCAAAAGAGACAAGACCTCATGTATCCCATCAAGATGGTGCTGCGCTTCAAGCCCTATTGGATCATATCAAAAAAGGAGGAAGACAAAGAAGAGAGCATGGCGGACAGAAACGCTGCATTGATTCTCGCCATGTTTCATCGATTGGGGTATAACTTTCATGATGAAAACCAGGACTTGGAGAGCCACCTGTATACTGCCCTTCACGAGAACAAGAGGCATTGCTTTGACTTCCTCGCCACGCAAATGAGGCTGAAATTCAAGAAAAACGACCCCCCACCCCTCATCCACGCAATATACTACGACCTGAAGACCCACGCGAATCCGCAAAAATCCAAATTGAAATTCCTGATGGATTGCTGCGGATCACAACACGACAGGCTCAAGCTGAACCCAAATCAAACCGATTTCGCAGACTACGATCTGGCCGATGAGGACAAGACAGGCGGGACCGCCCTGCATTTCATCATCCACAAAGAGTTCTACAAAAACAAGCAGGCAATAATGTACCTGCAGAATATCGGGGTGGACCCGCACGCTGTGAATCGGTTGAATAAAACAGGCATAGACCTTCTCAAGGAAAAAATTGAACGTGCAAGCCGCACGCTTCAACGCGCGATGGACCCTCACTTGCAACGCCTCTATGTACTGTATGGCTACATTGCGAATTGGATGGACCAGACCAACCACCACAGTGATCGAGTTTCCACCATGGCTCAAATGGGTGACCGCGACTCGGATGTCGAAGAGGTTCATTCTGAAGAAGAGCAGCAGCATTCTGCTGCTTCTACTGCTTCTGCCCCTTTGGCAAATGCTGCAGAAATTAGGCCTTCCACAGCAAGGGCGCGTGCGTTGCATGCTATCATTGATGATGAACCACATAGAGAGAAAAAATCGCATGCTGTTTTGGTAAGCACACCACGTGATGTTCGACACGCAGAGCGTGCATCACCACATCAACACAAAATACAATCAAGGAAGAAATCTTCAGGGGAAGAAGAAGAATCAGAAGAAGAAGAAGGGTCAAATTCAGAAGAATCAGAATCAGACAATAATGAGCAGCCGCCAATCCGAAGCCAAACTGCAGCACTAACCCGCCAACCAAAGAGACAAATTGCTGCTGCTACATCCTCCTCACATCCTCATCATCATCGTGAACTGCCTCGTGCACAAAAACAAAGAAATAAACATTCAGAATCAGAAGAAGAAGAAGAATCAGAATCATTATTAGAATCAGAAGAAGAAGAATCACAGAAAGAGACACAACCACCCAGGCGCTATCATGCAGCGGAAACATCAAAATTTAAACACGAAAAACCCAGCAGCAGACAAAATGCTGCCTCCTCCTCACATCGTGAACAGCCTCATCATCATTCACAAAATACTACACCACCACATCTACAGCAAAGGCAGGCGAGGCGCGGAGAACCGCAACAGCCGCGGCGTTAATACGCCCGTTTTATTATTATCAGCCTCAGAGCAATTTGGGCCAGGGGCACATGATCCTGGCATACGTCGCGCCATACACAGCGACGTGCAAATCAACCAGCTTCACCAGCAGATCCACCCCCTCGTCAATCAAGTGCCCCAGTTTGAAGAAGATCTGATCCAAAAGCGGATACCTCGCATCCTCCATCTCGCCAAACCGCCTCATCATCACCCGATGAAGCAAATGATGCCGCCAGCGAATCTGCAGAATCCGCCTCATGCTGCTGCTGCCGCCGCCGTCCGCGAAAAGAAGAAGCTGCCCCATCCGTCCCTTGAGCCGCTCATCCACATTCGGCAGCAGCAGCCCGGCCCGCTTCTGCGGCGATACCTCGTCGTTAAACACCTTGGTAAACTCCTTGAAGCTCAGCACCCCCTCCTGCTTGCCCTGAAAGCTCACCAGCAGAACCCCCACCTTGTGAAGCACCTTCTTCGTAAACGCGGCAAAATACTCCTTGTGGTGGTCATACAGCACGCGCGCAGTCTCCGGGAGGCCTCCAACCTCGTCCCCTCCTTCTATCGTCGCCTGCCTCACAAAACTGTTGCCCACTATAATGTACACCACAGGAACGTGCCTTGGGAAAAAGGGGCCAATCTTGCGCACTCGCTCCGTCTCATCCACCACCCACTGCCTAATCCCGTCCAAACTCGTCGTCGCGGCGCGCTCCCAGTATTTCGCCCGAATGTGCCCCTCGAGCATCGGAGTCAACCGATGCTTGACATACTGGTGGAGCCACAGGCCCTTGCTGTACTCGTCCATAAAGCCCAAAACCTTCTCTTCTCCCATCTCATCCCCTTTCACCATCCGCTGCCACGTCTCCACGTAATACTCCAGGCGAGGGCACGTCACCTCCATCATGCGCATGATCGAGCGGAACATGCGCCGTTTCTCGACGCCGGCTGCAGAGCACAGCAGCCCTTTGCCCACGCACTCGAGCGCCCTCTCCGTATCCTCATCCATGCGCGTGTGCGTCTTGGCCACAGCAAGCACGCGCTCCAGAATCCGCTCCAGCAGGCCCCCTTCCTCCTCCCTCTCCTCTTCCAGCCTCAGCTCCCCTTTCTCCAGCATGCGCAGCACCTTCGCAGGGCCCTTGTGCAGAAGCACGAGGCTCGAAATCAATTCCAGAGTCTTGGGCTGCACCTCCTCCTTCTCCTTCTCTTCATCATTATCATTATTATCCTCGCCGAGGTTCGACTCCCACGCTTCCAGGCAATCCACAAAGGAGCGCGCGCTGCGCACAAGCCCCTCGGCCGAAATCGAGGCGGGGCTCTGCCGCGCCACCTGAAACGCATGGCCCAGGTGCTTGCAAAACTCCTTGGCAGCAGCCTCCAGGCGCCTCTCGGTCCTCTCAAAGTGGACGTAGAACACATGCTTCGGGTACAGCGCAATCAAATACGCGCAGTACAGCCTCTTCCCCTTCCCCAGGTCCACATCCTCCAAGACGTCCTTGGGCGACACCATGTGGAGAATCTTCCTGAAAATTTTCTCCTCGATCCTGCCGCTCGCCATCTTGGCCATCGACAGCAGAGCCTCGTACACGTCGCTGTCCTCCTCCTCCGTCTCCTTCAACGCGGCAAGCCTCGAAAACCCCTCTCCCATACTCACAAAAAGCGCGTTCATCGCCCTTCGATGGCTCCTCCAAGCTTTTTGGATCCTTCTGGCGGCGGAAAGGAAAGAAAGCACTCTTTGGATGCTCTCTTTCGGAAGCCTGATCTTTTTGTGTGTGATCATCTTCTCTCTTTGTGTGCGATACGGCAGAAACTCTGATGAGCTTTTATTGGCTATTTTTTTTTTAATTTTAATTTTATAAAACATACAAGTTTATATCAAAAAAAAAAATTATTAGGTGAGGCCCAAAAGAGAGCGCCCCAGGTCGCTCAATGGGGGTTTCACGTCCACTGGGATGATGAGGCGGCTGTCCTTCAAGCGCCTCCCTTTGCCCATGATGTTGATGCCCTTGGCCGCCAAGTAATTTGTGTTGAGCAATTCGTTATAGGCTTTCTGCTTGTTTTTCTTGTCCTTGGGCGTGGCGTACGCCTTGGGCTGGCAGCTGACGTAGACCACAAGGCGCTGGAAGAAGGCCTTGAACCCATCTTTCTCTGTGTTTGGCCGCGGGGGCACATAGTGCTTGTGGTGCATCAGCCTCGAGTTCCAGAGCACCAGGTCGCCCCCATGTGCGTTGATGCACACGGGCCTGCAACCCTTTTCTCGGATGAAATAGTCGAGCTGCCCTTGGTTCTTGATCTCCCACAGCGCCTGTTTGGATTTTTTCTCGACCTTTTCCGGGAAGAAGGTCTCGATGAAGTCCTGCTGGTGCAAATGGCTCCCCTCCAAAAAGAGAAAGCAGGGGCACTGCTTCGAGCCATCGCACATCCTGCACCCCAGCAGGTTCAAAAAGCCCTGGAGTTCCGTTTTTGGGTCCTGAAAAGTTTGGTTGGACACGAAGGGTATCGTCTCGCTCGCCTTGGAATAGCCCTCTTGGCTGATGAACTCGTTGAGGTAGAGGTAAAACGAGTCCGATGAGACGAACATGTCCCTTTCGTACGCGTACGTCTTCCTGTTGTATTGCCCGTAGAGCGCGGCGAATAGCTTCGAGATGCCCTCAAGCTCACGCACCTTTTGCACGCCAGGTAGCCAGTTGAGGCCATAGTGCTGGAACAGGCGGCCCTCCTGTAGCACCCGCAGCAGTTGTTTCCACTTCTCCTTCTCCCGAAAGTCGAAATTGATCATGTGATCGCTCAGGCCCCGGAGAATCGACAGCGCAATGTTTTTGCAGCCCTCTTCGTCCAAAATGCGCTCCTCCACGATTGCTACCCCGTATGTGTCTAGCTTTTTCATCATATCCTTAAGGCCCTCTGCTAAATAGGCCTCGCGCTCAAAGCGGATGGTGTTTCGATCCAAAATGAACTTTTTTCGTTTTTCCTCGTCATAGACCTGCTGTGTCTCTTCCTCTTCTTCTTCTTCGTCTTCTTCTTCTTCTTTCCTTCGCTTGGAGTCAGGAATTTCCAGCAGGAGAGCATCAGCGGCGGGGGGGGGCTTTTTTTTGGCACGCTCTTGTGTGAGCGCAAGGTCTTCCTCCCCCTGTTTTCTCTTGGTGCTTGATGCAGGAGAGGTCAGCAGCGCCACCGCGGGGTGAGCCTTCTTGGGCTGTTGTTCTTCCTCGAATAACTCTTCTGCAGGTTTCCTCTTCAAGCCAATGTCTACCTGCTTCAAGCTAATAATGTCTGGCTGCTGAACCACCGGAAACGAGTACGCGCGAGGGGGCGAGAGCCCTCTCTTTTGGTTACCTTTTGCGTTTTCCCGATGCAGCATGCCCTCGGCCTTGTCCCAGAGTTGCTTCGAGCCCGATAAAACAAAGGGGTTTGCCTGAAACTGCCCATGGTCCCGCAGGGATAGCTTCTTTTGCACCTCCTCCGTCAGCTTGGATCTCTGCTTCCTTAGGAAGAGTGCGTTTTTCAGCACGACGATAAACGAGTTGTCGCCGTGATTGTACAAGGTTCGAAGTTTAGCCATGTAGCCACCAGGCGCATCGTCGGTGGTTCGCGTCAGACCCAGAACGAATCTCTTCGCTTCCTCGAAATCCCGTTGATTCTCCTCGCTGGGTTCGATGAATATATCTGTCTGATGATGGGTTCGAAGAATATACGTGGCGCGCGTAAGCCAGACAAACAGGTTGTCAAACGCCGTCCGCTGGCCCTGGTCGCCCAGGTTGTACCACGCATTCTCCGTGTCATCATCCACAAGCAGCCACGTCAGCGGAGGCTGCTCATACGGGTACATGTACGTGTGGTGCTCCACGGTGAAGTCCATGATCTTGTCCTGCAGCCTCTTGAGGCCTGATTTCAGGTTCTCAAAGTGATACTTGAAATGCCCGACGAGGGCGGGATTGGCGCCATAGTAGTTTTTCATTTCCTCATCCTTTGGGTCGTAGCTCTGCGACAAGATGTCGGCAACCTTTCCGGTAAACGGGTACCGAAGCGTCATTGCGAACGCCCTGTTCATGGGAGTAAACATATTGGTGTGTTTGAATATCGACAAGGCATCCGACACGACGAGCGCCACGCTGCTGGGCGAGCCATCATCATTATTATTGTAGTGCATTGATAGCCTTTGAAGTGGGGCTCTATAATTTCCGTACCCCCTGGACATGTCATACCCGTATTTCGAGATAAACCGTTTCACAAACACTAGGAGATTGTGCGCCAGAAGCCTGTCACCGTTATCAAATTTTTGGTGATACAAGAAGGGATTCTTTGACTGTTCAAACATAAACACCGGATTTTCAAAGGTCCGTTTGTAGAAAAACGTATCCCTGCTTTTCATTGTGGGGTCGTATACATAGTAGTGATCCGCTGCATCGTCCTCCTCCACGGTCATCATCTTCGTGTCATCTTGTGGCGGTGGTGATAGTTCCTCGTAGTGAAGCATATACGCCGCTTCCTACTACAAAGCCAAAGAATCCACCAACAATAAATATCCCAGCGTGCGGCAATCGACGCTGTGTATTTTTTATTTTTCCAAAAAAAAAAAAAAAAAAAAATCGTGAAGCGTTTTTTAAAATCCAAGAGCCGTCAGGAAAGGAATATAAACTGTTTTTTGGCTGGGAGACCAAAGAAAGAAAAGAAGCACATGCCACATAATGATGGACACAGCGGAAGAGCATGGGCGCAATCGTACAAGGACCTGAAGCAAATTTACGCTCACTGGTGCACAGTGCTGGGGAAAAAGGGCGTCCAAAAGATGCCGTGGATTGGCTCGTCCGCCTTTCGGTACCTGCGCTGCAAGAAGAAGGCCTGCTACCTCTTTTTGCTCATTGCCGAGTTGCGGCACGGGGTCCAGATTCAGTATTGCGACGCCTCGACGGGGCACGATGGCTTTCTGGGGATCGCGAGCGTGTGCATCCATGGCAGCAGCACAATTGCCGCGTTTGACACGGGGGCGTTTGCCATCTCTCGCGAGACCAACAATATTTGGAAGTCGATGAAGTGCTCTCTCAGTCGCGAGGACGACGACAAGGTGCACATTTCCTTCACAAAGGACACGGCACTGTTTGAGGGAAAGAAGCGGACGAGAAAGGCCGTGCCGAAATGAAATGCAGGGCGATGTGCGTCGAGGCGCACGCCATGACGTGCAAGCACGCCTGGGGCAAGCCCCGGGAGGAGGGCGGCAGGAAGCACTGGAGGACCCAGCAGCCCCACCCCGCGGCAAAGGGGCACAAGCACCATGCACAGGGCGCGCCGAGCAAATCGCGCAGGACCACGCCCGCGAATACGTGGGCCACGATTTTGTCGAGGAGCAATAAATGCCTGTGTGTTTTTTGCCACGAGGTGTGGTGCACCGCCAGGCTGAGGGCGAGCACGCACAGCGACATGTGGTGGTAGAGGGGGTTTTGCATGTAGAAGGCGTGCGCGACATTGCCAGCGAAAATGAAGGAGGTCCACTTGGTGGGGCTAATCATCATGATAGTTTTAAGCAGCGTATGAGAGTATGTATACTGCTTGGTGGGTGAATGGATATTATTATACACTTCATAAAACTCAAAACAGCAGCAAGGCCGCGCGCGTGTACTGGGCGGCCGTGCTGCGGCCCCTCGTCCACAGGGCGAGCAGGAGCCTCTTTTGCGCGAGGGAGCAGCACACGAGGTTGTTTCGGCTCAGGGGCTGCAGCGGGTCCAGCGGCAGTATGGCCTCATCGCTGCCGCCGCAGCAGCGCCGCTGCACGTCCTCGAGGCAAAAGAGGGCCTCGTCGTACCCGGCAAACAGCCGGCGCGCCACCTTCTTCGCCTCGTAAAACACCCGCGACTTGCTCTTGCCCTGGCCGCTCCTCTGCAGCGAATAGTAGCACGCCCTGCATCTGTATCTGACCCTTCCGGGCATGAAACGGCATAAAGGCAAGGACCGATCGCACCCCTTGCAAAAGCGCTCCGCGGCCGCGGCCTGCTGCTGTGGCATGTGCTTGGTATTTGCGTGGCGGGCCCACAGCGCAGACTCCCCGAAAAAAAGGTGTACAAAGTCTAGCGGCCAAAAAAGGAAATATCCTCCCCAGTATTGTTAGGCCGCATCGAAATAACACTCGCATATGGCGGGCGTCGCGGCGGAGACGCAGCAGGACGAAGGCCTGCCCCCCTCTGGCGCGTGGTTTTATAAGCAGGAGGATGCCTTCCGTCACGAGGGCGTGTACATGGCCTGGGACAAGCGGGGGGACGAGGGCAAAAAGTTTTACGGCGTGTTCCCATCGCACGCCGCCATGTGCGCCGCCATCGAGCAGCACCCGCAACAGGACAGGCGTTTCGGCTACGAAATCATACGGGAGGGCCGCCCTTGCAGGGCCTTCATCGACCTCGAGTGGCTCTGCCACGCGGCCACCCCCGAGCAGGAGGACGAGGCCCGCGGCGATGCGGAGCGGCTCATGAGGGCGTACATTGAGGGCCTGAAATCGGCACAGGACGGAAGGGTGGTCGTCCTGGACGGCACGAGGCGCGTCACCGTCACCGCGGCCAAGGCCAAGAAGGAAAACGTCTATGACGCGTGGGTCCAAAACCTCGGTGATGGAGGCCATCGTCATCATGCCCGCATCGAGTGCCTCAAGTTTTCCTATCACATCATCGTCCTCGATGCCACCTTTCCGAGCGTCGCCCACGTGAAGCGCTTCGTCGAGGGAATACCACCACCCCCCGCCCTCGACGTCAGGTGGCGCCCGCTCAACCTCAAAAACGTCCCGGATATGAGCATCTACACCAAGAACAGGGTCTTCCGCATGCTGCTGTGCTCCAAGAGGAGCGAGCCGCAGGCCCAGCTCCAGTTCGCTCGCTCCCTCACCGACTCCACCGATGCGCTCGATTGCATGGTCTCCTGCTTCCCATACCATACCGAGGAGGAGGAGGATCACACACAACAAGAAAAGAGAGAGGGAAAGAAGCGGAAGAGAGGAGGAGGAGGGGGCTGTGGCGGCAAGCGGCA
>Ga0214202_1000278_pt1 | contig 21898 bp, 19 predicted proteins | sample TroBogEpilimnion_9_FD_153040 | JGI IMG/M metagenome (GOLD analysis project Ga0214202, IMG submission 153040) | Freshwater microbial communities from Trout Bog Lake, WI - 03JUN2009 epilimnion | ecosystem: Environmental > Aquatic > Freshwater > Lake > Epilimnion/Euphotic zone | place: Trout Bog...
GAGGTAATCACCGCTCTCGAGTTCCGCGGTATTGCTGGCATCATGCTCGCTGGTGGAAGAGATACCGTCGTCAAGCTATTGACTGGAATCATCTGGCATCTTGGGAACTCTCCTGAAGATGTGCAATGGTTGCGATCTGAACCTGAATCGATCGATCGTGCGATCAATGAGTTCTTGCGATACACCACTCCTAATACTGCGATGGCACGAACAACGGTTCCTGAAACTGGGGCAGAAGAGCTACCTGCTCATCGATATGTAAGTATGAGCTTCTTCTCCGGCAATTTCGATGAGACTGTCTTCCCTAACCCCGGATCGCTAGATCTCAAGAGAGAACGTAACCCGCACCTCAGTTTTGGTTTTGGCCCCCATACCTGCATCGGTAATCATCTCGCTGAATATGAGGCAAAGATCTTTCTGCAGACAATCCTCGATAAGAAGATCGAGTGGCGGATTGATCCGAAGTCAGAGATTTCATTCTATGAGGGCGAATTATCATCAGTTCCCAAGGAGTTTACGAGCCTTTATACCGTGAAGAATCCAGGCAACTAGATGCCTGCACTCGATGCGCTCTTTGATCGCGATCTCCTTCCTGCTTCGCTACAGGATGAACCCTTTGATAGCGATGCTTGGGCGATCGCCTCGGCCGTCATTGCATATGCAGCGGGAGATGCTTTCGGTGCAGCGCATGAATTTGTAGCGGATCAATCGGCGAAGATTGAATCCAAACTTTTAGGTAAACCAGATTGGCCATTTGGTGGAGTCAGCGATGACACGACCCTCTCATTGCTGACGATTGAATCCCTTGATCAAGATAACCCAGAGACCGCGGCTAAGAAATATCTACAATCACTGAAAGATTCTCAGGAGTCACTCCGAGGTTTAGGGCCAACAACTCGATTCGCTCTCGGAATGAGTGTGAAGCCAGAAGAACTCCATTACATCGGAGTAAGTAATGGTGGCATGATGCGAACTGCCTTACTCGGAACACTCTTTACTCCAACACAGAAGGCGATGAGGGAAGCTTGGGTCCGAGCTTCTGTTCAAACAACACATTCTCATCCCATGGCAATCGATGCAGCTCTTTCACTTTCGGCCGCTTTTGCTTCTGCGGTAACACATGGAAGTTCTTACGAGGTTCCGCATCCGCCCCAGGATTGGTCGCCACCAAAAGAAGGAATCTCTCTTAATCCACTTGAGACATATCGAGCTGTGACCTATGTGGCATCTCGATCTCACGATGTTGAGAGTGCATATCTCTTGGCCTGTGAATTAGGGGGAGATACAGATACCGTGGCAGCACTCTCCGCCGCGCTTGTAGCAGCTTCACTCCGGCAGGATTCCGGGCTCTTTGAAATTCCATGGTTATTGGATGTGAACTGGAGTGAAATTCCCCAGATGAAGGGTGCTATCGAACTATTGATCAACCGCCGTAGAGAGTGGGCTCAGTAATGTCACGGGTGTGGATTGTTGGGCCATTGGCGTGGGACACAGTCCTAAATGTCTCTCATCTACCTGAACCTGGTGGCTTTGTACAAGGAAGCGGCTTGATGGGGCGTCCGGGGGGAACTGCCGCCAATGTCGCTGTCGGGTTAGCTAGCTCAGGAGTGACGACTGGTTTTGCAGGATACGTTGGACAGGATGAGCTCAGTAAAAAATTGTTGGAGAGCCTTGAGTCGAGCGAGATAGAGAGCCTGCACGTTAAAGAACTCCCAGGTGAGGCGAACCATGTATTGATTTTGATTGATGGGAAGGGCGAACGAACTATCGTTGGATTAACTGACGATCGACTCGATCAGGTCACTATTCGCGACGTCGAGCTCAAGCCTGATGATTACGTCGTCTTCGTCTTATGGCGTAGCCACTTCCTAGAAGATTTGCGATACGCACAGAGCGTGGGTTGCAAAATTATTGTTGGCATTGAAGCGCTTGAGGAAGAACCACTTATATCGGCCGATTTTTGTATTGGATCGGGATCTGACGCAAACGATAATTTTGACCCATCCAAGTATCTTGATCGTTTTGAACGTATTGTGATCACAGGTGGCGCGAATGGTGCAAAGCAATATTGGCGCGAGAATGGGGAAGTAAAGGTTCTTCATCAACCAGCAATCCCGGTACAAGAAGTTGTCGATACAACTGGTGCGGGAGATTCATTCTTAGCTGGTTACATCAAAGCGCTCATTGATTCCGAAGATAAAGTGAACGATTCAATGCTGATAGGCGCACATTGGTCTGCGCTCGCTGTCTCAATGCCGGGTTCGCAGCCACCAGATTGGTCGTTAGTGGAGAGCTCATTTCCACGGATAAAAAACCTTGACGACCGCCTCTAGGTAAAGAACAATAGGCGTATGCAGATTGAGTTGATCCTATGGTGAAAGTATTTGTCGATAGGAATCTCTCAATCTCAGAGATCGATCGACGCATCTTTGGATCCTTCACAGAGCATATGGGTCGTTGTATCTATGGTGGCATTTACGAACCTGGATCACCATTTGCTGATGAAGATGGCTTCCGACAAGATGTCATAGAGCTTGTTAAAGAACTAGGCATCACGATCGTTCGCTACCCAGGCGGAAACTTTCTCTCTGGTTATGACTGGAGAGACGGTGTAGGTCCGAAGGAGGATCGCCCTCAACGTCTCGATCTAGCCTGGCATAGTCTTGAGACCAATCAATTTGGCCTTGATGAATTCATGAAATGGACTGAAAAGAGCGACGTCCAACCGATGATGGCTGTCAATGTTGGAAGCGCAGGGCTGAAAGAGGCGCTGGAATTGTTGGAGTACACCAACGTTGATGCCGAGTCCAAGTGGGCTCAATATCGCGTTAAAAATGGAAATAAGAAGCCATATGACATCAAAGTGTGGTGTCTTGGAAATGAGATGGATGGACCCTGGCAACTAGGCCATATGAATGCAACTAACTATGCGCGGGTTGCAGGCGATATTGCTCGAGGTATGCGTCAAATGGGTGAGGATCTCGAACTCGTCATCTGTGGCTCTTCAAACCGGGCAATGCCAACCTTCGGTCAGTGGGAGGAGACCGTTCTCGAGGATGCATATGACCTTATTGATCATGTTTCTCTCCATACCTACTACGAAGACCATGGCGATCTTCAGTCCTTCTTAGCAATCGCCGTAGATCTAGATTTCTTCATTAATGAAGTTTGTGACATCGCTGATGCTGTTAAGGCAAAGCGAAGAAGCAATAAGACCATCACTCTCTCCCTTGATGAGTGGAATGTATGGAGATTATCTGAGTATTCAGCGCTACCGCGCCCAAAAAATTGGGAGATTGCGCCAAAACTCATCGAAGATGAGTACAACGTCGCCGATGCTTTAGTCGTTGGAAATCTACTGATAAGCATCTTGCGACGTAGCGATAGAGTCAAGATGGCTTGTCTCGCTCAGCTGGTAAACGTGATTGCACCTATCCGGACCGAGCCCGATAAGGCTGCTTGGCGTCAGACCACCTTCTTCCCATTTGCCTACACGGCAAAATATGGAAGAGGCACGACGCTATCCACTCGTATCGAAGCAAATAAGATCGAAACGAAAAAATTTGGCGCTGTTGATAGCGTTGATGCGATTACAACATATGATGCATCAACCAATCAACTTGCAATCTTCCTGATCAATCGATCTCTCAATGAAATCCAGGCGACTTCTATTCAGTTAGCTGGTTTCCGCGTTAAAGAAATCCTTGATCAAATTACTCTTGATGAGAAGGACCTTAGTAAGACTAATAACTATCAGAATTCGGAGGCGGTTGCTCCGCGAAAAGATAAGTCGGCTACGATTACTTCTACCGGAGTCGAAGTCGCGCTCCCACCTGCATCGTGGCAGGTCATAAATCTCTTAGTTGAGAAAGTTTAAGAAACGATGTCCAGCGTGGAGAAGTACGTTATTGGTGTCGATTACGGGACCCTCTCAGGCCGGGCACTTTTAGTTCGAGTCTCTGATGGCGCAGAGATCGCCACCGCGGTCTACGAATACCCTCATGCAGTTATCGAAGATCTCCTTCCTCAAACCACTATCAAACTCCCGCCAGATTGGGCTCTCCAAAGCCCAGCTGATTATGTTGGAGTTCTGAAGAACGCTATTCCAGCCGTGCTCAAAGAGAGCGGCATAGATCCAACTGATGTCATCGGTATTGCAACTGACTTCACCGCTTGCACGATTCTCCCTGTGAAAGCTGATGGAACACCGCTCTGTCAGGTTCCTGGATTTGAGAACCGTCCACATGCGTGGCCCAAACTTTGGAAACATCACTCGGCGCAGCCACATGCTGATCGAATCAATGAGTTAGCGCATGCTCGTGGTGAATCCTGGATCAAGCGTTATGGCGGAAAGATCTCATCTGAATGGGAGTTCGCCAAAGCCCTTCAGGTACTCGAAGAAGATCCAGAGATTTATGCATTGATGGATCATTGGATTGAAGCGGCAGATTGGATTATCTGGCAACTCAGTGGGGTCTACGCAAAAAATATCTGTACCGCAGGTTATAAGGCGATCTACCAAGATGGCGCCTACCCATCTCAAGATTATTTAGCGGCGCTCAATCCAGCATTTAAAGATTTTGTTCAAGAGAAAGTTGAACATGAGATCGCAGATCTTGGTGCAGTTGCTGGTTACTTAACAGATGAGGCTGCAAGTTGGACTGGTTTACCTGCTGGAATTGTTGTCGCTGTAGGAAATGTTGATGCCCACGTCACAGCTGCAGCTGCTCAAGCAACTCACTCGGGTCAAATGGTTGCGATCATGGGAACATCTACCTGTCACGTCATGGTCTCCGACCAATTCTCTGAGGTTCCTGGAATGTGCGGCGCAGTCTTTGGCGGAATTGTCCCTAATAAATGGGGTTATGAGGCCGGGCAAAGCGGCGTTGGCGATATCTTCGCTTGGTTTGTTAATAACTTTATTGATTCTGATTATCAAGAGGCTGCGAAGAAGGCCGGCCTTGATATGCACAGCTATCTTTCGAAGTTGGCATCTGAACGAGCTATCGGTTCGCATGGCTTAGTTGCATTGGATTGGCAGGGTGGAAATCGCTCTACTTTGGTCGATCATCAACTATCTGGCCTCATTGTTGGATTAACTCTCGCAACAAAACCTGAAGAGGTTTATCAGGCGATCGTTGAATCGACTGCTTTTGGAGCGCGCACGATCGTGGATACCTTTGTTGAGAGTGGAGTTCCAGTTAAGGAATTTATTGCGGCAGGCGGACTCACAAAAAATAAATTTGTTATGCAGATCTACGCAGATATTCTCAATATGCCGATTCACGTCATTGGCTCTGAGCAAGGTCCGGCGCTCGGTTCTGCTATCCATGCTGCAGTAGCTGCCGGTGCCTATCCTGATATTGAGAGCGCATCGGATGCGATGGGACGTTTAGTCCGTGGCGCATTTACGCCAAACCCTGACTCAGTCAAGGTCTATGAGCGTATATATAAGCATTATCGCTCCCTTTATAAGGCTTTTGGCAATGGCGAGATGATGCATGACCTTCGTGCCATCAGAGATGAACGATTGGCGCTCTCGTGACCCAACTTCAAGTATTCCGCGATCGAGTCACTGCACTCAATATTGATTTAGTGAAGTACGGTCTCGTTGCCTGGACTGCTGGAAATGTCTCAGAGCGTTTACCCGATGGAAAATCCTTCATCATCAAACCTAGTGGCGTTATGTACGACAACTTGAAACCAGCAGATCTTGTCATTTGTGATCTCAATGGTGAAGTCATTGAGGGAGCACTTGCTCCATCTAGCGATACAAAGACTCACGCATATATCTATCGCGAGATGTCAGATGTCAACGGAATTGTGCATACCCACTCAAATTATGCCTCGGCCTGGGCGGCGGCTAATAAGCCAATCCCATGTGCTTTAACGGCTATGGGCGATGAGTTTGGTGGAGATATTCCACTTGGACCATTCGCCCTCATCGGTGGGGAAGAGATTGGTAAGGGCGTTGTCTCAACTCTGAAAAGTTCGAACTCTCCGGCAGTCCTCATGGCAAACCATGGAGTATTCACTATTGGTAAGAGCGCTCAGGCAGCTGTTAAAGCAGCGGTGATGTGCGAGGACGTTGCCAAGACGATGTACATCGCCGCTCAACTTGGCGAGATCCATCGTTTACAAGAATCAGATATCGCAAAGCTCTACGACCGTTATCAAAATGTGTACGGTCAATCGAAGGGAAAGTAGCCATGACTCTCACAATCCGTGAAAATGCTGAAATCTGGTTCCTCACAGGAAGCCAATCTCTCTATGGCGAAGAGACGCTCAAGCAAGTAGCTGAGCAATCCCAAGAAGTCTTCAAGACACTGAGCGCGAACGTAGATGTCCCGGTAAAGATCGTATGGAAGCCAGTCCTCCTTACTCCTGAGACTATTCGTCGAGCGCTCCTTGATGCATCATCTGATGAGAACTGTCTCGGTGTCATCACCTGGATGCATACCTTCTCGCCAGCAAAGATGTGGATCGCTGGCTTAAATGCGCTGCAAAAGCCACTTTTACACCTCAATACTCAAGCTAACTCACAACTTCCATGGGCAACCCTCGACATGGATTTCATGAATCTCAACCAGGCAGCACATGGCGATCGTGAATATGGCCATATCACCGCTCGCCTAGAAGTTCCTAGAAAAGTAGTTGTTGGCCATGTCTCTGAGCCGAAGACTGTCTCTCGTATTGGTGATTGGATTCGCGCAACGATTGGTTGGGATACCGCTCAAAATCTCAAGCTTGCTCGCTTCGGTGACAATATGCGATTTGTCGCTGTTACTGACGGCGATAAGACCAGCGCACAAATGCGTTTTGGTATGAGTATTGAGGCATATGGAATCAATGCTCTTGCTGATGCAATTGAGAAAGTAACCCCTCAAGAGATCGATCAACTTGTTACTGAATACCAAGATACATACTTAGTTGCGCCTGAACTTGCTAAGGGTGGGGCTCGCCACGAATCTCTCCGATACTCCGCAAGCATCGAAGCAGCGCTTTACACATTCTTAAAGGCTGGAAACTTCTCAGCATTTACAACGAACTTTGAAGATCTCGGAGCGCTCCGCCAGCTACCTGGGTTTGCAGTACAGCGCATGATGGAGAAGGGTTACGGATTTGGTGGTGAAGGAGATTGGAAGACGTCAGCACTTCTCCGCATTATCAAGAGCATGGGCACCGGTCTTAAAGGTGGAACCTCCTTCATGGAAGATTACACATATCATTTTGGACCAGGAGAGCCAAAGGTTCTTGGCGCACATATGTTGGAAGTCTGCTCAACGATCTCTGATGAGAAGCCAACGATTGAGATTCATCCATTAGGAATCGGAGATCGCGAAGATCCAGTTCGCATGGTCTTCACCGCAACACCAGGTGAAGGTCGCGTTGTGAGCTTGATGGATATGGGTAATCGCTTCCGCATCGTCACCAACGATATTGAGGTCGTTCCACCTGATGCCCCACTTCCAAATCTGCCTGTGGCCCGCGCAATTTGGAAGCCAAAGCCTTCCCTTGCGACCTCGGCAGAATCATGGATTTACGCTGGTGGTTCGCACCATACGGTCCTTACTAAGTCTGTTAGCCACGAGACGCTCGTTGATTTTGCAAATATCGCTGATGTTGAACTTCTCCATATCGGAGCGAACACAACAACAGAGTCAATCTTGCATGAGATTCGCTGGAATCAGATCTCGTACTCTCGGTAAGAACTGATGGCAACTTCAGAAGCTATTGAAATCAGCAGTAATGGCTATCTCGCGCGTTTAAATACTCTGGGCGCCCGCCATGAGAAGTTGACCTTCAACGGCCGTAATCTCATCGAAGAGCGACGCCCGGATCCACGTGGCTTCTATTGCGGAGATATCTTGGCACCATGGCCAAATCGAATTGAAGATGGCATTTATGAATTTGCGGGGCAGAAATACTCAGTAGAAGTAAATGAAGTCGCGCGTAGAAACGCTTTACACGGTTTAGTCACCAATGAAATATGGCAAATCTCGAATCGAACAACGGATGCTGTGACATTCTCGCTAGATGCACCAGCAAACGAGGGATATCCATTCCACCTTCAATACTTGCTTGAGTACCGGGTCGATGGTGACGGCCTCTCAATAAAACTCACTGCCCATAATCGTGGCGATGGCCCTGCACCATTTGGTGCATCTATTCATCCCTATCTCATCGCCGATGAATCAACGGGAGTGAATCAATGGGAGATCACACTTCCTGCAGACCATTTCATGAGCGTAGATGGCGAGCGACTTTTGCCAGTAGGCATCGAATCTGTTGCAGCTACCGATTTTGATTTCCAAAACGGTCGAACTATTAAAGATACTTTCATCGATCATGCATTCAAGGTCTCTGACGGACCAGTGGCGAGAGTTGTTACGGTTAAAGCCCCTTCAGGTAACGGTGTTGCCATGGAGTTCGACTCATCATCAAAGTGGGTGCAGATTCACACAGCAGATCGTGACGGTGATCCAACAGGACGTCTCTCACTGGCTGTCGAACCGATGAGTTGTCCACCGAATTCCTTCAATTCTGGCCTTGATTTAGTGCTTTTAGAGCCCGGAACGGATTATTCGATCTCATGGAGAATCAAGGCGATTTGAGCCCTTCCTTCAATAGGATTCACTCATGGCAGTAGAGAAGAAGACGATGTTCTCACTGAGGGCATCGTTCTTCACGCTCTCGCTAGCGCTATCTGTCTTCGCTCCACGAATTCCTCAACTCAAGGACCGGTTGCACATCTCTGTCCCCACCCTTGGTCTCGTCTTCATGATCACCGGTTTGGCAGGGGCGGTCACATCCAAGCTCGTTGCCAAAATTATTGCTCGACTTACCTCCCGCAGGTCTCTAATTTTTGCTATCCCCGTCATGATGTCTGGAAGTTTGTTAATCGCCCTCTCGCATCGAATTCCATTCTTTGTTTGTGGACTTGTTCTCCTCTCCTTCGGTGGCTTTCTGATCAATACCGCGGTCAATACGCAATCCAATAATCTGCGTGCAACGACCGGAAATAACCAGCTCAATAACCTTTCGGCGATCTCAAATCTTGGCTCACTCTTCGCGATGATCATGGGATCTCTGCTTTTGAAGGCATTTACAGCCACGCAGTACATCATCGGTCTGCAAGTAATTGCTTGTTCAATATTTCTCTATTCGTACCGAAACTTGATCCCAACGGATGTCATCGGGGGACAAGGCGAGAAGGCAAAATCAAAATTCCCTTGGTTTAAGAGAGACCCAGATATCATCCAATTCTGGATCATCGTGGTGGCTCTCTTCGCGAGCACAACTGCAGAGTTCTCTGTCAGTGACTGGGGTGCAGTATTAAGCCGCGATAGTTACGCAGTGAAGGCGCCTTTCTATTTAGTACCTTTTATCGTCTTCCAATCTGGAATTGTTCTTAGTCGTTTTATGACCACCAGGTTCAGTAACCGACATGGTGAAGTTGCCTTTGTTCGCTACACCGCGATTGGTGCTGCTCTTATTTGGGGATCGTCGATTCAAATTGCAGCTCATATGAACCACTCCAACCAAGCCCTTACCCTGACAGTATTGATTATTGGCTTCTTTGCTGCCGGCTGCGGAGTCGGTCCGGTTTGGCCAACAATGCTGACCAGCGCCTCAAAATCTCACTATCCAACGCCAGTAGTTCTTGCTCGACTCTTCTCATTCGTTAGCCTCGCATTTGTCTTTGGCCCAGGCATTATTGGCTTTGTCTCAAAAATAACCTCCCTCTCAAATGCCCTCATGATCCCGGTGACCTCACTCGTTATCGTGGGCATATTCGCTCGTCGGAGCTTGGAACACCACGAATAGATTGCCGATCACTGGCACTGTAAACTCGCGATATGGCTCATTATTCGATTGCGATTGTTGGAGCGGGGCCAGCGGGATATTTCACCGCTCAAGCACTCCAGAATGCACAGAACGATGAGCGTTCCTTCTCGATTGATCTCTTTGAGCGCCTCCCAACAATGTGGGGGTTGGTTCGCTCAGGTGTTGCCCCAGACCATCCAAAGATCAAGACCGTTGCTAAGGTCTTCGAAAAGGTAGCGGCCGAACCTAACTTCAGGCTCTTCGGAAATATCGAGATCGGCAAAGATATTGATATCGAAGACCTCACCTCGCGCTATGACGCAGTGGTGATGTGTACCGGATCTTCCATCGGGCGCACACTTGGAATCCCTGGTGAAGATCTACCTGGCTCACTCTCTGCCGCAGAATTCGTTCCTTGGTATAACGGACATCCGGATTATGCAGATCTGAATATCGATCTATCAGGTACAACCGCGGTGGTAATCGGTGCAGGAAACGTTGCGATGGATTGCGCTCGCATGCTTGCCGTCGATCCAACAGAATTAGATCCAACTGACACCGCAAATCATGCGCTCGAAAAATTCCACTCATCACATATCCGCAAGGTTTATATTGCCGGTCGCCGCGGTGTCGAGCATGCAGCATTTACTGCTCCAGAACTTCGCGATCTCCCAAAGTTAGAACATACCGATGTTCATATCGATGCCGCTCAGGTAAGCGAAGCTCATGCACGTGCAGAAGCTGCCGGCGAGATCGAAAAGCACCTTGCGTCAAACTTAGAAGCATGGCGATTGATTGCCGAGCATCCAAAATCTGGCCACGAGCGCTCCATGGAGTTCCGATTCCTTTCGGCTCCAAAAGAGATTAAAGGAAGCGGCAAGGTCGAAGAAGTTATCTTTGGAATCAACAAAATAGTAGATGGCAAGGTCGTTGATACAGGTGAGACCTACTCAATCCCTTGCTCACTCGTAATCTCTGCTATTGGTTATCAAGCAAAGCCGATTGATGGCGTCTACTTCCACAATGGAATTATCGATAATGAAGCAGGCCGAGTGCTTGGTACCAATATTTACACAGTGGGTTGGGCAAAGCGCGGTCCATCCGGTGTTATCGGTACTAACAAGAGTGATGCATCCGATGTTGTAAATCTGATTCTTGAAGATCTCAAGGAGCCAAAGGCCACCATGGATATCTCCATGTTGATTCCAGCAGGCCACCAGATTGTGAATCAAGAGGCATGGGCGAAGATCAATGCCGCTGAAATTGCCGCGGGGGAGCCACTTGGAAAGCCCCGTGTTAAGAGTGTTCGCCGAGAGGATAGCCTGCGCCTGGCAGGGTTCTGAGATGTCTAACCCAGTGTGTATCGCAGTTGTTGGTACTGGTTGGCGCGCACGTTTTTATATTCGCCTCGCGCAAGCGATGCCAGATAAGTTTGAGCTAGTCGGTATCGCAGTTCGTCGCGCTGAATCAGTCGCAGCGATCAGTGCAGAGTTCAATGTAAAGGTTTTTACATCAGTAACTGAGTTAGTCTCCAAAACTTCGCCAGAGTATGTTGTTTCAAGTGTTCCATGGGCAACAAACCCTGATGTGCTGAATACTCTCGTTTCACTGAATATTCCAGTACTATCGGAAACTCCACCAGCTCCAGATGCAGATCAACTTCGAAATCTCTGGAGCGAAGTTGGTGATCGGAATTTGGTTCAAGTCGCTGAGCAGTATCTCCTGCTTCCAGGTCACGCGGCTCGACTTGCTGCAACTGCGCGCGGCGAGATTGGAACTGTGACATCGGTTCAGGTTTCATCGACTCACGGATACCACGCAGTCTCGATGATGCGAGGATTCCTTGGCGATCCCTACAGTCCAACTACCGTTAATGCATCCACCTTTATTGCTCCACTTGTCGATCCACTTATACGTGATGCATGGAATTCTGACCAGAGTGAGAAGCAAGCGACAACTACAATTGCGACTATCGATTTCGGTAACGGCAAATCAGGGCTCTACGATTTCACTTCGAATCAATGGCATAACCAATTGAGATCAAGAAGAATATTAATTCGCGGCAGCCATGGCGAGATCTCAAATGATGAGTTAATCAGATTGGCTTCTCCAACCGCGATAGTTAAATCACATTTTAATCGTTACCAAGTTGGTCATGATCTCAATTTGGATGGCTACGATACCGAGCACATCTCATTAAATGGCGCCGTTATTTGGCAGAACCCGTATTTAGGTGCGCGCTTAATGGATGAAGAGATTGCCATCGCCTCGATGATGGAGAAGATGGGTGCTTGGGTTCGCCAATCTGGGCCTGCGCCATATCCATTGGCCAGCGCCTCCCAAGATCACCTAATTTCACTGGCTATTGATGACTCAGTGAGAACGGGTATGCCAGTAACTACAGCCACAGAGGCCTGGGTACCCAAGTTTGGGGCTTAATTAATTAGCAGGTAGTATTCACTCTCCACCAACTAGCGCTTGTAGCTCAACGGATAGAGCATCTGACTACGGATCAGAAGGTTAGGGGTTCGAATCCCTTCAAGCGCACCCTACTTTAAAACTTAATCTTCTCCGCTGGCTTAACATCGACGGTGCTATCGGGTAGCTCATAATTGGCACATGATCGATTGAGCTCAGCAACTATAAATTCAGCTGGAATTACTGTATTCCCCCAAGAATCATCCATAGTTGTATGAGCATCTTCAACGAGTGTGACATCAAGACCGCGTTCAATAGCGGAGTGGATTGTGTGGCGAACGCAGTAGTTTGTCTGGGCGCCGGTGACCACCAAATGGCCGACCTTTAACTCTTCCAGAACATCCTCTAGATCTGTCTCTTCGAAGGAGCTGCGCCAGAGCTTATGGATGATCTTCTCTTGAGAAGTAGGTTTTAACTCAGGAACTATCTGCCAATACTCACTATCAATGGGCATGTCATCCTCAGAATGCTGAACCCAGATGACATCAGTCTTACTCTCACGAGCCTTCTCAACCAATGTTGAGATTCTTGAGACGACATCATTACGATTTTTGGAATAATCCACGACCCCGTTTTGAACATCGATAACGATGAGGGCCGTATTAGGGCGATCTGGATATGCGCTCATGCCTCTATTCTATCGAGAGTCTGACGAGTAGACTCTCCTTCATGCTTGCCCGATTGACTCACACTTTATGAGCAAAAAATTGAAGGTTGCAGTTATTGGCGGCGGGCAGTTTGCAGCCTCTTTCATTCATCTCTTCCAAGCGCATCCAATGGTTTCTGAAGTGGGATTGGTTGAACTCGATCCACAACGCTTGCAGGCTACTGCCGCTAAATTCTCAATCACGAGCACCTTCTCTTCGCTTGAAGAACTCTGGCGCAGTGATTTCAATGCTGTCGCGATCTTTACGCCACGGTGGACCCATGCCGAGATTGCGCTAGCAGCGCTGCAGAATGGCCGCCACGTTTATACGGCGGTGCCAATGGGAATTACTGAATCGGAGATTTCTGTGCTCAAGATCGCTGCAGATCAGACACAACTCACCTTTTTCATGGCAGAGACAAGTTATTACTACCCAGCTGTTGTTTATGCTCGTAAGAAATTCCAGAGTGGTGAGCTCGGTGCATTCGTTTATGGTGAAGGTGAATACCTCCACGATATGTCCCATGGTTTTGTCGATGCATTTGCAGCGAATGGCGGGGACGCATGGAAGGCCAGTGCCAGCTTCCCACCAATGCTCTACTCCACGCACTCCGTAAGCACGATTCTCTCTATCACTGGGGCTCGTGCGACTTCTGTTACAGCACTTGGCATGAAAGATAGCGCTGCGGATGGAATCTTCGATTCAAAGGTGAGCATGTGGGGGAACGACCAGAGTAATCAGATCGCACTCATGCGAACTAGCGATGGTGGCGTGATGCGAATCGCTGAGCTTCGACGAGTAGGAACCGCCCCACTTGAACCAACTGTACGTATGAGCATCTTCGGTACCGAAGGATCATTTGAACAACAAGTTGGTTATGCATCATGGGCCAATAAAGAGAGCTTCTCCATTGTCACAGATGAGATCAATACCTTCTCTGATGTCGAAAATCCTCATTCACTTGAGCCTGGCTATGTATCGGCGAATCTCTGGGATGGTGGCTTTGCCAAGGTCCACGACCGTTCTCAGCTCCCGGCGGCGTTCAAGGGACTCTCTAATGGCCATGGTGGATCACACCAATTTATGGTCGATGACTTTGTTATGGATGCTGTTGGGGAACGTCCTGCACCTATGAATATCGATGACGCGATTCGCTTCACACTTCCTGGAATACTCGCTCATCAGTCAGCGACTTCAGGCGGAGTAACTCTTGAAATCAAATATTCGTGACTGTTAAGGCGAAAAGCCCCGGCCACTTCAGACTTCTGATCACGCTGGCTGCAATGACGATGTTCACAGCCATGTGTACTGATATCTACCTTCCAGGATTCCCACTCGTTGCGCAATCACTGCATGTGCAGATGGTGGACCTGCAGCTGACTTTTACCTCTTTCACTTTCGGTGTTGGATTCGGACAACTCTTCTATGGACCGATATCAGATCGATTTGGTCGAAAGAATCCAGCAATCTTTGGTTTGATCCTCTTCATCGTTGCCTCTGTCTTATGTGCCACTGCAACTTCTTTATCTGCCTTAATCTTTTATAGATTTCTCCAAGCGCTCGGCGGCGCAGCGGGCATGGTGATCTCTCGTGCGATTGTTCGAGACCGTCTCAGTGGTGTTGAGATGGCGAAGATGATGTCTGCCATGGGAATGATCTTTGTCTTCTCGCCAGCAGCAGCGCCATCAATCGGAGCACTTATATTGCATTGGGCCAGATGGCCTTGGTTATTCCTTGCACTTGCAATCTTTGGTGCGATTGTTCTTATTGGGGTTGTCGGGCTTGAAGAGAGCCTGCCACCCGAGAATCGAAATAGTCACGGAGTTCAGCAATCATTTAAAAACTATTTTGAGATAAGTAAGAGTCATGAATTTCGCTCAGCTGCCCTCATCTCTATCGGCGGAAGCTTTGTCACCTTTGGGTATGTCTCCTCATCTGCTGCGGTACTTATGGGAAGTTATGGTGTCTCACGCGCGAAATATGGATTGCTCTTTGCGGTAATTGCCATTGGATTGATCGCCTCTAACCGCCTCAATATCTCCTATATCCACCGCTTCGGGGTTATCGGAATGCTAAAAAAATTCACACTGGTGCAGACACTTGGTGCCTTTTTAGTCTTGGCTGCCTCCATTAAGCACGCACCGTTGTGGGCGTTACTTATCCCGATAGTGATCTGCTTTGGCTGCGCTCCAGGGCTCGGAGGAAATGCGATGACTCTCGGAATGCACCCATTCCCTGAGAAGGCCGGGTCTGCTGCCGCAATGATGGGTCTTATGCAGATGTTTGGAGCTGGATTGATCTCCGCGATCTTGGCAGCGATTCATGGCGATGTAGTCGTGAAGATGGGCTTTGCGGTAGTCGTAGGAGCAATGATCTCCTTTATTCAGGTTCGCCGAATTAAGGCCTCAATAGATGAGTGACGTTATAGAGGTCGACATCTTTGATGAGCGTCGGTGCTTGCTCGGCGAAGGTCCAATTTCTTACGGTGATAAAAATAATTCGATTAGCTGGGTGGATATCTTAAATAAGAGGGTTTACTCACGAACGATTGATACTGGGATTACCGAAGAACTCCAAACCGAAGATCACGTCTCATTTGTCATTCCTCGAACTGATGGTGGCCTTCTTTTAGGAACAACCCATGGTCCAATAGGTGTTGGGCCAGATCTTACTATTCCGATTTTGAAACACGAAGGTCCCAATGCAATGCGCTTTAATGATGCCAAAGTTTCACCAGATGGGGATCTTTGGTTTGGGACCATGAGCTATGAAGAAATACCAGAGGTTGCTGGTCTCTACTGTTTACTCAGCAACGACCTATCCATCTCTAAAAAATTGTCTCAGGTCAGTATTAGTAATGGAACTGTATGGAGCAGCGATAAATCCACGATGTTTTACATCGATAGCCCCACTCGTTCTATCTGGCTTTTCGACTATGACGGTGAAAATATCTCGGATAAGCGATTAGGAATTCGATTTCCCGATGAGTTTGGATTCCCTGACGGCATGACTATTGATGCTGAAGGTGGTTTATGGGTTGCCTTCTGGATGGGCAATGCTGTCCGACGCTTTGATCCAGCAAATAACTTCTCTCTCACGGCAACTGTTCTAACCCCGGCGAAACGGACGACATCGTGCGTATTCGGTGGAGAGAATCTCGATCAATTGATCATTACATCTTCTCACTCGGACGATCCACAAGAGCCCCATGAGGCAGGAATGACCTTTATCTGCAAGCCTGGCTTCGTAGGTCTTCCTACTGAGCGCTTCAAGGTAGGTACTTACAACTAATTCTCAGGTAATTCCTCTTAACCAGGTCTATGCAAGGGGCAATGGGAGTGTGAGAATAAATGGGTGAGGCACCGCTCCATCATCATTCTCGCTGCCGTAACTCTTCTCTGCACCGGCCAAGCGCTCGCAAGCGATGCCACTTCTCCCTTAGCTGGTTATCAATTCTCTGCCCTCATAGATGGCCCAGTCCCGGATTCGCTTCAAACAACTTTAAGTGGAGCGGCAACAGATTTACCAAAGCCCTATAAGGATCGTTGCCACGTTCAGCAGAACCTCACTTCGACAACCTCATCCTGTCTCTACGGAAATCTCTCATCAAAGACCACTATCGTTCTTTTCGGCGATTCTCATGCACTCAGCTGGTTTCCGGCAATTGAAAAGTTGGCGATAGCTAAGAAGTGGCGTCTTCTCTCACTCACTATGTCTTCGTGTTGGCCTGCATCAATTCCGGCTTGGAATCCATCAACCAATATCTTGATGACAAATTGTGCAATCTGGCGACAGAGCGCGTTGGCACAGATCGCAAAGGTGAAGCCATATATCACCTTTGTGACCGGCACACGAGGTTTCGCAACAATAGATGCATCGGGGAATGTCCTTGGTGGGGATGCAAAGACAAGCGCGTGGAAATTGGGCATGGCAGTGACTTTAAAAGCGGTAAAAAAGGCTTCAAAGAACACAATCTTTATCAGTGATACACCGATCTCAACGTCAAGCTTTCCGGATTGCCTCTTAAATTCGCTCGATAGCGTGCAAAATTGTGCCACTCCTGTTTCAACGGCTATTGATACCGACTGGCTGACTGTAGAACGCGATCTTGCTTCGTCCACGAATGTAACGTGGGTTAATCCGACAGAATGGATATGTAATACCGATCCATGCAGCCCCATCTCCGATGGCGCGCTAATCTATCGCGACGGCGGACACCTCACTGCGACATTTGCTGTGCAGCTCGAAAAACCCCTCTGGGCAGAGATATCTGGTTCGCTGAACTAACTGTTATTCAGTTGGATAAGTAACACCGATCTGGGCTCGAACTGCATCCATTACCCGCATAATCTCGACGCTCTCGCGCAAGCTCATGACTGGGCTCTCAGTAAGTCCTTCAGCAATGCATTCTTCAACGTGAATCGCTTGATATTGGCGACCTTGGCCATTGATCTTCTCGTTGTAGGTTTTGATGACTTCACCATTGCGGTTAAAGACACGGAATGAGGTCTGCCCGTAGAAAGATCCATCAATTTCGATTCTTCCCAGCGAGCCAATAATTGTTGCCGTAACGGGACCGGCACCTAAGAACGATGTGGTCATCGTTGCCTGCTGACCCCCTGCATATTCAAAGATCATGGATGTGGTTCCATCAACTTTTTCACTTGTGATCTTTGCCTTTGCGGTGATTGCTTGCGGGTTACCAAAGATGCGATGAGCTAGTGAAATCGGATAGATACCAAGATCAAGGAGAGCTCCACCACCAAGTTCACGCTCGACCAATCGTGGGACATGTGTGAGAGCTTGGGAATGGTCTGCAATTAAGAGTTCGATCTCCCCGAGTGATCCTGAATTAATAACATCAAAGATTGCATTCATAGATGGCAGGAATCTTGTCCACATCGCTTCCATCACGAGGAGTTTCTTTGATTGAGCAAGGGCGTAGATCTCTTGCGCCTCACTAGCATTAATTGTGAATGGCTTCTCTAAGAGAATGTGCTTACCTGCGTTGAGAGCTAAGAGTGCATCGCGCTTATGTAATGGGTGAATTGTTGAGATGTAGACGATATCAACCTCTGGATCGTTGACGAGCGTCTCGTATCCTTGATGGCGGTTAGGAATTCCAAATTTATCGGCAAACTCATTTGCCTTCGCATAATCTCGTGCGCCAATTGCCTGAATCTTCAATCCAGCAATCTGAAAATCTTCAGCTACTGCTGTTGCAATTCCTCCGGCACTTAGAAAGCCCCATCTAAATTCTCTGCTCATGCGGCGAATCTATCAGGGCTAGATTCCACCAGCCCTGAGAACGCGAAATTCTTACTTACCCTTTTGAAGCCTTCTTCTCTTGCTTTGCAGCGCGCTTCTCTTTGAGGGAGAGCTTTGGCTCCTTCTTGGTATTTGCATTGCCCTTTTGTTCTTTGTTAGCCATTTTCTGAGCCTTTCCTGTGGATATCCACGATTACTGTGTTCTCAATAATAGTCGCTTGTCCTTCCTTTAGACTGCTCCTATGAATAAAACAATGAGCACGTCAATCGCAGCAACAACTCTCGCACTTGGACTTGTCCTTGGAAACTCTGCTCAGGCGGCATCACCAAGCGCTAAGCCAGCTATTGCCGGGGCTAAGAAGCACTCAGCCACTAAGGGCAAAGAAGGCACAGCAACCCACGAGATGTCAGAGGCATCAGCCGGAACCGCTGAAGAAGGCTCAAAGAAGGTCGCAAAGGCCAAGACTTCAGTTATTAAGAAGAAGGCACCAGCAAAGGCCAAGACTTCAGTTATTAAGAAGAAGGCACCAGCAAAGGCCTCACCAAAGGCGACGAAGTAACCGCATTCAAAAGAAAACCCCCGCGGCCAGATGGCTTGCGGGGGTTTTCGCTTAAACGGCTAAACGATCGAGAGTGTGATCGCTGTTAATACCGCAGCGATTGCGCACCATGTGAACCATGATTGAGCAATTCGCTGGCGCCAGAGCTCTAACTCTTCTGGCAGGTTGGTATTGCGATTGCGGAGCAAGATTCCAAGGGCGATAAAGGCCGCAAGGAAGTAATGGAAGACTCCAGAACCAGCCATCACAACCCAATTCGATGCATAGGCACCATGGAATGAGACAACGCCGCCATCGTCCTTAATTAAGAATGGCATATTCGCCATCAGGTGGATCTGGTAGTAACCACCAACAAGGAGAACAAGAAGCGTCACAACAGATGTGAGATTTCGAGTCTGCTTGCTAGTTTGACCGATTCGGTGGCTAATTGCTGCGATCACAAATGGAAGAGCAACGAGCCAAGCCGATGCAGTTGAGAATCTTTTAACGCCCTCTGGTAACCATTGGCCACCAGCATTGAGGTTACGCAGATAGAAGTAAGAGAAGATCATGCCGAAGAGGAATGCACCATCTGCGACTATAAGAAGTCTTACTCCAAGGCGTTCACGACGACCGACAGCTGCATCTGAATCGTGGTGTACGTGGAACTCTGTGTCGTGGCTCATGAGTTACTTACCCTTTCCGTAGCCATAAGGATCACTTGTGATGACAGGAAGCTCATCAAAGTTGGTGAGTGGAACTGGATATGGAACGGTCCATTCGAGCGTCTTCGCTCCCCATGGATTCATTGGCGCGATCTTGCCCTTGGTCCATGAGTGGATAACAGCCCAAAGCAAGATGATCATTCCAATACCAACGCTATAAGCGCCAGCGGTTGAGACCATATTCGAATGAGAGAAGAGAGCTGCGTAATCCATTACGCGACGTGGTTGGCCTTCTGCACCAGCCATAAACATTCCGAAGAAGAGGACGTTAAATCCGATCTGGGTGAACCAGAAGGAGATGTAACCAGCGCGCTCATTGAGCATGCGACCTGTCATCTTTGGATACCAGTATGCAAGTCCGCCGATTGCACCAGTGAGGGCTGCGCCCATCAGTGTGAAGTGGAAGTGCGCGGTAACGAACATTGAACCGTGAAGATAGCTATCTGCAGGTACATCTGAGAGATAGATGCCGGTAATTCCACCGATCATGAAGTCCCATAAGAATGCGAAGACAGAGAGCATAGGTAGTTTCAGCCACGGCTTTCCGCGCCACATCGTTCCAATAAGAACGAGGAAGAGGAGTCCGGTTGGAATCGAGATCATCTCAGTCGTCACCATGAATGGACCGTTGAGCGAAGGTGCCCAACCTGCCATATACATATGGTGAGCCCATACGAGAATGGAGAGACCAGCGATACCAGCGAATCCCAGGATCGCTGCGTTATAGGAGAAGAGAGGCTTTCGTACGAAGACCGGGACGATCTCCATCAGTGCAGCAACACCAGGAATCAAGATCACATACACCTCAGGGTGACCCATGATCCAGAAGAGGTTGGCGTAAAGCCAGCCAGTTCCACCCATGTGGGCATCGTAGAAGCCAGTGTTAAATGTTCGATCTAGTCCAGTTTGAACCATCGCCAACATAAATGTTGGGAATGCTGGGATAGCAAGTGCAACTGAAATTGTTGAACCAACCACAAAGATCGGAACACGGTTCCACTTCATACCCTTGGTACGCATTGCAACAACTGTTGTTGTGATGTTCATACCTGCAACTGCAGTTGATACCGCGAAGATAATGATCGTTGCAATAAAGGCATTCATACCTGGCCCAGCTTGAACGCTCAGCGGCGCATAAGCGGTCCAACCAGTTGGGATACCACCGAGGAACCACGCGCTACAGAGCACAGGGATCGCAGTGAAGAGAACCCACCATGACAAAGCGTTGAGGCGAGGGAAGGCCATATCGTAAGCACCGATCATGATTGGCATGATGTAGTTACCGAATGGGCCGGTTGCAACGATAATCATCGCGATAATCATTGTGATTCCGTGCAAACCAACGAGTGAGTTGTAGACGGTCGCGGTAACAAAGTGTCCACCTGGACGAGCCAAGTTGGTACGGATCATCATTGCCATGGTTCCACCGACGCCAAGCATCGTCATCACGCCTACTAAATACTGAATTCCAACGACCTTGTGGTCGGTGCAGTACTTGAAATAACGCTTAGTGCCTTGGCCATCGCCCGCCATGTAGAGAATCTCTTCATCAGTGAGATCTTTACCGATGAGCCAACGCCACGGTCCAATAAATGCACCGATACCTACGAGGAAGCCGATTGACCAAGCGAACATCGCTCCTAAGAGAATGATGTTGTTGTCATGGCTCGACATTGGATCCTGGACCTTGTCGGTGTAAGTCGCATAGACGTGATGTAAACCGTAGTAAGCCGCTAATGCAAAGATCACTCCCACAACAAAACCAGTACCCATATGTAAGCGGGTGATCAGACTCCGCTTTGGATTAGGAACTGGTCGTGAACTTGTGTGTGTCTTATCTAAAGTGCTCATGCGTTATGTCCTCCTTGTGCAGTGACCCAAGCGCTGAAGTCACTCTGTGACTGCACCGCGCCATTTGTCTCCATATATGCGTGATAGAGGCCGCAAAGTTCTGCGCACTTCACATCGATCGGCCCAATTTTGATTGGAGTCGTATGAATAACTGTCGTTGTCTGCGCATTCGCATCGATCTTGACACCGAGTTGAACCGGCCAGAATGAGTGGTTGACGTCTGCAGAGTGAACATCAAATACCACTGGAACGTTCACTGGGAGATTGAGCTCATGAGTCTCAATACCCTGTGCTGGATATTTGAATGTCCAGAGCCACTGTGAGCCAGTGACTTCAACAGTGATTGCACTCTTTGCATCTTTCGCTGCCGCAACCGCTTGGCCATTCATCTCAGTGAGACCCCAAACAATCGCAACAAGTGCAAAGACGGTTGAGGTGATTGTCCATACTGCAACGACTGGGCCATTGGTGCGAATCGCTGGGCCATCAGGTGGAGGAGTATCCCCACGGTGGCCATTGAGGAATGCATTGGTCGCTACTGCGAGAACAATCGCTGCAATAG
>Ga0214202_1000279_pt1 | contig 21890 bp, 16 predicted proteins | sample TroBogEpilimnion_9_FD_153040 | JGI IMG/M metagenome (GOLD analysis project Ga0214202, IMG submission 153040) | Freshwater microbial communities from Trout Bog Lake, WI - 03JUN2009 epilimnion | ecosystem: Environmental > Aquatic > Freshwater > Lake > Epilimnion/Euphotic zone | place: Trout Bog...
CACTGTTTTCATTTATTCGATTCGAGCAGTCTTCTCCTGGTGAAACACGGTTAAGTATAGCGTGGAATGCACTCACTTGGACTGAAAGTAACAAAGCTAAAGAAACGGATTTTCATCTAGGCCCGCTTTTTCAGGTCAAAACACAAGACTCGTTGAAGCAGGTGGCTTTTCTAGGTGGGTTATTTGGATTTAAACATGATACTTTAAAAGGATGGAGTATCTTCGGAATGGAGTTTTCACAAAACGATCCTACAGTAGCTGAGGCACATAAGTAATATTTTAAGTTTCATGAATTCAATCAGATCAGTTCTCGAAGGAGTAGGAAGCGCACTTATTTTATTAGTTCGCTCTATTTCCCATGTGGGAACACTAACTCGGCAAAAAGCACGTTTCATAGAACAGTGTTATCTGATTGGTTATACGACACTACCTATTGTTGGTATTCTTAGTTTCTTTATTGGAAGTGTTCTTGCGCTGCAGTCAGGTTACTCGATGCAAGATTTTGGTACGCAGCAATTCATTGGTGCGTTAGTTGGTCTTTCCATGGTGCGTGAATTAGGACCTATGATGGTAGCAATTTTACTCGCAGGCCGTGTTGGGTCTGCAATCACAGCCGAGCTTGCTTCGATGAAAGTGAATCAGGAAGTGGATGCCCTAGTGACAATGAATATAGCACCGGCTCGGATTCTTGTGATGCCTCGTTTAGTCGCCGTTTTATTCATGATGCCAGTTTTAACGGTGATTGCCAATTTAGTAGGTTGGTTCGGTGGATCAATCGTATGTAAGTACACCGGTTTTATTTCAGTCGATACGCAGCAATACTTTCAAGCGTTGCGTCATGTCGTAAAATTTAAAGACGTGATTGATGGTATTATTAAAGCAGAAATATTTGGATTTGTGGTTGTTCTTGTTTGTTCAAGCATCGGACTTAGTACGCGTGGAGGACCACGAGAAATAGGTGCCGCAGTGACCAAAGCCGTTGTGACCTCGCTTGTTTTAATTTTAGTCCTCGATTACTTCGTAACTAAAATCCTACTCGCGCTACTCTCGTAAAGGAACCAACGCATGTTTAACCAATTTTTAAATTCCGAAGAGCCGGTAGTACGCAAAGAAAACACAGCCGTTGGTGTTTCGGTTCAAAACGTATCGAAAAGTTTTAAGACATTAACCGTTCTTAAAGATTTTTCACTCAATGTTGAGCCTGGAGAAATCTTTGTCCTTATGGGGCCGAGTGGTTCTGGTAAGAGCGTTCTACTGCGTCATATTATTGGATTAGAAACGCCTGACGCAGGTCGTGTACTGATTAATGGTAAGGATGCGCTGAGTGAAGACGTGAGAGATCATGTTCGTATGGCTCTCGTGTTTCAGGCTGGAGCTTTATTTAATTCACTAAGCGTGTACGATAATCTCGCTCTTTATTTGCGCGAGCATCGTCTCGGTAATGAGAAGCAAATAAAAGATAAAGTGATGCAGGCTCTCTGCTTATTATCACTTGAAGGAGCTGCTAAAAAATATCCATCCGAGTTATCTGGTGGCATGAAAAAGCGAGTCGCAATTGCTCGTGCACTCGTCATGGAGCCTCAGTTACTGCTGTATGATGAACCAACGAGCGAGCTCGATCCAGTAACGGCTGCAACCATTGATGAAATTATTGCAACGCTGCGTGACCAGTACCGAGTTACAACGATTGTTGTATCGCACGACCGTGATCTAGCGCTTAGTATTGGGGACCGTGTGGGCATTTTAATGGACGGAAATTTAATCCATGTCGGTAAACCAGACTCTCTTACTAATCCAACGGATAAGCGCGTCTCTGACTTCTTATATCCAACTGTAGATCTTAAGAATCCGCGCTTTAAAAAATAATTTACTAGAACTTTAAAACTGGAGATTGAAACGATGAATAACACACAACAAACATTACGAGTAGGACTATTCTTCTTACTGGGTATAGCTTTGATCTATGTAACGTATGAAACCCTAAGTGGCTCAAAGACGTTTCATAAAGGAGGCTATACACTCGTAGCTGGTTTTCCTGATTTACAGGATTTAAAGGTAACAGACGATGTTCGCATGGCTGGTGTTCGTATCGGTAGCGTAGCGCAAACACGCCTCGGTAAGCACAGAGCTGAAGCGGTACTTCAGATTGATCCTCAGTATAAAGTACCTTCAGATGCATCAGCGACGATCGTGATGGCTGGTATCATCGGAACAGATTATATCTCGATTGATTTAGGATCTCCTCAAGCTCCTGCACTTACAGACGGTGCTGAAATCAATACGAAGATTACTCCTGATATTGCATCCATTATGACCCAGATGGGTGAATTAGGACATAAATTAGATTCAGCGCTTTCTTCGATTTCAAACGCAGTAAATGGAGATGGTCCTGACGGCGGCGTATTCCAAAAACTGAACAAGATTCTTTCTCAGAATCAGTCTAAGATCGATGCTTCGATGACTAACCTTCAGGATATTACCGGTAAAATTAATCGCGGTGAAGGTACACTCGGTAAATTAGTAAATGACTCTCAATTGCATGATAACTTACTCGCAGCTGTAAATGATTTTAAGGCAACAGCAAGTGAAGCAAAACAGGCTATGGCTAATGCAAATTCGGTATTAGACCAAATTAAATCAGGACAAGGTCCCTTAGGCGTTTTGGTCTATGACAAGCAAGCTGCTGAAGATCTGAAATTTACACTTCATGATATCCGAGATGTTTCAGATAAAATGTCTAAAGGGCAGGGAACCTTGGGTCGTTTAATTAATGATGATAGTTTGTATTTTGGTCTTCAAGGAACGCTCAAGAAAGCAGACCGCGCGATGGACGGCTTAAATGATTCGGGTCCTATATCCGCCGTTGGAGCTCTCTCAAAATCGCTGTTTTAAGCTAGGTCGGGTTAGCAGCCTAAAAGCAGCGTTTTTCTGTAAAGAAAAAGGCTGCAATAAGGCGTTGAGTTAGGGGCTAAAAGTGAACTAGAGTTAGATTTCATACTTATGAAATTACCCCTCGTTGTTTTAGCGCTCTTGTCTCTTGCGCCTTGTGTTTCACGTGCCGAAGTAACACCTCCTACATCCAGTGAGGTATTAAAGACGATGGAAAAAGTGGCTGACTATCAAATCAGTCATCCTGGTCGTCAGGCATTCACAGATTGGGTTCAAGGTGCATTTTTAACAGGTCTTTCATCTATTGATTCGATTTCTGAAAGTCCACGTTTTCATCAAGCATTATTAAAAATTGCTGAAGGCAATCAGTGGCAACTCGGTGCACGTGTTTATCACGCCGATGATAGTTGTGTTGGTCAGACCTATTATGACCTCTATTTAAAAGAACATGATCCTAAGATGATCAAGTCGCTTCAAGAGCGCTGTGATTACATTTTAGCGCATCCTAAGAATTTCTCTCTCGAGTTCGTTGGTAAACAAAAAACAGATCAGTGGTCGTGGTGTGATGCTCTGTTTATGGCACCTCCTGCTTGGATACGTATGTATGCTTTAACAGGAAATAAAGCGTACCGTGATTTTGCTGTGAATGAATGGTGGCGTACAACGGCATACCTCTATGATGCAAAAGAGCATCTCTATTTCCGCGATAGCACTTACTTCGATAAGCGTGAAGCAAATGGCCAAAAAATATTTTGGAGCCGTGGTAATGGTTGGGTTATTGCAGGGCTCGCTCGATTCTTAACTATTTTACCAGCGAACGATCCAGCAAGGCCACAATTTGAAAAACTCTTCAAGGATATGGCGGCACGCCTACTTGAAATCCAACCTGCAAGTGGTGCTTGGTGCTCAAGTCTACTTGATCGAACAAGCTGTACTCCAAATGTTGAAACAAGTGGTACAGGATTTTACTGCTTTGCTTTTGCTTGGGGTATTAATAATCACCTCTTAGACCGTGCTACCTATGAGCCAAGTGTATTAAAAGCATGGGCTGCTTTAAATACCTGTGTAGAGCCAAGTGGCCGTCTAAACCACGTCCAACCTGTTGGTGCAGCTCCACAGAAATTCAGTCCAGAAAGCACAGAAGCCTATGGCCCTGGAGCCTTTTTACTCGCCGGTCACGAAGTCATTACGCTTGTTTCAAAGCACTAATCATTTTTGTTACTTAAACCTCTGAAATTCGTCTAAAAAACTATGTCCACCCCATCGCTTAATTCTTCAACACGTCGCACGTTTGTAAGAAACATGCTAGTTGGTGCTGCCGGTTTAGCACTCACCCCACGTTTCTTACGCGCTGCAGATCTTGCAAATAGTCGCATCAATGTAGCTCAAATCGGCTGTGGCCGTATGGGTACTAGCGACATGACTGAAACTATGCAGTATGTAGATCACTGCCGCTTTGTAGCAGTCTGTGATCTTGATTCAAACCGTGCAAAAGCTGCGCACAAGACACTCGTTAACCACTATAAGTCAAAAGGTCAGTCTGCTGTAGATATTAAGATCTACGAAGATTACCGTGATGTCTTAGCACGTTCAGATGTTGATGCAGTCCTTATCTGCGTTCCAGATCACTGGCATGCACAGGTCGCGATTGAAGCAGCACTCGCTGGCAAACACATCTATGTTCAAAAGCCAGTCACTTACAGTGTTGCTGAAGCAATCGCTCTACGTAAGACCGTAGAAGCAAGAAAAGTTATTTTACAAACAGGCAGTCAGCAAAGATCAGAATGGCCATTCAAGTCATTCCGTCCTGCTACAGAAGCCGTTCGTAACGGACGCCTCGGCCAAGTTAAAACCGTTAAGATTGGTATCGGTTTAGATGCACCGAAGGGCAGACCAGCTCAAGCGATGACTGTACCAAAGACATTTAATTATGACCGCTGGTTAGGACCTGTTGAACAGATGGATTATGATGAAGGTCGTGTTCATCCGCAGCATGGTCTTGGTCGTCCAGGTTGGATTACCACAGAAAAATTTGGTCTTGGTATGATTACCAACTGGGGTGCACACCACGTCGATCAAATGCTTTGGGCATTAGGCTTAGAACTTTCTGGTCCAAAGACTGTAGAATCAAAAGTAAACTTCATGAAAAACGATGTGTGGACAGTTCACACCAATTATCATGTCGAAATGCTTATGCCTAACGGCACACAAGTTATCTTAGATGATAAATTTGAAAATGGTTTACTCTTCGAAGGTACAGAAGGAAGTATTTTCTGCTCCCGCGGACATGAACGCGTAACCGCTTCTGATCCAAACGCTGAAGGCCCAGATAATTCACTGCGTGCAAGTAAGCCAAGCTTACTCTCAGCACTACCAAGTGACGCTGTGCGCTGGATGCCAAGTAAGAATCATCACTTAAATTGGCTCGAATGTATTAAAGCTAATCGCGATCCAATCGCTCCAATTAGCCAATCTTCACGTGCCTTAGAAACCTGTGCTGCTTCCTGGATTTCGATGAAAGTCGGACGTAAATTAAACTGGGATGCTACCGCAGAGCGCTTTGTAGGTGATGATGAAGCAAATTCATACCTAAGCCGCAAAGCACGCAGTGCTGAGTATGATATTAATCTCATTCTTCAGAAGGCTGGTATCGTCTAAGCCCTCTTAAGCTTTCAAAGCTGAGTATTTAGGATCAAACCTAAGTACTCAGCTTTTTTATTGTGCAGGCGGTAAGCCGTAGTGGGCTTTGTGAGAAGCGTAGGCTTTTGCGTCATGGAGCATTGATTCAATCGTTGCTGCGAGTGGTTCTACTGCAACCAGTCCAGAAAACACAGCTTTATCTCCAATCGGACTTTCTAGAATGAAGGAGGGACGCTGGGAAATTTTATAGGATAAAAATAACTGCGTACTTGCTTGCACCGTTTTTTTAACGGCCAAGGAATCACTCACGGCATGTAATTTCTTAGCACTGAGTTTACTTACTTTAGCAGCGACTGATACAGATACCTTAAGATCACCTACATCTTTACCTTCAATTAAAGCGGCATGCGCTAAGGCTAAACGAACGGTATCATCGGAGTGCCCAAGGCTTCTGGTTGCTTCAGCTACCAGATTAGGTGCTTCATAGTGGCCTTTTCGTTTTTCAATTAGCCAACCAGAGTTTAATTTATAGGGCGATTGCATGACCGTTCCGCCACTTCTATCATAAAACCAGTCGCATTGTTTACGTGAGGTAGGGAAGTCAGAAGGGCTCATAAGGCCTATTTTCCATGAAAAATCGACCTTCCCGGCATATTTTTTCTTTAAATTTGCCCAAGCTGGTTCGCACCAGTGGCACCACGACGACATGATATCGAGATAATAGGTTACTTTCATAGGGAAAAGGTGGTGGCTTAAGGGGTGTCAAAAAGCCCCTGAAACAGGAGATTTACCCCGCTTTCTTAAGACATCAAGTGCTTAAACCTTCAGAAATTGCTTGTGTCTATCCAAATGCAGGAAAGCCTAGCAAAAATTGTCATATGGCATCTGAATATACCGAATCCAGTATTAAAACCCTGTCTTCGACGGATCATATCCGTTTAAGACCTGGCATGTACATTGGGCGTTTGGGTAGTGGAACCCACGCTGAAGACGGCATTTACGTGCTTTTAAAAGAGACCGTAGATAATTCAATCGATGAATTTACCATGGGACATGGTAAGAAGATCGAAATCGAATTAACGGATAGAACCGTCAAAGTCCGCGATTATGGCCGCGGTATACCACTGGGAAAACTCTTAGAGTGCGTATCGATTATCAACACGGGTGCTAAGTATGATAGCCAAACCTTTAAAAAGGCCGTGGGTTTAAACGGTGTAGGTCAAAAAGCCGTAAATGCGCTTTCCTTAAGCTACCGAGCTCAGGCCGTACGTGAAGGTGAAACCAAGGTGGTTGAATTTGCTCAGGGCAAACTTAAGAAAGATCACAAAGTTACCAAGTCCACCGAGAAGAACGGCACGATCATTGAATTTACGCCAGACGAACAACTCTTCGGTAAGGATTATAAATTCCGCCGTGAGTTTGTGGAGGACATGCTTTGGACGTATGCCTATTTAAATCGTGGGCTTACCTTAACCTTAAATGGAACGGCCTATAAGTCAGATAATGGACTTAAGGATCTGCTAGAGAAAAACCTCACAGGAGAAGTGCTTTATCCCATCATTCATCTACAAGGTGAAGATATTGAAATAGCGCTTACCCATGGATCCCATTACGGAGAAGAGTACTACTCCTTCGTTAACGGTCAGCATACAACGATGGGTGGTACCCACCAAGCAGCTTTCAGAGAAGCTGTCGTAGATACGCTGCGTAATTTCTTTAAGAAAGAGTTTGATGCTGCAGATATCAGGCAATCAATTGTTGCTGCGGTATCGGTTCGCGTAATCGAACCTGTTTTCGAATCACAAACAAAAACAAAATTAGGTTCAGCTGATGCAGCTCCAGGAGGTCCTTCCATTAAGGACTTTATTGGTAAATTTGTTCAGCAAAGTCTCGACGGCTATCTACACAAAAATCCAGAGACTGCTCAGGCTATCCTTTCAAAGATTCAAGAAAGTGAAACAGAGCGTAAAGAGCTTGCTGGTATTCGTAACCTTGCTCGTGAACGTGGAAAGAAAGCATCCCTGCATAATCGTAAACTCAGAGACTGCCGTTTACACTTAGGTGAAAAGGATCCTCGTTCTGAAAATAGTACGCTCTTTATCGTAGAAGGTGACTCAGCTTCGGGATCTCTCACAGCTTGCCGTGATGTGCAAACTCAAGCGGTCTTTGCTTTAAAGGGTAAGCCGCTTAATACATACGGACTTTCTAAGAAAGTAATCTACGAAAACGAAGAATTCCATCTGCTCCAGTCAGCGCTTAATATCGAAGAGGGCTTCGATGGACTGCGCTACGGCAAAATCGTTATTGCTACCGATGCAGACGTAGACGGTATGCACATTCGCTTACTGCTCATTTCGTTTTTCCTACAGTTCTTCCCAGAGTTAATTACGGCAGGGCGTTTATATGTGTTAGAAACACCTTTATTCCGTGTACGTAATAAGAAGGTAACGCATTACTGCTACAGCGAAAAGGAAAAAGATAAAGCGATGGATGAATTGGGAACGACCGCTGAGGTAACACGCTTTAAAGGTTTAGGAGAAATTTCAGCAAACGAGTTCAAAGACTTCATTGGTGAAAATATCCGTTTAGTGCCAATCTCACTCGCTCACTTACACAGTAGCGACGAACTCCTTTCTTTCTTCATGGGTAAGAATACTCCAGAAAGACAGGACTTTATTATTGAAAACTTGAAGATCGAAAAAGATCTCGTTGAAACCTGATTTTAGCAATGTCCGCAAAAAAAGCTTCCAGTAAAAACGGCGTATTTTCCTCTGAATCAACTCTAGCGACAAGCTACAGAGATTGGTTTCTTGAGTACGCAAGTTACGTAATCTTAGACCGCGCAGTTCCGCATATTAATGACGGACTAAAGCCTGTTCAGCGCCGCATTCTGCATACGCTGTGGGAAATGGACGATGGTCGTTTCCATAAAGTTGCCAATGTTGTTGGTGCATGTATGCGCTTCCATCCTCACGGTGATGCTTCCATTGGAGCAGCGCTTGTTGGTATGGGACAACGTGGTTACTTAATAGAGCCACAAGGTAATTTCGGTAATTTATTAACCGGTGATGATGCTGCAGCACCTCGTTACATTGAAGCACGTCTAACTCCGTTTGCTAAGGATGTTCTCTTTAATCCTAAGACAACGACTTGGCAGGCAAGTTATGATGGCCGCGCTCGTGAACCAGTTACACTTCCTGCAAAATTTCCACTCGTCTTATTAGACGGAGCTGAGGGTATTGCCGTTGGTTTATCGACAAAGATCTTACCGCATAACTTTAATGATCTGTGCCGTGCATCGATTAATCATTTGCAGGGTAAGCGTTTTAGAATCGTACCTGATTTTCCAACGGGCGGTATTGCAGACTTCTCTGAATACAATGACGGAGAACGTGGTGGAAAAGTAAAACTACGTGCTAAGATTGAATCACGTGGTAAGTACGTCTTAGCAATTACTGAACTTCCTTTCGGAACTACGACTGAGTCACTCATTGATTCGATACTCGCTGCAAATGCGAAGGGTAAAATCAAAGTGCGTCATGTGGATGATAACACAGCAGACGCTGTGGAAATCTTAATTCACTTACCTCAGGGCAGTGAGCCAGAAAAAGTAATTCAACAGCTGTACGTATTTACAGACTGCCAAGTCGCTATTTCTCCTGCGTCCTGTGTCATTGATAATGAGAAACCAGCATTTATTGGTGTTTCTGAAATTCTTAAGCGCAGTGCAGAACGCACCAAGGATCTTCTTAAGCAAGAATTAGATATCCGCCTAGCTGAATTAGAACAACAATGGCACTGGGACTCTTTAGAGCGTATCTTCATTGAAGAGCGTATCTACCGCAGAATTGAAAAATCAAAAACGTGGGAAGAGGTTCTTGAAGAAATTCGTGACGGCTTAAAGCCGTTTGTGAAGGGTCTTAAACGTCCAGTCACGGATGAAGATATTGCACGTTTAACTGAAATTAAAATTAAACGTATTTCAGCTTTCAACCGCTTCCAAGCGGATGAAGCTATGAAGAAGATCGAGTCAGAGATGAAAGAGGTTAAACACAACCTCAAGAATCTGAATGATTATGCGATCGCATGGTTTGAAAAATTAGCTGAAAAATACGGTAAGGGCATTAAGCGTAAGACTCAGTACGATGAGATTGAGCAGATCAGTGCTGCTGAAGTTGTATCTGCAAATCAGCGTTTATATGTAAACCGTGAAGAAGGTTTCGTTGGCTTAAACTGGCGTCAGCATGAATTCGTTCAGGAATGTACGATCTTGGATGATGTCTTATGTATCATGGCTGACACCGCCATGAAAGTTTCCCGCGTGGGAGACAAAATGTTCATGGGTAAAGATATCGTTCACTGTGCGATCTTACCTAAGGACGGCGACAAAGCTTTCTATGTCATGATGTATCAAGACAAAGAAAGCGGTAAGGCCTTCGTTAAAAAATTCCAAATCGGTGGTGTTACCCGTGATAAACTTTATCCGCTCGCAAAAGCGGAAGGATCTCGCGTGGTTTACTTCCAGCGTTTTGCTACCGAGAAAGCTATTCCTAAGAAATTAACTGTAACGGTAGACGGCCGAGGCGGTGCACGTGTTAAGGAATTTGATTTCGATATCACGGAAGTACCAGTCAGTAACCGCGCTGCTAAAGGTGTTACGGTCACGAAGTGGCTTGTTAAGACTGTTAAGCCAGCTGAGTAATCGGCTTTGCATAAAACGTAGGATAGCCTTCCAGCTTAATCTCGCTGGATAGGCTAAAAAAGGTGAATGCGAGTAGCACTTTCGCAAGGTTGTGCTACCTTGTAATTACGTGAACACCTCATCTTTACCTTCCGTTACCGTTTTAGGCTTAGGCATCATGGGAAGTGCAATGGCGCGCCGTATTCGTGCTGCTGGATTTCCACTTAAGGTTTATAACCGTAATGCTACAAAAGCATCTCAGTTTGCATCGGAAGGGTTTACGGTAGCGAAATCACCTGCTGAAGCAGTGGTAGGCTCTGACATCATTTTATGTATGGTTTCGGATGATAAAGCATCGGAAGCTATGTGGCTTGGTGAGGCAGGAGCTTTGAAGGCAGCTAAAAAAGGGGCTATACTGATCGATTTAAGTACGCTGACTGTAGGGTGGGTGACAGAACTAGCAAAGCATGCTACCCAACATGGGTGTGAATTTCTTGATAGCCCTGTCGCTGGAAGTAAGCCTCAGGCTAATGCGGGCGAATTGGTTCTATTCGTTGGTGGTTCAGATACAGCGCTAAACCGAGCACTCCCTGTTTTAAAAGTGATCTCTAAGGCAGTTAACCACCTAGGACCTACTGGCAGCGGGGCTAGGATGAAACTGATCAATAACTTCTTAAGTGGTGTTCAGGCGGCTTCTTTTGCGGAAGCCTTAGCGATTATTGAGCGAAGCGGACTAGACCGTGCTAAAGCCGTTGATTTAATCATGAATGGAACCCCTGGTAGTCCTATGGTTAAAACCATGGCGACACGGATGCTTTCCCCTGACTATGATAACACAAACTTTGCTTTAAGGCTCATGGCTAAGGATTTAGGTTATGCTGTGGAGGAGGGGAAGTCCCATGGAATTGGGATGATTTCGGCTGGCGCTGCCTTAGAAATCTTCAAAAAAGGTATCGAAATAGGCCTTGGGGATAAGGACCTTTCTTCGGTTGCTGAGACCTTCCGAAAGACAAAGTAGGGGTGGTTTTGGCCCTTTAGGCTTGGGTAGAAGCTTCGGTAGAGCCAAAAGTCAGCAAAAAAGCCATCATTTTTTTATAAAAGATTAATGTTTTAATTTCACTTTGCATTTGCTCGTATTCGGTCTGCTAGCTCACTGTTTAAGGAAAGTAATACATGTATCTTCAGGCGTTAACCTTACGCGGCTTTAAGTCGTTCGCAGACAATACCACTCTCAGGTTTGAACCAGGGGTCACAGCGGTCGTTGGACCTAATGGCTGTGGCAAATCCAACATCGCGGATGCGATACGCTGGGTGCTGGGTGAACAAAGCGCTAAGGCGCTTCGTGGCGGTAAGATGCAAGACGTCATCTTCGAAGGTGCAGATACACGTAAGCCTGCACAGCTGTGTGAAGTCGCTTTACTTTTAACGGACTGCGAAAAACAACTCGGTAGTGAGTATCACCAAATTGAGATCATGCGCCGAGTGCACCGCGATGGTCAAAGTGAGTATTTCTTTAATGGTCAGCCATGCCGCTTAAAAGATATCCAAAAATTATTTATGGATACGGGTATTGGTCGCACCAGTTACTCGATCATGGCTCAAGGACAGATCGATCAGATCTTATCCTCAAAGCCAGAAGAACGTAGAGCTGTTTTCGAAGAAGCTGCAGGTATTACAAAGTATAAGAGTCAGCGCCGCGAAGCCCTCAATAAGCTCGCACTGACAGATCAAAATCTTGCACGTGTTACCGATATTATCGGCGAAGTTTCCCGTCAGATTGGAACACTGCGTAGACAAGCAGCTAAGGCGATGCGCTTTAAGCGCCTAAACCACCGCTTAAAACATTTAAGTTTAGCATGGAGCGGCTATCAGCACGGGCTTGTATTTGCGACCTTAGGAGATCTTGAATCTCGCGTTAATGGCTTAAGAGATTCTGCGAATGAACGCCGCACGAGTTTAGAAACTCAACAACAAGCGCTCGAAGCTAAGAAAACGAACCGCAGTCGTTTAAATCAACAAGTTCAAGAAGCTCAACAGGCAGTCTTTGATTTAAAGACACAGCGTGAGCAAGCAGAGAACGCAGCTCGTTTAGCTGAAATCCGTAAGACAGGACTTGAAGAGCGTATTGGTTCTTCAAAGACAAATTTAGCTGAAGTAGAAATGCAGCTAAAGGAAGTTACTGCTCAGTTTGATACAGGCGCTCAAGACAAGCAACTTCAGCTCAACTTGCTTGGTAGCTCTGATCAAGTTTTCCAGCAGCGTAATCGTGATTTATCGATTATTGATGGAAAGGTAAGTAAGTTAGAACAAGAACTTCAACAGGCTAAGTTTGCTCTTTTACAGACTGAAAGTACGGTAGCTCGCTTAAGAACAGATTGTTCAGGTTATGAAGTAGAGCAAAAGACCAGTGTTCATCGCCATGAATCGATCGTTAAGGATATGGCGCAAGTTAAGGAAGAGTTGGCTACAGCTCAGAAGGCAGTAGAAGAAGCCGCAAATCGCTTAGCAGTAGTCACTCAAGAAAAAGCAAAAGCACAGGAGCAGGCTCAAGCTGCTCAGGCTGAACTTGCTGAAGCAACGCGTGAATTTAGAGAAGGGCAGAGACGCCTCCAAGAATTGGATCGTCAACTCGCTCAGCGCAGTGCTCGTTTAAAAGTTTTACAACAATTACAAGAAAAGTGGGAAGGCTTTGGTGAAGGTGCTAAGGCTGTTCTTCAGGGACGCTTAACGGATTCACTGGAAGGTAAAAAAGCGACTCCAATTCTTCAAGGACTCGATGTTAAACCAGAAGGTGCTAAAGCATTATCAGCACTTTTAGGAACAGCTGCTGAAGCAATCGATGTCGCTGATGTAGCTACAGCAAAACGTATTTTAGCGAAGTTAGAGTCAGATCAAATTGGTTCTGTTATTCTTCGTGTTCAAGAAATTGGCATTAAGCCAACCGAGGTCTCAGATTTACCTGCTGGACTTGTTTCTGCACGTACACTCCTTAAGGATCCAGACCAAGAGCATCCTGCAGTGGCTCTTCTTGATGCCTGCTACATCGTTGATGATTTAGGCAGTTTCTTAGATACTTGGAAAGCAAACCCAAGCTTAAGCTTTTTAGCAGTCGCTACACGTAAGGGTGAAGTCGTTGATCGCCGTGGTTTAGTCATGGGTGGTCATGCGAGCGAAAAGAAACAAGCAAACAGTCTTGTTCAACGTGAAGTGGATTTACGTGAAACAGCGCGTGCACTCAATGATGAGCAAAAAGCGCATGATGAACAACGCGCTAAGATTGATCTTTTAAACACTGCTGTAACTCAAGCTGAGCAAAAGATTGAGCAAGCACGTGAGGTTGTTTTACAGGTTACTCAAACCTCCGCTTCCGCACAGGCAGAACACCGTAATGCAGAGCGCTCGGCTGAAGACGTAGCGAATAAACTTCGCCGTATGGATGCTGAAGTTTCGGCATTAGAGGCAGCACGTAATGAAGCGCATACTCGCTGGGTAAAAGCTCAAGATTTACTCAAGAAGGCAGAGGACACCGATGCTGCACAGCGTAGTCATATTTCTAAACTTGATAATGATCTCGTTGCTTCACGTGCAGAGCGTGATGTGAAACGTGAGTCCTTAGCTCAAGCTCGTTTAGAGTTAGCTGACCGTAGACAGAAAGTGGAAGTCCTAGACCGTGGTTTAGGAGAAATGGAACGTCGCCGTCAGCAGCTTGCAGAATTACTCAGTCAGAGACAAAACGAAATCGAAAGCTGGTCAGAGCAAACGGTAGAATTAGAAAAAGAAACCAGCACACAGAAAAATAAATCTACAGGCTTAGTTGATTCACTCACTCAAGCTCAGCAGCAAGTAGAAGCAATTAAAGTCGAACTCGTTTCAATTGAATCTGAAATCGACGGCTTAGAAGCTTCTCAAGCTAAAGTACGTCAAGATTCAGAATCCGCACACTCCGAATTAAGTAAGAACGAAATTAAACTCGCTGAAAATCGTCAAAGAGCTCAATTCCTCTCTGAAGATGTTAATCGTGAGCACGGTCTTGATATTTCTACAGTTGATTGGAAGCAAATGCTTTGGAAAGCAGATGATGAACCAGAAGGGTTAAATCTCCTCGATATCGACGAAGAAGAAGATCAAGAAGCGAGTGCTCCAAAAGCACTTGAAGCAGGTAGTGATGCAGCTGCAGTTGCTGAGGGCGCTGAAGAGCCAAAGAAGACACGCCGTAAAAAGGATAAAGTCCGCGGTGAGCCTACCGAAGCCGATTTGGCTGCAATGGATTCCACGAACTGGGACGAAATTAAAGCTCAAGTTGATGCACTACGTCAGCGTATTGCTACCATGGGTGCTGTTAACTTGGTTGCTATCGAAGAGTACGTTGCACTCAAAGAACGTCACGATTTCTTAAAGAGTCAGAGCACGGACCTTACTACTGCTAAGGCAGAACTGCTTGCTGCGATTGATGAGATCAATAAGACCTCGCAAGCGCAGTTTGCTCTCACCTTTGAGCAGATTAAGAAGAACTTTGATTACACCTTCAAAACACTCTTCGGCGGTGGTAATGCTCAACTCGATTTAATTGTTACCGAAGATATTTTGGAAAGCGGTATCGAAATCGTAGCTCAACCTCCTGGTACAAAGCTCAAAGGTATTACACTCTTGTCCGGTGGACAGAAGACGCTCACTGCGGTTGCACTATTATTCGCACTCTACATGGTGAAGCCTTCACCTTTCTGTTTACTCGACGAATTAGACGCGCCGCTTGACGAATCTAACATTGGTCGTTTCACAGAACTCTTGAAGAAGTTTATCACTGATTCCCAGTTCATCATCATCACGCACAATAAACGCACCGTTGCAGCTGCAAGTGCGATCTATGGCGTAACGATGGAAGAGCGCGGCGTTTCAAAGATTGTTTCCATGGTATTTAACGCTCAACACGGCGAACCTGAAACAACGAGTCGAAACATCGCTGAATCTGTTGTTGCTGTAACACCGGGTGCTTCAAGCAAGTGAGCGAATGAAGGTCCTTCTTGTAGACGGATTTAATCTCGCTTACCGGTGTTTCTTTGGAATACCTGAACTTACTCGCTCCGACGGATTTCCAACGAATGCACTGCATGGTTGGACGAAAGCAATTTGGCGTTTACAGGATCAAGAAAACCCAGACGTAAGTGTTGTGTTTTTTGATTTAGGTGGCGCGCAAGATAGACTCGCGCTTCATCCCGAATATAAAGCGCAGCGTAAAGAGATGCCTGAAGGGTTAGTGGCTCAAATTCCTGTGCTAAAAGATTTAACTCGGGCGATGGGAATTAAAGCCGTGGAACAACACGGCGTTGAAAGTGATGACCTACTTGCTTCAGAAGCGGTGCAACTTGCAAAGGATGGTCATGAAGTTTTAATTTTAAGTTCTGATAAAGACTTTGCACAGATTGTTGGCGAAAGAATTACAATCATGCAGCCACCCGCTACCTCTAATCCAAAGCTTGGATGGAGACGCATGGACCGAGCAGGAGTGATTGAAAAGTTTGGTGTCCCTCCTGAAAAGATCGCTGATTACTTAGCACTTGTTGGTGACTCTGCAGACAATATTCCTGGTATCGATGGCGTTGGTCCTAAAACCGCAGTCAAATGGATGGATGCGTTTGGTGACTTGGAAGGTATTATTGCACACGCTTCTGAGTTAACACCGGAGCGCTTTCGGACACCGGTAGCCGAGGCAGCAGAGCGTCTGAGGTTAAATCGTACCTTAACGACCCTTAATTTAAATCACCCAGTATTACCTATAGAAGTGGGTAAACCAAAGCATGCAGAGTTGTATAAGCTATTGGATGACATGCAGATGCGATCTACTTTAGCAGAGGCTCAGAAGCGCTATGGGCAGCCAGAGTTGTTTTAAAAAGTAACGAAACTCTACGCTATTTGCCCGTGACAGGTAAGCGTAGTCTTGCTTTTACTTAAGCGTGCCAGAATCAAAGCCATTACTCATGTTGGGTCTACCTAAGGGTAGTCTCGAAGACTCCACGAAAGCGCTTTTTGCAAAAGCAGGGTGGAAAATTACGACATCCTCACGTTCTTACAAGCCATCGATCGATGACCCAGAACTCGATGGTCGTTTTGTGCGTGCTCAAGAAGTGAGCCGTTATGTTGAGCATGGATTTTTTGATTGTGGTCTAACAGGCTACGATTGGATTCAGGAAAATAATTCTGATGTCGTTGAAGTCTGTGATTTAATTTACAGCCGTGCCTCGGTTCAGAAATCACGCTGGGTATTATGCGTTCCTGAAAGTTCTTCATTTAAGAAGCCAGAAGATTTAGCAGGTAAGCGTGTTGCTACAGAATTAGTAGGAACCGTAAAACGGTATTTCGAAAAAAAGAAAATCAACGTTGAAGTTGAATTTTCTTGGGGCGCAACCGAAGTCAAAGTTCCTGATTTAGTTGATGCGATTGTCGATATCACAGAAACAGGAAATTCGATCAGAGCTAACAAGCTTCGCATTATTGATACGCTGCTTGAAACGAATACAAAATTTATTGCTAACAAGAAGAGCTGGGCTGATCCAGCGAAGCGCCGTAAGATTGAAACGATTGCGCTTTTACTTACCGGTGCTCTAGAAGCTGGTTCTAAAGTAGGCCTTAAGATGAATGCTCCGAAAGCAGCTCTAGAAGCTATCTTAAAGACAATTCCAGCCCTTCGTAACCCAACGATTTCTACACTCTCTAATCCAGAGTGGGTTGCTCTCGAAACAATCATTGATGAAAGTGTTGCGAGAGAAATTATTCCTGAACTTAAACGCATTGGTGCTGAAGGTATCGTCGAGTATCCACTTAATAAAGTGGTGTACTAATCATTATGGCCACAGTCAGAGCTGTTACTTTAGGTCTGTTGCAGCATGCCTGTGGGCCTGATCGTGCTACTAATTTAGCTACAACCCTTAGGCTTGCTGAAAAAGCAGTTAAGTCGGGAGCTCAGATTATTTGTACGCAGGAACTTTTTTTAACACCGTACTTTTGTCAGACAGAAGATTATAAAAATTTCGAACTCGCGGAGGATATTCGAGGAGAAACTACGCAGGCACTCCAAGCTTTCGCGAAAAAGCACGGTGTGGTCATGATTGGATCGTTGTTCGAAAAACGCACACAGGGTCTCTATCACAATACTGCAGTCGTGATTGATGCCGATGGATCGTATTTGGGGTGCTACCGAAAAATGCACATTCCGGATGATCCACTTTTCTACGAGAAGTTTTATTTCACGCCAGGTGATCTCGGATTTAAAGTGTTTGAAACCCGTTTTGGAAAGTTGGGTGTATTGATTTGCTGGGATCAGTGGTATCCAGAAGCAGCAAGGTTAACGGCGATGCTGGGAGCCGAGATTATCTTTTATCCCACTGCGATTGGCTGGCATCCTAAGGAGAAGCAAGCTCAAGGAGAGAAACAGCACGGCTCTTGGGAAATCATTCAACGCTCACATGCTGTTGCAAATGGTTGTTATGTAGCTGTTTGTAATAGAATCGGTCATGAATTAAGTGCCGGTTCAGACGGGATCGATTTTTGGGGACAGAGTTTTATCGCTGGAACCAGTGGTGAAATTTTAGCGAAGGCATCATCAACCGAAGAAACAGTCGTAATTGCTACGATTGATCTAGAAAAAATGGATGATACGCGCACCCATTGGCCTTTCCTAAGAGACAGAAGGATAGATGCTTACGGAAATATTACGAAGCGTTTAAGCGATTAATTTTCGGCTGGCTTGCAAGGTGGATAAGGGTGGCTAGAATTACTCTTCCTTCAACGTTATGGCCACAAACCGCACATTATCTCAAACACCTGCTGCTTTGGGATATGCTATGCCGGCGGAATGGGAGAAACAGGAAGCTATCTGGATTTCTTGGCCACACCGTAAGTTAACGTGGCCCCGTCATTTTAGACCAATACCGGGCATCTTTGCTAAAATCATTGCTACGATTAGTCACTTTGAGGAAGTCAGAATCAATGTACCTCGGTCGCTGAAACGTAAGGCAGTTTCGTTAGTGAAGCATGCGGGTGCAGATATGGGGAAGGTGACTTTCTATGAACACCCAACCAATGATGCGTGGTGTAGGGATCATGGACCTATTTTTGTTAAACATAAAAAGACAGGTAAACTTGCACTTACCGATTGGAACTTTAATGCCTGGGGAGAAAAATATCCTCACTTCTTATTAGATAATCAGATTCCAAAACGTATTGCATCCGCACTTGGTGTTAAACGCTTTGCGAACGAGATGGTGTTAGAAGGTGGTTCGATTGATGTAAATGGAGCAGGGTTACTGCTTACGACAGAGGTCTGTTTACTTAATAAAAACCGCAATCCGCATTTAAGCCGTAAGGAAATTGAGCAGAATCTAAAAGCGTTTCTTGGAATAAAAAAAGTACTCTGGCTTGGTGAAGGAATTGTAGGAGATGATACGGATGGTCATGTGGATGATCTGACCCGTTTCTTTGGTAAGAACTCAATCATTACGAGCGTTGAAAAAAATACATCTGATGTGAATTACGCAGCACTGAAAGAAAATCGTGAGCGTTTAAAATCACTTCGTAATCTTTCTGGTAAGCCTTTTGAGATTGTTGAACTTCCAATGCCTGGTCCGGTAAGATGTGAAGGTAAACGCTTACCAGCAACCTACGCTAATTTTTTAATTTTAAATGACGCGGTTCTCATGCCTTCGTTTAGGCAGCCTAAAAGAGATAAGCAGGCTCAAGAAATTTTAGCTCACTGTTTTCCAACCCGTCAGATTGTACCGATTGATTGTGTAGAATTAGTTTGGGGACGCGGAACACTTCACTGCATTACCCAACAACAACCTGCTTCATGAAACTACCACTTTTACTGATTTGTATTTTAGCATGTGTCGCAGGCTGCGAAGAAATATCAGACACGGTACACAACTATATCCCAAATAAACCGGAGGCGAGTGTTCACGTTTTTAATGCGGATCCGCGTAAAACGTATGCTGCAGCGAAGACTGCGCTTGAGCAGATCGGATTTCATTATGTGTCAGGAGGTCCCGCTACAGGACGCTTATATGCGATCAGTGATGTCTCGGCAGGTGATTCACAGGGTAGTTCGCATCAGTTTACACTCACCGCAAACTTTCATGCCTTGATTGATGGTTCGGGAACAAGTGTTACTTTAAATCTTACGGAAGTGATTGAGGCTGATACACAAAAGCATCAAGGGATGGGTACAGAAGCGGGACTAAAAGACACGGCTTTAGTTAATATTTACTACCGTGCCATTGCTCAAAATTTAGGACTTAGTTACACGCGTTAAGTACCGACTAGTTTGTGAATAAAAATCTGATAAAAACGGTTGCTAGTGTGAAAATTTAGTTTTTATTTTTGCTACTGATACGCCTTCAACTATCCCCTTTGGTTATTGGCACTCCTTATTAGTTTACTCTCTTACAACCGTTGATAGCTGCTTCAACTAGTTACTGTCGCTTAGGCTTTCTGTGCCTAATAACCATCTTATGTACACCGCTTCTTTCTTTGAAAGCAGCTGATGTAGTACATGCGGATGTTATTGTCTATGGGGGAAATCCAGCTGGCATTATTGCTGCCTATGAAGCTGGGCTTCACGGCAAGACGGTAGTGCTTATTGAGCCTTCACAGCATGTGGGCGGTATGATGACGTCCGGTTTGACTGCAAGTGATTACCATGATCCTGCAACCGTAGGTGGTAAAGCGCTCGAATTTTTCTACCGCGTTAATACGCTCTACCAAGCGATGCAAACGCCATCCAACAAAATGGCAGCTAAGCGCGCACAAGCCGTAAGTAAGATCATATATCCTCAATGGGATTATGAATCACATGTTGGAGAAAAAGTTTTCAATCAGATGCTTGTAGAGGCTGGAGTTAATACAGTGTTGGGCCAGCGCATTGACCGTGTTGGTGATAGGGGTATCTCTAAACTAGGTAATCATATTAAATCGATTACTATGGAAACGGGGGAAGTTTACGAAGGAGCAGTTTTTATTGATGCAACCTATGAAGGTGACCTGATGGCTTTAGCTGGAGTCCCTTACACCGTAGGTCGTGAAAGTAATGCTGACTATAATGAGACGCTGAATGGATTTCATCCTCAGCCAGAATTTACCGGAATTGTAGATCCGTATGTAGTTCCAGGTGATCCTAGTAGTGGCCTATTACCAGGAATTGAAAAATCGATTGTTGAAAATCCTGGTGATGCAGATGACCGCGTTCAGGCTTATAATTTTAGACTCTGCATGACGAACGATCCGCAGAATATGGTGCCTGCTGTAAAGCCAACGCATTATAATCCACTTGAATATGAACTGCTCTCACGATTGATCGCTAAAAATCCTGACAGCATTTTTGGGCAAAGCATTATGAAGTTTGCTCCATTACCGAATAACAAAGTAGATGTTAATGCAGCCAATCAATTTTCAACAGACTTAGTTGGACCTTACGCTAAGACGTGGGCTGAAGCTTCTTATGCTCAGCGTGATGAAATCACCAAACATTATACTAATTACATTCAAGGGTTTCTGTGGTTCGTAACGAATGATGAGCGAGTTCCTCAAACGATTCGTGACCAAGCATCCCTTTGGGGGTTAGCAGCTGATGAGTTTGTGGATAATAACAATTTACCTTATAAGCTTTATATTCGAGAGGCCCGCCGCATGAGAGGTTCTTACCTAATGACCCAAGCAAATATGGAAGGTACGGTATTCGTACCAGATCCTATTGCAGTGGGGACCTATGGAATCGATTCTCACTTTGTTTCAATGTACTTGGACGCTCAAGGTCAGTTGAATTTAGAGGGTGGTACCTGGGAGCAAGGTATTAACTATGGAATTAGTTATCACGCTTTGACTCCTAAACAGGAGGATTGTGATAATCTAATTGTGCCCGTATGCGTATCAGCAACCCATGTCGCCTATGGGTCAATGCGTATGGAGCCTGTATATATGGAAATGGGTCACGCGGCAGGAGCTGCGGCTTCTTTAGCAATCGATAACGCAACTAGCGTTCAATCAGTAAATTACGACAGTCTTGCTATGCTTTTGACGGATGAAGGGCAGGTTATCGTCGATACAGATTGGTTTGCAGATTTTAGTTCCCGGTAGTTTTCGCTTGCTCGGGGCTTCTCAGACTGGGATTCTGACCGTTCGCGGTCTTTCTATTGGTCAGGTCAACGTATCCGCGATGCTCCCGTTGGCCTATCCCGTTAGTCAAACAGTCAACCCTCGGTTTCTACTTTTAACAGAGTAAAAACCAATCCGGATGTTCGAATGTTTTTTGGAGCAGAAGCATTTGTTTTATCCACCCATGTATATGAGTTCAGTAATGCAAGATCTACTCGCGCAGTCACCCTTCGACAAGTTGAAGGAAGGCGCGATTATCCCAGGTACCATCACCGAAATTCGCCAAAATGAAGTCGTAGTCGACATCGGCGGCAAATCAGAAGGTATCATTCCAGCCAACGAATTTATTGATATTGGAGATCTCCAAATTGGATCCCAAATCGAAGTTCTCGTTGAAAAACTTGAAGACAAGAATGGCAATCCAACGCTTTCTTTCGACAAAGCTGAGCAAAAGAAAAATTGGGATAATATCCTCACAAAATTTCCAGAAGGCTCAATCGCTACTGGTCGCGTAAAAGCAAAAGTTAAAGGCGGACTC
>Ga0214202_1000280_pt1 | contig 21879 bp, 23 predicted proteins | sample TroBogEpilimnion_9_FD_153040 | JGI IMG/M metagenome (GOLD analysis project Ga0214202, IMG submission 153040) | Freshwater microbial communities from Trout Bog Lake, WI - 03JUN2009 epilimnion | ecosystem: Environmental > Aquatic > Freshwater > Lake > Epilimnion/Euphotic zone | place: Trout Bog...
TGACCGAAGAGGCTGAAATCTGGCTTAGCAAAGACCTTTGAAGGAATTGTTGGAACATTGAGTCCCCAGCCCTTTGGATTGACCTTGCCAGTTGCGCCATCGAAGTTAGGGCCGATCTTGAATGCCTTCTCAACGATGATCGCAATAACAGTTGTGGTCGCAATTCCAATAAGGAGCGCGCCCTTAACCTTGCGAACGACGAGAGCGATCATCAAGAAGAGTCCGAATGCGAAGACAACGATTGGCCATCCAACGAGATTTCCGTTATCGCCAAGCTGAACTGGAACTGGTCCAGTACCTGTGCGGCGTACGAAACCTGAATCGACGAGGCCGATCATGGTGATGAAGAGACCGATACCAACTGCGATAGCGATCTTGAGCTGTGATGGAACAGCGCGGAAGACAGCTGCGCGAACACCGGTCACGACGAGGACGACGATGATGAGGCCTTCGATGATGACAAGACCCATTGCATCTGCCCATGTCATGCGGGATGCGATACCAACAGCAACGAAGGTATTGAGACCAAGACCTGTTGCAAGAGCGAGTGGGAAGTTAGCAACTGTTCCCATAAAGATTGTGAGCAGACCAGCCATAAGGGCGGTCATTGCAGCTACGAGAGCGAGATTTGGATGTGATCCATCTCCTCCGAGGAACTTGCCATCGCCATCTTTTGTGAGGCCGATGATGAGCGGATTGAGAGCCACGATGTAGGCCATAGTGAAGAATGTGACGAAACCGCCACGAATCTCACGGCCGATCGTTGACCCGCGCTCAGTGATCTTGAAGAAAGAATCAAGCATGAGGGACCTTCCTGATTTTGTTATCGAGGGTGTTTGCGACCCCGTGTGAAATGACGGCTCACAGACCGAGGGAATACGAGAACGGTATAAGGAAACTTTTAAACTGGCGCGTAGCCACTCTCAATTTCTACTTGAGGGTTGAGCGTGAAGAAGCCCTCCGATCACTAGACTCCCCGTATGAACGAGCTCGATGCCGCTGGAATTGTCGGCGAGGAACTTCGCGCCTCCTACACCGAATGCAAACGACTCAACTCGCTCCACGGTAAGACCTATTACTTAGCGACGCTTCTCCTTCCTCAGGCGAAGCGCCCCTTTGTCCATGCGCTCTATGGCTTTGCACGCTACGCAGATGAGATCGTCGATGACCTCGCCTCAACCCTGAGCGAAGATGAGAAGGCAGCCCACTTATCTACGTGGGGAGAAGGCGTGCTCGCTGATCTTCGAACAGGAGCCAGCAGAGACCCCATTGGAATGGCGCTCGCAGATACCGTTTCGCGTTTTTCTATTCCGATCGAATACTTCGAATCCTTTCTCCACTCTATGACGATGGATCTCACGGTCTCGGAGTATCAGACATATGACGACCTTATGGAATATGTCTATGGAAGTGCAAGTGTCATCGGCTTACAGATGGTCCCAATCCTGGGTCCACTCTCCCCTGAGGCTTACCCACTTGCCGAGAAACTCGGAACAGCCTTTCAGCTCGCAAACTTTATTCGCGATGTTGGTGAAGATTTAGATCGAGGACGAATCTACTTGCCATTGCAAGAGTTACAGGCTCATGGCGTGAGCTGGGAGATGTTAAATGAACGCATAACAACTCCCGAGATCCGATCAGCTCTCAAAGAACAGATCGCACGAGTTCGACAATTGCAACGTGAGGCTGATGCTGGTATCCACCTTCTCGAACCATCAAGCAGAGCATGTATTGAGGCGGCGAGTGAACTGTATTGCGGCATCGTTGATGAAGTAGAAAAAATTGATTATCAGATATTTGATGAACGGGCGAAGACTTCTACCTGGCGCAGATTAAAAGTTGCCGTGCCGGCATATCGCAGAGCGCTAGCTGCTCGCTAACCTCGTTTTCCTAATTTCACCCACAAGGTCAGCACGCCAAGAATAAGTGCGAAACCAAAGATCAGATCTTCGACTGGGGCCGAAGCAATGCGCCAACCAATAATTGCTCCACCTCGATACATCACAATATTGCGCGAAGTAAGCCACCAATTTGTCAAAAGTTGAAAGGGCAGAATGATGGCGTAGGAGGTCCAGAACGCTCGTCGAGTTACAAGTCGAATCCTTGTCACAAAGAGATCGAGAGCAAGGCTAGAAGTAACGAAGGTAAGGACGATGAAGGTATACGTCATTTCTCATCGCCAATCATCCACTGTGGTTTAACTTTCCGGACTGCCTCGAGCGTCATGATTGCGGCAAGTGGAACTACAAGGAAGAAGAGATACTCCTCGAGTGGAATACGAAACGGCCCATAAATTCCGAGGATTTGCTTGATATCAAAGTACCAATCGTGATGATGTACCGCCCAGGCATCCCAGACGAGAAATGCAATTGCGACGGGGAGGATCGATTTGAGGGCTCGTGCAATTCGTTGCAAGACTCGAACTTTAAGGACGACTTCAAGCCAGAAGGAGCCAACGACTGTGAAGGTAAGCATTGCTACATAGCCCCACCTCATCATAGGAGTAATGGTAACCTTCTATTAACGGGAGCCGCTCTTTGGCTGAGAGGACTTGAAATCCAAGTCGACCGTAAGACCAGTTCGGTAATGCGAATTGGGAAGGGGTTCACTTATGCATTCATTAAATTCGATCATCATGACCACTCTCTTTACTGCGTGGGGCTATCACCTGAGCATCTTGGAGTTCTTCGCCTTTGTCACTTCTGTTATTGGAGTTGGGTTGGGAGTCCTTGGACCCCGCTCTACATGGCCATGGTGGAACATAAGTAGTTTTCTCTATGCCATTCTCTTCTTCGAGCAGAAGTACTACGCCAGCGGACTCCTTCAATTTATCTTCATCGCCGGTGGCTTCTGGGGTTGGTTCGGTTGGGGTAAGCAAGGAGCAAAGCCAGCACGAATCTCTCTGAAGAAGAACTCCGCGTGGCTAGCCGGATTGGCAGTCGGGTGGATTGCGCTTAATCCCCTCTTAATTCACATCGGAGCGGCAGCAACCCTGACTGACTCCTTCGGATTTGTAGGTAGTTGCATCGCACAGGTTTTGATGGTGAAGGAGAAGTTTGAAACCTGGCCACTGTGGTTTGTGGTTGATGCCGTCTACACATATCAGTTCTGGCATGGCGGGCAATATCTCACCTCAATTCTCTATCTCATCTTTGTGGGTATCGCAGTTGCAGGGTGGGTCCGTTGGAAACGCGAATCAAGTACATCCAAAACATCTCACTAAATGCCGATGATTAAGTCACTCATTACTATCGATGGTCCTTCTGGGTCAGGTAAAACAACGCTCGCCGCGCAGATCCATGATTCACTGTCGAGCGATGGATTTGATGTCGCGACGATTCACATGGATAACCTTTACGATGGTTGGGGTAAGGCGCTCGATAGTTCGCTTAGCCAAATACTCCAAAAAATCATTGATGATTTCTTCAACTCTCCTAGAATCTCAATCCCGCAATATGACTGGCAGCGATCAAGATATTCAGCACCGATTGCCATTACCTCGCCATCGCACCTCATCTTGGAGGGAGTTGGGAGTGGTCAACAGGTGACAAGACCGTGGGCAAATACAAAATTGTGGGTGGAAGCCCCTTTAGATCTTGCACTCCAGCGCGTCTTAACTCGAGATGGGATCCAGATTCGCGAAAAAATGCAGCAGTGGCAACTGCGTGAAGCTGAGCACTTCCTGTTAGAGGGTACAAAAAGTGCAGCGGATTACAGAGTAAAGAGCGCGCCTTAGCCATAGAACTCCGGTGCTTCTCCTTAAACTTTGAGCGTGTCAGACCTCACTGGAGAACTCATTGATGGTCGCTATCAATTACAGCGGCTGATCGCTGCCGGTGGCATGGCCTCGATCTATATTGGGATGGATACTCGCCTCGATCGAAGCGTCGCAGTGAAGATCATGCACCCGCACCTGGCAAATGATGAAGAGTTCGTCAATCGATTCATTCGAGAAGCTAAGGCGGCAGCTGCGCTCTCTCATCCAAATATTGTTGCCATTCAAGATCAAGGCTGGAATGAGGGCGGAAGTCCTGCCGTTTTTATTGTGATGGAGTATGTGGACGGGTTTACTTTGCGTGAACTCTTACACGAACAGGGACCGCTCTCAGCAACAGATCTCTTACGGTATATGACACCTATTGTCAGCGCTCTCGCTGAAGCGCATCGACATGGAATCGTTCATCGAGATATCAAGCCAGAGAATATTTTAATCTCTAAAGATGGTCGGGTAAAACTTGCAGATTTCGGATTAGCTCGAGGCGCTGAACTTGGTGCCACGATGACAGTGGAATCAAGTGTTGTTCTTGGCAGTGTCTCGTACTTATCCCCCGAGCAAGTGCAGCGAGGAATTTCTGATGAGCGGAGTGATATCTACTCTGTTGGAGTCGTGCTCTTTGAGTTAATGACGGGCAGAAAACCTTATGAGGGCGAATCCCCCATTCAGATTGCTTACAAGCATGTCAACGAGCGCATTCCTGCGCCTTCAACAATCGTGTCTTCCATCCCTCCAACTATTGATGCCATTATTTTCAAGGCGACCTCGCCTAACCCAGATCAACGTCAACGTAATGCCGGAGTACTTCTCTCTGAGCTGCGGGCTGCAGCGATCGAGATTGATCCCATGAAACGCCAATTGAGTCTGGAATTAGATATTCCTCTACCCCGAGAGAAGAAGCGAAGCCGTAAACCCCTCGGTGAAATTCGAATCGGTAACACCATTGTCAATAGAGAGCGGAGCGAGCCGCTTGCTTCATCAGTTGGTAAAGAAGCGGAGAACACTGTGACGTCATCAAAGAAGAATGAAACTACAGCTGAGGTTCGTCGTCGAAACTCTAAGCGGGTAATTCGGAATCGCTTTATTGCACTGGTCCTGATCATCACAGTTGCTACAGGTGGCGCTTGGTATCACTTTATTGGCTCCAAGATCTCAATTCCATCAATCGCAGGGTTAAGCCAAGACGATGCTAAGAACACATTGACTCCCCTTGGCCTTCATCTTGCTATCGGCAGTAAATCATTTAGCGAAGATATTCCTGCTGGAAAGATCATTTCTTCAAACCCTGGCGGGGGTGGACACCTCAGTAAAGGCGGAACAGTCTTCATCATCCTCTCCAAAGGCCCAGAACGCATTGCAGTCCCGTCAATTGCTGGAATGACTTCGGATGCAGCGTCGGCAGCCCTTCTCGGAGCTGGACTTAAAGTCGGTAATACAACACAGGATTACAGCTCAACGATTGCATCTGGCATGGTGATTGATGGCGATCCCGTCTCTGGCACTCCTGTCCGTAGAAACTCGATAGTGAATCTTGTGATTAGTAAGGGCATTCAAACGCTCTCATTGAATTCGTACGTTGGCTTATCTGGCGACCAAGCCACGAATGAATTAACGACCGCCGGTTTCAAGGTCATCTCTACCTTCGGATACAGCGACACCGTTGCCGCCGGAAATGTGATCTCTCAAACCCCCAATGGTGGAGCGGCTATCGCGGTCGGATCTCGAGTTTCGATTGTTGTTTCCCAAGGCTCATCGAGCGTCTATATTCCAAATGTCTATAGTCTTACCCAACGTGCCGCAACAACAGCTCTTGAGAACCTCCAACTTCACGTCAAGGTCAAGAAGATCGGAAGCAAGAAGATCAAGAGCGTCACCAATATCTCGCCAAAGGTAGGGACCAAGGTGAAGCGCGGTTCGACAGTAACCATCACGCTCGGTTGACTTCCTATAGGGTGGCGCAATGGCTACCCTCCCTCGCATTGGCGCTCATACTCCTACCTCGGGAGGTATGGCGAAACGATCTATTGAGTACGCATTAACGACTGGTGCTGAGGCAATCCAAGTATTTGCATCTAACCCTCGAGGCTGGGCTATGCCGGAGGCCAATTCTGAAGCTGATGCAAAATTTATTGAACGCACGAATGAACTCGATATTGAGAGTTATGTACACGCACCCTTTCTCATTAATTTAGGTTCCCCGACGGTCGGCACATATGAAAATTCCTTGGCATCTACGGCTTACTCGCTCAAGCGAGGACGCCAAATCGGCGCAAAGGGTGTCGTCATCCACACTGGTTCAGCTGTAGATGAGAAGCATCTCCCAACCGCTTGGAAGCAGATCCACGATGGCATGATGCCTGTTCTGAACGCCTTAAGTGATGAAGATCCGTGGTTGCTTCTCGAGCCAACTGCTGGCCAAGGTCAATCATTGGTGAAGAAACTTGAAGATCTCACTCAATACTTTGATGCCCTCGAATGGCACCCAAAGGTTGGTGTCTGCCTCGATACCTGCCACGTCTTTGCCGCGGGCCATGACATTGCTGTTAAAGGTGGAATGACGAAAACTCTCGATCTACTCGTTGAGTTAGTTGGTATTGAACGAATTCAACTTATCCACGCGAATGACTCCATGGATATATGTGGCGCTCTCAAAGACCGCCATCAAAATATTGGTCAAGGCGAAATAGGTGAGAAGCCATTTGCAGAACTCCTTGCTCATCCAGCAGTTACAAATGCACCACTTATTCTTGAGACACCAGGCATGGAACCCGAACACGGGTCTGAAATCGCTCTGCTCAAGAAGATGCGAGCGAAGATCAAATGACTGGTGGAAGAAATAAATATCTTGTCGTATCTCTCGTTTTAACTGTCGCAGCAATATGGGGTAGCGCATTTGTTGTTATGAAAGATACGCTCCATCGAATCAATGTCAGCTCCTTTCTCGGGTGGCGCTTTCTCATAGCAACGTGCGTGATGGCTGCTATTCGTCCCCAGGCGCTTAAACATATCCGCGGTAAATTTCTCGTAAAAGGCGTTGTAGTTGGCTCTCTCCTTGGTGGGGGCTACCTCTTCCAAACCTTTGGGCTTACTCAAACGACAGTGGCGAAGACAGGATTTATCACTGGCCTCTATGCCATCTTTACTCCTCTGTTCGCCGCCGGACTCTTTAAGAAGCATGTCTCCAAAATCCAGTGGGCAGCTACGGCGCTCGCCTTTGCTGGGCTAGCAATGCTCTCTTTTAAAGGACTCTCCATCGGCGTTGGTGAATCACTCGTCCTTGTGAGTGCAATTCTCTTCGCTGGGCACATCATTGCATTGAGTGAGTGGAGCAATGGGATGGATACATATGCTCTAACGCTGATTCAGATGGCGATGGTGAGCGCGATTTCATTCCTTGGCGGATTCAAGCAAGGCATTGAAGCCCCACATGATTCAGGTGTGTGGCAGGCAATCGTGTACACGGCAGTTTTGGCCAGCGCCTTCGCCTTTCTTGTCCAGACGTGGACGCAGTCCTTCATGGCTGCAACCTCCATCGGCATCCTGCTCACTATGGAATATATCTTTGCCGCGGTCTTTGGTGTCATACTTGGACATGAGACGTTAGCGCTTCGCACCTTGCTGGGTGGCTCTCTCGTGATTATTGCGATGGTTGTCATCATTAAATCCGAAGAGTCGAAAGAGGTTGCAACGAGTGATTGATCTACGCTCCGATACCGTTACCCGCCCTACGCCAGCCATGCGAGAGGCGATGTTTACAGCTGAAGTTGGTGATGATGTCTATGGTGACGATCTCACCGTCAATAAACTTCAAGAGCGAGTCGCTGCCCTCTTCGGCAAAGAGGCAGCTCTCTTTACTCCCACAGGCTCCCTCTCGAACCAACTAGCAATTCGCTCGCTCGTTGCACCTGGAGAAGAACTACTCACTGAAACTCAATCTCATATCGTTCGTGCTGAACTCGGTGCTGGGGCAGTCTTTAGCGGCATTACAACGAGAACGTGGCCAGCAAAGAATGGATTACTGCAAGCGGCTGACCCATTGGCAATCGCCTCTCCTGATGCCGGGCCCTATCTTGTCTCGACGAAGGCTATAGCCGTCGAAAATACGCATAACTTTGGCGGTGGAACAGTCCAACCTATTAGCGAAATCGCGCTGCTTCGTGACGCGTCTTCAAAACTTGGCTTATCAATGCATCTTGATGGTGCGCGTATTTGGAATGCACACGTTGCTTCAGGAGTCTCATTGAAGGAATATGGCTCACACTTCGACACCGTGAGTGTCTGTTTCTCGAAGGGACTTGGCGCACCTGTTGGGTCGATGATGCTCGGAACTCATGAAGTTGTTGAGAACGCTCGTCGCTGGCGCAAGCGATATGGAGCGGGCATGCGGCAGATTGGTATCTTGGCTGCAGCCGTCGATTATGCGCTCGACCATAACATTGAACGCCTTGCGCAAGACCATCAACGCGCACGAACAATTGCTGAGGCGCTTTCTCGAATCTCTGATGCCTTTATTGATCCATCATCAGTTCAGACAAATATCGTTGCGATTGATGTATCGCATACAAGTACTTCCGCTGGTCAATTAGTTTCAACGTTAAAAGATCACGGAATCCTTGCAGGAGCGATGGGCTCAAAATTGCTCCGCTTCGTAACTCATATGGATTTCACTGATAAGGAGTTAGAGCAAGTCTTGGAGATTCTGCCAAAGGCTTTAGGAAATCTTTAAATAGCGCTTTCGTGACGCAATAAGAACTCTTTAACCTCAACCCCATAGCCGTAATTTCCAATTGCTCCGCCGCTTTTAACGACTCTGTGGCATGGGATGATCGGCGCAATAAGATTTTTACCGCAGGCAGTTCCTACCGCTCGAACTGCGGCTGGTGATCCGATCTTCTTCGCTAAATCTGAGTAACTCCAGGTCTTTCCGGCGGGGATTTTCCGCATCGCCTTCCAAACGCTCTGAGAAAATTCAGATCCAGGTTGGCGTACGACAATCCCATTGAGTGCAGATAGGTCACCATCAAAATAATTTTCAACCAGCTCTGTGATAACTGGGATTCGTTTTACATCTTTGATTCCGATAGCAAACTCTGCGTCATCCATGCGTTGATGCATATCTGTGAAGCCCCGAAAGCCAGCAGCAAGAAGGACATGTTCGCGCGCTATTAAATAGAGAGTGCCCGCTGGGGTCTTCAAGGAACTTTGGCTGAGCACAGAGATACCCTAATACGGCGAAGATATCTTGGGAATATGCCTCTTTAGCGGTCGCGCAGCATCTCGGCTACGAGGAAGGCTAGCTCCAATGATTGCGTGTGATTCAAACGTGGGTCACAGGCAGATTCATATCGTGAAGCGAGATCCTCTTCAGAGATCTGCTCTCCTCCGCCAAGGCACTCCGTAACATCATCACCGGTAAGTTCGATATGAACTCCACCAGGATGTGTTCCAGCAGCCTTATGAGATTCAAAGAAGCCGCGGACTTCATCCATAACATCTTCGAAGCGACGGGTCTTGTAACCTGTTGAGCTTTCAAAGGTATTCCCATGCATAGGGTCACAGACCCAGAGAACCTTTGCACCGCTCTCAGTTACCGCCTTGAGAAGTGGTGGAAGTTTCTCACGAATCAGACCAGCACCCATTCGAGTGATAAATGTGAGGCGTCCAGGCTCATTTGTTGGATTGAGCTTTGCAATCATTGCGAGTGCATCTTCTGGAGTGGTCTTCGGGCCGAGCTTAATACCGATTGGATTCTGAATCTTTGAAGCAAAGTCCATGTGCGCGCCATCCATCTGGCGAGTACGTTCACCGATCCACAAGAAGTGGGCCGATACGTCGTAGGGAAGGTTGGTTCGAGAGTCAATACGAGTTAATGGGCGCTCGTATTCCAAAATAAGAGCTTCATGACTCGAATAGAAATCTACAGATTTGAAAGACTCTGGATCAACACCCGCTGATTCCATAAAGGCGAGGGCGCGACTAATTTCATTCGCCATCTCTTCGTAACGTGCACCAAATCGAGGATCATTTGCAAAACCCTTATTCCACGTGTGAACCTGACGAAGATCGGCAAAACCACCTTGCGTGAATGCGCGAACCAAGTTGAGAGTCGCTGAAGAAGTGTTGTACACCTGTACTAAGCGATCTGGGTTAGGAGTGCGAGCCTCGAGCGTGAACTCAAGATCATTAACGGCATCTCCTCGATAAGCAGGAAGAGTGACGCCATCACGAGTCTCATCATTGTTGCTACGTGGCTTAGCAAATTGACCCGCCATGCGACCAACTTTGATGACAGGAAGGCTGGCAAAGTATTGAAGTACAGCTGCCATTTGAAGGATCGTCTTTATTCGGTTACGAATCGAATCAGCCGTTGCTGCTACAAACGTCTCAGCGCAATCGCCGCCTTGCAGCCAGAAGGCTTTACCTTCTTGGGCAAGTGCAATGCGCGCTTTGAGATTGTCGCATTCACCGGCGAAGACAAGTGGTGGCAACTTTGAGAGCGTAGATACCGCAGCTTTTACTGCATCGCCATCTACTCCCCCTGGCCATTGAGGTTGTTGAGCAGCCACAAGGCCAGGAGTGAAGAGATTATCCAAAGTTGTCATGATTGAATCGTACGGATTCTTACGCAGCTCTCGCTGAGTAATTATCCGAAGAAGACCTCAGCTTCCGCGTAGAGGGAAGGCTGAACTAGCTTAAGTTCAGTGGTTGCTGATGCAAGAGGAACGCGAGCGATCGATGTTCCGTGAAGGGCCATCATCTTGCCGAAATCGCCCTCATGCACAGCGGTGATTGCTTGCAATCCAAAGCGAGTTGAGAGAACGCGGTCAAAGGCGGTTGGCGTTCCACCGCGCTGAATATGGCCTAGAACGGTGCAACGAGTCTCGTACTTTGTCTTCTCAGTAATTTCAGCGGCAAGCCAATCGCCGATTCCAGAGAGCTTGACGTGTCCGAAGGCATCGAGGCTCTGATCCTTGATCACCATGTCGCCATCCTGAGGAATGGCACCTTCTGCAATGACGATAATCGGTGCACGATTCGCCTTGAATGATGAGAGAACATACTCGCAGACCTTCTCAACCGAGAATTTCACTTCTGGGATGAGTACGGCTGCACCGCTGCTTGCGATACCGGAGTGAAGTGCAATCCAACCAGCATGGCGGCCCATGACTTCAACAACGATTGGACGATGGTGTGACTCTGCCGTGGTGTGGAGGCGATCGATCGCCTCAACTGCAATATTGACGGCGGTATCGAAACCAAATGTGTAATCAGTGTTATTGAGATCATTATCAATAGTCTTTGGAACGCCAATTACTTTGACGCCAAGAGCGTCGAGCTTTGTCGCAACTCCAAGAGTGTCTTCGCCTCCGATAGCAATGAGTGCATCAATTCCATGCTTCGCGAGATTCTCTTTGATCTTCTCAACGCCACCATCGATCTTAAATGGATTGGTACGTGAGGATCCAAGGATGGTTCCACCTTTAGGCAAGATATCGCGAACAGTCTCGAGATTGAGCTCCATAGTGAGACCTTCAAGCGGTCCCTTCCAGCCATCGCGGAAGCCTACAAAGTCATAGCCATATTCTTTGACACCCTTCGTGACTGCTGCACGAATAACTCCATTAAGGCCAGGGCAATCTCCGCCGCCAGTTAGAACACCAATACGCATGAAAATCTCCAAATGTGGTCGATAAATATTTGGTAAAAAAGTCGCCCCAGAGAGCAACCACGATGGTCAACGTTGACCTCTTAAGTCTACCCTTGCCCCATGCCTCTAGTCGCCGGTGTCGATAGCTCAACTCAATCTGTAAAAATCGTTATTCGAGATGCCCAAACCGGCGGCTTGGTACGTGAAGGCCGGGCACCCCACCCACCAGGCACCGAGGTAGATCCCGAGCATTGGTGGCTCGCCCTCCAGCAAGCGATAACAAGTGCAGGAGGCCTCGACGATGTCTCGGCGATCTCGATTGGAGGCCAACAACATGGCATGGTGACTCTCGACTCCAACGGAAATCTCATTCGCCCAGCATTGCTCTGGAATGACACGAGATCAGCTGCAGCCGCGCGGGCGATCAATCAAGAGAATCCAGATATTGCAGACCGTACCGGCTCCACACTTGTCGCCTCCTTTACCGCCAGCAAGGTTCGCTGGCTCTTAGAGAACGAGCCCGAAAACGCTCAGCGAGTTGCGGCGATCTGTCTCCCCCATGATTGGCTCTCTTGGAAGCTAAGCGGGAGCAACAATATCCATGAGATCTTCACCGACCGAAGTGATGCATCCGGAACTGGCTATTTCAATCCAGTCACATCCGAATACGATCGCGAACTTTTTCAGAGAATCTTTGACGTTGATCAGGATATCTATCTACCAAAAATCATTTCACGTAACGATTTTGGTCTGCGCGCATCGGAGTCACTTCTTATCGGTGCAGGTGCCGGTGATAATGCTGGTGCTGCATTTGGTCTTCAGGCAGAACCTGGGGATCTGATCGTCTCCCTTGGAACGAGTGGAACTGCCTTCGCTGTCTCAGATACATCTACTCACGATGCAACTGGTGAAGTCGCTGGATTTGCCGATCTCACGGGACGTTTCTTGCCGCTAGTCTGCACATTAAATGCGGCCCGCATTCTTGATGCCGCAACTGCGATTCTGCAATGCACTCATGAAGAGCTCGGCGAACTTGCCCTTCAAACAGAACCAGGAGCACATGGTCTTAGCCTGCTTCCATATTTTGAAGGTGAGCGCACTCCGAATCGCCCTGATGCAACAGGTGTCCTTGCTGGATTAACTTTGGAAAATTCCAATCGCGCCGATATTGCACGCGCATATATTGAAGGAATGCTCAGTGGACTTGTCGATGCCGCGCAATCACTGATCTCACGTGGCGTCGCAGTAAATCGAATTCTCCTTATCGGTGGGGCCGCGAAGAATCCCGCCGTAGGAAAGATTGCTGCCTCACTCTTCGGCCGAGAAGTTCTCATTCCACCTGCTGGAGAATATGTGGCGAATGGTGCGGCGAGACAAGCTGCGTGGGTAGTACTTGGTGGAGAGAGCGCTCCCGTTTGGGATCTCGGCGAGGTAGAGAGAGTTAATGCACCACATACGCCAGAAGTACTTGAACGTTATCGAAAGTTACGTGACAGAACTACGAATTGGTAACGATCTCGCCTTTTCCAACAACAACAATGCCAGAAGGCGAGACGGTGTATTTCAATCGATCGCGCTCTAAATCGACGCCAATCTGAGCGCCTGGCTCGACAACAACATTCTTATCAAGAATCGCATTGCGAACGATTGCACCATGACCGATTCGGACCGATGGCATAAGTACTGCGCCTTGAACAATGGCATGCGCTCCAACATGGACATCAAAAGATGCGACGCTTCGCTCCATACGTCCGCCTGCAACGATTGAGCCAGCTCCAACAATCGAGTCGACTGCTGAACCATTTTCGGAGAACTTCGCTGGCGGCAATGAAGGAGGATTGGTGAGCAACGGCCAATCACGGTTATAGAGATTGAAGATTGGATGGATCGAGACGAGATCCATATGCGCGTCGTAGTAAGCATCGATGCTACCTACATCGCGCCAATAACCCTTATCGCGCTCAGTTTCACCAGGCACATGGTTATTCGCAAAATCGTATGCGCGCGCTTTGCCCATAGCGGTCAGCATCGGAATGATATTTCCGCCGAGATCATGTCGACTCTCTAAATCATCGGCATCAGCGAGCAAGGCATCTTCCATAACATCGCGTTTAAAGATGTAATTACCCATCGAGACTAATGTGTAGTCAGGATTTCCCGGCATCGCCGGAGGATTCTCTGGCTTCTCGTGGAAGGCCTTAATGGTGATTCCATCATCTGCGAGTTCAATGCAACCGAATTCAGATGCCTCAGATCGTTTCACCCGAATCGCCGCGACAGTTACACCCGCTCCAGTCTCCAAATGGAAATCAAACATCTGCTCTGGATCCATCCGATAAACGTGATCGGCACCAAAGACAAGCACATGGTTCGGATTTTCATCATGGATGAGATTGAAATTTTGGAGAATGGCATCGGCTGAACCTGTATACCAACGAGGCCCGAGACGTTGTTGCGCTGGAACTGGCGTGATGTAATTTCCGAGCAATGTCGACATCCGCCACGTCGTCGTTATGTGACGGTCAAGGGAGTGCGACTTATATTGAGTCAGTACCGCAATCTTACGGAGATCGGCATTCACCAAGTTCGAGAGAACAAAATCAACGAGGCGGTATGCACCACCAAATGGGACTGCAGGCTTTGCTCGATCTGCAGTAAGCGGCATTAACCGCTTTCCCTCGCCACCAGCAAGGACAATTCCTAGGGGAACTTCGCGGCGGCTCATGGGTTAAGGATACCCTTACCCATCGCATCAAGGAAGTGAGCAGAAATGAAGATCGGCCTCATCACGAAAGAGTGGCCTCCACACATTTATGGTGGAGCTGGAGTCCATGCGCTCCAATTGACCCAAGCGCTCCGATCGTCGATCGACGTCGACGTTCATTCATTCGGTGCGGCTCGAGAAGATGCGACCTCACATCAACTTCCATCTGAATTCACTTCGCTCAACCCTGCACTCGCTGCACTTGCAACTGATATTGAGATCGCTCAAGCAGTTGAAGGAGTCGACCTCCTTCACTCGCACACCTGGTATGCGAATATGGCCGGTCACCTTGGCGGCCTACTCCATGGAATTCCTCATGTCATTACTGCGCATTCACTGGAACCAGATCGTCCCTGGAAGGCAGAACAACTCGGCGGCGGATATCAGATTTCATCGTGGGCAGAGAAGACAGCCTATGAAGCAGCGGATGCGATTATCGCTGTAAGCAATGGCATGAGAGCAGATGTCTTGAAGGCTTATCCGCAATTAGATCCAGCGAAAGTTCATGTCATTCTTAATGGCGTCGATACTAAAGATTTCGCGCCGACGATTGATCCATCAGTGGCGGAACCCTTTGGCATCAACGGCCGCTATGCAATCTTTATCGGACGTATTACTCGCCAAAAGGGCCTTGCACATTTACTCCGGGCTTGGAAATCTGTTAACCCAGATGTAGGACTCGTTGTTGCTGCCGGAAATCCAGATGAGCCTGGTATCGGGGCAGAGATCAAGACTCTCATCGAAGATCTTCAAAGCGAGCGTTCAAATGTCTGGTGGATTGAAGAGCGTCTTCAACTCTCGCAGATGAAGGTACTCCTCAGTGGGGCTGAGCTATTTCTATGCCCCTCCATTTACGAGCCACTTGGAATTGTGAACCTAGAGGCCATGGCATGCGAGACTGCCGTGCTTGCATCTCGAGTGGGCGGAATTCCTGAAGTTGTGGAAGCCGGAGTGACTGGAGAGCTCGTCGATTACAACGGCGATGGCACATCCTTCGAATCAGAGTTCGCAGAAGCGGCAAATAGACTCCTTGCACAACCAGAACTTCTTGCGAAGTACGGTAAAGCCGGTCGCAAGCGAGCAATCGAGAATTTTTCATGGTCCGCAATAGCGGATCAGACGATTGAGCTCTATGCGCAGATCATTGCGAAACGGAAATAATGAGTAGGAAGAACTGGTTCCTCTTTATAGCGATAGGCCTTCTCTGGGGTATCCCATACCTGCTTCTTAAGGTCTCCGTGCGAGAGCTCTCCGTACCTGTGATTGTTTCATCGCGCACATTTATCGGAGCGCTCATCCTGATACCGATTGCGCTTCGTCGCGGAGCTCTCATTCCAGCGCTCAAGAAGTATCACTTCGTCCTTCTTTATGCCGTACTTGAGATGTTCCTTCCTTGGGTACTCATTACATCAGCAGAGCAGAAGATTCCATCCGGATTAGCGGGGTTACTTGTTGCAACCGTTCCCATTTGGTCTTCTATCTTGGCCTCTTTCAATGGTGATAAGACTGTCTGGCATTCCAAGCGACTCGGTGGAATGTTGATCGGCTTTGTGGGAGTGCTACTCGTCGTTGGTATTGAAAGTGTCCGATCCAATCAAAATCCATTGGCGATTGGCATGATCCTTCTTGCCTCACTTTGCTACGCAACTGCAGTGGCGACTGTCACTATCAACATTCCGCAGATAGACCCGATTGCAATTAATGGTTTAGCCATGGCGACTACTGCAATCTTCTATCTCCCATTTGCCCTCTTTGCTCTTCCCCATCACGCTCCAAGTTCGAAGGTCATCGCCTCCCAATTAGCGCTCGGAATATTCCCTACGGCACTCGCCTTTATTCTCTTCTTCCAACTCTTAAAAGAAGTTGGGCCAGCACGTGCATCACTCGTGACTTATCTCAATACGGCATTCGCTGTGCTTCTAGGTGTCTTGATTTTGGGTGAACCACTCACGCTTGGCCTTATTATTGGTCTACCGCTGGTACTCATTGGGTCCTACTTTGCTGGACGAAAAAGCGTTACTCAGTAAATCCCATTCGGGCGAGCGCCTTGGGATCGCGCTGCCATTCCTTAGAGACCTTGACGTGAAGTCCAAGGAAAATCTTGGCGTCAAGAAAATTCTCGATATTTCCACGAGCAATCGTCCCAATAGCCTTCAAGCGAGAGCCTTGCGGCCCAATAATGATTGATTTCTGACTATCTCTCTCAACGTGGAGCGTTGCATGGATATCGAAGAAATTCTTACCTTCTCGCTTCTCAAACTCGTCGATGGTAATCATGACAGAGTGAGGTAGCTCTTCATAGAGATCTTCAATCGCTGCCTCACGAATTAACTCCGTGATTGTGAGTTCAGCGGCTTGATCTGTCGAAATATCCTCAGGATAAAGAGATGGCGAGCTTGGGAGCGCAGACGATAGTAGCTCCATGAGCAACTCCGTCTGTTCCTCTCTCTTTGCAGAGACGGGGACAATCTCTTTTACGGTGATTCCCAAGCGCTCAACGAAGCCGGATACTTCGACCAGCTTTGCAATCAAGACCTCAGGCTTTGTTGCCTTATCAACCTTCGTAACTGCGATAAAGATATTGCGGATGTGCCCGAGCTGCTTCACGATAAATTCATCGCCCGCACCGATCGCTTCATCGACGGGTAGGCAGATGAGTGCTGCGTCAACTGACTCGAGATTCTCAGCGACCATCGCATTTAATCGCGTACCGAGAAGTGTCTTGGGCTTATGAACACCTGGCGTATCAACCAAGATCATCTGGTAGTCAGGCTTGGAGATAATTCCGCGGATGGGATTTCGAGTGGTATTTGGATGGTGCGAAGTAATAACGATCTTTTTTCCCACAAGAGCATTCACAAGGGTGGATTTTCCGACATTCGGACGCCCGATAACGGCTACAAATCCAGCTTTGTGTTCACTCATTGGAGAATCATCTCACTACATCGGGCCGACCAACTCCATAATCTCGTCAACGGAAGAGACCAGTTCGGCTCTTCGCTCATTGATCAGGCGATGGCACCCTTCACTTGTTGGGGAATGAATCGGTCCAGGGATTGCCATTACTGGACGCAGTAACTCTCCGGCATCGCGAGCCGTGCGAAGTGAGCCACTCCGATGGGCCGCTTCTACGACGAGCGTTCCTTTGGATATCGCAGCAATCAGCCGATTTCTTATCAAAAATCGATGCGGCACTGCAGGAACCGTAGGCAAAACCTCCGAGAGCAATAATCCATGAGTGGCGATCTCCGAGAAGAGTCGATCATTTCCTGAAGGAAAAATTGTTCTTACTCCACCGCCCAATATTGCAACCGTATTTCCCTCCACAACCAGCGCTCCTCGGTGTGCCGCGGTATCGATACCAAATGCTCCCCCGCTAACAATTGTCCAATCTCTATCAGCAAGTGCCGCCGCAAACTCAGTTGCAATCTTGCTTCCGTAATTGGTTGGGTTTCTCGTGCCTACTATTCCGATGGAGTCGCCAATCGAAGTGAGGATCTCACGTATTCCTAATCCAACCAATCCAAAAGGCGGAGCTGCCAGATCATTTAAGCGAGTCGGCCAATCCGGGGATTTGGGTGTTAATAAGAATGCATCACCTAATTGATCAAGTATCTCTTCGGTTGTTGTCGATTCAAGACGATCGCTAATTCTTTCGGCAGCATGTTTGCTACCTTCATACGATCGGCTGCGTAACCGATCAACTACTTCCACTGCCCCGTACATCTGCACCTGATGCGTCCAATAAGTGGAATTCCCCTCGATCGAACTGAGAAGATGAAGTCGTGCAATGTCGTCTTCCGTAAAGGGAATCATAAGAAGGTTCCTTCACGAAGGAGATATGCGCTCTCGACATCGCTCAATGAAGGGCGTGGATTTCTATGGAGATCAGCAATTGACCAAGCAACTCTCAACACTTTATGGAATCCGCGGGCGCTCAATCTTTCGGCATCTAATTCAGCATGGAGAAATGACATGCCTGCTCGTTCAGCTTTGAAGGGTCCTCGTAATTGTGATGAAGGTATTTCAGAATTAAGCGCCCACCCAAGACCTTGGAAACGTTCGCTCGCAATATTTCTCGCGGCAAGCACCCGTTCTCTGACAATCGCACTCGACTCCCCATGGACTTCAGATGCCATCTCAACCCTGGTTGGAGCCTCTACAAAGGCACGAATATCAATGCGATCTAACAGTGGCCCAGATAACTTCTTCAGATAATTTCGAATCTGCAGGGATGAACAGGTGCACGAACGGCCCCGGCCATTGAATTTTCCACAAGGGCAAGGGTTAGCAGCGAGAACCAGTAGGAACTTCGCTGGATAAGTCACGGTTCCAACCGCTCGCGAGATGGTGACAGTCCCAGATTCCAGCGGTTGTCGAAGGGAATCGAGAACTCCATGTGCGCATTCGGGTGCCTCATCAATGAAGAGGACCCCTCCATGGGCGAGCGAAACTGCTCCGGGTCTGACAATGTGAGAGCCACCGCCGATCATCGCGACCGTAGTGGTCGTGTGGTGTGGAGCGACAAATGGTGGGGTTGTTGAGAGCGCTCCTCTCGTTCCTAGCGAGCCAGCTACAGAATGGATCGCTCCCACCTCAAGAGTTTCATCAATCGACAGTGGTGGCATGATCGTAGGAATTCTCTCCGCCAACATTGTCTTCCCAGTTCCTGGCGGTCCGATCAAAAGTAGATGATGTCCCCCAATTGCTGCGACCTCCAGTGCGCGACGAGCTTGTATCTGGCCCACGACATCGAGAAGATCGAGTTCTCCCGACGGATCATGAAATGTGTTCAGAAACTGCGGTTGAACATTTTCGCCATTTTCAAGAAAGCGAACTACATCGAGAAGAGTTTCGAAACCAAAAGAATCTATTCCAGGTACCGCACGAGCTTCCTCTAAATTCTCTAGCGGAACTATCGCGCACTTCGCTCCAAAATTTCGAGAGGTAATCAAAGTTGGCAGAACGCCTCGAACAAAGCGGATTCCGCCATTGAGACTTAGCTCTCCCATCAATATCAGAGACTCTGAAATTTCAGAAGTAATCACTCCTTGAGCAATCAACAAGCCAATCGCAATCGGGAGGTCATAATGTGAACCGCTCTTCGATAACCAGGCTGGCGAGAGTGAGACCGTCACCTTTTTATTTGGCCACGGCAATCCAGAATTTATTAGGGCCGCCCTTACCCGATCGCGAGACTCGGTTAACGCTGCATCCGGCAGGCCCAACAAGGTGTAACCCGGAAGCCCATCAGAAATATCTACTTCTACCTCAACTCGGTTGCCGACCAAACCAATCAAAGAAATTGTCTGCACTCTTGCCAAAGCCATCAGAGAACACCTTCGCGATAGTCAATCTCTTGCCGGCCATCACGAGAAATTAAAACCCCGGCACAGTCGATGCGGTAGCTCGATCCCCACTCTCCTTGAGTTACTAACCAAGCAAGTGCGAGCTTTTGCAGTCGATGGGCCTTCAATGGCGTTATCGCCTCAAGTGGGTCTCCGTAGCTCAGAGAGGTCCGACTCTTCACTTCAACAAAGACCAATTCGCCATCAGGCGAGCGCGCAATCAGATCGATCTCACCTGCCCGGATTCGCCAATTTCGATCTAAGACGCGATAACCCCGCGCGACCAAATAGCGAGCGACGGCATCTTCTCCGGTTGCCCCTAACAATTGCTTATTCATAATGAAGAGGAGATTAGAGAGGGATCGCCTTCATCTATTTCCCACTGATGTGGATTGTGGGAAGTAAGCCCCTGTTGATAAATTCTAAGAAAGAAGCGCCGCCACATTCGAAAAACTTCGGCGATGGATTGGTGTGATCCCTAACTTTTTCATCGCTTCGGTGTGTAATGCACTGCTATACCCTTTGTGGGAAGCGAAGCCATACCCTGGGTAGATCTCATCCATCTTCACCATGATTCGATCGCGATAGACCTTCGCGATAATGGAAGCGGCGCTTATCGAGGTAGCAACTTGATCTCCCTTCCATATTCCAAGCGTCGGCATAGCCAACCCTTCAATGGGATAACCATCAGTGAGTACATAGTCGGGAGTCACGTGCAGGGCATGTACCGCTCGACGAAATCCTTCAAGATTCGACTTATGGAGTCCCTGACGATCGATCTCTTCACTCGAGATTTCAATGATCGACAATGACAGTGCTTCTTCTTCAATGACAGAATAAAGGCGCTCACGCTTTTTCTGAGTCAATTCTTTAGAGTCGCGTACTTCTTGAAGTGATTTCGAAAATGGATCACGCAAGATGACTGCTGCAACAATGAGCGGACCCGCACATGGACCGCGACCTGCTTCATCCACACCTGCGATATGTGAAATACCCGAGGAGAGCAATGTCTGCTCGATCGCAGCCATAGTTACTTCTTAACAGCTACCTTAGAGAGTTCGTGCCCTACCGATAAATACTTTATGTGGCTCGGTGGCCAGACTGTCACGAAAGCCCGTCCGACAACATCGTTCAGCGGGACCATCCCATGGTGGATATCGTCAGTATGGAAGCGTGAATCTGCAGACGCTCCACGATGATCACCCATTACCCAGATATAACCTTTTGGAATCGTCACTTTAAAGTTTGAATCACTTGGCTTGTTCCCGGCGAAGATATAAGGCTCAGTAACTGATGTCCCATTGATCGTGAGGCGACCTTTTGCATCACAACAGATCACGGTGTCCCCACCGACGCCGATTACGCGCTTGATTAAATATTGTTTTGCTGGATCGGGGAGAATGCCAACGGCAACAAGAGCATTCTTCATCGCAACAACGGTCTTCGAGCCAGTCTCTGTCGGAGCTGCGCCAAGCCAATTAGCGGGATCCTTAAAGACCACAACTTCTCCGCGCTTAATATCAGTGAAGTAGTTGGCGAGTTTGTTGACAGCGATGCGATCACCGATTTGGAGAGTGTTCTGCATGGAGCCAGAAGGAATGAAGAAGAAGTGAATGAGGAAGGTCTTCACAAAAATTGATACGACAAGTGCCGAAACAATAATGATGGGAACTTCGCGAAGCAGTGAGCCCTTCTTGGGAAGGCGCATAAGAAGAGTTTTAGGCTTCTGGAGTTGTTTCGACTTCAGCAGTATCAACAACTGGAGCCTCAACTACTGCCTCTGCCGCACTCTCAACTACAGGAGTCTCGACTACTGGTGTTTCAACTGCCTCAACAACTGGAGCCTCAACAACTGGAGCTGCAACATCTTCAACGATAAATGAACCGCCGACGCCACGCTTCTCTTTGATCTTTGCAGCCTTACCGCGGAGATCGCGGAGGTAGTAGAGCTTCGCACGGCGAACATCGCCACGACGAACCATCTCGTACTTTTCAATAACAGGTGTGTGGATTGGGAAGGTACGCTCAACACCGACGCCGTAAGCAAGCTTGCGGATGGTGAAGGTCTCACGGACGCCAGAACCTTGGCGACGGATGACGATTCCCTGGAAGAGCTGAATACGGCTCTTGTTACCTTCGATAACGCGAACGTGGATCTTGATCTCATCACCTGGACGGAAGTTAATAAGGTCCTTGCGGAATGAGGCAGCATCGACTGCGTCTAACACGTTCATCTTGGGTCCTAACGTTACGAAAATATCTAGTCACAGGTCTGCCTGCGAAGGCCTAATCCTGCCACAAGAGGGGCTGATCACCCAATTTCGGTCAGAAGGTGGGCATGCAG
>Ga0214202_1000281_pt1 | contig 21866 bp, 24 predicted proteins | sample TroBogEpilimnion_9_FD_153040 | JGI IMG/M metagenome (GOLD analysis project Ga0214202, IMG submission 153040) | Freshwater microbial communities from Trout Bog Lake, WI - 03JUN2009 epilimnion | ecosystem: Environmental > Aquatic > Freshwater > Lake > Epilimnion/Euphotic zone | place: Trout Bog...
CAGAGTCTGAGCAAAATGGATTCACTAGGTAGCTTGGCTTTAGGCCAATTACTATCCGATAGTTTGCTTAATGAAACTGCCAATGCAGGTAATCAGAGCGAGCAAGTCAATTGGCCTGGGAGTCTAAATAGTAATTCAATTGCCTTAGCCGCAGACCCTAAAGATGCCATGAATGCGCTTTATCAAAATCTACAAAATTCTGGAATCTTTGCGGCTGATCAATTAAAAAAACTACTCATGCCTGCAGGTTCTATGGATGAGCAGCATTTACAGGTATTAGAGTCAACGCAGCAACAAGTTGGTGGATTGCTTGAGCAATTAGCTACCGATAATCCGGCCATGAAAGACGCCGTGAAATTACTCCTAAGAGGGGATTTGCTGTGGCAGGGCCAGTTAACGCCGAACGTACAGGCAAAGATCTATCGTAGCGATGCTTGGGAAACTGATCCACAAAATTCATCACAACTACTTAAGGGTAGCCGCCTCACAATGGAGGTGAATCTACCCAATCTTGGCAAGATAGAAGTGGTTGGCGTTCAATTTGGCGACCAGCTAAATATTCAAGTCAAGGCGAGCAATGCCAGCAATCAAATTTTATTGCCACAATTTGATGTTTTGCTTGAGCAAATGCGTGATCAAATTGATGCACAGGCTAATGTGAGTTTAATAAAATCAGATTCGGTTTAGAGATTAGAAATTATGCCTGCTCTAGAACCCAAAAAAACACTCAAGGCTGTGGCGCTCAAGTACGAGGTCAACGGCGCCGCCCCAAGGGTAACCGGTCAAGGGGAGGGCTTTGTTGCAGAAGCTATTTTGGCTAAAGCGCAAGAGATGGGTATACCTACCAGAACTGAGCCTGAGTTAGTCGAATTTTTAATGCAACTCAAACTCAACGATTTGGTGCCACCAAAGCTTTATGCCGCAGTAGCAGAAGTGCTGGCTTGGGCCTATGAGATTGACGGCAAAATTGAGCCACGGGAATTGCCATCTGAACTTTCTGCCGAGTCTGCGCATAAAGGCTGATAGTCAAGTAAAGACTCCAGTAGGCCTGACCAGACCAGACCCCTAAACAGCGATTCGTTTTATGCCGTTAATAACTTACAGCCTATTGAGATTGAGTAAGGCTGTTGGGTCTTAGATAGCAGCTTAAAAAAGTGAGAGAGCGTTTTATGCCGGCAATTAGTAAAGAGAAATTAGATACACAAAAAAGCTCTATATCAAGGTCTACGCGCACTAGAACCGAAAAGGCTTTAGCCTCTGAGCAAATCGGTAAACCTAGCCATTTATTAAAAGCGGGCGCTTCGGTTACCGGATCAGAATCATTTTTAAAAACCCGCCTAGATCTGATGTCTTCACTGCGCCAAAGCCTGGGATTCACTAAAAGCTAGCTCCTTAGCGGGCATTATGAAGACTCAATAAAAGTGTGGCCATGTAGTGTATGAGATTTCAGGGTGGAGCTATATTCTTCTTCTTGATTGGCTAAAACATACACCGTACCGTCTTTTTGAAATCGGATAGCGGGCCTAAATGGCGCTTGGAATGCTCTGATTCTGAGCTCAAGTTCTGAGCGATCAATATCTTCGGTGATGATGCAGTAAGCGGAGTAATCTCGTCTGGTAAATTTCTTATGCCCCCATTCGATGGGCAACTCAATTAAATCATGTGTACTTTGAACAAGTTCTTTTAGGTGCTGAGTAAATAGATTGAGTAAATTCTGAAAAGCAAGATCACTTAGGGTTTTTCGATTGCATCCTGCTGGAATGGGAAACAAATTTATGGCGATAATAGGGCCAGAGTCTACATACTCATTCATGGCATGTAGCGTGGTTCCGAACGCTTGATCTTGGTCGTAAATAGCCTTTTCGATTGCGCCCCAGCCCGGTCTGGATGGAGGTCCAGGGTGAAAGTTATAGGCACCATACCCTAATAAGCTCAATATTTTGGCTGGAACAATATTCGAGCTTGAAAAAGAAATGAGCCTGGATTTTTTTAGGGTTGAAAAGGGTATGGCAATGAGCTCGGACAGATCATTGACCAGAATGATATTCAGCTTTGGATATTCCATCGATAGCATTCCCAGCAGGGTAATGCCGTACGCTTTTTCAGCCTGCAAAATAATGGAATCAATCATCTCAAAATTTTACCCATGAGAGATGACATGTAAAGCAAGCAGCGCACCAAATGTACTCCCAGTTTTAATAAGCAATCAGAACTACCGATTAGAGTGAAGCCTTAAACCTGGAGATTGGTCACTTCTTTATAAGCATCCACTAGCCGATTGCGAACCGCAATCATGCCTTGTAGCGATAGATTGGCTTTTTGGAGAGAAACAATCACTTCTTCAAGTGAGGTGTCTGAACTGCCCGAAGAAAAAGACTGGGCTTTTGCTTGGGCGTTGTTTTGAGCGCTGTTGACATTCTCAATGGCATTTTTAAGAATGCTTTGGAAATCGACGCCTCCTGCAGCTGGCTGAGAATTCGAGGGCGCAACATTACCACTCGCTGCTGCGGCGAGCGCTTGCATTCTTGCGACCATCGAATCTACGTTTCCTGCATCCATACTCATATTATCTAACACAATCAATCATTAAAGTAGCCCGCATCACGGTAGGATTTGAGCTTGTAGCGTAGCGCTCTATCGGAGATGCCTAAGATTTGTACGGCTTTACTGCGATTACCGTTTACTTCTGCCAAAATCTTCAAAATATGCTCACGCTCAACTGTTTCAATATCCTTACCGCTGTTACTAGGTATTGATGCAATTACTGTGCCATTTTGAGGTATCTGGGGTATCTCTAATGCCTTTATTTCTTCATTCTGGGTAATGACTTGGCTAAAGGTATTGTTTTCATCTAATTCGAGGTCAGCCACCCCAATAACATCCGTGTCACAAAGTAAAACAGAGCGTTGAATGACGTTTTCCAGTTCCCGAACATTACCCGGCCAACTATAGCTTTGCAGACAATTTTTGGCATCTGGACCTAATTTGATGGACTCGCGGCCCAAGTTAAAGCGATAGCGTTTTAGGAAGAACTCAGCCAAAGGCAAAATATCACCGGGTCGGTTTCGCAGTTCTGGAACCAGAATTGGGAAAACTGCCAAGCGGAAGTACAAATCCTCCCTAAATTTGCCCTTTTTGACCTGGTCTTGCAAGTTGAGGTTTGTGGCTGCAATGATGCGTACATCCGCCTTGACTGGCTCAGCAGATCCTAGGCGCTCAACCATCTTGTCTTGCAAAACCCGCAGTAACTTGGCTTGCAAGGGTGCTGGCATTTCACCGATTTCATCGAGAAATAACGTGCCGCCATTAGCCTGTTCAAACTTACCGGTTTGCACCTTGGTGGCGCCAGTAAAGGAACCCTTTTCGTGACCAAAGAGAATCGATTCCAAAAGGCTCTCAGGAATGGCCGCGCAGTTTAAGGCTACATAGGGACCATCCGATCTTTTGGAAGACTCATGGATTCTTCTAGCAATCACCTCTTTACCAACACCAGACTCACCGGTAATCAAAATGCTGGTATCGGTCGTGGCCACGCGATCACAACGTGTCAGGGTTGCCAGCATCGCTGGGTCAACAGCAATGATGGAGGAATGTTTGGCCTCAATTTTGCTAGTTTCAATTGTAGGTACTAGTTCATCACCACTGGCCTGATGACGGGTAATAATTTCAATCAGCTGGTCTGGTACAAAAGGCTTGATCAAAAAATCTCTTGCACCAGCCTTCAATGCCTCTACTGCAAGCTTGGTATCAGCAAAAGCAGTCATGATCACCACGGGTAAATCAGGCGCTAATTTTTGAGCTGCTTTTAATAAATCTAAACCGGTCATGCCCGGCAAGCGATAGTCAGAAATCAAAATAGTCCGCATGCCTGGTTGCAGCAATGGCAAAACGGTTTCTGCTTTTTGATGCGTTACAAAATCAATTTTCTTCATGCGCAAAGTAATTCCTATTGCTTCGCGCAAATCATCATCGTCTTCAACCAGAATCACTGGAAAGGGTTTATTTTGATCTACAGAGTCATCCATTTTTATTTACTTTATTCAGATCGAATCATTGAGAGCTAATACAAGGAAGCGTTATCACAAAACTAGCGCCAGTCTTGGAGCTATTGGCGGTAATGCTTCCGCGGTGGGACTCAATCGCATTCTTGGCAATCGATAAGCCAAGGCCGGTTCCATTGGCATGGGTGCTAGCGAAGGGCTCAAACAGGGAGGTCAGCATTTCTGCTGCTATCCCAGGGCCTTGGTCGGCGATATGAATCAGTAGATTCTTGCCCTCACGCTTGGCATCCAAATTCACCGTTTGTTTTTCTGTGGAGATTTGTAAGGCATTTTCTAAAATTGCAATGAGGGCATTGGTAAGTGATTTTTGGTCTGCGTTAATCATCAGATCTTGCGCAATATCCAGATGTAGTTGCAGCACAACTTTTTTCTCATCAAAGAGCGGGCGTATTGCAGTCTCTGCTTCATGAATGATTTGCGCTGCAGGTACTAAAGTCGTTTTATTGGTTTTGTTAGAAATAAATCGCAGCATCTCTTGTGAGAGTTTTTCAAGATCGAGTAATTGCTTACGGATGCGCTGGGCAAACTCTGGCAAGAGCTTGGGGTCTAGATGTTCATCACAAAGATGTGAAGAGTAGAGGAGCGCCGTTGCTAGTGGAGTGCGAAATTGATGAGCAATGCCTGCTGCCATTTTTCCCATGGCAGCCAAGCGACTTTCTTGCTGACTCTTTTGGTGAAGAGCGATATTGGCAGTGATATCTTGAATTTGAATAAAGCTGCGCTCGCCCTCATCAATCCGAATCAGTTGAATCGTTTGACGCTTATTGCCCACTTCTTTATCGGTCGATTCAATGACGAATTCATTGGGTGCAATCGATGGGGCCCATGCTTTTGGAGTATCAAATGCCTGCCCAATTCCTAAGCCGGGAAGAAATTGCAAGATTGCAGGGTTATGCAATAAAACAATATTTTTCTCTAAAAGGACTACGCCGGCAGGGATGGCATTGAGCAGTATTGCTAAGCGCTGATTAGATTGCTGCAGCTCATTACTAAGGAGATTGATCTTCTCCTGCAAGGTAGCCTGCTGAGCCTCTAGCTTTTGGGATTCAGCCCAGAACAGCGCAAATGCCGACTCTAAATCTTGAGAGCTTGGCCCACTCTTGCCTGATGCTGACAAATCTGTCACTGTAGAGGCAAGTTGGGGTGAATTGGCAGATGGATTGGGCGGCAAAATTTTCCTGCTTTTTGGCTAATTTGCATGTAGGATATCAATATATAGGATTTTATCGGCAAAAAGTTCTATATTTAGTGATATTATGATTTTTATTAATTTTTACTAAACCGTAATCTAGTGGACTACATCATTGGCTGACGAGGCAATAAACGGATTACAGGGCGGCGATAAAGATGCAACAGTAGTCAATATTGGCTCTGGAGCAAATTTGGCCCCCAATGCAGGCATCCACAGAGCGGTGCCGGTCAAAGTTCCCACTAAATTTGGCGAAATCAAGCACCGATTGCAGGCCTTATCACTCCAGCAAAAGCTCATTGTTAGCGCTGCAGGACTCTTATTTTTAGCGGCAATTATCTTTGTTGGGGCTTCTGGTAAGAGCAAAGACGACTATCGCGTGTTGTTTTCAAGTGTCAATGAACGCGATGGCGCAGCCATTGTGGCTGCCTTGCAGCAAATGAACGTTCCTTACAAATTTACCGAGGGTGGCGCTGCTATTTTGGTGCCTGAAAATACCGTCTACGAAACCCGTTTGCGCTTAGCCGGCCAGGGTTTACCAAAGGCAGGTAATGTTGGTTTTGAGCTGCTGGAGAACCAGAAAATGGGTACCAGTCAGTTTGTAGAGCAAGTCAATTACCAGCGCGGTTTAGAGGGTGAATTGGCGCGCAGCATTAGCTCTCTGGCTCAGGTCAAATCGGCTCGCGTCATGTTGGCAATTCCAAAGCAAACCGCTTTTATGCGCGAGCAAGAAAAGCCAACAGCATCGGTTGTGGTGACGATGCATCCAGGACGCTTCTTAGACAATCAGCAAGTTGCTGCTATTACGAATTTAGTAGGCTCTTCAGTTCCCAATTTAGGTCCCGAGAATGTCACGATTGTCGATGCTGAGGGCAGTCTTTTGGCCCCTAACCCGCAAAGAGCGCTTGGCTTAGATGGGACGCAATTAAAGTATGTTGCTGAATTAGAAGGCGCTCTTTCTAAGCGCGTGCAAACCATTCTTGAGCCTGTCACGGGCCGCGATAATGTGCGCGCTCAAGTGACAGTGGACATGGACTTTGGTACGCTTGAGCGCACTGAAGAGACTTTTGGAAAAAATTCACCACCAAATCAGTCTGCGATTCGCAGTCAACAAACCAATGAAGCAGCAACACCAAGCACTAGTGCTGGTGGAGTGCCTGGCGCCTTAACCAATCAACCCCCTGGTCAGCCTCAAGCCCCTTTAAATACTCAGGCAGCAGGTAATAACGGCCCCCAGAATTTAAATGGCCCTCCCACCACTTCTGGATCCTCTACGGTCAATAATCGCAAAGAATCGACGGTCAACTATGAAGTCGATCGCGCGATTCAGCGCATGAAATCTGAGAAGGGTCAGTTGCGTCGCGTTTCTGCTGGTGTAGTGGTCAACTATAAGCAGCCAACGGGTGTTGATAAGGAAGGTAAGCCCTTAAAACCTGTTCCCTATAGCGCCAAAGAAATTGATCAAATTAATAATTTGGTGCGTGATGCTATTGGTTTTAGTGATAAGCGAGGCGATAGCGTTAGCGTAGCCAATATTCCATTCAAAGTGGAAGCTTCTGATGAGCCGCCTTTCTATAAGCAGCCAGGCGTCCTTGAGATGACCAAAGAGTTCTTCAAGTTTGCTGTGATTCTGGGTTCTTTGGGCATTCTATTCTTTGGAGTGGTTAGACCCATTCTCTTTCCAGCCAAGATCGACGAGGCTTTGGAAGAGCAACGTATTGAAGAAGAGTTTGACGAGAAAATTAAAGCTGAAATGGCTCAGATGGATCCAAAAGCGCGTGAGAAACGGCGCATGGAAGTTGAGTTGGCAAAAGAGCGTCAGCGCATGGAAGAGGAAGAAGAGCGCGCTCATGCAGAAGAAGAGAAAAAACGCATGGAAGAAGAGCGCGCACGTAAGGATGAAGAAAGTAAGCGTGAGTATGACGATCTCATTGCTTATGCGACCGATTTTGTAGCCGAGAATCCTAAGGTTGTAGCAACAATCTTTAAAGAATGGCTGGCCGACGATGCCGCCGCAACCAATGCTGCCGCTACACCGGCAGCTCCTGCAGCAGCACCGGCGGCTTAATGATGAGGAATTCTTAAATGGCTGATGAAGCACCAGCACCCAAGACCCTCTCGATAGCAGAGGCTTTAAAAGAGGGCGTTAAAGGCGCTACCCAAACGGGTACCGTGTCTTTCGAAGACCTCGATGGTGCGTCTCGTGCTGCAGTGATTTTGCTCGCCGTAGGTGCTGAGTCAGCAGCAAACGTACTGCGTCAAATGAGCCCCTTTGAAGTCCAGCGTTTGTCTGGAAAGATGGCGGTGGTGCGCTCACTCAATCGTGATTTAGTGCTACAGGTCTTACGTCAATTTAAAGATGTCACCTCAAACAATGCTCAAGTAGCATTTGATACTGACTCCTTCATGCAGAACATGCTCACCAAAGCGATGGGTGCAGAAGGTGCTTCTGATTTATTAGGTCGCCTAGAGTCAACTCTAGACATGTCCGGTATTGAGACCTTAAAGCGCATGGAAGCTGATGTGCTGTATGAAATGATTAAGAATGAGCATCCGCAGATTATTGCTACAGTGATGGTGTTCTTAGATCCCGCGCAAGCCGCTTCATTACTTAAACTCTTCCCAGATGATTTACGCAATGAATTGGTCTTGCGAATTGCTTTACTAGAAAAGGTTCAACCAGCTGCTTTGAAAGAATTGAACGAAGTCATGTCACGCTCTGCTGGTCCCGATGCCGACTTCCGCAGAAGTACGGTTGGCGGTGTTGTGCCGACAGCCGAAATTCTCAATATGCTCTCTGGTGGCCTAGACAAAGAAGCACTCAATACTATTCGCGCATTCAACGCCGAGTTGGCCGATGCCATTCAGGAAAAAATGTTTGTCTTCGAAGACTTTATCGAAATCGAAGATCGCTCGCTGCAAACGATGTTGCTCGAAGTTGCTCAAGACAATTTGGTCCTTGCGCTCAAAGGGGCAAGTCCAAAGTTGCGCGAAAAACTTTTCAAGAATATGGCCAAGCGTGCTGCCGATGGCGTTCGCGAAGATCTCGAAACCCGTCCACCGGTCAAGATTCAGGAAGTGGAAGAAGCACAAAAAGATATTATTCGGATTGCCCGCAATTTGGCAGATGAAGGTCGCATGATCATGGAGAGAGGTAAGTCCGCCGATGCATTCCTCTGATGAGGACTCATTGCTGACGAGGTGGGAGCCGCCCTCCTTTGATCCTCCGAAGCCCCCAAAGCCACCTAAGGTTGCGCCGATTCAATATCCTACTGTTGAAGAGGTTGAGGCAATTCGTGAAAAAGCTTATGAAGAAGCGCATGAGCTTGGTTTAAACCAAGGCTTTGTAGAGGGTCGCGACGCTGGCTTTAAAGAAGGCAAAGAAGCGGGCTATCGTGAGGGTTATCAAGCTGGCTACACTCAAGCTGATGAAGAAACCAAACGTTTACATGAAGCCTTAAGAGAACTGCTGCAAGCAGTTGATGGTATGCCAGAGGCAATTGCCGAACCCTTAACGGATTTAGCTTTCGAAATCAGTTCTCGCCTAACAGCCAACATCTCAATGGAGCGCGCTCCCTTTGTGGCGGCAGTGCAAGAAGCTTTAATGCGCTTACCAAGACCAGGTGAAAATTTATACCTGCGCCTATCTGCGCAAGATGTTGATACATGGAGCGCGATTATTCAAGACCCAGGTTTGCCGTTTAGCTGCTCTGTTTTAGTGGATGCGGATGTGCAGCCAGGCCATGCGTATGTGGAAATTAGCGGTGCTCGAATTGATGTGGGTAAAGAGGCTCGTTTAGCGCTCGTGAAAACAGCTTTGGGTATGACTAAATCCATTCAAGAAGAGTCGCCTTCATATTCACCTATCTTGGCAGATGATTCTGCGGATGCTACTAACCCTACTGCGCATTTAAAGGACGATGATGAGCTTGCAGCCGACTGAGCTAGCAAGTCAGTTGCGCTCGCAAAAAGAAGCGCTCAGTTTGATGCCGCGCTCTATTCGTGAAGGCAAATTAAAACGCGTCTCCGGTATCGTGCTCGAAGTAGAAGGTTTGCCAATGACCATTGGTTCGGGCGCAACCATCCTCTCGCAAATGGGCGGTCAAACCTATAACGCTGAGTGCATTGGTTTTAATGGCGGCATTACTTATCTCATGCCGATCGATAACATCGAAGGTATTTCTCCTGGTGCTTTAGTCTATCCAGCCAATACCCCATTTGATTCTGGGAATGGTTACCACACACAAGCCATGATGGAGCCTTTACCCATTGGTACGAGTCTTTTGGGTCGAGTGGTCGATGGTCTAGGCCGTCCCATTGACGGCAAGGGTCCGGGCAAGAAAGAATTAAATTCTTTTATTCAGCGTAATTTAAATCCGCTGGAGCGCACCCCCATTCATGAGCCCTTAGATGTGGGCATTCGGGCGATCAATGGCCTACTCACAGTTGGTCGCGGTCAGCGTGTTGGTGTCTTTGCCGGTTCCGGTGTTGGTAAGAGTGTTTTGCTCGGAATGTTTGCGCGCAATTGCGTGGCCGATGTCATCGTGATTGGTTTAGTGGGTGAGCGTGGTCGCGAAGTGCGTGAGTTTTGTGATGAGACGCTTGGTCCAGAAGCTTTTGCTAGAGCAGTAGTTGTGGCTGCTCCTGCAGATGCCTCTCCCTTGGCACGCTCAAAAGGAGCATCGTATGCAACCGATGTGGCAATTTGGTTTCGTGATCAAGGCAAACACGTCGTGCTCATTGTTGATTCATTAACGCGTTACGCCATGGCGTTACGCGAAATTGGTTTAAGTTTGGGTGAGGCTCCAGTTGCTAGGGGATACCCACCAAGCGTTTTTGCACGGATGCCTGAGTTGGTCGAGAGGGTGGGCAACGGCCCAAATCCCAATGGATCGATCACTGCTTTTTATACAGTCTTACTAGAAGGTGATGACACCAATGATCCGATTGCAGATACTGCGCGCGGCATTTTAGATGGACACTTCTTCTTATCTCGCGAGCTAGCAGATAGCGGTCACTACCCAGCAATTGATGTAGAAAAGTCCATTTCACGGGTGATGCCAAAGGTAGTCTCGAAGAATCATTTGCTATCAGCTCGTCGGATGAAGCAACTCTATAGTCGATATATGCGCGGTCGAGATTTGGTTTCTATGGGGGCTTACATTGCTGGTAGCGACCCTGAATTAGATGTCGCCTTGCAAACTTGGCCCAAGATTCAAGCCTATTTGCAGCAAGACGCTGAAAGTAGTATGGGTATGAATGATTCCGAGAGTTTGTTGCTAGAAATTGCTCCCGTGAGTGCGCCTCAGTAATTGCGAGCTCTAAAATTATGAAATCGATTGAGCTTCTTTTCCGCCTAGCCAAGATTCGCGAAGATCAAGCGATGGCCAGAGCGCGCCGAGTGACCGGTCAAATGAATCAAACTGCGCAATTTAAACAGCAGGTGCTCGGGTACGCCAAGGATTATGAAAATCAGATACTAGATGGCGCTAAGAAAGGCACCTCGATCGCCTTTATCCAAGATGCCAATGCTTTTCGCGAAAAGCTGCTCTTAAGTTCGGTCCAAATGGACCCCCAAATTGAGGGTCTGAATCGAGCATCGGATCAGGCCTTGCAGGAAGCTGCTCAGGCTCGGATGAGAACCAAAGGTCTGGGTAAGTTGGTGGACAAAGCGGCGCGTGAAATCCGCAAAAAACAGGAAAGATCGGAGATCAATCAGTTCGAAGATAGCTATGTTGCTAGGCTATCTTTGAATACTGGCACGAAAGATGCTTAATACAGAGGGTCCTATTGGAGAAATTATGGCCTCTGTAATACAAAATAGCCCGCATACGGCTGTAAAACACCATGTAAATGGTTTAGCAAACACGGCAAATGCCCAAGATAACTCTGGCTCAGGCCAGGGCGTAGACGCATTTATGCTGGAAATCGAGCAAGCTATTCAGGCAAGGCAGCAAGGGCAAGACCTTTCTCCGCAAAATCAGGCGGCCTTGCTAAGTGCGAAAAATATCCTGGCAAATGCCCTACAGAATTTGCCTAAGAGTGCCAATAATGCTGGCGATTCGGCAAAAATTGCCGATCAAATGCAGTTGTTGTCAGCGAGCCTAGTGGCTCAAGGGCTGTTGACTCAACCAATTCCTGGTCTCAATAGCGCGAACACCGCGAATGCCGTTGCCAAGACCGCTGGTAGCCAAGATATCGCTAGTGTGCAAAACACCATGACCAGCACCAGTATTGCGCAAGCCTTACTCAGTCAAAATAACCTAGGTGCTGCGAGTGCACTTGCGTTGCTAAAAGCGCAGGCCAATGCCAATGGATTGGCTCAAAATAGCCAAAATGCAGCACAAGCGAACGCCTCGCAGATGGATCGGGCAGCGCAAGCATCTCAGGAAGCACAAGCTGCATTAGCTGCTGTTGGCCAAAATGCCCGTTCTAATGCAGTTTTGCCTAGCAATATTGGTTCTAATAAAGATCAAGCTATTAAGGTTTTAGCCCTAGAAACGCAGGGCGCAGCCAATAATCCGATTAGCAACCAAGCCCCCGTTTTGGTAGGTGCCGGTCAAACCTTGGGTGATTTAACTCAAAAGCAAGTATCAGTCAAAGCAACCCGCTCTAATAGCAATGGATTTGATGTGGGGGGAGCGTCCCAGACTTTTGGCGCCATGAATACCGCAAAAGCGCTTGCCGTTTCAGGTACCCAGCAATCCCAAGCCAGCACTTTGGGCGCAGATAAAGCCCCAGCACCACCTGTTGAAGCTTCTAGTGCAGAGACATCTAAAAACTTGGCCAATACGAAGGATGAATCTGCCATAACAAATGATGCAGCCAGTGGCGCATTAGCAGGCTCGAATGCTTTAGGTAATTTACAACCCGATTTGGCAGCGAATGTATCCAAAGTACAGATTGCTGCGACGGATGCCTCTTTGGCTAGTGGTCCGATGCACGCTCAGATTATGAGTGCAGCCCGCTCGGGTGGTGGTCGCATTGCCCTTGAGCTAACGCCTCCAGGCCAAGGAACCATCCGGATTGATCTAAGAATTGACCAGGCAGGTCAGGCCCATTTAATCGTTGAAGGGGCTAGTGATGCTACTAAAGCTAGGTTGGATCATGGTGGCCAGCAGCTCAAAAATGACTTTGCCCAAATGGGGTTAAATCTTTCATTGGATTTGCGCCAAGGCAGTAGTTTTTCTCAAGCACAAAATCAATCTTCTAATTCCCAGCAGTTTTCTGGATTTGACTCCAATAGCGTGGCGCAGGTTGGCGCTACTCCCGTCAATTCACTGGTATCCTCTAGTAAGCCAAGCGATAATATCGATAACTCGGCAGTTCATTTGTACGCATGATATTAAGTAAAGAGGATGAGTAATGGCAGAAGAAGAACGTATTGAACCTACTCTAGAGCCTGGCGCAGCCTCAGGTACTGCACCAGCTCCTGCTGCTGATTCTCACAATCAGGAAGATGCACCGCCTCCTAAAAGTAGTAAGAAATTCCTCATTATTATCATTGCTCTGGTGGTCCTTATTGGCGGCGGCATTGGTGGCTATATGTATCTGGAGCATTCTGCTCAGGTTAAAAAAGAACATGAGGAAGAGGCTAATCGTCCAGAAAATATTCTGAAGCGCCAATTAACCGAGCGCAAAGAAAATGCGCCTCCAATCTACATTCCAATGGAAGAGATGATTGTTAATTTGCCAGGTCGCGGTGGTGAGCACTATCTTCAAACGAAGATTGTGTTGCGTACAGCGGATTCCGGAACTGAATCAAAGATCAAGCAATTTGAGCCCGTGATACGCGACAAAATCATCACCGTGCTTTCTTCTAGGCAAATGCAAGAATTGGCTACGGTTGAAGGTAAGACCATGATGGCTAGAGAAATCGCTCTCGTGATCAACTCGATTATTGCCCCTCAGATTACTGCGATCTATGTATTGCAACAGCAGCCCAATACGGCTGATATGCAAAATCTAGAGCGCATTGGTGCAATGCCAAAAGAGACTTCAAGCGGTCAAAAGATTTCTGGCGAAGCTGCTAGAGCTGCCGCTGAATTTTGGAATGTCACTGAAATGGATTTACCAGTACAAGCAGTGCTGTTTAGTACATTTGTGATGCAGTAAGCCCACGTTTTTTTAGAGGCTTAGTTAAGAGAAAATGCCGCCCGAGGAAATCGATGTCGAGATGAACATTGACGCGAGTGATCAGCGCGCGATGTTTGACAAATCTAAGATCATTGCGCGTCGGCGCATGCCTACGCTCGAGCTCATTCATGAGCGCTTTAGTCGAGCAGTGCGTCTTACTCTTTTTAATATGATCCGTGCACCGATTGAGGTGCAAATGCATCTACCGGTAGTGAAAAGCTACGAGAAATTTGTTAGTGAATTTCCAGAGCGCACCAATATTAATATTGTTGGTATTAGGCCGCTGCGCGGTGTGGGTTGCTGGATCGTAGACCCTGGCGTTGTTTATATTGCGATTGACAATATGTTTGGCGGTGAAGGTCGTTTGGCCCCGCGCTTGGCATTGCGTGAGTACACTGCAACAGAGTTACGGATTATTCGGCGCTTGGTAGACGCACTATTAAGTGAGTATGAGAAAGCCTGGAAAGCAGTGCATGAAATTAAGTTTGATTTCATGCGCCAAGAAACCAATTTTGGCTTTGCCAAAATCACCTCTCCAGGCGAGATGGTCCTGCACTCCAAGTTTACGATTGAGATTAATGGTCGTCCTGGTGATGTGGATTTATGTATTCCGTTTTGGGTGCTAGAGCCAGTCAAGTCGATCCTGTATAACAATATGCAGGGCTTTGCTAATGAGCCTGATGCGCATTGGAGTGAACTCTTAAGCGATCAAGTACACGATGCGCCAGTAACCGCTGTTGCGGTATTGGCACGCAAGCAAATGCTGTTGCGTGAAATAACATCTTTAGCCGTTGGTGACATTATTCCGATTGAAATTCCAGATCCTGTAACGGTCTATGTTGATGGCCTGCCGGTGATTCGAGGTCAGTACGGCGTGAAAAATGGCCGCTACTCTGTCAAGGTCGGCACAATGCAGCATCCAACAGAATTTTTAAGGAGTCCCTTAGAAAGTGCTCGCTTAGGTCCTAGCATGATGCGCAGTGCCGAGCAGGGTGAGCTGTATGAACAATTTGACTCGAAGTCTGCAAATCCAGCTCCGCAGGGAGCTCCTGAAGATACAATAGGCACAATAGCCGATAGCTTGGTGGCAGGTGATGCCGCAAGCGCTGATGGAATAAAAGAGGAATAGGATCAATATGGCTGATAACAATGATTTAGCTAAGTCTCTGACAAGCACAGATTTGTCTGGTTCCATGCGCAAAGCTACCTTTGATAATTTGGAAGATAGCAACAAGCCCGGCGCTGATTTTAATGAAATTGATCTTGTTATGGATGTGCCAGTTCAAGTAACAGTAGAACTGGGGCGCGCCAAAATGCAGATTCGTAACCTTCTCAATTTGACTTATGGCTCTGTCATAGAGCTCGATATTCTTGCAGGTGAGCCGCTTGAGGTGGTTGTCAATGGTTGCCTGGTTGCTCAAGGTGAAGTTGTGATTGTGAATGATCGCTACGGCATTCGCCTGACTGATATTGTTACGCCTGCAGAGCGTTTAAGAAAAATTAATCGTTAATTAAGGATGGGATCCTCAATGGGGGGTATGTTGTGGTTCTCATTTATCTGGCTTGCCTTAGCCGCCGCATTAATTTGGGTGGTTGCGTTTCTCATTAAACGCGATGCCAATTCTAAGACGGGCAATTCTAACGTTAAGGTACTGGCCCAGCACTCATTAGGTCCTCGAGAGCGAGTGGTAGTAGTCAATGTTCTGGATCGAATTTTAGTTCTAGGACACACACCTAATCAAATCAATTTAATTACCGAGTTAGATCCTGAGGATGTGGCCAACATCGCCCCTCCACCTACCAATATTGATTTTTCATTGAACTTGGCTAGCCTCATTAAAAGGCTGCCAAAATGAAGCGTAAGATTTTTTGGTCTTCGATCTGCCTAGCTACGCTTTTTGGTATTTTGCCACTGCTAGCTTGGAGTCAAACACTGCCGCTGGTGACTACTAAATCTGGCGGCGGCGGCACAATCTATGCGGTACCAGTAGAAACGGTTTTGGCTTTAACGGCCCTTAGCTTGTTACCGGCCGCGCTGACTTTGTTGACAAGTTTTACGCGCATCTTGATTGTCTTTTCCTTGTTGCGTCAGGCCTTGGGTTTAACCACCATGCCGCCGAATATTGTGTTGATTGGGCTATCTTTTTTCCTAACACTATTTATTATGAATCCCGTTTTTGAAGACATTTATAAAAATGCGTATCAACCCTACGCTGCTGGCAAGATGGGATTTCCTCAGGCGGTAGATGTCGGTGTCAAACCCCTTAAAGCATTTTTGCTGAAACAAACACGCCGTGAAGATCTAAATCTATTTGCCAAGATGTATGGCAAGCCGATTGAAGCGCGTGAAGATGTGCCAATGACTGTGTTGATGCCTGCTTTTGCTATCTCGGAAATTAAAACAGGATTCTTAATTGGTTTTGTTATTTACTTGCCATTCTTGGCAATTGATTTTGCGGTTGCGAGCATTCTTACCTCTTTGGGTATGGTGATGGTCTCCCCGATGATGTTCTCATTACCCTTAAAGCTCGTGATTTTCTCTTTGGCCGATGGCTGGAATTTATTGTCAGCATCTTTGGTGGAAAGTTACGCTAACTAACGCCTATGGAAAGCGGCGTCATTATCGATTTGGTCTATCAGGCGCTGCGTATGGCAGCGATTCTAGCTGGCCCAGCATTGATGGCGTTGATGGTAATTGGTCTCGTAATTGGTATTTTGCAGGCTGCCACCTCTATTAATGAAACAACAGTTTCTTTTATTCCTAAGTTGTTGGTCTTCGGTTTAATTATTTTGCTAGTTGGCCCTGTTAGCCTGGCCTTATTCATTGATTACATCAAAGAATTGCTTGGTCGTATTCCTAGCTTAGTGAACTAATGAATATTAGCGGACTACAAATCGAGCAGTACATGCTGGTGTTCATGTTTGCCTCCTTGCGCATGTTTGGTCTGTTTTTGACGGCACCTATGTTGGCATTTCGCAATTTGCCAATTCTCTATCGCTTAATGGTTTGCTTGGTATTTGCTTTGTACATGATGCCGTTTTTATCAACCGATCATTTAGTGGATGCCAATAGCACTATGACTTTTGGGATGTCAGTGATTGAGCTGTCCATTGGCGCTTTCATTGGATTTCTCATCCGAGTGGGATTTATGGTGATCGAAATTGCCGCAGAAGTTTTATCATTCCAAGCTGGCTTTAGCTTTGCGTCTACTTTCTTTCGTGACCCCACCCTTGACTCTGGTTTGATGGGGCAGTTTTTAGGCTTAATTGCCATTGCGCTTACTTTTACATTAAATATTCACCTCGTCTTAATTGATGCAGTCATTGGGAGCTTTAAAACAATTCCATTTGGGGTTTGGCCGAGTAGTTGGGACTCCAAGGCTGTGGTAGATTTAGTAGTGATTTCTTTTCGCTTGGGCCTCATTTTGTCAATGCCGGTGTTGCTCGTCTATATGATGTTTAATTTGACTCAAGCATTTTTGGGTAGAACTAGCCCGCAAATGAATTTATTTTCTGTGGGCTTTGCGGTCAGCATCCCTTTAGCCTTTTTAGTGATTTTTATGATTCTTCCAGATTTGCAAATTGTGCTTGAGCGATCTTTGGAAAATCCGATGCAAATTATTCGTCAAGGCTTGGAGGGCTCTGGTGCGCGCTAATTATTTATTTCTGATAGCGGCGCTCTTTTGCGGCGCAGTGTACGGTCAAGCCCAACAAGGCTCTGTTGAGGAAGCGATTTCACCAAAGTTAATTGCGACTGATAATGCCGCACTTGATCAATTGCAGAACGTGCCAGATAGTTGCGAGCAAAAGTTCCCTTACCCTAAGACTAATTCCACTAATAAAGATCCTTATGCCGATTCAGGAGTCGATACTTGCCAGCGTTTATTGATTCGCGGCAAACGAATGCAGTGTGAAATTGAAGGCTTAGTCGAGGGGTCACCCAAGAAAACCACTATAGGTGGAAAAGTAGAAATAGCTACTTGGGCGCGTTGCAACGGCAAGATAGCTCAAGTGTTGGTGGACGGTTATTACATGCCAGCTAGTGAGATTGAGCGCAGATTAGATGTGTGCAGTTCGAATTACTATGCCGATCCCGGCAAGCCGCCTAAATTTAGTTTGTACCAACGATTTTTAAAGTGGTACACCAGCAATGATTTAACGCCCCCTCCGACCGATGAAATGTTGGAAGCGGAGATTAAACAGTCTACCCCGCTGGATAGCAATCAATATAAAGTTGGCCTGATGAAGTGTGAATGGATGTTTGCAAGGAGTAAGGCTCCCTATATAGATCCTTTGCCAGGGGGGAGTAATGCAGACCCAGCTAGCAATGTCTCACCTGCAGCTAGCAACTCTCAAAAGAAGGCCCCTGCTAAGAAAGCGGTTAAAAAAGCCACGCCTAGTACTTAATGGTTTGCCTGGGGGATAAACGAATTGGTGTAAAAAGCCGTTAGTACCCTTATGAAAAACTATAAGAAATCATCTTATCTTGGAGCTCCTATGACGGCATTGCGTAAATTGCCATTAGCCTTGGCTATTACCCTTTTTAGTATCTCAGCCTTGGGTAATGATCCACATGCTCCTGCTCCAGTGGTACCTGATGCACCAACAGCTAGTGCCCCGGCAACAGACAAAGCTAAGGTAGTGGTGACATCGGGCCCCAGCGATGATGAGCTTAGTAAAGCTTTGCTCAATAAGATTAATAAAGGCTCTGGCGATATTGTTATTCGTACAAGCGATTTACCTGCTGGCAATTCAGCGGTTGCAGTTGCCGAAGCAAAGCCGAAGGCGACAAGTAAAGCCGCAAAGGCTGAGGCAAAAGTGGAGGAAAAAGGTGGTCATGGAGAAGTCATGCACTGGTCTTATATCGATGGCCCAGCGGGTCCAGAAAATTGGGCCAATATTGATAAGGCTAATTTAGCCTGCACCAAGGGTAAGACTCAATCCCCGATTAACATTAATTTAGACAATGCGGTAAAGGTGGAGCTTGATCCGCTTGAGTTTGACTATCGCCCATCCCAATTGGCTATAACTGATAATGGCCACACCATCGTGGTGAAGTATGGCGAAGGCAGCAATATCTTTATTGAAGGCCGACAATATCGCCTAGTACAGTTTCATTTTCATAAGCCTAGCGAAGAAGCCATTAATGGCGAACGCATGGATATGGTGGTTCACTTGGTTCACCAACATTACGACGGTAGCCTGGCGGTTGTAGCTGTATTACTCACCACCAAGATGCCGGCTGCCGCCAGAAAATACTGGTGGGGTAGCGAGGATCCCAAAGGAAATCCACTGATTCAGACACTTTGGAACAATATTCCGATTATTAAAGAGCAAACCGATACACCCGGAATTGCGATTAATGCCAACCAGTTACTACCCCAAGATCGTGGGTATTTCACTTACATGGGCTCCTTAACTACACCTCCATGCTCTGAGAATGTGCGCTGGTTTGTCTTAAAAACCCCGGTTCTAGTATCAGAGGAGCAGGTGAAGAACTTTGGTCGAATTTATCCAATGAATGCTCGGCCATTGCAGCCTAAGGGCGATCGCGTCGTAAAAGAGACAATATCAAGTAAGTAACTGTTAACTTCTGTTACTAAAATAGCGTCAAATTAAGCCGCTGGAAATAACTTCCAGCGGCTTTTGTATTTAAATCGGCAAAAATTGCCGATTCAGGGAAGGTCCCATATAGACCCGTCAGTATGGCAGTGGCCAAAATATCCTCTTAAATGAAGTTCATTAGACTTTTTAAATAATTACCTATATAAATCAGTAGCTTATAAAAATGATCAGATAAGCCCCTACTTTATAAACTCTGGCACGCTCCTTGCATATCTCCATACGAGAATTTTCTCTTTTGGAGATGTTATGAACGCTGTGCCGAAGTACGATCCACTAAGTTTTGGTGAAACTGCGCTGAAATTGCGCACGTATCGCCAGCAGGTGCTCGGCAATAATCTGACAAACTCGGATACGCCTTCCTTTAAGGCCCGTGATATCGACTTTGCCAGTGTTCTGGAAAATCAGCTTCAAGGTCAAGACGACTCAAAATCTTTATCCCTGGCAACAACAGATGGTCGTCACCTGCCAGGCACTACCGTTGTGGATGATCCAAAATTACTCTATCGCATTCCAATTCAGCCATCAATGGACGGCAATACAGTTGACTCTGATGTTGAGTTGAGTGAGTTTACAAAGAATTCTGTATTTACCCAATCGGCACTGACATTTTTGGGTGGAACCATTAAAGGTCGCATGTCAGCGATCACTGGACAGCCTTCATGAGTCTCTTAGCCACTTTTAATATCGGTGCAACAGGTTTGGTGGCTCAATCTTTGCGCCTTAATACAACTGCTAGCAATATTGCCAATATCGATAGCGTATCAGGCCCTGATGGAAAACCATATCGCTCACGTCAAGTGGTATTTGAGGCGACCCAGCCTGCCGGTCAGCCTGGCGCAGGTGTAGCTGTAACTCAAATTGTGGAGAGTACGGCGCCACTGCGTCGCGAATATAAGCCAGGTCATCCGAAAGCCGATAAGTCTGGTTATGTCGATATGCCTAACGTGAATCCAACAGAGGAAATGGTGAACATGATTTCTGCATCACGTTCCTATCAAATGAATATTGAAGCGATGAATGTAACAAGGCAACTCATGATGTCGACCATGGATTTAGGTAAGTAAAAAGTAAGTAATAAAACCAAATAAATTAAGTAAGAGCAAAAGAGAGTAGAGGAAGATATGACAACAACAAATGCAATGGGAATTCGGGTCTATGACCCGCTAACAGCCAATCAGCCAGCCGCGAGCACAAGTAGCGGCACGACCGCTGCAGATCAAACAACGAATTTTTTACAGCTACTGATTGCTCAGATCCAAAATCAGGATCCAACCAATCCAATGGATGCTTCAACAATGACATCACAGATGTCGGACCTGAGCATGGTCAATAGCATGCAAACAATGAATAGCTCATTGACATCATTGCTATCGCAAATGCAAAGTGCTAACTTTATTACGCAATCATCTTCCATCGGTCATAGCCCATTGGCCACGGGAAATAATATTTCCTATAGCGGAACCGGAAATGTATTAATGGGTGCAAATGTTGTTAACCCTCTAGCGGATTTAACGGCAACTATCTCAGATTCAAGTGGGAACGTAGTTAATACAATAGATCTTGGCCCCGTTCAATCCGGAATGCAAAATTTCTCTTGGAATGGTGCGGATAGCAATGGACAGCAGGTTGCAGCGGGTAACTATTCACTTAGCTTATTGGGCACAACGTCGGCTGGGGCTACCGACCAATCACCTACAGCGTATGTAGCTTCACAAGTGGTAAACGTTTCTAAGTCAACAGATGGAACAACTGTGAATTTACAGCTTGCAGACGGACGAATTATTGATGCATCACAAGTAACGCAATGGGATACCTAATCTAGTTCAGGCGATTAGAGCAACGGTAATAAAGTTAAAAGAATACTTAAAAGGTAGAGAAAAATGGGATACAACATTGCATTATCAGGTTTGACAGCTGCAGCCGAGGCAATAGATGTTACAAGTAACAATATTGCAAACTCCCAAACGGTTGGCTATAAAGCCGGTGAATATGTATTTGCGGACGAATTTTATCGTGCACAAGATCCACAAAGCCAGGATCGAAGCGGTATGGGTACTCAGCGTCAGGCAATCCGAAGAGATCAAAGTTACGGAACAGTTACAGGAACACAAAATCCATTGGATTTAGCGCTGACAGGCCCTGGTATGTTTGTGCTGGCAAAACAAGCTAGCAATAATGTTCCAACAGAGACGCCATCAGTATTTCAGTACACGCGTAACGGTCAGTTCGGTGTTGATAGTCAGAACCGTATCGTAAATGAAAGCGGTATGTTTGTTGTGGGTTATCCAGCAACACCGGATGGTACAGCTACTACCCAAGCCTCTTTCTCGGTATTGACCTTAGACCCATCACCAAAGCCTGCAAACCCTTCAACGAAATCTACTATTGCGCTTAACATTAATAATGGCGGCAATACGATTCAATCAGCGTTTGATCCAAATAATACCGCTTCTTATACACAATCGACATCGCAGACAGTGTATGACTCCGCAGGTAATCCGCATACATTGTCTAATTTCTATGCGAAAACAACTCCTGCAACTTTATACCTCTATCCACAAGGTGGTGGCGGTAGCAGAACAGCCGCGACCCAGTTTAGTTTTAATCCTATGCAAGATACTAGTCCGCAGGCAGATTTATTCGGAGGTACCAATAACCTAACAGGAGTCATTAGCGGGGTTGGAAGTGCGAATCAAATAGCAACAACTGCTTTAGCAAGTCAGGGTGGTGGAAACGGTACAGAAACCTTGCAGGGATGCACATTGACAGCGCTACCAGCTGGTCAGACATCGACATATCAATTAACTTTGAATGACGGCACAAATTTAATGGTTACAGCTCAACCTGGCGTTGAT
>Ga0214202_1000295_pt1 | contig 21027 bp, 22 predicted proteins | sample TroBogEpilimnion_9_FD_153040 | JGI IMG/M metagenome (GOLD analysis project Ga0214202, IMG submission 153040) | Freshwater microbial communities from Trout Bog Lake, WI - 03JUN2009 epilimnion | ecosystem: Environmental > Aquatic > Freshwater > Lake > Epilimnion/Euphotic zone | place: Trout Bog...
CCAAAAGATCGTCGAACCCTTTTGCCTATCGCGCCAGCAGATCGCCAATCACTTTTGAAGAGTGAATCGACACCGCGTAAATTGTTGGTAAAGGCGCCAATCGCACCGCTAAAAATTGCCTCCGGATGCGATCGTCGCTGTTCCTTCTGTGCCATTCCGATGTTTAGGGGATCCTTCATTTCAAGGCGTCCTACTGAAATTATCGAAGAAGCAAAATGGCTTGCTGAACAAGGCGTCTCTGAGCTATTTCTGGTTAGCGAAAATACAACCTCCTACGGTAAAGATTTTCGAGATATGCAGGTTTTAGAAAATATGTTGCCAGAGCTTGCTCGGATTGATGGCGTGGAGCGAATTCGTCTTTCCTATCTTCAACCAGCAGAGATGCGTCCTTCGCTAATCCAGGCCATGACATCCACCCCAAAGGTCGTTCCATATTTCGATCTCTCATTCCAACATGCAAGCGGCACTTTGCTTCGAAGAATGCGTCGTTTTGGCGATACCGAATCTTTCCTGCATTTACTGGCACAAATTCGCGCAATCGCACCCGAAGCCGGCATTCGATCAAATGTGATTGTTGGCTTTCCGGGTGAGACCCAAGAAGAGTACGAAGAATTAATTAATTTCTTATCGAAAGCGCGCTTAGATGCGATTGGCGTCTTTGGTTATTCGGATGAGGATAAAACCGAAGCGCTGACCTTGCCGGATAAGGTGGATCAAGAGGTAATTAATTCACGAGTAGAACAACTTTCAACTTTGGTCGATCAGTTCATCTCAGAGCGGGCCCAAGAGCGCATAGGTCAACAAGTTCGAGTCTTGATTGAAGATGCCGAAAACCAAGAGGGACGTTCAGAGCACCAAGGTCCAGAAGTAGATGGCTCAACGGTCTTGCTAACTCGAACCAAATATCGCGTGGGCGAATACGTTAATGCCGTCGTGACTGATGTATCAGGAGTAGATTTAGTCGCAACACCGCTATGAAAATCTACAACCTGCCAAATGCGCTAACTGTTCTGCGAATCATCGCGACACCTTTTGGCGCTTATGCGCTTTTTAAGAATGGTGGCGATGACAATACTTGGCGGATAATCGCATGGACTATCTTCTTTGCCATCGGATTAACTGATTTCTTTGATGGTCGGCTAGCCAGATCTCGAAAAGAGATTACAAGTTTTGGCACCTTCCTAGATCCCGTAGCAGACAAGCTTGCGATCGGAACCGCGATGGTCGGACTTTCGATCCAAGGAAAACTCTGGTGGTGGGTCACAATTTTAATTTTGGTTCGTGAAGTTGGGGTAACGCTCCTTCGTCTTCTGGTTATAAAGAACGGGGTAATCCCAGCAAGCAAAGGGGGAAAACTCAAAGCGATGCTTCAGGGCTTTGGTGTTGGTTTTTACATATTGCCGCTCCCAACTTGGTTACACATTCCAAGGGATCTCTTAATGGCCGCAGCCATTGTCCTCACAATTACAACCGGCTTTGATTACTTCAAAAAGGCATTAAAAAAATGAAACCCAATTCAACAGCGGAATTAGTTGTAAAGCAGTTAACTAAATTGGGAAAGACGGTAGCTGTTGCCGAATCACTGACTGGCGGGGGACTTGGTTCGGCTATTACCGAAGTGCCGGGCTCATCAGAAGTATTTCTCGGCGGATTTGTTACTTACTCTGAAAAATCCAAGACAAAGTTTCTTGAAGTCGCAAAGCGGATTATTACCAAGCACACGGTGGTCTCGGAAGAAGTTGCAACCCAAATGGCTAAGAGTGCTAGAGAACAATTTGCCTCAGATTACGCAATCGCAACGACTGGTGTAGCTGGACCGGGTAAGGCCTATGGCCAAAGCGCAGGTACGGTTTGGGTGGCGATTGCCGATCGGAAAAATTGCTTCACAATTGCGCTAAATATTTCTGGCGACCGCGCCACGGTTCGAAATTCAACAATTGAGAGCGCGCTGGCGGCCTTTTCGCGTATTCTTAGCATGTGAGCCTCCTACGCACCCATATCGGTAGCACCTTGCGTGCCCAACGCGTTGCTCAAGGTCGCACCCTTCGCGATGTTGCAAAGAGCGCGCGCGTTTCACTTGGTTACCTTTCAGAGGTAGAACGTGGACAAAAGGAAGCTTCATCTGAACTTCTAAATTCCATCTGCACTGCTTTGGAATTACAGCTCTCAACAGTCATTACTGAAGTTGCGCTTGAACTAACCGCTAGCGCTGCTCCACAACTAACTGTTGTAGAAGACGCTGCTTAAATTTATTTTTGATTTTTTAGATGTCTACCCCTTCTCGCTCACGTAGCGCAATACTTAGCGGCGCAAAAATTGTTGTAGCCCAAGTTGGTTCTTATGAATCAAATATGATTGAAATTGCGGCCAAGGCACAAGTATCGCGCGCCACTGTTTACAACCACTTCGCTGACAAAGAAGAGATGATGCTCTCGCTCGTCGAGTCAGAGATATTGCGATTGGCTGAACTAGCAAAGGCAGCACCAGCCCCAAGTGAAGCTTTATTTCAACTTGCAACCGAAATTTCAAATGATCAAGCACTTGCCATGATGCGAAAGACTGATCCGCAAGATATTGCAAAATTTGTAACTGCCTCTGATCATCCGCTTTGGAAATTGGCTAATGAGTCAACGGAGCAAATCTTTGGAATCAAAAATTCTGGGTTGATTCTGCACTGGCTCTTAGCGCAAATTGGGGCACCGTTATCGGCTGCCGAGGCACGTCACCAAGCCGATCAAATTGCCAGCGCACTTTTGTAAATTGTGAGGAGAAGATGAAGAAGGCTGAGTTGTAGGAATGAGAATCACCGAGCTTCGAAATCGAATCACCGACTATTTCTCTGACCCAGATACTTACTCACGCGATATCGTTCATGCCGAACTTGGGGGAGTAACGGTTAACCAGGCTCTTGAGATTGGCCAGGAACCTGGCGATATTTGGAAGGCGATCGTTGCCCACAATCCCGATATGCCGGCGAAATTTCGTTAGCGTTACCGAAAATGCTCGCTATCATTTCTGCTTGGAATTCTTTTAAGGTTCTTCGGAGGTGGAGTTGGCAATAATCTCAGGGGTCGGGTTCCGACGTAAATTACTTTTAAAGCGCACGATTGCGCTAGCGCCCCTGATTGCAATTGTTTATTTCAGCACCTCTGGCGGTGCCTATGGTTTAGAGACTGCAGTGTCATCTTCTGGCCCAGGAATGACTTTAATTCTCCTCTGTCTAATACCGCTATTGCTTCCAGTTCCAATGTCACTAATGGCGGCAGAACTTGGTTCGGCGCTACCGCTTGAAGGGGGTTATTACGCCTGGGTAAAGGTAGCGATGGGAAACTTTGCCGGCTATATGGAGGCAATGCTTAGTTGGCTTGCATCATGGCTTGATACCGCGCTATACCCAGTGATTTTTGTCGATTATTTATCAGTCTGGTTTCCGCAAACCGCACGCGGCAAGCATGTACTTTTTTCCTTTTGGAATGGCGGCTTTTCAATCGATCTCCACTGGTTGATAGCAATTCTCATGATGATTCCAATAGCGTATTTGAACTCCAAGGGTGCCAAGTTGGTTGGTAAATTTTTGATCTTCGGGATGGCGATGGTTTTAATTCCAATTGCTGCATTAGTCGTTTTGGCTATGCCACATTTATTTGGAAACCATACGGCACATATTCTGACTCCAATTACTCTGGCCCACCAGTCAATCTGGAGTTCAGCAAGTGCCGGAATCGGCTTGATGATCTGGAGCTATGTTGGTTATGACGCTGCCTCTACTACCGGTGGAGAGATACAGAACCCAACAAAGTCTTATCCCAAGGCGCTCTTATTTAATGTCCCTTTTGTAATTATCGGCTACATCCTCCCAATGCTGGCCGGCCTTTCCTCTGGGCTTCATGGAAAGAACTTTGCTAATTGGCAAAACGGGGATTTCGCAAATGCCGGTGGCATTATTGGGGGAAGCTGGTTAAAGAACGCGTTGATTTTTGGCGCACTCTTCGGCCAGATTGGCCTATTTTCCTCCTACCTACTTTGTGTCTCGCGCCTTCCGCTGGTCTTGTCTGCGGATAATTACTTGCCCAGTTTTCTAACAAAGGTTAATCAGAAGACCGGGGCGCCAGTTCGGGCGATTATTCTTAATTGCGTTATTTTTTCGGTCTTTGTAGCGATGAACTTCCAGACCTTGATCGATGCCGATGTCATTTTCACACTCTTTGGCCTCATGCTCGAATTTGCTGCCTTGATCGTTCTTCGAAAGCGTTATCCAAAGATGCTGCGGCCATACAAAGTTCCATTTGGTTGGTTTGGCGTTATTGCTATCACAACCCCACCTACCTTGCTAACGCTCTGGATGTTGAAGGGCGCATTTACTGATGAGCCAATCGCATTCTGGATCGGGATCGGACTCTCGGCGCTCGCCGCTTTGGCCTATCCATTGATTCTTCGCTTCTACAAAAAAGATAAGCCAAATGCCGAGCTTGATACCAACGGAATCGATTTCGGTTCCGGGATCAAAACGGCCTCTGTTCTCTAACCGCTTCTAGATATCCCCTTTTCTCATTTCGGCGTGTCTGGGGCAAAAGTAGCCATTCGAACAGATGTTCGGGTACCCTTCAGTTATTCGCCCTAAAAAGCGGATATACCCAGCCTGAGCGGTTCCACACTTCCGCGAGAGCGCCAGCTCCGCCGTCGGTGGTCTTCCGTACCTTCAGGGTCGTGACTAACTAACTCGAAAGAGGGATAGAAGGTAAGTAAATGGCCAAAGAAGCGCCAGATAAGCAAGCCGAGAAAGCAAACTCGGATCGTACAAAAGCACTTGATAGTGCACTAGCCCAAATCGAGCGTCAGTTCGGCAAGGGATCAGTAATGAAGATGGGCGATCGTGGACCACAGGTTATGGAAGTTATTCCAACCGGTTCGGTTGCACTTGATATCGCACTTGGAATTGGCGGACTGCCTCGCGGCCGTATCGTTGAAATTTATGGACCTGAATCTTCAGGTAAGACAACTGTCGCGCTACATGCAATTGCAAATGCTCAACGCAATGGTGGCATCGCAGCATTTATCGATGCTGAGCACGCACTCGATCCAGAGTATGCCCGCAAACTTGGTGTAGATATTGATGCACTTCTTGTCTCACAACCAGATACTGGTGAACAAGCTCTAGAAATTATGGATATGTTGGTTCGCTCTGGCGCACTTGACATCATCGTTGTTGACTCGGTTGCAGCGCTAACACCACGCGCTGAAATTGAAGGCGAGATGGGCGACTCACATATGGGTCTCCAAGCTCGTTTGATGTCACAAGCGCTTCGTAAAATCACAGGTGCTTTGCATCAATCAAATACCACGGCAATCTTTATCAACCAGCTTCGCGACAAGATCGGTGTCTTCTTTGGAACCCCAGAGACAACTACCGGTGGTAAGGCACTTAAGTTCTACGCCTCAATTCGTCTAGATGTTCGTCGAATTGAAACCCTTAAGGATGGCCAAGATGCCGTTGGTAACCGCACCCGCGTCAAAGTTGTTAAGAACAAGATGGCCCCACCATTCAAGCAAGCAGAGTTCGACATCATTTACGGAACTGGAATTTCACGCGAGGGATCGCTCATCGATCTCGGTGTTGAAATTGGTATCGTAAATAAGTCTGGTGCTTGGTACACCTACAACGGTGACCAACTCGGTCAAGGAAAAGAAAATTCACGTAACTTCCTGATCGATAACCCAGATCTTGCCAACGATATCGAAACCAAGATCCGCGAACATTATGTTCCGGTTGTTGTCGATGCTGAATTAGTTGCTGCGATTGATGAAGTTGCCGCAGAGGTTGAGTTTTAATAACTCAATTAACAAATTAGCAAAGAACAAGAAGTAATAGCTGATCCCTACTCTTTCGCTCAGACAGCTGCCTTATACGCGCTAGCTCCTCGGGCAAAGAGTAGGGCTGAGCTTCATGCCCACCTCAAGAAGCGTGGGGTAGAGGATGAGATCGCCTCTTCGGTTTTAGATGATCTCGAACTCCAGGGCTTGCTTAACGATTTGGAATTTGCCCAAATATGGAGTGAATCGCGCCAGCGACAGAAGAAACTCTCAAAGCGGGTTATTGCCCAAGAGCTCCGAGTTAAGGGAGTTTCGCAAGATATCATCGATGAAACCATTGAAAAGATTGATGATGAGGATGAATACAAGATTGCCTTTGAACTAGCTTCTAGAAAATATCGCTCTTGTTCTCACCTAGACCAAGAAGTTATCTATCGTCGAATCTCTGGCCTCTTATCCCGTAAGGGCTATAACCATTCAATAACTGGTCGAATTATGCGGGAGTTGCTCGCTTCTTAAGCCTTACTTACTTCCGACTACGATTAGCCCATGATTCAAGGAGAGCGCACATTTGTAGTCGAAACATACGGCTGCCAAATGAATGCCCATGACACCGAAAGAATCTCTGGCCTTCTCTTGGATGCGGGATATGTTCAAGCGCTAGAAGGTAGCGACCCAGATCTGGTTGTTTTCAATACATGTGCAGTGCGCGAAAATGCAGATAACAAGTTGTATGGCAACCTTTCATTCTTAGCCCCGCGAAAGAAGAGCGATCCCAATTTTCAGATCGCTGTTGGCGGTTGTATGGCCCAGAAAGATCAAGATTCAATCATCAAGCGAGCTCCCTATGTTGATGTGGTCTTTGGAACACACAACATCGGATCATTGCCGGCGCTTTTAGAACGTGCGCGAATTGAAGAAGAATCACAAGTAGAGATCAAAGAGTCACTCGAACATTTTCCATCGACGCTTCCAGCACGTCGTCATTCGGCATTTAGTGCCTGGGTTTCAGTTTCCGTCGGATGCAATAACACCTGCACCTTCTGCATTGTTCCGTCACTCCGTGGTGTCGAGAAAGACCGTCCGGCCGATGACATTTTGAAGGAAGTTCGGGCTTTGGTGGATCAAGGAGTAATTGAAATTACCTTGCTTGGCCAAAATGTAAATGCCTACGGCGTTGAATTTGGCGATCGTGGCGCCTTTGCGAAGTTACTTCGAGAATGCGGCAAGGTCGATGGTTTAGAGCGAGTGCGATTCATGTCGCCGCACCCACGAGATTTCACCGACGATGTAATTGAGGCAATGGCGCAAACTTCAAATGTAATGCCGCACCTGCACATGCCTTTGCAGTCTGGTTCAGATCGGATTCTGGCTTCAATGCGACGTTCCTATCGCACGGAAAAGTACCTAGGAATTATTGAAAGAGTTCGTAAAGCAATTCCGAATTCGACGATAACAACCGACATTATTGTCGGATTCCCAGGCGAGAGCGATGAAGATTTCCAAGCCACCATGGATATTGCCAAGGAAGTTAAGTTTCTAGCGGCATATACCTTTCAATATTCAAAGCGTCCAGGCACTCCAGCAGCCACCATGCCGGATCAAATTTCGGATTCGGTTATGAAGGAACGGTATGACGCGCTTCATAAATTGCAACAAGATTTATCCCACCAAGTAAATGAAGAAGTAGTTGGTCAAGTTCAAGAAGTTTTAGTTGCTGATTACGAAGGCCGAAATGATCAAGATCAATCACGAATGACTGGCCGGACCAAAGATTTTCGATTAACCCACTTCGCGGTTGATCCAAAGAATTCGCCACGTCCGGGAGATGCTGTTGAAGTTAAAATCTCAAAAGCGGCACCGAATTTTATTCTTGCTGAAGATTTGCCAATTTCGATACGTAAAACCCGAGGCGGGGATGCAACTACAGCAAGAGCGGCACAGATGGGGCCACAACCAATAATGGTTGGGATGCCAACCCTTTCACAGTTAAAGGCCCGCGCTTAGTGGTTGCAAAGCTTGTTGTAATTTGTGGTGCAACTGCGACTGGCAAAAGTGATTTAGCAATTGAAATTGCCAAAGAGATTGGCGGGGAAATCGTTAATGCCGATTCCATGCAGGTTTACAAGGGAATGGATATCGGAACCGCGAAGGTGCCGGTCTCACAGCGTGAAGGAATAGAACACCATTTACTGGATTTAGTAGATGTAAAAACCGATGTCACAGTCTCTTGGTACCAAGAAATCGCACGAGCAAAGATCGATGAAATTAACGCTCGGGCAAAGAGCGCAGTAGTGGTTGGTGGAACCGGCCTTTACATCAAGGCCATCCTTGATGATTTGAATTTCCCGGATACCGATCCGCAGGTTCGCGAGCGAATTACTAAAGAGGGAGAGGCTCTTGGTAATGATGGGTTGCATGAAAAACTTGCCAAGCTTGATCCAGCCGCAGCCTTAGCCATTCCGAAAGAGAATGTAAGGAGAGTTATTCGCGCCCTAGAGGTTATCGAGATTAGCGGTAAACCATTCACTGCAAATTTACCGCGCGAAAATTCGACCAAATATCCAAAGGCAATTCAATTTGGTTTGGTGATGGATCGCGAGAGCCTAAATGAAAGAATCGATTTGCGAGTTGAAAAGATGTGGTCACAGGGCTTTGTCTCTGAAGTTGAGGAATTGATTAATGCTGGAATGCTCGAAGGGCGGACTGCGCAAGCAGCGATCGGCTATGCCCAAATCATTCGATTTAAACATGGAATTTTTTCCGAGGCCGAAGCGAAAGAAGATACGGCTAGAGCTACCCGCCAATATGCCCGGCGTCAGGAAACGTGGTTTAGCAAGGATGCCCGCATTAAATGGATTAAGCCTGGTTCAGTGGCCGAACGCCTAAATACGATACTTCCCGATATTCTGCGCGTGGAGGATAAATGATCGGTACCTATGGGCATGGCACGCATAATGACTTTGTTGTGACCTTTGATCCCGATAACAAAAATGAATTACAGGCAGAACAAATTGCCCGAATCTGCAATCGAAAAACTGGAATTGGTGCTGACGGTTCAATTCGAATAATTAAGCAAGATGGCAAATGGTTTATGGATTATCGAAATGCCGATGGCTCGCTGGCCGAAATGTGTGGCAATGGAATTCGAGTAATGGCTAGATATCTAGTTGAACGCGGACACCAACCTGCGGGAATTTTTCCAATCAACACCCGCGCCGGAATGAAATACCTTGCAGTCCCGGAGAAAGACGATATCTCGGTAAACATGGGGAAAGTCGAAGAGCTTTATGGCGAGATTGAAGTTAGCGCCAATGGAAAAAGCTGGACCGGATACAACATAAATGTTGGAAACCCACATGCAGTTGTATTCGTAGATGATGTTGCCGATGCGGGCGATTTGTTGACGGCGCCTAGCGTTTCACCAGAGGATGAATATCCAGATGGCGTAAATGTTGAATTCGTGCAAAAACTTTCAAATGGCGAATTAGCAATGCGGGTTCATGAGCGTGGAGTTGGAGAAACTAAATCTTGCGGCACCGGAACTTGCGCGGTTGCTCTGGCCGCGACTTTGGAAAGCAAAGGCCAACTGCCAGCAAAATGGATAATTAATCCGCCTGGCGGGCGTTTAGTTGTAGATATCGATGGCCATAGCAATGCAACACTTATAGGACCAGCTGTTCTTATCGAAGATTATGATTTGAGTAAATATCTGTGAGTGACCCAAGGGATCCACAAGACAAGTTTGAAAAGATCGATATCGATCAATTAATTGCCGAATCTTCTAGAGCTGCAGCCGAGTTTGATGCCGCAGAAGTTCACCAAGAAAACTGGGAAGCCAACCAAGCTGATTTAAAAGATCGCCAAGCACTTCGAAGGGTTGCGGGGCTTTCTACCGAACTTGAAGATATCTCCGATGCTGAATACCGCCAACTGCGCCTTGAGAAAGTTGTTCTAGTTGGAGTTTGGACCGAAGGAACTTCGCAAGATGCCGAGAATTCATTAAAGGAATTGGCAGCGCTAGCGGAGACCGCTGGTTCACAAGTAATGGATGGCTTGATTCAAAGACGCGACAAGGCCGACCCAGCAACCTTCATCGGATCTGGAAAAGTTCTGGAACTTAGACAAGCCGTTATCAATACTGGCGCCGATACCGTTGTCTGCGATGGTGAATTATCACCAGCGCAACTGAGAAATTTGGAACAGAAAGCAAAAGTTAAAGTAATCGATCGAACCGCTTTGATTCTCGACATTTTTGCGCAACATGCAAAGAGTCGCGAAGGTAAAGCTCAGGTCGAATTGGCGCAGATGACCTACCTGCTTCCTCGTCTTCGCGGTTGGGGTGATTCACTTTCACGTCAGGCCGGTGGAATTGGTGGTCGCGGCCCTGGTGAAACCAAGATCGAAACCGATCGCCGTCGTATCAATGACAAGATGGCGAAGTTGCGCCGTGAAATTAAAGAGATGAAAGTATCTCGCGATACCAAACGTCAGGAAAGACGGAAAAATAATATTCCTTCAGTATCAATTGCCGGTTACACCAATGCCGGTAAATCCTCGTTAATGAACCGTTTAACTGGGGCAGGCGTGCTTGTTGAAAACGCACTCTTCGCCACCTTGGATCCGACCGTTAGAAAAGTAACAACCGAAGATGGTCGAATTTATACACTATCGGACACAGTTGGTTTTGTGAGACACCTGCCGCATCAATTAATTGAAGCATTTAAATCAACTCTCGAAGAAGTTTCTGGCTCCGATTTAATTGTTCACGTTGTTGATGGCTCGCATCCGGATCCCAAAGAACAAATTCGCGCAGTTCGTGAAGTTATAAATGAAATTGGCGGGGGAGATATCCCAGAAATAATTGCAGTAAATAAAGCCGACATTGCACCACCAGAAACGATCATGCAATTACTTCGCGAGGAACCAAATAGTTATGCCTTCTCGGCACGAACTGGCTTTGGCGTTGAAACTTTGCTTAAGGCAATCGAGAGCTCGTTACCACGGCCGCGAGTTGAAATAAATACCGTTATTCCATTTAACCGAGGCGATTTGGTTTCGGCAATTCACGAACGTGGCGAAATCCTTTCTGAGGAATACTTACCGGAAGGCACCCAGATCCACGCAATGGTTGACGGTGCAATCGCCAAAGCTCTAGAGAGATTGGGCTAGTCATGTCGATGATTCCAGTTGAAGAAGTCGTTTCAGAGTTACAACGTGGTGGATTAATCATTGCGCCAGTTGAACACAGTTATGTCTTACTTTGTGATGCGTTCAATCAAGTTGCGGTAAAGCGCCTGCATGAATTGCGGGGAGATGCGCCAGGAATTGCAGCCCAAGTAATCATTGGTGACGTAAGAACCCTCTCTGGAATCGCTCAAGGCATAACCGAGGAGATGACGGAACTAGCGAAAGAATTCTGGCCGGGACTTCTCACTTTGAATCTCCAACCAAACGCAACATTGAATTGGGATTTGGGAGATGGCGGAGCGCTCGGCGAAATCGCAGTTCGGATTCCAAAGCAAGATTATTTGAATCAACTCTTAATTAAGAGTGGACCACTAGCTATGGCGAGTGCGAGCAAAGTTGGTACCGGCTCTGCGTTACTTTTAGATCCAAGATCAGAGATCTGCCAAGGCGCCGATTTAATTATTGATATTGGAGAATTATCGGCCGGGCCGCTCTCAACCATCGTTCGTGCCAGCATTATCGGCAGACCGAGCCCGCTTGAGATCTCCCGTGTTGGGGCAATCACATTGGATGAAATCGCGGCAATCGTGCCCGAGATTAAGGTGGCTACGGCATAGGCTTACCCCATGTCTGATCAAACTTTTTACGGCCCAGATTTCACAGCGCTTCAAAGCCAGGACCCAGATATCGCTTCGGTTCTTCTAAGCGAATTAGAGCGTCAGCGCAATGGTTTGCAATTGATTGCGAGCGAAAACTTCACCTCTCCAGCAGTCCTTGCCGCAATGGGATCGACGCTTTCAAATAAGTATGCCGAAGGCTATTCAGGCAAGCGTTATTACGGTGGCTGCGAAGAAGTAGATAAGGTCGAAACAATTGGTATCGAACGCGCTAAAGCGTTATTCGGTGCAGAGCATGCGAATTTACAACCACACTCAGGTGCAAGTGCAAACGTTGCGGTTTACCAAGCATTCACTAAGCCGGGGGATACCGTCCTTGCGATGTCACTTCCACATGGCGGCCACTTAACCCACGGATCAAAAGTTAACTTCTCGGGCAAGTGGTTCAACATTGTTTCTTATGGAGTTCGCCAAGATAATGAATTAATTGATTATGACGAACTACGAGATTTAGCGATTGCAAATAAGCCGAAGATGATTTGTAGCGGTGCAACTGCTTACCCGAGTTTGATCGACTTCGAAAAAGTACGCGCTATTTGCGATGAAGTTGGCGCGATTATGTGGGTGGATGCGGCTCACTTCATTGGTCTAGTAGCTGGTAAGGCGATTCCTTCACCAGTTCCATACGCCGATGTAGTTTCTTTCACAACTCACAAAGTTCTGCGTGGCCCACGCGGCGGCATGATTTTGAGTAAGGCCGAGCATGCGCCAGCAATTGATAAGGCGGTCTTCCCTGGAATGCAGGGTGGTCCAATCATGAGCATTGTTGCGGCAAAGGCGGTTGCGCTAAAGGAAGCAGCAACAACCGAATATCAAAACTACGCAAAGAGTGTCATCGCCAATGCCCAGGAACTTGCATCTGGATTGGTTGATGAAGGAATGCGCGCAGTTTCCGGCGGAACCCAAACCCACTTAGCGCTCATTGATATTCGTTCAACTGGCGTTACTGGCAAGGTAGCCGATGAGCGCTGCGGAAACTCTGGAATTACGTTGAATAAGAATGCAATTCCTTACGACCCAGAAACCCCAGCGGTAACAAGTGGTATTCGCGTCGGATCTCCTTCAACAACCACCCAAGGCATGGGTAAGCCAGAGATGCGCCAAATAGCTTCACTAATTGCTCGTGCAATTAAGGATGGCGGCGATGATTCAAAGGCAGCGCAGATTCGCGGCGAAGTTAAATCACTTTGCGCGAAGTTTCCGGTTTATCCAAGATAATTAAATAGTCCTTTATGCGCGAGTATTTATTCACAATTGCACTTTGTGCGACTCTGTGTTTTCTAATTACTCCGTTCATTAAAGAACTTGCAATGAATGCTGGCGCCTTTATGCATTTGCGTTCGCGCGATGTTCATAAAGCAGTGACACCTCGCTGGGGTGGACTTGCAATGTGGATTTCAATGTCAATCACCTTATTGATTGTCGATCATCTCCCATTGGTCTCCAAGTCATATGGCCGCGAAGCATCTGGAATCTTCCTTGCCGGGACCTTCATTATGTTGCTTGGCGCCTTGGATGATCGCTATGACTTAGATTCAATTACTAAGTTTGCTGGTCAAGCCCTTGCCGCAGGAATTTTATTATTGCACGGGGTGCAAATTCTCTGGCTGCCAATAAATGGAATTTATATTCTGCCCTCAAATATTGGACAACTCCTAACAATTTTCTTTGTGATGGTTGTAATCAACGCAGTTAATTTTGTCGATGGTCTCGATGGCCTAGCAACGGGAATTGTGGCAATTTGCGCCACATCATTCTTTGCTTATTCCTATCTTTTGGCCGTTGTGAATGGCTTTAATCGTGCCGGCGCCCCATCGCTAATAACCGCAGTTCTTATTGGAATGTGTGTCGGGTTCTTGCCGCATAATTACCATCCAGCCCGAATTTTCATGGGGGACTCGGGGGCGATGTTCCTTGGCCTTCTACTTTCGGCTGCTGCGATAAACCTAACCGGTCAGATTGATGCAAATGCCATTACAAATAAGGGTTCTGGCTTCACGCTACTTCCATTGTTACTTCCATTCGCGGTACTCGCAATCCCGTTACTCGATTTAGGTATGGCAATTGTTCGTAGAACTAGGGCAGGGCGTTCGCCTTTCGCAGCGGATAGCGAACATATGCACCACCGACTTTTGGATATGGGAAATAGTCACCGCCGGACGACAGTAATTCTTTATGCCTGTACCGCATTTTTTGCAGTTCCTCCTGTTGTTGCAGCCTTCCTGCCCTTATGGAGCGCGCTCTTGGTCGGCATAGTTATCTTAGGATTTATCATCTTTTTAATACGAGAAACTTTAGGAAAGAGCCGAATAAATCCAAATAACAAAGTTTTGGATAATGCAAAAAGGTCAGTAGAAGTCAGCAGAAAGAAGTAGATGAATTGAGTAATCAAGTGAGTTCTGAAGAAAAACTATGGCGCGGCGCCGTAGTTCCGGCCCTACTAATTGCATTGCTATCGATAGTTATTGGAACTTTGGTAAAACACACACCGGGGCTTTGGGGCGCGCTGCTCGGAAGTGTCACAGTTATTCTTTTCTTCTCTGTACACCTTCTAATTGCCAAAATTTCAAAAGATTTAGATCCAATGGCCACCATGGCACTAGCCATGTTCTCTTACTTCGCCAAAGTAATTTTGATGGGCGCATTTTTATTGGTTGTAACCAAGACAACTTCGCCAAGCACGGTAAACCGAGCGAGCTTTGCCACCAGCGCCCTTTGTATTACCGCGGCCTGGCTTGCGGGGGAGATCCGTGCATTCCTGAAGTTGCGCTTAACCCTAGATGTAGCCCACACTGACCCAAGCAAGAAGTAGTACCGAGCTAAATTAGAGAAGGGGATCTCATGGCTAGCAATGAAGAAGGCGCACTCTGGTCCATCTTTGGATATCTGATCTCTGGCCTTGTGATCTGGGGCGGCATTGGCTTTGGTCTAGATAAGTGGCTTCACACACATTTCTTTTTGCTCGGCGGTTTAGTTCTTGGCGCTGGTGCTTCGCTATACCTCGTCTGGCTTCGCTTCGGTCGCCAATAGTCCGTTTTAGGTGCACCTATTCCAATTTAGTTCCAATTTAGTTCCAATTTAGTCCAATTTCGTCCAATTCCAGGACCGGCATCAGCCCGGTGATTTATAAAGGGATTGTTATGCGCCGAGTTTTGGTTTTTGCCCCGCGCCTAATAGTGTTGCGCCGTCTTCCCAAAGATCTTAAGTATTAGGAGTGCCTGTGCTCGGGTTAGCTTTTGCCAAGGGTGGCGGATTCGTCCCACCTAGCACTGCCGACTTTAATTTGCCTCCAGCAATTGGGAACAATCCATATACAACAAAACCAATCTTTTTGGTTCTGCTTTCGGTCGTTTTAATTTCAGTCTTCTTTATTGCAGCATCTCGCAAAGCACTTGTAGTTCCCAGCAAGTTCCAATTCGCAGGTGAAAGCATTTACGGCTTTGTGCGCAACAGCATCGGTGAAGAAATCATCGGACATGAGTTCATGCGCTTTGTCCCATTTTTATTCACGCTATTTACCTTTATCTTGACCAATAACGTTTTCGGAATCATTCCGTTACTTCAATTCCCAGCGATGTCTCATGTGAGCTTCCCATATGTTCTCGCCGGTTTCTCATTTGTAATTTTCCACTGGGTTGGAATTAAGAAGCAAGGTCTTGGAAAGTATTTGAAGGGCATTGCATTTATGCCGGGCGTTCCAAAAGCCGTTTACATTCTTCTAACTCCTATCGAAGTTGCAACATTTTTCTTGGTTCGCCCACTAACCCTTTCGCTCCGGTTGTTTGCAAATATGTTTGCCGGCCACCTTTTGTTGCTTGTGTTTATTATGGGTGGCGATCACTTGATTCGCGGAGTAATCGGGCTAAAGATCATTGCCCCATTTGCCTTCGCATTTGGAATTGGCATGACCTTCTTTGAATTCATGGTCCAATGTTTACAGGCTTACATCTTCACTCTTCTTACAGCGCTCTTCATTGCAGGAGCATTGGCGGACGAACACTAAATTTCAAAACCAAACTCAATAACTCCCGTTATTGAGTCAAACGAACAGAAAGGCAACACAATGAAAGGCACACTCAACCTGGTCGGTTATGGCCTATCAGCAATCGGACCTGCAATCGCAACCGGAATGATCTTCGCCGCATACATCAGCGGTGTAGCTCGTCAACCAGAAGCTCGCAGCGTTCTACAACCAATCGCTTTCCTTGGCTTCGCACTTGCTGAAGCTTTGGCGCTATTCGGTCTCGTACTAGCTTTCGTTCTCTAATCATGAGCTTGCGTACAACAGCAGCGGAGGCAGCGGCTAATCCGCTAATTCCGCATACCGCAGAGTTGATTGTTGGCTTTATCGCCTTCACGCTCCTCTTCTTGGTGCTTAAGTCACGAGTTGTGCCAATGTTTGAAAAAGCATTCGCTGCTCGCACCGAAGCAATCCAAGGCGGTATGGAGAAAGCCGAAAAGGCGCAACGCGAGGCAGAGATTGCTCTTGAGAAGTACACCCTTCAATTAACCGAAGCGCGTGCTGAAGCACAGAAGATTCGTGAAGAAGCACGAGTTCAAGGTGCAGCAATCATTGAAGATCTCCGTGGAAAGGCTCAAGAAGAGGCAGCACGCATTACTGCAGCAGCTACCGCTTCTATCGAAGCCGAACGCCAACAAGCTATTTCCTCACTTCGTAATGAAGTTGGAACTCTTGCAACAGAACTTGCTTCAAAGATTGTCGGAGAGGCGTTGGATGACCAGGTTCGTCAATCACGCATTGTCGACCGCTTCTTAGATGATTTGGAGAAGAGCAAGTAATGATCATTCTTGGTGGAAGTAGTCGTCAGTCGCTAGCGGGCCTTCGGGTAACGCTAGATGAAAAGCTCAAGGGCTTATCGGCTGCCGACTGCTCTGCCATTTCTACTGATCTATTTGCAGCGCTTCTAGCAATTGATTCATCGATTGGTTTGCGTCGCGCGCTTACTGACCCAGCTCGCGATGGTGCATCTAAAGCAGAGTTAATTTCCGATTTGTTTAAGTCATCAATAAAAGCGCCAGCCCTTTCACTTCTCGCTGCTGCTGTAGAACTTCGCTGGTCATCGCCAGTAGAACTCGCTGATGCAATTGAACAAATTGCAGTTGAAGCTGAGGCCTCTGCGGCAAATATCGGAGATCAATTGGATCGCGTTCAAAGCGAAGTCTTTGAATTCTCAAGATTGTTAATCGAGAATCCAGATCTACGCCAAGCGCTAAGCACAAATGCAGATTCAACTAAGCGCAAGCAAGAACTTCTTAACTCTATTTTTGCTTCAAAGTTTTCCGCCCATACCAGCGCTTTGCTAGCCCATAGCGTTGAAGGCCGTCGCAGCCGCAGTATCGAAAAGACAATCTCTTCATACTCACATGCTGTTACCGCTCGTCGTAATCGCGTTAATGCACACGTACGTGCCTCAATTGCGCTTACCGATGCCCAAAAGAAGAAATTAACGGATTCACTAACTAAGCAGATTGGGCAACCAGTCCACTTAAATATCGAGATCGACCCATCCGTAATTGGGGGAGTTGCGATTCGATTTGGTGATGAAGTTATTGATGGAACTATTTCAAAGAGATTAGTCGAGGCGAGCCAAGCGCTCGTTTCATAAAGAATAAATGGATTTCAGGGCCACAAGATGTGGCGCTGAATTAGTTGAAGGAGAGAAAGATGGCGGAACTCACGATCCGGCCCGAGGAGATCAGTAGCGCGCTTGCAAAGCACGTTGCTTCTTACAACCCGGGTGCAGCAGCACGCGATGAGATCGGTACCGTAACTCAAGCTGGCGATGGAATCGCTCGTGTTGAAGGCCTGCCTTCAACAATGACCAACGAACTACTTAAGTTCGAAAATGGCACCTTGGGATTGGCACTGAACCTAGATGTTCGCGAGATCGGTGTAGTTATCCTCGGTGAATACACTGGAATTGAAGAAGGAACATCAGTTAGTCGTACAGGTGAAATTCTCTCCGTACCTGTCGGCGACGGATTTCTTGGTCGCGTAGTTGATCCACTTGGTCGTCCAATCGACGGCAAGGGCGAGATCAAGGCCGAAGCACAACGTGCGTTAGAACTTCAGGCGCCATCGGTTGTACAACGCCAACCAGTTAAAGAGCCAATGCAAACTGGTATCAAAGCTATCGATGCGATGACCGCGATTGGTCGTGGACAGCGTCAGCTAATCATTGGTGACCGCCAGACTGGTAAGACTGCAATTGCAATCGACACCATCATCAACCAGAAGGAAAACTGGAAGAGTGGCGATCCAAAGAAGCAAGTTAAATGTATTTATGTTGCTATTGGTCAAAAGGGTTCAACTATTGCATCTGTTAAGGGCGCTCTAGAAGAAGCTGGCGCAATGGAGTACACAACAATCGTTGCATCTCCAGCATCTGACCCAGCAGGTTTCAAGTACCTAGCTCCTTACACCGGTTCTGCAATTGGTCAGCACTGGATGTACAAGGGCGAACACGTTCTAATTATTTTTGATGATCTTTCAAAGCAAGCCGAGGCTTATCGTTCGGTATCGCTATTGCTACGCCGACCACCAGGTCGCGAAGCGTACCCAGGTGACGTTTTCTACTTACACTCACGTTTGCTAGAACGTTGCGCAAAGCTTTCTGATGAATTAGGTGGCGGTTCGATGACCGGCCTACCAATCATCGAAACAAAGGGAAATGACGTTTCTGCATTTATCCCAACCAACGTAATTTCGATTACCGATGGTCAGTGCTTCCTTGAAACAGATCTCTTCAACGCCGGTGTACGTCCAGCGATCAACGTAGGTATTTCGGTTTCTCGCGTTGGTGGTTCAGCGCAGACCAAGGCGATCAAGAAGATTGCTGGTCGTCTACGTCTTGACCTAGCGCAGTATCGCGAACTCGAAGCTTTCGCAGCATTCGGCTCTGATCTTGATGCTGCTTCAAAGGCACAACTAGAGCGCGGTGCGCGAATGGTTGAACTTCTAAAGCAAGGTCAATATTCACCTTACTCAGTTGAACGTATGGCTGCCTCGATTTGGGCTGGAACAACTGGCAATATGGATTCAATTCCAGTTGCAGATATCCGCCGTTTTGAAAGCGAATTCCTAGATTTCATTGGTCGCGAGCGTCCAAAGATTTTCGAAGTAATCGCAGCAACCAAGGAACTTTCAGATGACACCGTTGCATCACTTCAAGAAGCAATTGATACCTTCAAGTCTCAATTCCAAGTCAGCGGTGCTAAGTAACTCATGGGTGCTCAACTACGCGTTTATCGCCGCCGAATGCGTTCGGTCAAGGCGACAAAGAAGATTACGAAAGCAATGGAGTTAATTTCTGCTTCTCGTATTCTTAAAGCTCAACAACGTGTAGCTGCTTCATCCCCATATGCAGATGAATTAACAAATGCAGTTACTGCAGTTGCAACTTTCTCAAACACAGTTCACCCATTAACCACGCCATCTGATTCACCACGTCGCGCCGCAGTTCTTGTAATTGCAGCCGACCGTGGAATGGCCGGGGCATATTCAAATGCCGCGATCAAGGAAGCGGATTCATTACTAACTTCTATTAGAGAACGTGGACTTGCAACCGAGGCCTACTTGGTCGGTCGCAAGGCGGTTAACTTTTATCGCTTCCGTGGCCGTGCAATTGCCGGTTCATGGACTGGGTTCTCTGATAACCCAACCTATGAACATGCCAAGGAAGTTTCTGAATCACTTATTACTGCTTTTGCGGCAAATTCAGAGACCGAGAGCCATGGCGTTGATGAATTACATATTGTTTATACCGAATTTAAATCAATGATCACTCAGTTGCCAGTTTCCTTCCAACTCTTGCCACTTGAGATTGATGAATCAGCTAAGCCAGAGGGCTTGCTACCAATGTATGAATTCGAACCTGGCGCAGGAGAGGTTTTGAGTTCACTCCTACCTCGCTTCGTTGAGGCTCGAGTGTTTAATGCGATGTTGCAATCTGCAGCTTCAGAACATGCCGCTCGTCGTCGTGCGATGAAGTCAGCAACAGATAATGCAGATGAATTAATTAAATCTTTAACCCGACTTGCAAATGCAGCCCGCCAGGCTGAGATTACGCAAGAGATCAGTGAAATCGTCGGCGGCGCAGATGCGCTTGCCTCAGCTAGCGCAGGGAGCGAATGATGTCAGCAACTACTCAAACAAAGAACGGTCGCGTAGCTCGCGTCATCGGTCCGGTGGTGGATATTGAATTCCCATCAGATGCGATGCCAGAGATCTTCAACGCCCTCACCGTCGAGGTAACACTCGGTGGCGAGAAGCGAAAGCTGACCCTGGAAGTTGCACAACACATTGGCGATAACCTCGTCCGTGCGATCTCGATGCAACCAACCGATGGCATGGTTCGCGGTGCAGCAGTTACTGACTCAGGCGCTGCGATCTCAGTTCCAGTTGGCGATGTAACAAAGGGCCACGTATTTAATACTCTTGGCGAATCACTAGATGTTCCAACCTCTTCATTAGATATTAAAGAGCGTTGGCCAATTCACCGTACTGCACCTGCCTTCGATCAACTCGAGTCAAAGACCGAGATGTTCGAAACCGGAATTAAAGTTATCGATCTTCTAACACCATATGTACGTGGTGGAAAGATCGGTCTATTCGGTGGTGCTGGTGTAGGTAAGACAGTTTTGATTCAAGAAATGATTTATCGTGTAGCCGAAAACTTTGGTGGTGTATCTGTATTCGCCGGTGTTGGTGAACGTACCCGTGAAGGTAACGATCTATTCCTTGAAATGACCGAGACTGGCGTTATCAATAAGACCGCCTTGGTCTTCGGCCAGATGGATGAACCACCTGGAACTCGTCTACGCGTTGCACTTTCAGCGCTAACCATGGCGGAATACTTCCGCGATGTTCAGAAGCAAGATGTGCTGCTATTCATCGATAACATTTTCCGTTTCACCCAAGCAGGTTCGGAAGTTTCAACACTTCTAGGCCGTATGCCTTCAGCTGTGGGCTACCAGCCAACACTTGCTGATGAAATGGGTCAACTACAGGAGCGCATCACTTCTACACGTGGTCACTCGATTACATCAATGCAGGCAATTTATGTTCCTGCCGATGACATCACCGACCCAGCTCCTCACACAACATTCGCCCACTTGGATGCAACAACTGTGTTGTCTCGTCCAATCTCAGAACTTGGTATCTACCCAGCGGTGGATCCACTTGACTCAACATCACGTATTTTGGATCCGCGCTACATTGGCGAACACCACTTCCGTGTTGCAAACCGAGTTAAGCAAATTCTTCAGCGCTACAAGGATCTTCAAGACATCATTGCAATCCTTGGTATCGATGAACTTTCTGAAGAAG
>Ga0214202_1000299_pt1 | contig 20966 bp, 13 predicted proteins | sample TroBogEpilimnion_9_FD_153040 | JGI IMG/M metagenome (GOLD analysis project Ga0214202, IMG submission 153040) | Freshwater microbial communities from Trout Bog Lake, WI - 03JUN2009 epilimnion | ecosystem: Environmental > Aquatic > Freshwater > Lake > Epilimnion/Euphotic zone | place: Trout Bog...
CGGGTCCAGTACCGTTTCCACAACTCGCAGACGTCCAGGAGCCCTGACGCCCAGCAGGCCCACGGATGCATCTTGCCCACGTCCCAAAGGTCGGTGGAGAGGAGGGACCACGGCTTGACTAGGGTGAAGTGAAGGATCCGGATGGGCGCCGTGCTCCACCACTGGGGGTCGCAGAACTTGGTCTTGACATTGGTGTTGTACTCCATGGGCAGCTCCAAAAACTCATGCTCTTGTCTTTTTTGAAACACGGACCAAACGAGCCTGGGGAAGTCGTCCTCGGTGTAGTTGAGGTGCCTCCTCCTTTTTTGCATCCGGAGATAGGTGAGGGGCGAGGGGATCAGCAGCAGGACCGCTGTGCTGAGCACGGTGTGCGACGGGCAGAGCGACCGCGAGACAGCGCCCAGGGTCTTGTTGGACGAGAGGAGGTGGGGAAAGTACGTGGTGAAGAGGTTGGAAGGATCCCCAACCATGAGGGTATCCAGGCTCAAGAGCGCCACGGCCTTGTACTGCGTCAGTCTCCACGCGAGCAGCTCTGTGATGTTCGCTTGGCCATCCACATAGCAAACCATCCACCCATTATGCTGAACAACGAGGAGGGGCAGCGTCGTGATGACCACCATGTCGAGGTTGGTGTGGGCCTGAATGCTGTTGCCCAGCGCCTTGACCGCAGGCTGGTAGAAGGGCGACCGCCCGGTGCCCTCGCTCGTCACCACGCTCACAATGGCAAAGTCTGTGGTGGACACGACCGTGTTTCGGCAGATGGAGAGCCTCGACGGTGAGGCGGCGGGGGGAAAGCGCACGCCCTGTGCGTCCTGGGTCCCAAGGACAAGGAGCTCTGCATAGCTGTTCAGGGAGATGATGAAAACGAGGCAGAGGGCGGAGACCCAGACGACCGCCGAGTAAAAGCAGGAATCGGCCCCCCTTCGTCGCTTCTTCTGACGCGGGGCTATCATCCATGCTGATCTGAAGGCGATATTTAAAGTCCAGAGCGAAATAAGCACCAAGAGCCCACGGCTCATAGCCTCTGCAGCTTGCGCTTCCGGTTGGATACATAGTAAAACGTAGAGGAGTCCTTGAGCATCACTCTCTGCTTCGAGTTCAAAACTCGGATGATCAGCTCGTGCTGGTCCGCGGTCTTGGCCACGAGGATGCCCTCGATGCGGATGGGGCTCGCCGACTGGATAAAGTGCATCTGATCCATGTCCACCTCAAACTCCTCGTTGGAAAGCTGTCCCTTGATGAGGAAGTGGGTCGGCTGCAACGGGGGAATCACGACCTTGTACGCCACACACAGGTCGAGGGAGCAGAGGGCCGACAAAATGCCGCTGAGGAGGCACTCGTCGTCTTCGGAGATATCCTGTGGCAGCTCAAAGTCGGGGGTCTTCTCATCCATCGTCGTTGTTATCTCCCCCCGCCGGCCTTTTTTTATATACGTGGCGCGCTGGCATCAGGCGCTGCTAGGCCATCTTGATGTCGCGGAGGGGTCTGCTTCCGCCGGCGCGGCGAAGGCACGCAAAGTAGATGACAAGGACCATCAGGATGGCCACCAGCACCCCACCAACCACACCCGAGACGAGGATGACGAGGGCCACTCCTCCGTCATTATTCCCTGCTTTACCTGCTCCAGATGTGTTCAGGGCGGTGTTGGAGGACGAGGAGGAGGAGGACACGCCGTAGGACACCATGGTGTTGGACATGAAGGCCGGCTGGGAATGCTCCTGGAGCTGGGGACTCTGTGCCTGCTGGAGAAGCCTGCGGCCCTGCGCTACCGGCCCCTGCTGTATGGCGCAGGGGAGCCAGTACCTATGAAAGTTTTTGTTGATGAGGAAGCGGCAGGGAGAGGCCTGTAGCCAGGCCATGGTGACGTTGGAAATGCCGCAGGCCTCGGCGTTGGCAAGCAGGGGGGTTGGCATGTATTTGAGCGTGGCGTCCACGAGCGTCGAGGTGGGGAGGGACCACGCGAGCATGTACTCCTCGGAAACGCCAGAGGAAAAATTCCTCCCTGTGCGCGCATTGGCCTGGGCGATGAGTTGGGGGACGCGCTGCTGCTCTTCGGGTGGAAGGGGCATCTGCGCCTCCAAGTAATCCGCCTGCATGTTGTAGGGCTGATACCCCGAGACTACCCCCGTGGTGGTGGTGCATGGGAAGCCCTTGCTCAACAGATAAAAATTGGTCAGGGTGTTGAGGGTGTCCTGCGTGACCGCCTTGTTCACAATGTGGACCATCTGCGTATAGGGCGGGCTCTGAAAGGAGGATTGCAGGAGCCGCCTCCTGCTTCCGCTGGAGAAGCCCGTGCATTGCATCTGGGCGCTGACGCTCTGTGGTGGCGCGGTGGCGGTGGCGGTGGCGGCGGAGCAGGGCAGGCAGGTTGTGCCCACGGACCCAAAGTAGCCATGGGGGCACAGGATCGCGTGGGTCGCCCTGCAGTAGCCCGGGTTATGGATATCCATCAGCACGATTCCCTTGAGGCTTATGAGCCCCACGGTGGTCTGCGTGATGTAGACGACGTCGCCCGTGCCGGGCAACTCCACAAAGTCGATGGGCACCGTGCCGTTGTGCGCGTTGTCCAGGATCTGCTGGTACAGGGGCATGTCCTCGGCAAAGATCTGAAGAAGGGTCTGGTGCTGCATCGAGGAGGACAGCCCCTGAGGCAGGAGGTAGGATGATGACGCGATCTCCGTGATGAAGGGGTTGTTGAGGGGCGTCCTGCACGACGTGCCCGGGAGCCCGCACGTATTGCCGAGCGTCACGGACGGGGACTTGCCGCTTTGGGCGGCCGCGGTGAAGCAGTTGCCAATCAGGGAGTAGGTCGTCGTCTCCGTGGAAAACTGGAGGGGCGACCCGAGCACGTTGGCCCCGTCATCGGTGCTGACGGAAAAGTGCACGTCCAGCCCCCCGTCCACTGGGACGTAGGCCTTGAGGAGGTGCATGTCGTTTCGCTGCATGTAGACCACATAGCACGAGGCGGAGTTGACGAGCGGGGGGCACCTTTCGCCCGTCACCTGGTATGGCACCATGCCGTCCAACGAAAAGGACGGGTACATGGCGCCATTTTCAATCACATTGTACGCGACGCACCCCGTGGATGCGATGATGGAGCCCGTCCAGGTGCTGACGTTGAGCGCGTAGATATCCGCGCACGAAGAGGCCGACGCCCCCGCATAGAGGATGGTCTGCCTGCTGGGGGCGTAAAAGGCCCTCGACATGGAGGAGGAGGCTGGCGCAAAGGGCAGGGACACGGGCTTGCTGAATTGGGTGCCTCCCCCTGTGAAGACGACGATGCTCTGCTCGGCGCACTCGTGCGCCACAATGGTGTCCCCGTCCGGCATGATGAACAGGGAGCAGAAGCGAGTGAAGGAGTAGGTGGCGGTGACAGGGAGGATGGTCAGGCTGTGCATGACGGCGTCGGTGAAGAGGTCCATGCGCACCAGGAGCCCTCCGTCGGCGACTATCAGGTAGCTTCCGTCGGGCGCGGCGGCTATGGCGTTGAGACGGCAGAAGAAGGCCTCCGAGGGCGAAAAGGCCGAGACAGAGCTGAGGCACTTGGCCTGTGTGGCGTAAAACAGGTTCTGCCCCGCCAAGGTGCACGCCCTGCTCATCCGGTCGAAGCCAGCGCACCACGCGTTGCACCCGTCGCCCCCCACCCGATTCCCATCGTCGCATACCTCGCCCGGGTCCAGCACCCCGTTGCCGCACAGGGGCAGGTCCTGGGCGGTGGGCCCCGGCATGGACGGCAGAGGGATGCACGAGTCGTCTGCCCCCACCCCCAAAAAACATACGAGCAGCAGTAGCCGCCTCATCATCTCCATCCTCTGAACGAGCCTATATAAAGCGTGGGCCCGCACAACCGCGCAGATGGACCAGTGGGTAAACGACACGGAGCTCTTGAGGGAGTTTCTCATGTCCATGTCGCGCGACTCGGAGCTGACCCCCCTGGCCAAAATCTTTTGCAACTATGCGGCCGTCCGGGCGCTCAACGCGTGGCTGGGGCCCCAGGGCTGCAAACGCTGTGAGCAATGCGTTCGGTTTCTGGGTTACGACATGCACTCGCCCGCCGTCCGCGAGGTGTGCTCCTGCGCCCTGTCCATCGCCTACAGGCATGCCCTCAAGGACCCCGTGACCACCATTGAGGACGCCAAAAAGGTCGTGCGCATCATCTCCACGGGAGTCCAGAAACTGGCGCAGCTCCCGGAGCTGGCCGAAAAGGAGCATCAGCAGCTTCAGGCCGCCATCCATGCCATGCTCCAGGAAAATAGCTCCCCCAAGAAACTGCTGGAAACGGGCCTCCAAATCTACGGCAAAACCGGCGACTGGCTCCACGTGGGGCTCCCCGAGATCCTGGACAGCATCAAGCACGGCGCTGAAGTCTCCAAGGAGACCATCGACAAGGTGTACCAGAAATGGAGGGCCTTTGGCCAGAAGCACCACCAAAGGGTGGCCGAGGCCGCTGCTTCCAGTAGTAGTCCTGTGGTCGAGGATCCACACCTGGGTCTGTTCAAAAAACATTTGATGTGAGATTGCGTCACATAGCGAAAAAAAACTTAAAATGAAATTGACGGAAATAGATTTTTTTTTTTTGGTAACGGTCAGGTAGGCAAAAAGGGTTGGTTTTACTTCGGTGGGACCTATATAGCAGCTAACAGAGGTTAGAGGGTCCACCTCACAAAGCATGGGCTCCCAAGGCACTTCACAAAAACGCTTTTTTGACGTAGATTTGCTGGACTTTGATAGGTCATTTGAGTGGGGGGGCATGACTAGAAAGACAAGGTTCATAAGGACAGCTTATGGAGAATTTTTGATCTGGGCAAGTGATGGTCTTGCTTTGGCTATGAATGCAAGCTCTGAACAAGCCCAGCACCATCTCAAGAGAATCATGAGCAGAAACCCTATGCTTCAACATAATAACAAGGTTCTTCGTGAAAATTGGCAGGTAAAATCATATGATCATCTTTCACAATTTTGATTGCTCTTTTGAGTGGAAGGGTACTCGGTAGATAAGGCTCATAAGGACTGCACATGGACAATTTTTTATGGGTAGCGGATGGGCTCACACTTGCTATGAATCCTCGTAGCATAGTATATGGCATAGTAATAAGTCCTGCAAATCAAAATTGGTGTGCCATCACCATCTTGTGTAATGGGGCTAAATTTCTTATTTGCATCAGAATTTGGACCAAATGATGTACAAACACAACAACGCAAATATGGCCACAATGAAAGGGCTCGATGCTATTTTTCAGAACTCTGAAAACCTTAACGTCAGGAGCAATAGGGAAGAGCTTATTAGATCATTGAAGGTGGTATTCAAAGAGTTAGAGGAGAGTGTCACTGCAAAGGACCAAGGCCAAGCGTATGGAAACTACAAGCAACATACAAATCCACGAAAAAATCCATCTGACAAAACTTCTCCTGTATCCTTTTGGTCTAATGTTTCAAAGTCAGACCAAGATGCTTATGAGTCAGCAGTTGAGGTGTACATGGCTCAGCCCAAGATTGCAGCCACAACACAGAAAATCCTTTTGCTTGAAGATGGATGGCGGCGGGACGACTTGGAGGCCATCTGTGATGCAAACATTAACGGCACGCGGGTTGCAGGCTACGTCTATGCTGCATGGAACCCTCTCTTTCAGGACCTGATCAAGATTGGTGCTACCATGCGGACTCCTCAAATCCGCGTTCGTGAGCTATCGTCCACGGGTGTCCCTGAACCATTTCAGGTCATTGCCTCTGTTCCCTCCACAAATCCGTTTACCTTGGAGCGCGAGGTCCATGCTCACTTTGCAAGTGCCCGCAAGTACGGCACAAAAAAGGAGTTCTTCTTGCTTGACCAGGACCAAGTGGTCTCTTACTTTGAGAAGCTGGTGGTCAAGGCCATGACCATGCCTGCCAAGCCACCAAGGAGGGCTGAAACCAAGCTTGCACGCCTCCGCAAGATGTACCTCAAAGCTGAAGCACGAGCTGCTGCCTTGGCTGCAATGGCTGATAAGAAGGAGGAGCTGTGAGCTCTTGATGAATAAAGACCATGGTTGCGTCAGTGAATCCCTATATATAAATAATTATAATTAAAATTTAAGTTCCTGGAAATATATTTTTTTTTAGAATAACGGTCAGGCTAAAAGGGTCTAATTTAGTTCTCAGAAGAAATAAAAGGTGGCACTCCCATGCTTACCCCACAGAAAGCATGGCCTCTCAAAGTAGTTCCCCCACTGAGATGAAAAAAGTTCGCATATTCGACCTTGACCTGCATGATTTTGATCGCACTTTCATGTGGAAGGGTATGACCAGAAGGGTGAGGTTCACTAGGACAGCTTATGGAGATTTTCTCATATGGGCTACTGATGCTTTGTCATTGGGCATGAATACTAGCACCCCTCAAGCTCAAAACCACCTCAAAGAAATAATGGGTAGATGCCCAGAGCTATGCCATAATGGCAAACTTCTGAAGAACCATTGGCAGGTACACTAGAAGATATTTTGAACTGCTTGAAGGGCACAAGGGTGATACTAGAGGGATACTAGATCTACACTAGAGTGATTATGGGGGACAAGGGAGGGTGATACTAGAGGTGTACTGGAGTGCTTACCTAAGACCAATGTCTTGACATGTTTATCTTCTGTGTAGGACCTAAAACAAATGATGTACAAGCACAACAAGGCAAATATTACTACCATTCTTGGTTTGAAGACTATTTTCCAAAACTCTGGAAACGCAAATGTCAAAGCTCACAGAGAAGCCTTGATCCAATCGTTGAAGGCTGTGTTCAAGGAATTGGAAGATGAGGTGCATGTTCAAAGGGGCCAATCTCCAGCGCAAGGCATGGGGGGGAGTACGGAGTCGCCCGAAATCTTGGATGAGGCCTTGTTCGATGATGACATAGTGGGGATTGACGGAGATGCTAGCGGTGAGATTGTCCAGGTGCGTATGGGTATGGGCGCCGTACTTCCTATGAAAAAGGAGCACTATATCCAGATTATGCATGATCGCCAAGTCATCAAGACCAAGCAAGTGCAGCTCAGCTGGAAAAAGGAGAATGCAGTTCTGCAAGAGCAACAAGAAGAGGCTGCCTTTCGCCGAAGGGAGGCAGAAAAAGACGCCGAGCATAAGCGTAAACAGGAGGAGAAGGACGCAGAGCACAAGCGCGAGATGGAGCGGATCAAGCTGGAGGTCCAGGTCAAGGCCACGGCTTCGCGCTTGGAACGCGAAAACAGCGACAAGCAGGAGCAGGAGCGCAAGCGCCAGAAGCTGGAGGCGGAGCTCAGCCAAGCGGAGCGGTTCCAAGGCCTCATGCGGAGCTTCTTGAGCGCTGCCACGCTGCAGGAGTCTGTTACGTTTGAGAATGACCTGGCGAGGCTGCTGGTGGAGGACAAGCGCTTCAAGAACCGTGCTGGCGCGCTGCGTCACTTGCACGGGCTTTGGAAAAAGAAGGACGTTGTTCCCGCGGTGGTGGTTACGCGGTCGCAGCAGCCGGCTGTGGACGACGAGGGCGTCTATCGCAACGTGGACAGCGTGCTGAATCCCAGCAGGGCTTACATTGGCTCCTCCCACGACATTGTCAGGCGTCGCCACCAGCATCTCAACGGGAGTGGGGCTACCGCCGCCGCCGGCCTTACTGTCAGCCTACCGCTGCTCACAACCAAGGTGGTGGGGTGCATGAAAACGCGCGAGCTCTTGGAGACGCTGGCCAATATGCGGCTCATGGGCATTGCCAACGTCAAGGGCGCCCAGTTTCTGTCGGACTCCCTACAGGACTACCGATCGGCTTTCAAGGCGATTGTGCATCAATACGATCTCTGTGCCAAGTGCGGGGGCGAAGGGCACTACATCTCTGCATGCACGAAAGCGGACTTTATCCGCTGGACGGAGCCCTTCTAGTATAAATGATGGAATCTACGTGGTCCGATCGGATCTATGCTTGTGGAGGTGCTTTGGGCACTGGTGCTGGGGGTCAGGCTGGTGGAATCCTGCCCCGCGGGGCATCAGTGGCAAAAAGTAAATGGGGCTCCCTTTTTTGAGGCCTGCCCCGCCAACGCCTACTCGCTTCAGGGATGGGGGCGATGCTGCACCCGTGCACAGGCGGACGCGTGCAAGGGCCAGGCGATGGGCCAGGATTGCACCTGCTCCCCCATGCTCTGCCCTGATGGTCAGGAGCCCCAGCATGGGCCTCCAGGGCGATTTGTGTGCAGGGCGACGCCCAGTGCATGCACGGAGCGATGTGGGGGGATGATGTTTAGGGAGAGCCACACGTGCAACTGCCTACGTTTGCATCCGCAAACTGTGGTGTGGGGCAACGAGGGAGGGGACTACTTTGAATTGCCATGATGGGCGTGCAACATAGAGGGGAGCCTCTAGTCCCTGGGGGGCATGCCCTTCATGTATTTTGCACAGGAGGTATTTTTAGGCACATAACCTGGGTAAGCCCAAGGATGCCAAATGAGGTGTGCATGATTTGCCTAGAGGCGGGGGCCGATGTGCCCGCCCCGTGCCAGAAGGAAGGGTTATTATTTCATGCCAGATGCCTGTCCATGGCATGGGCAGCTGCGCCCAAAAGGCGTTGCCCCCATTGCAACGAGGCTGTAGACTCCTGGCCCTTGGAGGAGGGCGACCAGATTAGGCTTGCAACGCACAAGCTGGAAGGCATATTGCAGCAATGGTTCCAGGGAGGGGGCTCGACTTGGAAGCAAATCCCTCGATATGTGAAGACCAAGGACGGCCTGCTGACCAAGGAGGAGAATGAGCGGGTCTTGGCTGAGATGCAGAAGGTATGCATGGAGGTGCTGCGCCCCAGCGAGGGAAGGTGGACTGGTAGCAGCGACGAGGCCACATGGACATACACGTGCACGCAGGAGGGCACGACCAGCATGATCCGCTTGACCAGGACCGCGCTCGTGGATCCCATGGGGCGTTTTGTGCAGGATGGGTACAGCGTGGCGGCAGAACGGCGGGGCTAGAGCTGCGCGTGCAGCAGACAAGCACTTTCCTGCTCTGGAGCCGCTCCAGTTGAATTGTTGCTGGGGGGCTTCTCCTCTTGGGGCTGCTTCATCATGGTGGCGTGCATCTCGGGGTCATGGATCTTTCCATGAAGGTAGATGCCCAGCGTGCAGTAGTTGGCAGCCAAATCGCTGCCCAGACGAAAGAGGAGGAGGTCCAGCTGGCCAAAGGCGATGAAGATGACAAAGAGCTGCGTGAAGGAGCAATAGACAGACCAGGCGCTGGTGATGATATAGTAGGTCGCCGCCTTGTGAGGTATATACTTGTTCTTGGTATCCTGCAAAAAGGTCATGAGCAGCAGGCTCGAAAAAGAAAAATAAAAAAGGAGCAGCCGCATGCAGGACCTGCACAAAGTTTAGGACGTGTGGCACCAAGCTGTCGGCTATGAGGTCCGTGACAAAGGTGTGCACCACAATCATCATGATCAGGATGTTGTACTTGTAATAGGTATCGATATGGACGTGCATAAAAGTGAGGTCAGCGCGGGGACCAAAGGATATGAATTTGGACCGGGTGAACACTTCGAGCTCCACAAGCACGAGCAGGACGATGCAAAGCCAGATGCACATGAGCAGCGTCATGAAGCGGAGATCCACAAAGTACTTGTGAATCAGAGTGCGCCAATTATTCAGCATCCTTATTTTGCCCCTGAGGCGTTTCTCCGTAGATATATATAAAGAGGCTTCGCGGATTGACACGAAAGGCATATGTGGCTTAGCAGCAGTATGATGCTAGTCGTCCTGGGGCTAGCCACAGCGTGCCCCCCCGGGTCGTATATGGGGAGCGCTGGGTGCGTGCCATGCGGTATGGGGACGTACACGGCCGTGAGCTCCTCGTCCACCACGGCCTGCCTTCAGTGCGCTGCGGGTAAGTACAGCGACGCCCAGCAGGGGGCTACCATATGCACCGCCTGCCCCGCTGGGAAAACCACGCTGGACAGCCAGAGGGCGAATTGGATCGCTGGGGCCACAGCCTGCAGCACCTGCATTGCTGGCCATTACCTTGCCGTAGCGACCTGTGCGCCCTGCACGCTGGGGTACTCCTTTTGTGACGGATTGGCGATGCATCTGTGCAGCCAAGCGCACGCAGGTCAATTTGTGGGCCAGGCGTGCAGCTTGACCAGCGATACTGTCATTTTGAACTGTTCAAGGTGCAGGGACGGCGAGTATGCGCTCCAGCCGTGCTCCAGCACCACAGATACCCAATGCTCGCCGTGCACCGTCTGCTCCAAGATGCTCCAATTTCAGGTAGCCAAGTGCAATGCGACCCGCGACACGGTATGCGCTCCGTGCGACAAGCAGGCAGGCGACATGCAGGTGGGGGGGCGGTGCAACTTGTGCCCCGCAGGATCCTACAACAATAGCGCACAGTGCGCCCTCTGCCCTCCAAATACCTACTCTCCCGTGCCCAATGCATTGGCGTGCCTCCCCTGTTCGCCTGGCACCACCTCTGGCGTGGGCGCTTCGCGGTGCGTGGTGGCCTGCGCAGCAGGCACGAGCTTTGCGCCGGATGGCCTGACCTGCGTCCCACTGGCATCGGCACAGGCCCTCCCCGCAGCATGGGACGCATCGCTCGTTTCGCAAATACAGGCGGCAGCTCCCACCTCGGTGCCTGGAAAGTTCTTGGTCGCCACAACAACCTTCGGATCCAGTCAGCTGTACGTGATGGGCGCAGGCGACTCGTGGCTGCTTGCTGGGGCGCCTGGCACCTTACCCCCTGGCCAGGACGGGCAAGGGGAGCTGGCCTCGTTCACGCGGATCACATGCATGGCGTATGACGAGGTGCAGGGGGGGTACATGGTGGCGGATGGCGCCTCTCTCCGCTGGGTCACTGAAAACGAGGGGATCGTGACGACGCTGCCCGCTGCGGTTGGGGGGCCGTGGGCAGCCATGTCGTCATTTAGGGGAGCCGACGGAACCTTGACCTACGTCCTCGCTTCTGCTGCAACAGGGGCCATATGGACCAGGAAAAAGGACGGAATGGCAACAAGGTGGCTGCAGGGGCAGACGGTGATGCCCCTCAGCGTACATTTTTTCTTTGAGGGGCCATTGCATGTGCTGGATCAGGGGCTGATCATGACGTTCGCCTCACCCTCTGCAAGCCCCGTCATGATATGCGGGGGAGGATCCACGGTGCTGCAAGGGGTGGTGGGCATGGTTATCGAGTGCAACGCCGTGGATCTGGTGGCCAGCGGCGCTTTGGACCTGGGGTGGGATGACTATGCCAATACCTACTACGTGCTACTCTTCAACGCCGCGTGGAGCGGCGTGGGCAGCATATCGCAGGACAAGGTGCTCACGGTGACTTGGGTCCTGGACAGCGGTGTGCCCCTATCCTTTGTGGGGTCTTACCTCTTTGTGGGCGTGCGGATACAGGCCCAAATACTTCGGATGGGCATGCACGGATGCCTCTGTGACGCCGGTTTCTACTGTCAGCAACCGCAGCAACAGTGCCTGGAGGCGCCCATCGGCACTGAGGCGCCCATGCCCTGGACCTCTACCCCGACGCCTTGCCCCCGAGGCTCCTTCAGGCAGGCGGATCAGGACGGGTGCACCCTATGCCCGCGTGGGTACACGGCTCCCAGCGAAGGCGCTTGGATGTGCCTGCCCGATTGCGGCGTCAACCAGTTTTGGATGGCCTCCACTGGCGTGTGTGTGCCTGGCTGCAACCAGTCGCTGGGCCTTTACCACGATACGGAGAGCGGCCAATGCGCGCCTTGCTGGCTAGGCTCAGGCAGTACGGGCGGAATGGGGGTGTCGAGCTGCTATCCATGTGTCCCTGGCCAGTACGGCGTGGCCCCTGGACTCTGCGCGCCATGCCCTGACGGCTACACCACGGAGACGACGGGGGCCACCAAGTGCATGCCTGTGGGACCCGACCTGGCGAGCGACGGGGGGCTTCCCGCTTTGCCTCAATCAGGCGCCTCCCTGTTTGTTTTTCCCAACGGGACCATCCTACTCGACGACGCGCCCAACGTCTTGATGCAGTACTGCGTGAGCTGCGGGGCGATGTTCCGGGCTGTGCGGGGCGAATCGTGCATCCGAAAGGGTGAGCCGTGGGTGGGGCAGTGCGGGACCCCTGGCCCCCCCGCGCAGGGCCTGCTGCCTGCTGTGTACGGACTGTCACTAATGGAGGCTCCGCAGCGCGTGCCTGTCCTCTACGTATCCTCCATGGTCGCATTGGAGGGGGAAGGGGCCTGCGCAGAGGTGTATGCCGTTTCCACGTACGACCGGAGCATCACCTACTTCATATCGCAAGACATCCTGAAGCAGGCCACCGTCCAGATACAGACGTGCATCCTGCAGCCCATCGTCCTGGCCTCGACAGGAGATGGCACAGTGTATGCTGCCGTGGGATCGATGCTCTACTACGCATCACAGACGTTTAGCGGCCTAATGACGCCGCAGAGTTACCTGCAGCAGGTACCCATGGGCACCATCAACTTTATTACCGCCTTTGCAACGGGTCACTACTTTCTGGGCACCTCCAGCGGGCAAATCCAATCAGTGCCTTCCACCGCGTCCACCACCTTTGGCGCGCAGACCCAGGTGGTGCAGACCACAGGCCTCATTGCCATGGGCGCTGCAGGGCGTCGGGTGATTTACCTCGATGCAGGGGGCCATCTTAAGGAGGTGCTCTTCAGCAACGTGCAAGGCTGCATGGCCGGGTTCGTGGCCACAAAGCTGGAGTCTGTAGCCGCGGGCGTGTGCATGCAGGCGGGGCGGGGGTCGTTTACCGACCTCTACGGGCAGCTCCAGAGGTGCCCTCCAGGTACCTACGGCGACCGCGCTGGGACCACACTATGCCTGCCCTGTCCTCCAGGCACGTTTTCGGTGGGCATGGGCTCCGCCATATGCACGCCCTGTCAGCCCGGGGAGGTGTCGAGCGAGGACGGCACGGCCTGCCTATCGGATTGCCCCCCTGGATCCTGGCGCTCCGGGCAGGCGTGCTCGTCCTGCGGCCCAGGGTTGGGGTACAAGGATGGGGGCTGTGTGCCGTGCTCTGCAGGCACGTTTTCCAGCGAGGGGATGTCGAGCTGCACCGCGTGCGACAGTGGCAAGACGTCGCCTCAGGGGGCGCACAGCTGCGTCCAAATATGCGACGTACAGGACCACTGCGCGTACGATGGCGAGGCGTGCATGAGCCTGACCAAGGACTACCAGGTACTGTCCCAGATTCTGATGAACAATACGGGGGGGCAGATCCTGGGCCTGACAGTGGACAGCGGGGGCGGCGTCTTCTTCACGGACGGCACCACGATCCAGTACTACCAGGACGACTGTGCCTCGTACGACACCCAGTGCACCAAAACGGGCGCCCAGCTGCTGCCCCCCAATCAGTACACCAATTACATGTTTTCAAGCCTGGCCATATGCGACCGAATCCACCCTTCCGCGGACTGCAGCGCAGGCCAGAGCAGGAGCCTGTACGCCGCCTCCCTCGTCTTCAGCAGCATCTATGTGCTGGAGGTCTGCCAAAACGATGCGGGAGAGGTCGACACCAAGGCGACAGGGGGCATTCTGAGAAAGGTGGTGGGCGGGTCCTGGGGCGGGTTCGCGGACGGCGCCTTCTCGAGGGCGCTCTTCAACCAGCCAGTGGACCTGGAGCTCAATGCGCAGTGCAGCCTGCTGTACGTGAGCGACTTTGCCAACCACCGAATCCGCCTTGTGAACTTTACCTCTGGGGTGGTCTCGACCCTGGTGGGAACCGGCCACGGCTGCTGGAAGGCGGGGTACGCCGCATGCAGTGACAACACTCATGGATGCGACGTGACGGTCTCGGACTGTGCCTCGCTGTACTATCCCATGGGCATTGCCCTCAGCGAGGATGAGGCCGACCTGTACATTGCCGCTAACACGGCAGACGCCCTCTATGTGCTGCGAGGGGGAGGCTACCTCACCTACTTTTGCGGCTACAGCTACAACAACGCCCATTACGGCACCACGGAGGAGTGCAATTTCAACGCGGATGGGTCCAAGGGGTGCATGCTGCACAGACCCTTTGATGCGGCCGTCTTCAACATGGAGATTTACGTGGGAGTGACGCAGGGGATCACCAAGCTATTTGGCGGGGGAGGTTGCCAGCAAGTGGCAGGCCAGTACTTTGACCTCCAGACATCCGGCCTAAGGGACGGCATCAAGCCGCAAGGAGGGGGCTACCCCTCCCTCGTGAACATGCCCTTCAAGCTGGCCATTGCAAGGTCCAAGGGCGTGCTCTACTTTGCCGACCTCATGAACGGGGCCGTGCGCCGCGTTCTGGTGAAGAACTACTGCATTTGCCCGGTCGGCTTCCAGCTCCTACCAGACGCCGCCTCGTGCTACAATCCGTCCCCCGACTGGGCCAAGAGCCCCCTGCCGCTGTGCAAGGCGCCCGGGTTTTATGCCCTGCCGGGCGACACGACGTGCTTTCGGTCGTGCGCGGATGCCCAGGTGAGCGCCGCCCCGTGCTTGCTCCAGCCCAACCAGGCCCAGTTCGGCTCGTTGACGTACGCTCAGCTGCTGGGGAACCTGAACCCGCCCCAAAACAGCCTGCACGCAGATTGGTACGGCCTGAGCAGTGCGGGGGCATGGGATGCCATTTTTGCGTCGCCCTCCTCCTACAAGCAGGGCAGGATCACCGGCATGGCGCCGTCGGGCAGCGGAGACGGGTTTGTGAGCCTCACGATGCAGGGAGGATGCTGGGCCGTCGAGACGCAGTACGCACTGCAGCCGCGCCTCATCCTGCCAGGGCTGTGGGTGCCTTGTGCGACGATACTGGCCACGGAGGCGGGGTCGTGCGCTTGCCCCACCAATGTCTTTGCGTTTGAGGCGACGCCCACTACGCCCGCGCAGGAGAACGCGTCCTTTTTTGCGCCCAAGCGCTGGCAGGCCTTGCGCAACGCGGCCACGGCAGGTGGCGCCCGGTTCACAGACCTATTATGTCCTCTCCTGGGCCAGGTAGCGGGGGGATGCGGTGTTCCGCTCACACAGAGCTCGGTCTTCATGATGCTCGGGACGGACCAGAGGGCCCCACAGACCTGCCCCGACGAAGGGCCCTGCTTCCTCCAATGGCAGCTCTCTTCGTCACCTGCTGGGCCAGCTATCCTCTTCCGCAACACACAGGCCATGGCCAACAGCTGGAAGGCGGACGGAATCCAGACCATTCAATGCATGCTGGGGTGGCCCGCTCACTACTACTGCCCCAACGGCTATGTATGGATCCCGCCTCGGTCTGCCTTGGCGGAATCGTGCTCTTCGTCGGCCTCCTCCACCTTGGCCACGTGCTTGTCCTGCTTGCCTGGCACCTACTCTTTCCTTGAGACGGAACTGAGGCACACGCTGGGAGGCCCATACCAATGCCTCACATGTGAGCAAGGGTCGTATGCCAGCGCAGTGGGCGCCACCGAGTGCCTGCTGTGCCCTGCCAACACCTACAGCTCGGAGCAAGGGAGCAGCGCATGCACGCGCTGCGAGCAGGGCAACTACACTGTGATTCCTGGCGCGTACAGCGAGCTGCAGTGCGTGCCGTGCCCCCCTGGCACGGGAAACTGCACGGTGTGCATCCCAGGCCAATATCAGCCGCTCAGCGGCCAGTTTCGGTGCGAAATCGTGCCTGCTGGCCACTACAGCCCACTGCCCAATGCAAGTCTGCCCACCATGTGCCCCCCAAGCCAGTATCAGGACCTTCAGGGGCGCACTGCATGCAAGCACTGTCCTCTGCACTCCACGAGCGCCGCAGGGGCCACCGCCTGCACCGCCTGTCCTACGTCCACCACCTGTTCCTTGAGCCTGGAGAACACCTGTGGCAAGGGGTGTGGCCTGAACCAATACTATGACCTCACACGGAGCGCATGCATACGGTGCGCCAACGGCACGCTCAACGCGATGGACCCCTGTGCCGCAGATCCGAACGTGTGCTGGGAATCACCGCAGAAGGAGTTTTATCTTGCGGGGGACAGCATTTTGCCTTGCCCTCCTGGCACGCAGGCCAATAGCCTCTTCAATGGCTGCGAAGGCTGCAAACCTGGGCTGTACTCGGCGGCGGGAACCGGCGGGTGCCTCCCGTGCCCAGCGGGCCAGACGTCCACGGGCACGGCCTGCCAAGCCTGCGACGCAGGCACGACCTCTCTGGCAGGCGATACGCGATGCCTGCCCTGCCAGCCAGGCACCTTTGCCCCCGTGCGCGGGTCGCCCCTCTGCCTCCCGTGCAATGCTGGTAAGATTGCGCCTTGGGGGGCAAGCACGGCGTGCAGCCCCTGCGAGCGAAACTGGGTGGCCTCTCAGGGCGGGATGACCGCCTGCGACGTAAAGTGCAACACGTCCAATGGCTTCTACGCCGCTGGAGGGGAGAGCCAATGCAGGTACTGCTCGGGGGGCCTGGTGCTGGGATCTGAATGCCAGGGATGTGGTCTAGGCCACTACTTAGCGGCGTTGGAGTCAAGGGTCTGCGTCCAGTGCCCCAGTGGACTAGTCAATCTGCAGTACCCCTATGCTCCCAACGGGAGCGTCTGCATCCCGTGCCCGTCTCCTACGGCCTTCGCCTCCTCCGACGGCATGGCGTGCCTGGAGGCTAACCCTGGGTACATACCCGCGCCCAACCACAGCGCGTCGCTCCCGTGCCCTCCAGGCACCTTCCGGAACGCGACCCAAACGGCCTGCACCCAGTGCGCACCGGGGTACTTTGCGAGCGGCCCCGCGAGCGTAGCATGCACCGCCTGCCCACTGGGCACCTACACAGCGGATGAGGGCCAGGTGGGCTGCAGAAACTGCATCTCGGGCGAGGTCTCCAGCATGGTGGGGAGCACCACGTGCGTGCAGTGCGCCTCGGGGACGCAGCCGGTGCAGGGGAGGCAGTGCACGCCTTGTCCCAACAACACGTACTCGCAACGAGGGATGCTATGCCGCCCCTGCGTCAGCGGGCAATACGCGCCCATGATGGGGGCCTCTGCGTGCTCCACGTGCCCCGATTGGACCTCCTATGATCCGAAGCAAGGGCGTTGCGCCGTGTGCTCGCCTGGACGGTACATGGCATCAGCTCCCATCTTTTACTGCCAGGTATGCCCTGTAGGCACTTTTCAGCCCCTCAGCGGATCCGTCTCTTCCCTGGATTGCATACCCTGCAGCTCGGGGCTCGTCGCCCTCTCGCCTGGCTCCTCGGGGTGCGGCGTTTGCCCACCGGGGACTATGGCCACCACGGAGTCTACCTGCGACGCATGCCCCCCCGGATCCTACAGCACGGGAGGAGGAGGGTCGTGCGTGCAATGCCCCGCTGGAACCTATGCAGCAAGCTCGTCAGCCGTGAGGTGCGCAACATGCCCCCCGGGTAGCTATCAGCCAGCGAGCGGGAGCTCGGGATGCCTGCTGTGCCCTCCAGGGAGCATCTCAGACGGCAGCAGCGGCCTGAGCTGCCTTTCATGCTACAATTGGCCAGGCACGTTTGCGGCAAGCTATGGCCAGACCCTTTGCCTGAAGCGGCAGACCGTCTGCCCCCACTTTTGGTACGTGAATATGAGCCTGGATCCCGCGCTGGACAACACATGCACAGAGTGCCCTGGGTGCAGCGTGGACGAGCTGGCCGTAGCGTACCAGAGTCCCACACAGACGCTGGGCTTGCTTTCGCCGTCGGACATCGCCTCGCACCTCTATGACCTGTGCCCTGGCAACACGGAGGCGCCGCTGTATCGTTGCCTGCCCTATGCTCCCGTGGCGGGCAGGTACCTCTCCTTGACGCAGGCAGTGGGCGCGGCCGTAGGCTCGCCAGGCATCGATCCATACACCTTTCAGACCTGCACGGACCCCCTCTACGATAGCGCCGTGGTTCGGTGGGTGGGGGGGCCTGATATGCAGACCTGCTACGTGGGGTGCCTCTATGGCGTGAGCGTGCAAGGCGCCCTGGACTATCAGCGCGCATTCCAGAGCATGCCCCGCATGTACGCAGAGGACACGACCAAGAATCAGTTCCTTCAGCGGATGCTCCAGTACAAGCAAAGCGTATGTCTGCCCTGCCCGCGGACCGAGTGCCCGCTGGGTCGCTATCGACCCGATTACGGGAAAGGGTGCGGGCCTCCGTGCGCCGTGGAGACGTGCGACAATGCCATCGGGTGCACTGGAATATGTACCAACAGACCTCCCTCCTCGGGCTACGTAGGCGGCGGCCCACATCTCGGCCAAAACTGGTGCCCCTGGGCCTGCTTGCTGGGGTGGCACCTCTCCGACGATCGAAGCACATGCCTACCCTGCCAGTATTCCCCGCTGACCCTATGCAATTCCAGCGACTTTGCCGTGATCTCGTCGGCGGAGTGCATGCCGTGGCACACTAGCTTGGACATTTGCAAGTACTGCCCCCCCCTGCCGTACGCGAGGCTCCTGGGATGGAATCAGACCTGCCAATACCAGTGCTACAGTGGCTACTTTTGGGCCCAGGGCTGCCTGCCGTGTGGCAGTGTCTTTGCCAATGGGACGCGGTGTCCCGTCGGAATGTTTCTCGACGAGTCCATCTGCTACGCTCAAGGGCTGCGGCCTGCATGCACCCCATGCATGCCCCCCCCGCCTAGCGCAGTGGCCATAAGTGATGGTGGACGCAATCGGACCCATTGCAGGGCCCTCTGCACCCAGGGGTTCCACACTGTTTCTGCAAGCACGGGCGCCTACGGCGGCACGCCATTTGTGGACGACGTGGTATGCGTGACCTGTATGCCCGACGATGGGCGGTCCTGCTTCAACACGAGCACCTGCTTTGTGGGCTCGTTTCGAAACCTGAGCGTCGCCGATTCCCAGCCCCACAGTTGCGTTCCGTGCACCCAGAGCGCCCAGTGCAACGCGGGTTTCTACGCCCCCCTCTGCGACGGAAAGAGCTTTGTCGATGCGCCGTGCCTGCCATGCGATCCTCAGGTCCTGAAGAACCAGCAGTTTGTGCCCTACCCCCATGCGACGGCAAACAGGGAGCGGGTCATCTTCAGCCAGGGGACGGACTGCCCCCGCGCCTGCCTCAACAATTACATCCAGAAGCAGGACAGCCCATCGGAGTGCATCTCGTGCCGATCCCTTGCCGTACAGGGCCTGGAGTGCGCCCAGCAGGGTATCCAGCCTCCGCTGTGCGCGTTTGTGTACTCCTACTGGAACGCCGACCCAGGCCAGGCATGGTGGGACCAGGACCACGCGCCGCCCTTTTTGCCCTACGCGTTTCCCGCCGTGGTGGATAGGGCGGGAGTCTGCTGGGCGTGCCCTATTGGCTCTGCCACTTTGGCGGACAGCCAGGATCTGTGCGTCACGCTCCCTGGCTACACCACGGCCATCGCCACTCTGCCCACCGCCAAGATCCCCATCCCCTCGCTCCCCAGTGACATTTACTTCACCATGCAGGCCCCAAGGATGCCCGCTGCGGTCGTGAAAACGCACCGCAGGCTGCTCCAGGTCTCTGGGAAGCCTTCCTTAGATTCGTCGAGCCTGGCCGTTGTGGGGGCGGCGGCGCCCTGTCCCTTTGGGTCCTACAAATCGGATGTCGGCGCAGGGCAGTGCTTCCTGTGCCCGCAGGGCACCTCCACCATCCAAGAAGCCAGTATGGCGCTGTCTGCCTGCATGTGCCAATATGGGTATTACCTCCAGTCTAGGCAGGGGCCATGCATCCCTTGCCCAGAGGATACCTTTTCCCTTCAGATTGTGCCCGTCACGAGTCAGCCGCAGGCCTCATGCACCCCGTGCCCAGCGAATCACAGCACCCTCGGCGCCACGGGCGCCACGCGCTGTGCATGCGCCCTGGGCTTTTGGCCCAAGGATGGGGGATGCGCGCTATGCCCAGCCGGATTTTACTGCCCGCCATGCACCACCGCGGACCTCACATGCCCACCCCTTCAGATTCCGTGCTTCCCTGACTCGAGCTCGCCAGCGGGAAGCTATGGCCTTTCCAACTGCACGTGCATGCCAGGGCTCGTGCTTGCCTCCAGGCCTTACAACACGAGCCAACTGTACTGCAGGACGCTGCCGCTCGGCGCGAGGCTGAACCCTCAAACCGGGCTGGTCGAGTGCCTCCCTGGATGGAAGACCATCTCGAACGAGGTGTGCCAGCTCTGCCCAGAAGGGGCCTACTTTTTGGAAGGAAAGTGCCTGCTATGCCCAGCCGATACCTACAACCCCACCCTATCAGCCATGGGCGGGTGCACTCCCTGCCCCCTACAGCAAAGCACCATGGGAAGGGTCGGGGCTACAAGGCTGGAAAACTGCTCGTGCCCTTTCCCCATGATTCAGCAGGAGAGGGGAGGCTGCTTGGGATGCAGGCAGAACCAGTACCTCACGGCAAGCAGGTCTTTGCTTTTAGCTATTTTTTTTAAAAAAAACTAACACTTGGGGCGCAGCCAATGCATCGACTGCCCAGCGAATTCCCTAGCGCAGTCGGGGGCCTCTAGCCTGGCAGATTGCCTCTGCATCCCTGGTTTTTTCCATTCAACCTCCACCTCCACATGCCAGCCCTGTCCTGAGGGCTCCTACTCCAGTTTTTCCTCCAACCTGCCATGCACGCCCTGCCCCCGTGGCAGCACCACAGCAGGATCGGGTGCCATGTCCATTACGGCGTGCGGGCTCTGCCTCCAGGGTTTCACATGGCGCATGGGCGTCGGGTGCTTCTCTGCTTAACTACCGCCTCCATCACCCCCACCATCGCCATAGTTATTCACCTCGACAATATCGGGTCCATCCATGGCTTCCCCCATTAACATTCCTGTGGCCATACCCAGCGCCAAGTCCCCTCCTCCACCATACCCACCCCAGTATCCACCAAAAGGAGCATAATAAAACACATGAGGGGCGCAACAGCTCCCCAACGAGCATACCACAAAGAAGAAGCACAGCACCAGAATGGTACCGCCCACATACGCCTGCTTCTTATCCATCATTACCAGGCTGGTGATGCCTCCTCCAAGGAACAAGAGGACCACCACAAGCACAAATGGATAGCACCAGTCACTCCATTGGCTGGACTGGTACTTACGCTGCTTATCCTGCTG
>Ga0214202_1000311_pt1 | contig 20264 bp, 20 predicted proteins | sample TroBogEpilimnion_9_FD_153040 | JGI IMG/M metagenome (GOLD analysis project Ga0214202, IMG submission 153040) | Freshwater microbial communities from Trout Bog Lake, WI - 03JUN2009 epilimnion | ecosystem: Environmental > Aquatic > Freshwater > Lake > Epilimnion/Euphotic zone | place: Trout Bog...
ACTCACCATGGCGAAGAAGAGCGCTGCACCGACCAAGTCGGAAATTCTCGCGCAGATCGCGAAGGACACCGAACTCTCGAAGAAGCAGGTCGGAGCTGTATTCGAGTCGCTGAACGGCATCATCAAGAAGAGCCTCCGCGGTGCGGGCAGCTTCACGATGCCGGGCTTGCTGAAGTTGAAGGTCGTCAAGAAGCCGGCCACCAAGGCGCGCGAAGGCGTGAACCCGTTCACGGGCGAAAAGATGGTGTTCAAGGCGAAGCCGGCCTCGAAGAAAGTCCGCGCGGCTGCTCTGAAGTCACTGAAGGCGATGGTCAACTGATCTCGCCTACCCCAACGAGAGTTGGGGTAATGTGCAAAAGAAACCGGGGCTTGCCCCGGTTTTTTTTGATCTGAATTCGCCTAAACGAAGGCCTGGACGGCGGCCTTGAGCTCGTTCAGTTTGCCGTGGAAAAAGTGTTCCGCGCCGTCGATAGTCGCTAATCGTGGCCTCGGGTGAACGGACTGTATCCAACCCATCACCGAGTCGTACTCAACCAACTCGTCCTTATCGCCCTGAATGACGAGCCATGGAGCGGTTGGAACCGGATAGCGGTCGAAGTCAAACCGTCGGATCGGAGGCGCAATGGTGATGAGCCGGTCGATCTTCCGCTCGGTCGCCACACGGTACGCCACAAACGACCCGAACGAAAAGCCCGCCATTAACAGCGGTTCAGACGGGCAACGTTCCGTAAACCAATCCGCGGCGCACAGCGCATCGTCGGTCTCACCGCGACCATCGTCAAATACGCCGCTGCTCGCGCCGACGCCTCGGAAATTAAATCGCAGTGTCGCAATGCCGCGCTCGTGTAATGCCCGAGCGGTCATGTGTACGACTTTATTCTGCATCGTACCGCCATGAAGCGGATGCGGGTGACAGACCACTGCTGCCCTGCCGTTATGGTGGTCGGGGACCTCAACAATCCCCTCCAAATGCCCGACCGGACCGGACAACATCACCCGTTCCGGTGTCGGTGGACGAAAAGGCGCTCCCGTCGTCATCAATCCATCACCTGTAGGCTGACCAGCGTGACTTCGAACACGAGCGTCGCGTTCGCGGGGACCTTCCGGCCCACGCTCCGGCTGCCATAAGCCAGTTGTGGTGGAATGACCAGATGCCGCCGGCCACCGCGCTGCATGCCGGTTATGCCGGCCTCCCATCCTGCGATGACACTGTTGCGCCCCAAACGGAACACCAACGGATCACCGCTGTGTTCCGCCGTGCTGTCAAAGGGCTTGCCATGGCCGTCCTGAGCGGCGGGATCATAAAGATAGCCTGCGTAATGGACCGCGACGATATCGCCGCGCCCGACCGCCGGCCCGTCGCCCACGAGCGTGTCGACCACTTGGAGACCCGGCGGAAACCCCGTCGGTGGGCCCAGAGGGGCGCCAAACGCTGCGGAGGCAGCACCGAGGAGGGCCAGGGCCACACCCCAAATTCGGCTCCATACTCGCAGCATTGAAACCCCTCCCCGCGGACTGCCCTACGCCATTATGGCGTGGAACCCTGACCCAGCAGCAGACGATTCATGCGGCGCACAAATTCAGCCGGCTCCGCTAACTGACCACCCTCTGCCAACGTCGACTGGTCAGCCAGTAACAATGCCAGATCGCGGAAATCATGCTCATCGTTCGTCGCCTCAAGACGCGCGATCAACGGGTGGGACGGATTGATCTCGAGCGTGGGCTTTTGAGCCGGAGGCGCCTGACCCGCTGCTTCCATCAACCGACGCATCTGACCGCTGAGATCGCCGGCCGCCCTGACCAAGCAGGCAGGCGATTCGGCAAGTCGTTGGGTCGCCTTGACGGTATCGACACGGTCCGACAACACAGCAGCCAAGCGGCCGCACAGCGCGTCGGCGCCCTGGTGCTCCACAGTGGTGTCCGATGGCACCAAATCACCCAGATCCAAATCGGCCGCGGCAACGTCCTGGAAGGATTTACCCTCAAATTCACCGAGGTAAGACAGCATCCATTCGTCGATACGATCGTGCATCAGGAGCACTTCGACGCCGTGCTTGCGGAGGCGCTCAAGGTGAGGACTGTGTCGCGCGGCATTCCAAGTTTCTGCGGTCAGATAATAAATATGCTTCTGACCGGCCTTCGCACGGGACAGGTAGTCATCCAACGACTGATCCTGTTTTTCTGCATCGGTGTACGTTGAAGCAAATCGCAGCAATTTAGCAATACGATCGCGATTCGTAGGATCTTCGGCAATACCTTCTTTAAGGACTTGGCCAAACTCTTTCCAGAACGTGGCGTATTTTTCAGTCTCGTCTTTCGCCAGCTTGGTCAACAGATCCAAAACGCGGCGCGCGATACCAGCCCTCATAGCCTCGATTTCGGCATCCGTCTGGAGCAATTCTCGCGAGACATTCAGCGGGAGATCGCTGGAGTCCACCACCCCTTTCACGAAGCGCAGGTAGAGCGGCAGGAACTGCTCGGCGTCATCGAGAATAAACACCCGCTTCACGTACAGCTTTAGGCCGCGGGAGCCATCCCGATTCCAGAGATCGAAGGGGGCGTGAGACGGTACGTAGAGCAGCGTGGTGTATTCCCGCTTGCCCTCGACGCGGTTATGAGACCAGCCAAGCGGCGGCGTAAAATCGCGCGCGACCGTTTGGTAAAACTCATTGTATTCCTCGTCCTTAATCTCGCTGCGCTGACGAGTCCACAGCGCCTGCGCGCTGTTCACGACTTCACGCTCGAGGGCAGCATCGTCTTGGGCGGCGGCCTTCGGCAAACGGACGGGGAAGCCGATGTGATCCGAATAGCGCTTTACGAGACTGCGCAGCTTCCACGCGTCGGCGAATTCGTAGGCGTCCTCTTTGAGATGCAGAACGACTCGGGTACCCCTTGACGGCAAGACTGCGGCTTCAATCGAAAACTCGCCGTTACCGTCGGATTCCCAATGCACGCCCTCGTCGTCCGGCGCGCCGGCTGCCCGACTAAAGACCTCGACCCGGTCTGCGACGATGAATGCCGAATAGAATCCGACACCAAACTGGCCGATCAGTTGGGCATCTTTTTGCTGGTCGCCCGACAGTTGCGACAGAAAATCCGCAGTACCCGATTTGGCGATGGTGCCGAGGTGGGCGATCACCTCATCCCGCGTCATCCCGATCCCGGTGTCGGAGATGCTGAGTGTGTGACTTTCCTTATCGAAATCAATATCAATCGCCAATTCTGGGGATTCGCCCAGCAGCGTGCTGTCTGCCAATGAACGGAAGCGCAATTTGTCGCAGGCATCCGATGCATTGGAGATCAGTTCACGGAGGAAGATCTCACGATTCGAATACAGCGAATGGATCATCAGGCGAAGCAGCTGCTTCACCTCGGTCTGAAAGCCGCGGGTTTCGCGCGCAGTGGTATTGGTCATCGGTCTGCCCCGGTCGTTACATACATGCCATCGCCATCAGTGGCGCTGGCGGCGAGATTGGGGGCAGCCCGCGAAGGATTCAAGGGGCGAAAAGCGATCGCCCCGACTTATCGACTCGGGTCTTCCAAGGCTTCCCAGCCGGATTTCATCTGATCCGACCAGCGCTTGTAGGTGGTGTACGTCGGCAGCGTACGGGTAATCGCGCCGTGGCGAACGGCGGCCGTCTTTGCGACTGTCCCGGTCAGGGCGCCAGCGGTCTTGCGAGCGCGGGAAACTTTTCGTGTGGTCATGGCACTCTACTTCCCAGTTGAGGCCACACGATAGAAAGCGCCGGCGGAGATCGGGAGGAACTGCGTCACACCCACCCCGGAACCACGTCACGGTTTTCGACGAACTAGGGACGAATCTCGATGGGCGTATCCACACGGGTCAACAACCAGACTTCCAGCATGTCGTCATTGGTGAGCGCGATACAGCCGTTCGTCCAGTCACTGCGCAAGTAGTACTCGGTGGAGTGCTTCGGCACATTCGGCAGGCCGTGGATCATGATGGCGCCGCCCGGCTCCCGATGGCTGCGTCGCGCTCGGTCCATGTCCTCTCGATTAGGGTAGGACACATGGATCGATAAAAAGTATTCGCTCTGCGGGTTTTTGGCGTCGAGGCGATACTCTCCCTCCGGGGTCCGGAAATCGCCCTCCTGTTCCTTGTGACCCTTCGGATCCAATCCCAACCACACCCGAAACGTTCGAAACGGGACACCCGCGCGCATCAGATACAAGCGACGCTCGCTCTTCACCACAACGACCCGGTCTGCCATCGGCAGTACATCACTCACCGCCTCGGCGCGGCGAGCCAGCAGAACCGTCGTGGCGGCCGCCAGGCCTGCGGTTAGAAGTGCGCGCCTAGAATTCATCGACCGTGACATCCGCGCAAGTCTGATTGCCGACCGCGCTCTCGGCTCTCAACACGTATCGATGACCGCGGCGAGCGATGATCGTCAGCGGAAACCGTACTGCTGCGTGGTTGGCCATGACGCAGTCGACAAGGACCTCATGGCGACCCGGGAGCACTTGGACACGGGAATAGCCGAACCGAAGCACGAGGTCATCCACCTTGCGAATCACCGCTTTGATGGGAACGCCCGAGGTCACTTGGGGCGCTCCCACGATCACCGCGAGATCGTCCTTACCCAATTCCGGCCCCCGGTAAGCTCGTTCCGTCTGACATCCGGCCAAGCACAGGATCAGCGGGATCACCCATAGACATCGCATCATGGCTTATTTCCTTTTCCGGCCGGCGTCACGGCATCCACCGCTTGAACCTGTGGCACATTGACCGTCGTACCGACCCGAACCGTCGAAAAATCGACGTCCGGATTGTATTGCCGCAAAAGCCAGACCGGAATCTGGCCCTTTTGGGTCAGCGTCCACAGCGTATCCCCGGCGTGCATCGGGTGGTGATCCACGCCAACCAAGCGGTGCGCCTCAAAATAGGCGGCCTCGATGGATCGATGATACTCCGTTCGTCGTGCCTCAAATCCGGCGGCATCAACGCCTACCAATTCCACTTTGATCCGATGGCCGAGCACCATCGGATCGCTCGGTTTCAGGTGATTCATGGCACGCAACCGGTCTACGGAGACGCCGCTCCACTTTGCGAGCATTCCCAACGTCTCGGCGGCCTGAATAACGATCGTTCCTTTCGCGACGGAGTAGTCCGCGGGGTCCTCGACCCCTTCTTTTCGGTCGCGAGCCCAAACCCCACTGTCATCGGCCGCTTCGGTTGCGCTCGGGGCTGGCGCCACCCGCGATGATTCGACTGTGGGCGGGAGCACCGTGTCTATATGGGCCGCTTCCGTGGCCGTCGTGCCGGAGTCCTGCAATCGCAACTTCTGGCCCTCGCGCACGAGATCCGCTCGCGCGAGTCCGTTGAGCGCTAGGAGCGACGCGACCGAAACGCCGGTGGCATGAGCAATGCCAGACAAGCTCTCTCCATGGACCACCACATGATATTCCGGTTGAGGCCGTTCCGGCGTCGCCGCCGGAGCCGTCGCGACCTCTGCCGCCACTGCGGCCGGGGTAGGCGCCACGGACGCTGCTGACGGCTCAGGCAATGACCCGACCGTCGGCACACGCAACGTCATCCCCGGATGGATGTCTCGGCTCGTAACGTGGTTGTACTCCGCCAGTTCTTTCGTGCGCAGCCCATATTGCGTCGCAATGCGATCAAGTGTGTCGCTACGACCCACAACAACGGAACGCTCCTTGGCGCTGTCATCGTGCGTGGCGTGGCCCAACTTCGCCAACAAACGACCCGCATCGACGCCGGCGGGAACCCGTAGCTCATAGCCTCGAGGGACGGGACGACGCCCCTCCCAAATGGGCTCCAAGAGGGACAGATTGAGCGCGCGTAGCGTTTCGCGATCCGTCCCCAGCGTCTTCTCCAGCGCCTGAGCAGGCACTAGCGCCGGCAACCGAACCGTCCGACTGTCGTCGTGCGGCATTCGATCGACCCGACCGAAGAAGCGCTCGGCATTACGGTCGACATCCAGCGCCGCGAGGAACGAGACGTAGAAATTACGCGAGGCGAAACCGAAGGTATGTCCCTGATAGTTCCGGACGATCGTTGTGATGTCATCCGTCCCCAATTCTTCCTTCGCCCGCCGCATGCCACCGGCACCGTGGTTCCAGGCCGTCAGCGCCAACGGCCACGTGCCGAGTATGGAGTAGTTGATGTTGAGAAACTGGGCGGCTGCCAGCGTTGATTTGTAGGGGTCCAGGCGTTCATCGACCGTTCCATCCACACGCAGCCAGCGCTTGCCTGTGCCGCGCATAAACTGCCAGAGGCCGGCCGCACCCACCTTGGAATAGGCTCTGGGATTGAAGGATGACTCGACATGAGGCAGGGCCGATAACTCGCCCGGCAAGCCTTCGCGCCGGAGGGTTTCTTCGACGTGTTTCTCCCACGCCCCCGAGCGCACGAGGCCCTCACGGAATCGGTCCGACTGCCCTAACTGGAAGCGCACATGATCCGCAGCCTCTGTCAGCACCTCATTGGAGACCGTCGGTGGAAATAACGCCAGAACTCTCCGTTCGTCATCGGAAAGATCGTCACGGTTGCCGGTCCCCAGATGACGCAGTATCCGCTCGTAGTGCGCTCTGACCGTATCGACGAGGTTCGATCGCTCCTTACTGGAGAGGCCCGGCGGAAAGTTCAGTTCCTCGTAGACCACATCGAGGTGCCGATCATCGTGTAACAAGCCGCCGTGCGTACTGACTTTCGAGTAGATGCGTTCCCAAAATTGCACGTCAGGCTCAAGCGCCGCCGGGCGCGGAAACTGGGCAGGGTCTGCCACCACGGTCGCGGCCCACGCCAGCGAGAGCACCCCCACGACGCCTTTACAAACGGTCGACACTCTGGCGCTAACGGCGGGGATGGTCATTCGTCCTCCAAATACACGTGCCGCATTATACAAGCCACACCTATCCCGATGGGCCTCGACTGCGCGTATCGGACTAGAATGAGTACACGCACACCGAGGCATGCACCATGGAAACGCCGACCACAGACATTGCGCTCATTGCCCACTCGATACAGTTATCGTTGGCGCCCGTCTTCTTGCTATCCGGCATCGGCGTCCTTCTCGGCGTATTGACCAACCGGTTGGCGCGCATCGTGGATCGCGCTCGCCCCTTGGAAGAGCGCCTTCGCCACGTTGATAGCGATGCCGCTGACGCACTGCATACGCAATTGCGGATATTTGCACGGCGCGCTCGTTTGATGAACGCATCGATCACCTTGGGTGTGGTATCCGCGTTACTCATTGCAACCGTCGTTGCATTGCTGTTTTCGAGCGCCTTTATCCGCCTCAATTTGGCCGTGGCCGTATCCGCATTGTTTATCGCCGCCATGTTCAGCTTGGTACTGGCGTTGGGCGCTTTCTTAGCCGAAATACGTATCGCGACGGCCACGCTACGCATTGGCCGCGGCCCTCATTAACCGTATCAGAACCCCGTTTCCTCTGGATTCGCCGACAGAACACCGCCACATACCTGAACGAAACCATCGGCAGCGGGGGACAAACGGATAATCTCGGCTATCTCATCCCACGCGGTGTGTGATAAGACTAGGACGAGGGGGATCGATACGCCGAGATATCGGTGTATCGCCCATGGTTCGTCGACTGACGCGTCAGGGGAGTGAATTTTTGTGAAGCCCAACATCGATGGGGGCGTGCGTCGCATCGCTCTTCTTCGTCCCAATCACCGCCTCGGCAACGCGCTGTTGCTCACCCCTGCACTCAACGAACTCGCACGACAGTATCCCGACGCCAGCGTGGACGTCGTCACCAGCGGTCGTGCCGGGACGGCAGTGTTCGCGGGATTCGCAAACGTCGCCGACGTACTGAGCTTTCCGAGGCTGAGTTGCCGGGCCCCGCTCGCCACGCTCAAAACGTTCTCGGAACTGCGAAGTCGCCGCTACGACCTCGCGATCGACCCGATGCCGCACTCCCGCTCGGGGCGATTTTTGTTATCCACCGTCAACGCCCACGAACGCGTTGGATACTCGGATGGCTGCTACGTACGCGATCGTGTGCTCACGCGGTCGGCGCACATCCGGCACGCGCCGAAAAGTTACGCCGAAATTCCGGTGCACCTGCTTCGGCACACGGGCAGAACGACCCCATTGCCGACACCGGACTCCACCCCTGCATGCCCACGGATCGCGTTATCCGCCGACGAGCGCCTTCACGGCGCACACTTTCTAAGTGCCGCCAACGGCGGACAGGTCACGTTAGCCGTCTTTGCCAATGCCACGGGCTCAAAGTGCTATTCTCGAGACTGGTGGCGCGCTGTGCTCGAGCGCGTTCGCCACCCCATCCCGAATTTGAACATCGTCGAGTTTGTGCCGGACGATAACGAACCGCGGCTGCCCGGGCTTGCGCAGCCGAAATTCACTCGCGATTTGCGCCTATTGGGCAGCGCGTTGGCCGCCGCCTCGTTGGTCGTATCGGCAGACTGCGGGGTCATGCATCTGGCCGACGCCGCGGACGCCTCCGTACTGGGTTTGTTTAAGACGACCGACCCGTTGGTCTATGGACCGCGCAATGCACGGTCCACGTGGATGAACGCCGCCGACTCAAAACCGGCGGAAGTGGCCGCCCGCGTTGAATCTCTACTGCGCGCCAGGCGGATCTAGCACGGTATTCCTCGCGCGGACGGCTAACAAAAAAGGCCACCCGAGGGTGGCCTTGTGCAGAGTCTCACCGAACCGCCGTCTCGACGGTCGACTCCACCTGTCTTAACCGCACTTCGAATCGCCGCAATTGAGGCAGGTCATACAGCCGTCCAGCATAATCAGGGCTGGCGTGCTGCATTTGCCGCACAGTTGCGCGCCCTCTGGGTAATGCCCTTTAGACAGAGCATCCAGCTGCTTGTTGCGCGACTCAAACTCTTCACGCTTCTGCGCAATGAGCTTAATACGATGCTCATCCATCTCGGGGCGCTCTAAAACACCAATAGTCTGCAGATGCTTCTCGATCACGTAGCCGAGTTCGGCAATGATTGACGGCATGAACTTTCCGCCCGGCTGCCAATAGCCTCCGCGCGGATCAAACACCGCCTTGAGCTCTTCCACCATGAAGGAGATATCGCCACCTTTGCGAAAGACGGCCGAAATAATTCGGGTCAGCGCCACGATCCACTGGAAGTGATCCAAATTCTTCGAATTGATGAAAATTTCGAACGGCAAGCGACGCTCACTGTCCGTACCCTCATTCAAAACGATGTCATTGATCGTGACATACATGGCGTGATCCGACACCGGCGTCTTGATCTTATAGGTGGAGCCAATCAGGACGTCTGGACGCTGCATACGCTCATGCAACTGAACAACGTTACTGCCCGATTTAGCGGCCGCCAGCGCTTCGACTTTCTTCTCTTCCGCCGCCTTCGCCGCCGCCACATCGGCAGGCTTTTCAACGCGGTACTTTGTGATCTTCTTGCTGATCGTATACATGGTCAGAACTTCCCGTAGTAGCCTTCTTTCAGGGCATCGAAGAGGTTGGATGCAGTGTGCATTTCACCGTCATATTCGATGGTCTCGTCGCCACGGACCGACACTTCCGAGCCGTCCTCAAGCGTGAACACGTAGGTCGTGTTCTTGAGATCTTCTTCTTTGACAATCACGCCCGTGAACACCTCGGGGTTATAACGGAACGTCGTACATCCCTTCAGACCGTTTTCGTAGGCGTACAAGTAGATGTTCTTGAAATCGTCGTACTTGATATCCGTTGGAACATTGGCAGTCTTCGAGATGCTTGAGTCAACCCACTTTTGCGCTGCGGCCTGCACATCAACGTGCTGCTCCGGCGTGATCGTGTCGGATGTCACAAAGTAATCCGGAAGGCTGTCCTGTGCCGCCGTCGCACCCGGGATCGCTCTCGGGTTAATCAATGCGCGGTACGCCAACAGTTCAAAGGAGTAGACGTCGACGCGCTCTTTCGACTTCTTACCCTCGCGAATCACATTACGGAAGTAATGATGCGCGAAGGACGGCTCGATACCGTTCGATGCATTGTTCGCCAGCGACAGAGAGATCGTGCCCGTCGGCGCGATCGAACTGTGGTGAGAGAACCGCGCACCCGTCGTGGCCAATTGATCGACCAACGCCGGCGCGACAGCCGCAATCCGCTGCATGTATCGGCTGTAGCGAGCATGCAAAATTCGGCCAGGAATTTTTTGACCAATTTTCCAGCCGTCTTGCGCCATTTCCGGTCGCTGCCGCAGCATCTTCGCGGTCACGGTGAACTCTTCATTCATGATCGGCGCGGGGCCTTTTTCCCTCGCCAGATCAAGACCTGCCTCCCAACCGGCGACCGCCATTTCTCGCGATACGGCTTCGGTGAACTGGATGGATTCTCCCGATCCATACTTCATGCCGAGCATCGTCATCGTGGAGCCTAGGCCGAGGAAGCCCATACCATGGCGACGCTTACGCATGATTTCGTCACGCTGCCCCGGGAGCGGCAAGCCGTTGATCTCGACGACGTTATCCAGCATGCGCGTAAAGACTTTCACGACGTCACGGTATTCGTCCCAATCGAACGCAGCGTCTGCGGTGAAAGGATTACGAACGAATCGAGTGAGATTCACGGAGCCCAGCAGGCACGAGCCGTACGGCGGCAGGGGTTGCTCGCCACAGGGGTTGGTGGCGCGAATGTTTTCGCACCACCAGTTGTTGTTCATCTCATTGACCCGATCGATCAAGACGAAGCCAGGCTCCGCAAAATCGTAGGTGGAGGCCATGATGAAATCCCAAACGCGCCGCGCCGGAAGCGTCTTGTAGACCTTGCAGCAGACCAATCCGTCGTCGCGGGTGACATAGCCGTCCGAGATCGGCCATTCACGCCACAGAAACTTCGTGGAATCGGACAGGTCGCACTCGCCCGCCGCGTATTCCTTCTGCCGCAACGGAAAGGCGAGACGCCAGTTGTCGTTCGCCTTCACTGCTTCGATAAATTCGTCGGTGATGAGCAGCGACAAATTGAACTGGCGCAGGCGACCGTTCTCACGTTTTGCTTTGATGAACTCCATGACGTCCGGATGGCCGACGTCAAACGTTCCCATCTGCGCGCCACGACGTCCACCCGCCGACGACACGGTGAAACACATTTTGTCGTAGATATCCATAAACGACAAAGGGCCCGACGTGTAAGCGCCAGCCCCCGACACGTAAGCCCCACGAGGGCGTAGCGTCGAGAATTCGTAGCCGATGCCGCAACCGGCCTTCAGGGTGAGCCCGGCTTCGTGGACTTTGTTGAGAATGTCATCCATCGAATCGGAAATCGTCCCCGATACGGTGCAATTGATCGTCGAGGTCGCGGGTTTATGTTCTAACGCCCCGGCGTTCGAAATAATGCGACCGGCTGGAATCGCGCCCTTGCGCAATGCCCAGAGAAAGCGCTCAAACCAGATCGACCGTACCTCTGGCGATTCAACATCTGCCAAGGCCACCGCCACACGGTGGTAGGTATCGTCCATCGACTGATCTACCGCAACGCCATCCTTTGCGGTCAGGCGGTACTTCTTGTCCCAAATATCCAATGACGCTTCCTGAAAGGGAACCGTCATTTCCTTCTGTTCCACCTTGTGGGCCGTGCTCATCTGATTCGGTGCTCCATTGAGCGAAATATCGTTCTTATTGATGCCAGGCGCGATCGCGTGTCAGGGACCCCTCTGGCGACGAGTGCCGTTGCCCGCCTCATCCCCCCGTTCGCAACCGCTTGGGTTTTCGTCCAACACAACATCTTGTGCTAAGGCGTCTACGTTATTTTTGCGGAGCCCTCGAGTCAAGAACAACTTTGAACAATTCATAACGACTTTTTTGACCATATAAAACAGAAGGTTAAAACACTTTATCGACTTTTGTTCGCCCTCCGCGCGCGACAATTTTTTGTCAAGTGAAAAAATGACCACCACTACATCTTGTGTTTTTTGATTTTCGTGGCGAGCAGGTGGCCTTCGGAATCCCCCGATCCCTCAGCGCCTTGAAATCGTCGGGGCTCGCCTTATTTCGAACCTACCAACCCGTTCTATAGGAGGAACGAGCCATGACACTCCATCGCTACGAACCGTGGTATTTGGTCAATCGACTGCACAACGATCTGGATCGCCTGCTGTCTCCCGCGCCGAGCGACGACGGCTCCCAAGGGCTTGCCAATTGGGCGCCGCACGTGGACATCCAGGAAGAAGACAACCGTTTTGTCCTGCACGCCGACCTTCCCGGGGTCGACCCCAAGGACATCGACGTCACCCTTGAGAAGGGCGTACTCACCTTGCGCGGCAAGCGCGCCCTGCAGACGCGTGACGAGAAAAATGGCTTCCGGCGCGTCGAACGCGTCAGCGGCGAGTTTTTCCGGAGTTTCACCCTACCGGATACGGCGGACTCACAGTCGGTGCGTGCGCGCCATGCCAACGGCGTCTTGGAAGTGACCATTCCCAAGCAAGCGCATGTCATGCCGCGACGCATCGACATCGAAGCCGCATAAGGCGACGCCACGGGGCCACAACGTTCGCCCCGGAACTTTTTTTGCCTCTCGCGGGTCTTTATGGCCGAGAGTCACCCATCCGGCGGGTGGGTGACGATTACCCCAAAAACACAACGAAGGGATTTTCATGTCGACCACTCGTTCTGCGAGCCGCACCGCTGCCTGCGCCCTCGCTGTCTTGCTTTCTGCCGGCGTCATCACCACGACCCCTGCCAGGGCCGAGGGACATCTTCCCGTCGAGGTGGCAGGCACGGCGATGCCGTCGCTCGCACCGATCGTTAAGAAGGCCTCCCCGGCAGTCGTCAATATTTCAACGCGCGGCACGGTCGCCGAAAAAGGCGCACACAACCCGCTGTTCGACGACCCATTCTTTAAGCGTTTTTTCGACGCGCCCGAGATGGCGCCCCGGCAGCGACAGTTCCAAAGTGCCGGTTCGGGGGTTGTTGTTGACGCCAAACAAGGCTTCATCATCACCAACGCGCATGTCATCGAGAACGCGAATGAGATCACCGTTACAACCCATGACGGCCACGACTACAAGGCCACCGTCGTCGGCTCTGATGTCGGTGCCGACGTCGCGCTGATCAAAGTCAAAGACGCCAAACTCGCGGAACTGCCGATTGGGGATTCCAGCAAAGCCGAGGTGGGCGATTTCGTTCTGGCCATCGGCAATCCGTTTGGTCTGCAACACACGGTCACCTACGGGATCATCAGCGCAGTGGGCCGCTCCGGAATCAATCCCGATGGCTACGAGGATTTCATTCAGACCGACGCATCGATTAATCCTGGCAATTCAGGCGGCGCGTTAATCAATTTGCGCGGCGAGCTCGTGGGGATCAACTCCGCCATCTTGTCTCGGTCCGGAGGAAACATTGGCATCGGGTTTGCTATCCCGTCCAACATGGTCCGATCCATCATGGATCAGCTCGTCAAGTACGGCGAAGTTAAGCGCGGTCTGCTCGGTGTGAGCATCCTCACGCTGACGCCGGATTTAGCTGACAACTTAGGCGCGAAAGATCTGCAAGGCGCTCTTGTGCAGCAAGTCGTGGAAGGCTCAGCCGCAGAGAAAGCCGGTCTGAAAGCCGGCGATGTGATCACAGCGGTGAACGGTCAGGCCATTAAGAGTGGCCCTGAGTTACGCAATCGCATTGGTCTGATGCGAGTGGGCGAAGTGGTGGAATTGACCTACTACCGCGACGGCAAGTCACACCACACCAGCGCAACCGTGGCAGCGAAGGGTGCGGCGCCGGGCGAAGACTCGCCCGCGGCCGACTTGCATCGGGCATTCGAGGGCGCCGATCTGAGCGATGCCGCTAACGCGGGCGGTGTCCTGGTTCGTGCCGTCGAGGCCGAGAGCCCCGCGGCGCAGGCGGGGCTGCGGCCGAACGACGTCATTACGGCCATTAATCGCCAGAAAGTCAGTTCGATGAAGGACCTGCGCGCCATCGTTAAGGGGCAACAGAGCCTTCTGCTGACGATTCGCCGCGGCGACGCCATGCTGGTCATACCGGTCCGCTAACGAAACGCTCGCGCTGCGAGTAGGATCCCGGTCATCGTTGCAGATGGCCGGGATTTTTTTATGCAACCCAGTCGATTTCTCATTCTTGGTGGCACGGGCTTTGTGGGATCCGCGCTGGCGCACCGGCTGGTCCGGGACGGTCATACCCTGATCCTCCCAACGCGTTCGCCGAGTCGCCACCCCGATCTGCAGGTCCTACCAACTGTCCGCCTTATCGCCGCCGACATCCATCACGAGCCGACGCTCGATGAGTTGACGTCGTCGGTGGATGTTGTCGTGAACCTCGTCGGCATACTCAATGAGGCGGGTCACGATGGCGCCGAGTTTCGCCGCGTGCACACCGAACTCACCGCGAAGGTACTCCGCGCATGCGCTGCGCATGGCGTGACGCGCCTACTGCACATGAGTTCGCTCCAAGCCTCTGTCAACGCCCCGAGTCATTACTTACGCAGTAAAGGTGCCGCAGAAGACCTCATTCGGGCGCAGGCACCGGCACTTGAGGTGACCCTCTTCCGACCCTCCGTCATTTTCGGGCGACGCGATTCGCTCACGAACCGGTTTGCTCAACTCCTCCGGCTCATGCCGATCCTACCGCTAGCGCGCGCCGACGCACGGTTCGCGCCTGTCCATGTTGCCGATGTGGTCGAGGCCATGGTGAGGGCGTTGGATCGTCCAGCCAGCATCGGCGCGACGTACGAACTCGGCGGTCCTGACGTCGTGACGCTCGGCGATTTGGTTCGATACGTGGGGCAGGTTACCGGCCGGCGCCGATGGGTTTTTGGGATTCCCGACTGGGCAGGGCGCTTGCAGGCGTGGGTATTCGAGCGCCTCCCCGGCCAGTTATTGTCAATCGACAATTTCAATTCGCTGTCACTTCCCAGCGTACCCACCACCGATGGCTTTGCGGCGTTAGGCATTCAACCGACGTCGCTTGCTGCGGTCGTGCCGGGCTATCTGCATCCGGCTGCGCGCTAGCGGCGTCGCTGCGCATAGAATTGCGCTATGGAAATCTTTCTGGTGGGCGGCGCCGTCCGCGATGAACTCTTAGGTCGACCCGTGCGTGAGCGCGACTGGGTCGTCGTTGGCGCTGCGCCAGCAGAGTTAGAACGTCTGGGCTTCCGCCAAGTGGGGAAAGACTTCCCCGTCTTCCTCCATCCGGAGACTTACGAGGAATACGCACTGGCGCGTACGGAGCGCAAAGTCGCACCGGGATATCACGGCTTCGAGACGCGATTTTCGCCGGATGTCACGCTCGTAGAGGACTTGCTCCGTCGGGATCTGACGATCAATGCCATGGCTCGAGCCGCCGACGGTTCGCTCATCGACCCCTACGGGGGCGCTCAAGATCTGTCCGACCGCGTACTTCGGCACGTGTCGAGTGCCTTCTCCGAGGATCCGGTACGCATTCTGCGGCTTGCACGCTTTGCGGCTCGATACGCCGATCTCGGTTTCACCGTGGCGGAGGACACTCTGGCCTTGATGTGCCAGATGACGGCCGCAGGCGAGGTCAGCGCGCTGGTCGCGGAGCGGGTTTGGGCGGAAACGGCAAAGGCGCTCACCGAGCCGTGCCCGGCCGTCTATTTCGCCGTGCTCCGTGCGTGCGGTGCGCTGGCCGTCGTTTTTCCGGAACTCGACCGCCTCTACGGCGTTCCGCAGCCGGCACGCTGGCACCCCGAGGTCGACACCGGTCTTCATGTGGAACTCGTGTTGCGGGCGGCGGCTCAACTCTCCCCTGAGTCGCGCGTACGCTTTGCCGCGTTAGTACACGATCTGGGCAAAGGAACGACGCCTCGGGACGAGTGGCCCAAACACCATGGTCATGAGTCGCGCGGCGTCCAATCGGTCGAGGCGCTCTGTAGCCGCTTACGCGTCCCGAATGATCATCGCGAGTTAGGGGTCATGGTCTGCCGGGAGCACGGCATCGTCCATCGCGCGATGGAACTCCGTCCGGAGACCGCACTTGCACTATTCGAGCGATGCGATGCATTTCGCCGCCCGGATCGATTCGCCGAATGCCTACTGGCCTGCACAGCAGATGCTCGCGGCCGAACCGGGCATGAATCGGCGCCGTATCCTCAGGCGGCTTTCTTGGCGAGGGCGTTAGACGCGGCCCGGAGCGCAATGCTGACGCCGACGGAACGTGCGGGTTTGGACGGTGCTGCGATCGGCAGACGAATCGGGGAAAAACGCCTCGCGGCAGTGACGGAGGTATGTCGAACCCGCGTCACAAGTGATCCGTGAAGTCCCGGATCTGAAAACCGAGCAGATCGTCATCGTAATCCCGCGTGAGTGCCACGCACTTGAATCGCTCACCCATATCGTGAGGCAACACGAGGCGTAACGCCGCCCGCGCGGCCAATGGCTCCCGGTCAGCGGGCAAGCGAGCACGAAGGTCGGCGAGGTGATTCTCGAATCCACAGCCGAGTAAGTAACAACCCTGCGTCGTATATCCCGCCACCTCCAGCCCTGCAGCCAGACCGGCCTCGGCCACGGCCGTAAAGTCGACCCATGCCGTGATGTCTTGCAGGCCCAGATGAATGAACGGATCTTGATGTATTCGATGGCGGTGGAATGCGGCGAGCGTGCCGTGCGCCCGTTCCGGTGTGTACAAGCGCGTTCGCGCGTCGCCGTAATCAATAAACAGCGCCACACCCCGTGACAAGCAGCGCGTTACTTCCGCCAACCAGCCCTCGAGCGTCGGGCAGACTTCCGCCTGTTGTCCCGGCGCAAGGTGTATGCCGCGCTGCACCATCAGCGACTTCAGCGCGGAGGATGCCGGACGTGGCGATGCGCGGAACTGCCCTGCGTCTTCGACCACGCCCATCTCAGCGATGCCAGCAGCGTCACCGCAGACTCGGACCACGGGCAAGGCATCAATGACCTCATTGGCCAGCACCACCCCTTGAAACGCCATTTCCGGCGGTCGATCAAGCCAAACAACGCGGGAACGTATGTGGGCGGGAAGACGACCCAGTCTGACTCGCTGGCGCTCACGCAAGTCGGGGCTGGTTTCGAGAATCCAATACTGTTCCGGTAGACATCCGGATTCGGCCAGGGTCTGCAAAATCTCCTCAGCCAGAGCTCCCGTGCCGGCCCCGATTTCCAGCACACCGCCGCCGCCCAACGACGACAGCACGCCACGACACTCCGTGCCGAGGCACCGTCCGAAGACGGGTGACAGCTCCGGCGCCGTGACGAAATCCCCGCCCGCCCCTAATTTGTGCGCGCCGGCCGCGTAATAGCCCAAGCCAGGTGCGTAGAGCGCCAGCGCCATGAACTGGTCAAAACCAAGCCAGCCGCCGGCGGCGTCGATCGCGGCCGCGATATGGGCGCGGACACGCGCCTCGTGTGCCTGTTCGACGTCGGACAATGGGGCGAGATCTAAAGGCAGCATGGCTCGTGCGTTGAAGTCCGGGTTGTGTATCCTCACCTGATGAGCCACGAATCGCCACTCCCTCTTACCGGCAAAGTCGCCCTAATCACGGGTGGCGCACGCCGCTTGGGCGCTCAAATCGCCCGTACGCTCCACGCAGCTGGAGCATTGATTCTGATTCACTACCATCGATCGGGTGACGAGGCGTTCGCGTTGGTGGAGGAACTCAACGTCCAAAGGCCACGGACGGCAGCGCTCGTCAGCGCTGACCTGCTGGATGTTGCCCAGCTACCGGGATTGGTCGATACGGCGCTGGCAACGTTCGGGCGTCTCGACATTCTCGTCAACAACGCCTCGAGTTTTTACCCAACGCCCGTGGGTGAGATTACCCCGCAAGCGTTTGATGACTTGTTCGGCACAAACGTGCGGGCACCGTTGTTTTTGGCCCAGGCCGCAGCGCCGGCGTTGCGACGCGCCGAGGGGCTGATCGTCAATCTCGTCGACATACACGGCACTCGGCCGTTGAAGCGGCACCCGGTTTACTCGTCGGCGAAGGCCGCATTACACATGCTAACGCAAGCGTTGGCCCGGGAACTCGGGCCTGAGGTTCGCGTCAACGGTGTGGCACCGGGCCCGGTCATGTGGCCCGAGGGCCCGATGGATCCGGAGCTCCAACATCGGATCCTCGACAGAACCGCGCTCAAGCGGATGGGATCCGCCGTCGATATCGCCCGCGCTGTGTTGTTTTTCGCCGCCGAGGCGCCGTACGTGACCGGACAGATTTTAGCGGTCGACGGTGGTCGCTCAGTGGGCGGCTATTGACTCAACCGGACCGGCGCCAGGCACGGCGACCGGCCGCAAGTCATGCGCGGTTTGGTCAAAACCGGCCCAGAGTGAGGCGATCGACTGATTCAGTACGGGATGCCGAACGTGCGGCGCTATTTCGGCCAACGGCGCCAGCATGAACGCGCGCTTTAACAGATCCGGGCGGGGTAACGTAGCTCCGGGAAACTCACCCACGACATCGCCGAATAACAGCAGATCCAAGTCCATGCGCCGCGGGGCCCATTTCGGTGCCGTACGGCCACGTCCACAGGCCGACTCGACCTCGTGTAAGACCGCCAGCAGTTGTTCCAGCGATAGATCCGTGTCGAAACCCACCACCAAATTGATGAAATCCGGTCCTTCGAAGCCCACCGCTTGATTGGCGTAGGCCCGCGAGACGTGGAGATCCGGAAATTGGCGTCGTAGCGCCGCCAGTGCCGTTGTCAGGTTGTCTTCAGGCTCCACATTGGAGCCGGCTGCCACATAAACGGTGCGCATCTCTAGAGGCCGAAGTCGATACGCGAACGCTCAATCATGACGCCGACATCGCGGCTACCGCGTACAGCCCCGGGCTTATTGAGTACGATTCTCACCCAGGGCAAGCCGAACTCTTGGAGGATCAGTCGCGCGACTTCCTCAGCCAGCGTTTCCACCAACCCATAGTGACTGGCCTCAACAAACGCGATCACGGTTTTCGCCACCGACTTGTAGTCCAAGGTGTCAGCAATATCGTCGGTCAGCGCTGCCTTTCGAATATCGGCCGGAAACTCAAAGTCAAAGCTCACCGTCTGACGGATCGCGCGCTCCCAGTCATAGATACCGATCACGGTCTCGATGCGCAGATCGCGTAGGAAAATGCGGTCATTCATCTATGCCAATCCCTATAAAGCGCCGTCGAGGTGCAGCACCCTACCAGTGTCGCCTGCACCTTGCACGGTCAGGCGCCCGGTGGACGCAAGTCCGTGAGCGACCAACGGGCGCGCGCCATCGGTCCGCCGACCGTCCGTTCACCCGCGGACAATCGCTCATGACCCGCGTAGGCAATCATGGCGGCATTGTCGGTACAGAACAGGGGCCGCGGGTACGCAGCGAGCGCGCCGTGGCGTTCCGCGACGTCGCTTAAGCGAGCGCGCAATCGCACGTTCGCGCCGACCCCCCCAGCAACGACCACGGTCTTCCGTCCGCTGGCTTTGAGCGCCCGACCGACCTTCGTCGCCAATGTATCGACCATCGCGTCCTCGAAGCCGCGCGCTAAGTCGGCCCGAGCGACCGGATCGTCACCGGCCTTCTTAAGGGCCAGCAACGCGGCAGTCTTCAGTCCACTGAAACTGAAGTCGAAACCCGGTCGATCGAGCATGGGGCGGGGAAACGTGTAGATTCCCGGGCGCCCCTGCTCCGCCAGGCGGGCGAGCTTCGCCCCGCCGGGGTACGTCAATCCGAGTAATTTCGCTGTCTTATCAAAAGCTTCTCCCGCCGCGTCGTCGAGCGATTCGCCCAACACCTGGTACCGGCCCACGCCGGTAACGTCGACGATCATGGTGTGCCCACCCGAGACCAACAGCGCGAGATACGGAAACGGCGGCGGATCCGGTTCGAGACGCGGCGCCAACAGGTGTCCTTCCAGATGGTGGATACCGACCGCGGGCAGCCCCCACGCCGCGGCCACGCTCGCCCCCACCAGCGCTCCGACGAGGAGCGCCCCGATCAAACCAGGCCCGGCCGTATACGCAACGCCTTGCAGGTCCTTCGGGGTTGAGCCGGCGTCTTGCAGGACAGACCGCACCATCGGCAGGAGCCGGCGGACGTGGTCGCGGGAGGCGAGTTCCGGCACGACCCCGCCCCAAACCTCGTGGAGGTCCGTTTGGGTATACACCCGGTGCGCCAAGAGCCCTTCGGCGCCGTCGTAAACGGCCACGGCCGTCTCGTCACACGACGATTCGATCGCTAAGACCCGAAGGGGACCCCCCGTTTGGGGGCTTGGATGAGTTGGGTTTTGATTTTCTAGCACAACCTACGTAGACTAACCGGCTCTGCGCCCGACTGGTAGTCGGGACACACACTCGATTAAAGGTCGATCTCAATG